>Ga0206860_10044_pt1 | contig 26734 bp, 30 predicted proteins | sample Alteio_BWOrgCont_44_FD_152624 | JGI IMG/M metagenome (GOLD analysis project Ga0206860, IMG submission 152624) | Enriched cells from forest soil in Barre Woods Harvard Forest LTER site, Petersham, Massachusetts, United States -... | ecosystem: Environmental > Terrestrial > Soil > Temperate forest >...
AATCCCGCACAGGAGGTCTGATGTCAAAGCGCTATTGGACCTTCTTCTGTTTCCTTTCTCGGCCCTTAATCATTTTCATCTGTTCATTTGTGAGAATGGCGACCGTGTAGGCCTTATCTGAGTCCGTGATTAGTTTATTGCCAGCCTGATGGTCCCCCGAAAAAGTAGACACCAAGTTAGCTCAGCGCGGCAGATTTCTCGTAAGCTTCTGGGCTCTGGTAGTCCAGGTGTGAGTGCAGCCGCCGGCGATTGTAGAAGACCTCGATATATTCAAAAATGCTCCGCTTGGCTTCCCAGCGCGTGTGATATTCCTGCCGGTAGACCAGCTCGGTTTTGAGCGTGTGAAAGAAACTCTCTGCCACCGCGTTGTCCCAGCAATTGCCTTTTCGGCTCATCGAGCAGACCGTCTCGGAATTCTTGAGAAGTCCCTGGTAGTCGTCACAGGCGTACTGGCTCCCGCGGTCTGAGTGGTGCAGCAGCCCAGGCGCCGGCTTTCGATTTTCCAGGGCCATGTTGAACGCCCGGCCGACAAGGTCCCACGGCATCCGGCTGTCCATCGACCAGCCCACGATCTTCCGCGAGAACAGGTCGATCGTCACGGCAAGGTAGAGCCAACCTTCACGCGTCCAGATGTACGTGATGTCCGAGACCCAAAAACGGTCCGGCGCCGTGACCGTGAAATTCCGGTCGAGCAGGTTGTCGGCCACCGGAAACGGATGACTGGAATTCGTCGTCACCCTGAACCGCTTCTTTTGTCGGCCCAGGATACCGTTCACGCGCATAAGCCTTTCCACACGGTTGAAACTGGTCCACACCCCGTCGTTGCGCAAGGCCCGATGCACCCGAGGCGCCCCATACGTCTTCCGGCTCTCCGCGTGGATCGTCTGGATCTTTGCCACCAGGGCGGTGTTTGCCTGGCTCCTGGGGCTCTGCGGCCTCAACAGCCAGGCGTAGAAGCCCGCCGTCGATACGTCCAGGACCCGGCACATGATCGAAATCGGGTAACTGCCGCTATGCTCCCGGACGAACCGAAATTTCAGTCCTTTGGTCCCGAGAACATAGCGATGGCTTTTTTTAGGATGTCCTTCTCCATCTTCAGCTTCTCGACTTCTCGTTGCAAGCGACGAAGCTCGGCATCTTGGGGCAGCATGTTGCCCTTTCCGGGGAAGGCATTCACAGGCTCCGCCTGTAGCTGTTTTTTCCAGCTTGCCAAGGTCACGTCCGCTATTCCAAGATCTTTACTCACCTGCGCCTGGCTCTTGCCCGTGCTCAGCAGCTGCACGGCCTCGATTTTGAACTCACGACTGTACTTGGTTCCTTTTCCCATTTTGGCACCCCCGATAGGACAGGTATAACCCTGTCTGTTCTCGGTGTCCACTTTTTCGGGGGACCATCACGCAGCCCACTTCTCCCAGCGGTACTCGGGGCTCAGAATCGGCTTGTAGGTCTTGCCAGCCAGGTCAGCGGCGGTTTTCTTTTCTTTTTCGAGGTCATCCAGGTATTTTAGAAACAGAATCCATGAGGTCTGTTCAACGTAGTCCAGTTCGCTTGCCGTGCCCGCTTCGTTCCTGAGGATGTTGTCGATCCGCTTAAAGGTTTGTTCAAACATTCGGGTTGCTCCATGGGTGATCCGACAGGTGCTGGCTGGCATTTTCTACCAACCAAGACCCTCTGAAAACAAGAAAGGCAGCCCCAAATTGGCGACTGCCTTTCCACATCCCATGCTTTGGGAAACCTACCGCAAGGCCGCTTTCAGCGCCTTCTTCACTTCCTTGGCGATCAGGGCCTTGACCTGGTCCTTTATAGCCCTGGCTTGGGCTTTCAGCAGGGGTTTAACCTGCTTCCTCACCGCTCCAGCTATAAAGCCCTTGGAAATCTTGCCAGACGTCTTCGGACGCCCAACTTTACCCGATCCCTTGGGACGACCTGGCTTACCCTTAGGACGGCCAGGAGCACGGCGCTTGCCAGGCCCTTTGGGACGCCCAGGTTTGCCCTTCCCCGAGCCTTTGGGGCGTCCAGGCTTCTTCTTGGCCATCCCAACCAAGTTCTTTGGGGTAACTCCAGCCTTTGGAGGACGACCTGGCCCTCGCTTTGGCTGAAGCATCTTGTCGGCTTTCGCCTCCACGGTCACGGAAGGCATGTCGGCTACCACTTTTGCCAGCCAACCCGTCTTGACCTTTGGGGGACGACCTGGACCACGTTTTTTTGTTTCTTCTGCCATCTCTGCGCTCCTTGAGTGAATCCGTTTTTCAGACTTTCGTTCCATCTTAGCCAAGTCCGACAAAGCCGCTTCCCTTCCAGCTTCAAGTTTGGTTTTTTCGGTCATGTTCATTCCTCGCAAAAACTCAACAACCTTTAGATTATGACTATATCCAGCAAAAGCATTTCAACCAACAAAGACCGCTGGGGATACGCCAAAACGTGCCGCCAGTTTGCGAATCTGCCTGACGTTCAACTCCCTTTTTCCAGACAGAACCTCAGAAACAATACCCTGGGTTCCAACCTCTTTGAGATCCTGCTGTTTCAGACCCTGCTGTTCCATCAGGAATGCCAGCACCTTTCTTGGGGCTGCTGCTGGGACAGGGTGATGTTCCTCTTCCCAAGCGTGAACCAGGGTAGCCAAGGTATCCATCATCACAGCCCGAGGATGGTTTTCATCAGAGCCGACCTCATCAATCAGCTCATCGAGGTCCTTGCGGGCCCGCTGGTAATCCGATTCGGTGTTAATGATGAAAAGGGCCTCAACGTGCTTCCAGGCTCGGTCAGTGGTCTTGTCGAGGACGATAGTCATTTTTTCCATCCTTCCTTGTCGTATTCCGCATGGGTCAAGATGTTACGGATATACAGCTTGCCACGATTGAAATGGATCGCAGCAATGAGGCGATACTTGTTTCCCCCAATGTTGAAGACCACCTTGTCCCCAACCAAGTCCGCACTCGGAAACGTCTTTCTCAGATCGGCAAAGGTCTTGAATGCCGTTTTGTCCACGATGGCATACCAGGCACTGAGCGGCCCTTTGCTGTCTGGGTGCAGGCTCCCAAACTCGTTGATTCGCTTTCGGGTGATTACATGCATCTATAAGGATGCTATATCTCAAAATGAGATTTTGTCAACGCCCCAGATAAACAGTGGCGGTGGTCCAGAGTTCGGATTTGGTTCCACCAGCATCACGCACATCCCTGTTGCCGCCAAGGTCAATCCCAGTCCTCACAGGATCGCCACCCAGACCCCTCTATTTGTGGTCAGGACGGGTTTTAAGCTAGTTTCTGAAGGCTTTTAGGGTTTTGGGCAGGGAGGTCTACAGGGGGCTGACACAGTGGCTAGACCGCCAGCAATACCTATCCCTGGAATCCATAAAGAAACCAATTCGACGCCCTGAAACCAATTGGGACTGGGTATGCCGAATGCCAGTCAGCCAGGGCCGTTAGCACTCTAACCAACTGAGTTACAAGCCCAGGGCGACTAGCTGGGTTAGGGGCACTTAGGTAGGATAGTGGATCTCAGTGAGGGGGGAACCAATGATTGGCCAACGTAAAAAATGGCGTCGGTGGATTGGCGGTCTTTTGGGATCCTGCGTGCTTGCTGTCGGTGTATTCACGTCGACAGCCTTTGCCGAAGGATGTTGCGATGAAGTTCCAGTAAAAGTGACCTTGGCAGATGGGTCAAAGAAATGGGGATTCTTGCAATTCTATTGCATCACCATTCAGGGGACAGAAATTACAGAAACCGTCGTACCCACGAATAATTCAACCCGAAATTCAGGTGGAGGTGAATATACCTCCTTGGGCCAAGGCGAGCTACCATATCTTTCCATTGGTCATACTTCGTTTGTATCAATGGAATATTCTCATCATATATTAGTATTAAAAGATGAAGATGGGACAAAATGGAAAGTAACGTATCCAGAGTGTAACTTCTTTTTTTATCCAGACAAACTTCCTAATCCAAACCTCCCCGTTCCCAAGACGAAGCAGATGTTGCTTCGAATTCCAAACTTTAAGAGCATAGTTCGAACGGGAGAGACAATTGAAATCGACGACGGCGACTAAATTCTCTTAGTCGGAGTGTAGAATCGAAGGGGTGACTGGAAGAAATAGATGTCCCAGGGAGGGAATATGGACGACAAATATTTCGTTTTCATCAATGCGGGCATTACTCAATTGGCAGGTTTAGCCGCCATAGGGCTGGGTTACTTCACGCTTTATTACTCACACTTGGCCCCCAAGAGAGACGCAAAAATCAGGTTAGCGCTCAAACTCGCTGATATTAAAGCTGACCTTAAGGGTCTGCTTAGCATTTTTGAAATGAGAACTAATTCCGAGGAAGAGGTCTTTCATCTCAATTTGGACGAAAGTCTCCCTGAAAAATGGACCTTCACGGAAGATGAGAAGGTAATGCTTGTGAATTTGGGAGAGTATGATAAAGATAAAAAAGTGAACTACCTCATCATTAAATTTCGTCTGGACCATTTTCTCATTAATAGGGAATTCCAGCCTCCTCCCGTCTCTCCTGGAGAGTATCCATTCGGACGCCTCCTGGTTCGCAAAGAGTCTTACAAGAACTTCAAGGGCCACATTGAAGCCGCTGTCGAATTGATTGAGGCGGCCGCAGCAAAGCTTTCTGGCAACAGGACTAGTATTTTGTGACACCGACCGCTAAGCCCCTACTTTCTTCCCCTCCAAGCAACATATGCCGCAACGAGTGATACTATAAGAAAAAAGACAAAAAATATTTCTCCAAGACCAACGTTATTAGTCCCATGATAGCTTCCATTTAACTTTCTGGATAAAGCGGAAGCAATTTCAGCAAAGGCGATAAATCCATTCATAGATTTCAGTCCTTATTGAATGAACAAGTACCCACCGCTGCCTTGCCAACCATACCGAAGACCAATTTCAATGGATGACCGTCCCAATACGACCCCGCCTTCCAAGGACCGCCACAGCGGCAACCAGAAACACCACAAATGCCACCGTGAATACCAATTTGAAGGTGCTGTTCACGACCAGCCATTGAGCCAAAACACAGGCCCCGGCAGCCGCCAGCAATACCCGAAATAGGATCGCCCGACGCTTGGACACCGTAATCATTTCATAGGGATTGGACGGAACGATCGACTTGTTCATAGACGCCACCTCCGCTGACCCTAGCCCCAGGGCACTAACGCCCAGATCCGGCGCCCTCTGGACAACTCCTTTACCCATTATAACACGATCTAATGGTCGCTCCCACCAGTCCTAACACTGGGCGTGGGTGTCGCCGTCATGGTGGCACCCGGGGTCGGGCTTGGGCTCGCAGTCGGGCTTGCGACTGTGCATTGGACTACGGTCAGCCAGGATAGCTTCAACTGGCACACCCATTTGAATTCTTCGCTGCCCGCCTTCTCCTGCATCATATAAAGGCTATCAGAAGTGACGCTAATGCCGTCCTCGTAGGTTTTGTTCCCCCTATCCGGGATCGGGCATCTTGGAACGGGGCAACCCGCGGCGACCTGCTTTTTCATCGTGTTCAAAGCCGCATCACGGGCTTTGACATAGGCCTTGGTCATGGCGTCCAAAGCGTTATTTCCTTCCTCGGTCGCTTCGGCGGTCCCGACCAACTTGTTTTCGCCGCACGCCATGGCGGCCACGACCCCGGTCACTGCCGGAGCAGCGGCAACGGCGGCCTTTACCTTAGGATTGAAAAGCGTCCAACCGGCCAACTTATTTTTGGCAACATTGGCTTTTTGAGCGTTGGTCATGCCTTTCGCGTGGCACCAAACCGCTGTTTGCCAGGTTGCTTCCACGGTGCACTTCCAGGTTGCCCCGCTTTTTTTCAAGGATTTTATGACGACTTTCTTGATCGCTTCAGCCTCACAGGTTATGAAGGGAGGAGCGTTGAGATTGCAGTTCGCGGGGCAACCGGGATTCTTCGCGGCCTGGAACGCCGTCTTTATTTGTTTTAGTGCGTCCTCCATGGCGTCTTTGAAGGCATCTTCCGGGGTGCCTGCTTGGCCGTTTCCGGTGACTGTGGCGGCCGCAGGGGGGACAAGTGTTGGGAGGTCGCCATTGTTGTCGCTGCAGGCAAAATTAGGATTTGCCGCCCAAAGCGTCCGGGAGCTCAACACCGGCAAGGCTACGATAGCGAGCACAAGGATGCACATTTTTTTATTCATAGGTCACTCCCGAAGGTGGCTCAGGCGAAGATATTATTGTGGCATTAAAATGAAATCAAATAATATTTTGTAAAATTTATGGTTCAGGTCCTGCGGTTCCAAGCTTCGCAGCCTACAATGTCAGACTTTTTTAAATTTTATGTGAGATTTAAAAAAACATCCCATTCCAATCGTCTCTTCTGGTCATGCCCTGGGATTTAGCGAATTCGTCAAAAGTCTTGTACCTTATTGGCCACTTTTCCCTGGAGCCGAATTTTTCTTCCTTATAGAGCGCATAGAGGTTCCGTCCGTCTTCAGCCATGACGATCGTATTTCCTTTGGCTGTTTTGTAGATGCCTGCTTTTAGCTCCATGGTTGACTCCAGGAAAAATCATTATTTTTTCTGACTATCCTAACCCTGAGTCGGTTGAATTTCAACAAAAGTGCGCCGAACTGACTTTCGAAGGTATTTCGCATATCCCGTTTGATCAATTCTTCTTATCCTTTGCAGGTAAATTCGCACAATGTACTATAAATACGTGAGTGAAAAATAATTAAAATAGAAAACATTCTAAAATCTGTAGTCGGCACGAGAATAATCAATTAGTCTTATCAGGAACATATATCCGCAACCGTTAGTTCGATGGACAATACCCGAGTAGAACTAGGCCCGATAATCAATCCCATCAATATTGAAGGTCATGAAAAAAGGAGGAATCCATTGATGAATCAAAATTATGCGCCGTTGACTATATTGCTCTTACTCCTTGTAGTTGCAGTAATCTATATCATAAAAATTAGTCAAAGAGATTTCGAGCATAATCCTGATAAATTTGAAAAAAAATGGTCCGGAGTCCAAAGTATCGTGATCTTGCTCAGTATTATATTTGGTGGATTCTGGACCTTATATACCTTTGATATTCTGCAACAGGCCGAAGAGGCACAAATTAACATTCGAAATCTAAAAATGGCCAAAGAAAAAGTGGATATGGAATTCATAATGGATGAACACCGCGTAACTCCCATTTCAAAAAATTCAAAAAAAGGCGTTGAAATTGATGTAACAATAAAAAACACCGGATCCAAAGTGGATAAATTGAATGTTGGTGATTCAATGAAAATTTATTTAGTCGAATATCGTCATACCTTACTTCTATCTCCCGCTGAAAAATTGGATTCGATAGCAGAAAGCATACCTAAGCCAGGAGCCGAAAGTCAGTTAGGCACCTTGGAAATTGTTGACATCTCTCCTGGAGACAGCAAGATCATTTCCTACTATGTTGAATTGCCCAATTCCGGAACTTATTTTTCCATATTTTCGGTACCTATTACGCGCCAAATGGGGGAAAAAATGGACGCGGTGGAAACTTACTGCAATTTCGAGCAAGCGACCGGAACCGCGCAAGCTATTTCCAATAGCGACATAATGTTCATACAGGCTATATCAAAATATTTCTATGTGGAATAATTTAAATGAACTTGCAAAAAAGTCGCCCGGTAAGGACCGATCAATCCCGCAGTTCCGCGGTTCACCCCTGATAAACATGTTTTTGTCCCCGGTTATTCTAAGATTGCCGCGGAATGGAAACCGGTCGAAATTTCAGGCCCTAATCTCACGCCTTTTATGCCCCTTATTCACGGCACACATTCCCATTCATAATTTTGGTCGAACAGCGCGCTTCCCTTGGGGCTTCCGTCGTCGAGCACCCATAGCGTGGAGCCGACTTCGGCCCGGCCGGGAAGGGTCCTGGTTTGCGCCGCTTCCTTGTCTTGGGTCTCCCCATCCAGCGCCACGGTGACATAGGTCATCCTGTTTCTTCGGCCACGCAGCACCTCAAAACACCGTGTCACTTTGGCGCGGTATACGGCGCCGTTCTCCAATAGCTTTTTTCGTTTGAGGGTTTGAGCCGTGAGCATGCCCGGAACCACGCATAGAAGCGCCAGGAGCAATGCCCAGGGAAGCCAGTCTTGGAATCCGGGTTTGCGTAAATCCAGGCTGACAAAGGGAAAACCGTCAAAATACCGGATCGGCAGGACCGTGCCCATGGGTTCCTGGGCGTAGTCCTCCTTGTGGATGGTGAGGCTTCCGTTCCTGGTGCTTCCGCTGCTGTCGACAAACTGGACATCGGCTTTGTACAGATAGCCGCCCCTTACGGGCTTTCCTTTGATAGCGACTATTTTCGCGGCCGCCTGCTTGCCGAAAATCTTGATGATCGGGGAACCCAATACGAAGGATAGAACGCAGAAAGGGATGAGGAAAATCAGCGCGGACGGGATGATGGTGTTGAAAAGAGCCTTTCCCCATCTGATCCGGACTTTTCTGGGGGGCGCGCCGTCGATGGCCGGGCATCCGCAATTCGGGCAGACGCCGGCCCCTTCCTGAAGCCCGTGATGACAGTTGGAACAGACCATTGGGATGGCTCCACTATCAAGGTTAACGAAACAAGGCCCTCGTTAACCAAATCTCTACGCGGCAACAGCATGGATGCGTGGCTCGATAGCCGGCCAGTCCGTTTGCTTGAGTTTACGGATTTCGTAATCAGCCTGTAGCCCCGTCCAAATCTCAGGGGATACCCCGAAGTACTTTCCAAGACGCAAAGCCGTGTCTGCGGTGATAGCCCGCTTACCGTTGACGATCTCACTGATACGGTTGGGCGGCACAAGCAGTTCCCTGGACAATTTGTTGATGCTGATCCCCATTGGCTTGAGAAACTCCTCAAGGAGTATCTCGCCAGGATGGATTGGGGCAAGTTTTCCGACCTTAGTGGACATAGTGACCTCGTTTCTCAATGGTAGTCCGTGATCTCAACTTCTATTGCCTCGCCGTCCCGCCAGACAAAACACAATCGGTATTGGCCGTTGATTCTGATGCTGTGCTGCCCCTTGCGGTCCCCTTTAAGTGCTTCCAAATGGTTTCCTGGCGGCACCTTGAGGTCATCCAAGGTTCGAGCCTGGTTCAAGTAGAGGAGCTTTCTACGGGCAACCCTTTCTATATTCCGAAGTTTCGGGACGTTCTCATCCCGAAAGAGCGCCTCGGCACTTTTGTCTTTGAAGGATTTTATCATGAATGAGCCTATGATGTTATGCGTAATATGTCAAGCAGGGGTATCTGCCAGGGCCTGGCTTAGGACGTTCAAATCTTCTTGGCATCTAACACCACAAATGCTGTCGAATACCGATGAGCCTTTGGAGCATTTCCTCCTCTCTTTTCTCGAAACGATCCTCCCATTTCCAAAAATGATTCCGGGCTTTGCGATCTTCCTGGATCAGCACCTCTGTGACCAGGTTTTCACCCGGAATAGTCTCCCTACGGGACTTTATACTCTTGGACCATTTCAGACGGGCTTCCCCGATATGTTTGTCTTCCGCCGGCCTGTCCTTTTTCCAGTATTTATAAAGCGCCTGGATTTCTTTCCACTGAGCCCTCTGGTTCCTGTCGTGTTTAAAATCGACGATATTTTGCGGCTTTTCCTTTTCCACAAAATTGACCAATAGTTGGAAGCAGGCCAGCAGCATAACGCGGTCCTTATCACACCACTTGCTGTCAGCGGGCAAATCCTTCAATACCAGTGTGTTGCCCTTCATGGGAAGCTCCATCAGCTATGACACCGGGGATCAAACCTTGAAATCTTCTTCGGGATGGCGCTTAAACAGGGCGACGGTTTCGACGCCAAGAGCCCTAGCGATCGCCCCTAGTGTCTTTAGGGTCGGATTGGACGCCTCTGCCGCATCCTCAATCTGCTTTAGGCTGCGGGCTTGGATTCCCGCGGCTTGAGCTAAAGTTTCTCGCGTCAGCTTGTGCCTCATCCGAAGCCTATGGATGTTTGTGCCGATCCAATAGGCGTCTCCGGGGACGTGGACCGAAACGGTTTTTTCTGAACTCTTCATGACAGGCCCCTGAAAAATCTTCTTGTTGCATTTCTGATTCCCGACCCCAATAAAAAGGCCATCCCTCGCGGGATGGCCACACTATCGCTGATGAACCTATCGATCCGGGACGGCCACCCCCTGAACTGGGGTGGCCGTCCTTCTGTACCCTAGCCTTGCCTAGCCTAGCGTATCTTCCCGATCTTCGTGAATTCCGGCGGGGAGCCGGGCATGTAGAGGCGCGCTATGTAGATGCCGTCGGGCCAGCTGGATACGTCTATGGACAGGCTTTGCGGGCCGGGGCTGAGGTTGAAGAGGGTGTAGGCGCCGTTGCCGGCGGGCCAGATCTGATGGCCGCTAAGGTCGTAGATCGCGAACTTGGCTCCGCCCTGCTGGTTCTGGTTCCACATCAGGGTGAGTTCCTGGCTCACGGGATTGGGCACCACGACCAGGCGGCTGGACACCGCGCTGATGCTGGGGCCCAGGGTCTTCACGGGACTGGACGAGGCTGAGCATAGGGGACAGCTCACGGCCCGGCTGGCGTCCACGCTGTGGCCCACCGCCAGCAATTCCACGGTCTGGTTGAAGGTGCCGGAAGGGCAATAGCCGAAGGTATAGGGCAGCATATTGGTCCCGGCCGTGGTGGGCGCATAGGCCCCCAGGTCCGGCTGGGGGCTGTAGGTGGTGTTGTCATACTCCTGGGTTTCACCGGAGTAGGTCACGGACGGCGAGGCCCCCATGGTCAGGAAGTCCGCCAGGAGATTGCCCGCGGAAAGCCCGGTGACGGTGCTGGTATAGCTGCTGGTGCAACTGGTGGTGCCTGAACTCACGGTCGCGCCAATCGGCGTGGTCGGGTTCACCCCGCTGAAGGTCATGGCCGCGACGCTGTAGGCCCCGGTCGAATCCGCGAATACCAAGGCGTTGGGTCCAGTTGGAGGATTGACCAGGTACCAAGTTTCCATGTCCGCGCCGTATTCACCCGCGCTATGGATGGCCCTGGTCAGGTTGAGGCCGTCATAGGTCATGGAACCCACGCTGCTGCCGGAGGTCAGCTGGATGTTGACCAGGAGCAGGGTGTTGCTTCCGGACCCGGCGCTGACGCTCATGGTGACGTTGCCGGAGTAGTTGCTGCCCGTGCCCGTGACGGCGCTTCCCACGATCGCCGGCGGAGAGGAGGGCACCGAGGTCGAGGTCGGAAGGGGGGTGTTGGTCATGGTCATGGAGGGCGTTGAGGTGGCCGGATCGGACAGGGAATTGGTGGGCGTCACGCTGAAGGTGGCGGTGGCGGTGTTCACGGGAGAATTCGTGGCCGTCCCTGTGAAGGTCGCGGTCTGCGGCGTGTTGGTGCCGGTCGCGGTGGCGCTGGCGGCCGCCGGAGTGCTGGTCGGCGTAGCGGAGGCGCTGGAGCTCTGGGTGGGCGAGGAGGTCGCGCTGGAAATCCCCGTGGAGGTCCCGGTGGGCGTGGAAGTGGCGCTGGCAGTGCTGGCCGCGGTGGGTGAGGACGTCGCGCTGCTTGTCCCGCTGGCGGTTCCGGTGGGCGTGGACGTGGCGCTGCCCGTGGCCCCGGAAGTCGGCGTGGACGTGGCGCTGCCTGTGGTTCCCGAGGTTGGCGTGGACGTCGCGCTGCCTGTGGCACCCGAGGTCGGCGTGGACGTCGCGCTGCCTGTGGCTCCGGACGTAGGCGTGGACGTGGCGCTGCCCGTGGCTCCTGAGGTCGGGGTGGACGTGGCGCTGCCTGTGGCTCCGGACGTAGGCGTGGACGTCGTGCTGCCTGTGGCTCCTGAGGTCGGGGTGGACGTCGCGCTGCCTGTGGCTCCTGAGGTCGGGGTGGACGTCACGCTGCCTGTCACCGCGGAGGTTCCGGTCGGCGTGGAGGTGGCGCTAGCGCTGCCGGTGACCCCGGCGGTGGGTGAGGAGGTCGCGCTGCCTGTCGCTGTGGAGCTTCCCGTCGGCGTGGACGTTGCGCTGGCGCTGAGCGCCGCCGTGGGGGAGGAGCTCAGGGTGGCGGTCCCAGTGGCGCTTCCCGTGGCAAGGGCCGTCCCGGTCATGGTGGACGTCGGGGTCTGGGGCGTGTTCGTGTCCGTGGCGGTCGCGCTGGCTACCGTCAGCGAACTGGTCGGCGTCGCGGACGTCGCGGAAGACGTGGACGTCGGCGAGGACGTAGCGCTAGCTGATGGTACAGGCGTCCCCGTCGACGTCCCTGTCGCCGAGCCCGTGCTGAGGGGGCTCGCCGTGGACGTGGCTGTGCTCTGCGGAGTCCGCGTTGCGGTCGCGGTGGCGCTCAAGACCGCTGTTTGGATGGGGCTGGCTGTGGACGTGGGGGAGAAGCTGGAGCTCGAAGTCGGGGAGGGGACCGGCGAGGACGGAGTGCCTGAGAAGCAACCGGCGACGATGCGCACGCGGTAATCATAAGTGTCGGCGATGGTGAGATTGCCCGCGCTGTCCAAGGTGCAATCCCCGGGGCCGTTGAAGCCGGCGCCTATGGCCGGGCCGCCGTCGCCCAAGGTATAGCCGCCGCCCGCCACCGTGGCGATGCTGCCGTTGACCGTGAACCTGCGGATGACATTGTTGCCCGTGTCCGCGACAAAGATCCCTCCGGAGGCGTCCTCACCCAGGCCTTGCGGCACGCGCAGGGTGGCCATGAGCGCGGGTCCGCCATCGCCGCTGTATCCCAAGGCGCCCGCGCCGGCCACGGTGTTGATGATTCCTCCCGTGACTTCGCGGATCCGGTTGTTGAAGCTGTCCGAGATGAAAATGTCCCCGGCGGCATCGACGAGCACGCCCCTGGGGCCGCTGAGTTCCGCGGAGCTGGCCGGCCCGCCGTCCCCGGAGAAGCCGCTGGTGCCGGTGCCGGCCACGGTGGTGATGATGCCCGAGCCCAGGTCCACTGCACGGATACGGTTGCCCAGGGTGTCGGCGATGTAGAGGTGGGCGCCTGTGGCGTCCAGGGCCAGGGCATAGGGGCTGTTGATGCCGGCCGCGATGGCGGGCCCGCCGTCCCCGCCCGAGCTGGGCGTGCCGTTGCCCGCCACGGTGGTGATGACGCCGGCCGTGCTGATCTTCCGGACCCGGTTGTTGAAGGTGTCCGCGACATAGACGTTCCCGATTGCGTCCGCGCGCAGGCCCAGGGGATTGGCGAAGGTCGCGGCGCCGGCCGGGCCGTTGTCGCCGCTGAAGCCGTAGGCGCCGCTTCCGGCGAGGGTGCTGATGATCCCGGCGGGGGTGACCTTCCGGATGCGGTTGTTGCCATGGTCCGCGATGTAGAGATTCCCGAGGCCGTCGAAGCCGACCCCGGTGGGCTGCTGGAGCTGGGCGGCTATGGCCAAGCCGCCGTCACCACCTGAACCCGGGACACCGTCCCCGGCGTAGGTGTTGATGCCGCATGCCGCGCGCGCCGCGCCGGTCAGAAATAAAACGGCGCCCAAGGAAAAAATCACGGATTTTTTTTGCATGGCCCACCCCCAAGTTTTTACAACGAAGCCTGTTTGATTCAAACGTGTGTGATTGATTAATTCGAGCGGACTGTACGGGATTATTTCCCTGTGAGTCAAATTAATAGCGTGTGAATAAAGGCTAAAACATTGGTACTTTGTTCAATTCAGTACATACAAACTACGAATAAATCATTTTTCAGTTATCGATGATGAATTAACGGTGTGTTTGAATTTATTTAAATTAATACTAAGTACTTAATTTTCATCCGAATTTTGATTCATTATTTCTTCCGTCCATCATCCTGGAAATAAATATTCCCACCACCGTCGCGCCCGCGCCGCTTCAATCCGACGCGAGCCGCGCCCCGCCTTTGCGGCCGATGAGGCGGTTGATCCCGATGCGCAGCGGCTGCGGCAAGGACTCCGCGTGGGTGGCGAGCACAGGCTCAAGCGCGGCGCGGAACTTCGGCAGGAAGCTCTTCAGGTCGCGGGGCCCCTTGCGCAGGCTCTCGTAGGCGCTGTCGAACGCGTGCATGTCGCCGTCCGCCCCATGGTTCATTTCGGGGCGCACCAGCTTCTGGAGCCGGGCGCGGGTGTCCTTATCCTTGAGAACAGCCTCTATCCCCAGGGCGCCGGCCACCGGGGCCAGGGCCTCCAGGGGATTGGAGATCAGTTCCTCATAAAAGACCACGGCGCTGATCCCGTCTTCCGCGGCGTCCAGGGCGCGGCTCAGGTACCAGGCGTAGAGCCAGCGGCCGTAGGGCTCCAGAAGGTTGTTCCGCTTTTGCAGGGAACGGGCCACGGCCGAGGGCGCGCGCAGGCACAGGATCACGACGGGATTCTTCAGCAGGGGCGCCCAGAAGGGGAACGAAATGCAGGCCCTGGGATCCTTGATCACGGTGATTTTCTTGCCGGCCGCGAGCGCGTCCCCGGCCAGGCCGTCCAGAAAGAAGCGGGCGCGCTGCTGCAAGGGGAAGAGGCCGGGACGGGTGTAGGGCCCCAGGCCCAGGCGCGGAGGGTCAAACCATTCGGTCTGCCGCAGTTTCAGCAGGGTCATGTTGACGAAGGAAAATTCCTGGGCCTCAAAAAACCCTTCAGGATTGTCCGGGGCCGAGGGCATGAGCGATTCCGGGGATCCGGCAAAGGCGCCCATCTCCACCAAGGCATGGGTCAGCGCGGAGGTGCCGCTGCGGTGCATTCCCAAAACAAGGCAGGTGCTGTAAAAGTTGGAATACGCGGGTTTTTGCAAGCTATTCAGCGAAAAGGAGGGGAAAGCCCTCAAATTTAACGGTCAAGGGTACTCTAATGATTTCCACATTGATACAAGAGGTAAGCTTCGGCTCGGCCTGGGATCCCTTGGGGAAGCGTCTAGCCTTCCCTGCCCGGTTCCGCTTTCTGGGTGCTCAGCCATTCCTCGCGCTTCGCGGCGATGGCTTGGTCCAGCTCCTGATCTTCCGGGCTGGGCGCCTGCTGTTTTTTCAGCCACTCCTCTTTCTTCGCGGCGATGGCAGCGTCCAGGGCGGCTTCCTCAGGGCTCACAGGCTTTTCAGACTTTCGCCTCAGCCACTCTTCCCGCTTGGCGGCGATGGCCGCGTCCAGGGCGGCTTCCTCGGGGCTGGGCGGCTTGGACGCTTCCTGCCGCAGCCATTCTTCCCGTTTCGCTGCGATGGCCGCGTCCAGAGCGGCTTCCTCAGGGTCTTTCGGTTTTTCCTTCTGGCTTCTCAGCCACTCTTCCCGCTTGGCGGCGATGGCCGCGTCCAGGGCGGCTTCTTCAGGACTGGGGGGCTTGTTCTTTTGTTGCCGCAGCCATTCCGCTTTTTTCGCGGCGATGGCGGCGTCCAATCCAGCTTCGTCTTCAGCCATGAGTCCACCTCGTCTAGGGTGATTTCAATGCGCTGATCCGGAACACTCCCCCATCATAAACCTTCGTAGGAATTTTGGAAAAATTAAATTTTCCGTCCCCAAAAAGACCAAAACTGCGTTTATTGCCGCGCCCAGCTGAATGACATACCATGGGCTCAAGCCGTCCCCGCGCTGTGAGGCATGATTCCATGGATTTCAGGAAAATCCCCCATCCCGTGAATTTCCGCTTCGCCGGAGCGCTGTCCGGGAAGGGTTCCAGCCGCGGCTTCAAGGAGGCCGGCGTCAGCCTGAGCATCCGGGACCTGGGCGAGGACGTGTTCCACCTGGGGATGCGGGGCCGTTCCTGGACCGAGGAAAAGCTCCTGCCCCTGGCCTGGAAGGCCAAGGGCCCCAGCCGCATGCGCTGGAACTGGCTGGAAAAGGGCGGTTTTGAGCTGGGGGACGCCCAGGGGCCCCGTTTACAGGGCAAAGCGGGCGCCAGCATCGGGGTCTGCGGCAAGGCCTGGCTGCTGCGCTTTGTCCAGGACGAGGCCATGCGCTTCTACGGCTTCGGGGAGAAGAACCTGCCTTTTGAACGCTCCAAGGTGGATACCACGTTTTGGAACACCGATCTTTGGGCGGACTACACCCCCCAGCAGTGCGAGGCAGGGGAAACGGACCCGATGTACGTGAGCATCCCCTTCATGCTCATCAAGAAGCCGGGCGCCGTGGTGGGGGTGCTGGTGGCGAGCCCCTTCCTGTCCTTCATGGGCACGGGCAAGACCATCGCCATCTCGCCCGTGGAGACCCGCGAGGACGAGAGCCTTTATGTCGGCGCCAGGGACGGCATTCCCAGCGTGTATTTCATCTGCGGCGACACGCCGGCGGAGGTGGTGGAGAAGCTGCAGCGCCTCAGCGGCACCACGCCGCTGCCGCCCCTCTGGGGCCTGGGGCACCACCAGTGCCGCTGGGGCTACCAGACCTATGAGGACCTGGACGGCCTCGACCGCGGCTTCCGCAAGCACAAGATCCCCTGCGACGGCCTGTGGCTGGACATCGATTACATGGACCGCTTCAAGGTCTTCACCTTCGACAAGAAAAAGTTCAGCAAGCCGGCCGCGCAGCTGGCTGATTTGCGCAGGCGGGGCCGCCGCGTGGTGCCCATCATCGACCCGGGCGTGAAGGTCGAGCCGGGCTACGGCGTCTACGACGACGGGCTGAAGAACAAGGTCTTCTGCCGCAACCCCGAAGGCGCGGTGTTCAAGAGCTTTGTCTGGCCGGGCAAGACGGCCTTCCCGGATTTCAGCCTGGCGAGGGTCCGCACGTGGTGGTCCAAGCGCGTGGAAGGCTTCGCCCGCCTGGGCGTCTCCGGCGCCTGGCTGGACATGAACGAGCCCGCCCTGAGCATCGTGGTGCAGGAGGACATGCTCTTCAAGGACGGCACAAAGCCCCATGCCGCCTACCACAACCAGTACGCCCTGGGCATGGCCATGGCGAGCCGCGAGGGCTTCCTGCGCGCCCGCCCCAACGAAAGACCCTTTTTGATCTCGCGGGCCGGCTTCATCGGCAGCAACCGCTTCGCCGGTTATTGGACCGGGGACAACTGCTCCAACTGGATACACCTGAAGAAGTGCATCGGCCTGACCCTGAACCTGGCGATCTCAGGGGCCCCCTTCAACGGGCCGGATGTGCCGGGCTTCGCCAATGACGCCTCGCCGGAGCTGGCCCGGGCCTGGTACAAGGCCGGCTTCCTCTTCCCCTTCCTGAGGAACCATTCCGGCACAGGCACCCGCAAGCAGGAGCCCTGGGCCTTTGACGAGCGGACCCTGGGCGTGGTGCGGCATTACATCCGCCTGCGCTACAAGCTGCTGCCCTACCTCTACAACCTCTTCATCGGCCAGGCTGAGCAGGGCAAGGCCGTGCTGCGGCCGCTCTTCTATGAATTCCCGGACAGCCAGGATTTCGACCGCGTGGATGACCAATTCATGGTGGGTCCGGCCATCCTGCAGGCGCCGGTGGTCGAGGAAGGCAAAAAGAGCCGCAGCGTACTCCTGCCCAAGGGCCACTGGTTCGACGCGAGCGCGGGGAAATGGGTGGCGGGCGGGCGCAGGGTCCGGGTCGAGTGCGCGGCCCAGGCCACGCCCCTGTATTTCCGCGAAGGAAGCCTGGTCGTGACCCAGGCCGGCCTGCCCACGGACAACCGCAACAACCTGAAGGATCTGGAGCTGCACGTGTTCCTGCGCCAGGGCTCGGCTGAAACAGACTATTGTTTTGACGATGGGGAGAGCTTCGACTACCAAAAGGGCGCCCGCACGCGCTTGCGCTTCAGGTTCGAACAAAAGGGCGGGACTTTGAGCGGCTCGGTGCAGACCCTGGCCGCGGGCTTCGGGCCCTGCCGCGTGCGCGTGGTCCTGTACCAGCGCCCCAAGGACGTCAGGTTCACCCAGGACGGCAAAACCAAGAGCCTGGCCTTGAGCGCCCACAAATGGAGCGCCAGCGGCGGGCCGCTGAAGGCCTGGATCTCGGCGCCGATCCGATGCGGTGGGAAGCTTTAGGCCCGCAAGGGCCAGCTTTTAGGGGAATGTTTAGGGGCAGTTCAGGCTGGGCCGGCCATTTTTGTCGCAGAGGATCCGTACGGTATAGGAAGCGCCGGCCGCCACGTAAACAGCGCAATCCAATGTTTCTGCGCCATCCTTGGCGCGCGCGCCGCTGATTTGGACCTTTAGTGTGTGGCTTCCCTGCGCGATGTTTGCGAACTCAAAACTGAAATTGTCCGCGACCAGGACCAAGGGACCCTGGTCCAGGGAGGCGCTGAAGGCGCCGGCCTTGCCGCTGTCATCGGAACAGTGCGCGGGATAGCTGTTGTCGAGGATGATGGTGCCTGAAAGGCCCTGCGCGGCGCCCGAAGGCTGGCCCGTTTTGCGGCCGCAAGCGCCCACCAGGGCCAAGAGCAAGGCCACGGCAAACAAAGGGAAAAACGATCGCACTCAGCCTCCAGGGCGGAGGCCGCGGGAAGGATTTCAGTCCTGCCCGGCCTTGGCCGCCTTCTTTCTGGGCGCCCGCGTGGGCGCCTTTTTCATTTTCGGCTGGACCCCGCTGAGCACGCCTTCGGCGTGCAGCCAGTCCTCCAGCGCCGTGCCGTGCGGCCGGCCACGTTCCACCCACCGATGGTAGGCGACTTCGTGGATCTGCGCGATCAGATCGGCCGCCTTGTCCGCGGCCTTGGAACCCGTCTTTGTCGCCATGTTCGCCTCCAGAAAAATGCGTGGGGAGGGCTAAAACAACGGTTTAACGCGTCAAAACACGGGAGGCGCCGGCCTGAGCCCGGATTTTAAGGCTACTTGTGGCGGCTGCGCTTGGCGCGCTGGGCGATCAGGCGCAAACGGGCGGCGCGTTCCTTCAGTTCCTTGGACATGGCTTCCGTGGGGCTTGTCTTCTTGACTACGGCTTTAAGCACAGGAGCTCCTAATGGATGGAGCCCATAGTATACGCTTTGGCGGGCGGGGTGTCTTGGGGCTTGGGAAATAAGGTGTGCGCGCGTCTAGAGCGGCTCTTCTTCCGGCAAAATAAGGGCCCTGTCCCCGACCGCCTTTTTGAAAGCCAGGCCGTCCCCCTTGCTCATGGGCATGGTCCCGAAATGCATGGGGACCACGTATTCGGGCCACATGGCGGCCACGGCGCGGAAGGCCTGCGAGGGCCCCATGGTGGGGCGGAAAAACAAAACTTTCCCCACGGGCAGGAGGGCCAGCTTCACGCCCTGGAAGCCGGCCATTTCCTCGATGAAGTCCGTGTCCCCGGCGTGGTACACGCGGCCCTCGGGCAATTCCAGGATGAAGCCCGTGTTGCCGTGGCCCTTGGGGTGCATGGGCTTGCGCAGGTTGTAGGAGGGGACGGCCTTGCCGCAGATGCCGGCGGCCTCGAATTCCTCGCCGGGCGCCACGGGCATGACATCGATGCCCGCGGCCTTGGACGTGACGCGCGAGGGGCCCACCAGCACCGTGCCGGGCCGGGCGATCTTTTGGATGTCCTTGGGGGAGAAATGGTCCGAATGGTCGTGCGTCACCAGGATGACGTCCGCGGGCACGGCGCTCTGGAGCCGGTAGGGATCGATGTAGATCACCTTGCCCTTGGATTCGATCCTGAAGCTGGCATGGTGCAGCCAGTGCAGCCACGGGAAGAGGGGTTGTTCAGGCTTTTTCATAGGAAATCCTAGCGCACCTTTTGGGCCTGGTCAAAACACTCCTGGGCGAAATCTTTGCGGCCGAAACTTTCATAGACCCGGCCCAGCTCCCGCCAGGCTGCGGCGTCGGTCGGCCGCGCCCTCAGGTATTCGCGGTAGCAGCGCAGGGCGCCCCGCGCATCCCCGGACTGGGCCGCGGCGCGGGCCCGCGCCAGCATGGCGTCCGCCCCGGCTTCGCGCAGCGCGTCCTTCGCCGCGGGCTGCGCCCCCCGGCCCCTGTCCAGGATGGAATCCTTGTCCCAACCCACCACCAGGCGCACGTAGAAGCCGGAGTTGTCCAGGAAGGCCTGCGCCCCGTTCATGTTCTGCAGCATGCGCCCGGGCTGCCCCACGAAAACACCGCTTGGGGCGCCGGACTCCAAGTCGTTGAAGCGCAGGTACTCGTAGCCCGCCTCCAGCCCCACGCTCAGGCGCGCGGGCGGCCAAAGGTTCACCAGGCGGTAGAAGATGCTCCCGCCCAGGGCCTCTCCGTTGAAGTTGACCGAGCTGAGGCTGCCGTTGACCGACTCCAGGGTCTCCACGCCGGACACCTGCGCGTATTCCAAACGGAAGCCCACCTGGTTGAGCCAGGAAGAAGTGGAACTGGTGAAGGTGTCGAAGCAGAAGACCGGCGCGATGGAGATCAGGCTCAGGGCCCCGGAGGGCACCTGCAGGTCGACATCGCCAAAGGAATAGAGGTTCGACTCCTCGCGGCCCTGCTGGGCGCCGCCGGCGAGCTCCAAAGCGAAGGGGTCAGTGAAGCGGTAGCCGGCGGTGAGGTAGGCTTCCCCCACTTCGCTGGGTATGAATTCCGCGCCGGACTGGCTGCCCAGGGCGAAGAAATCGTTCATGTCCTGGTTGGACACCACCCGGGCGCCGAAGGTGCCGAACATGTAGGGACCCGCGGCCGATGCCAGTACGGGAAAGAGCAGAAGGCCGAGGCCGGCCAGCCCGAAACAAAGCGCGCGGACTAGGAGCCTGGCCTTGTTCATGCGTGGGGTCCAGGCGCGGGGGCGGCTGGGGCAGTTGGGGCAGCAGATGCGGCGGGAATTGCGGGCGCCGCCGGCGTTTGATCCAAGGCCGGATAGAAGATCCAGCCCGCGCGGGTTTCCACCACCGTGGCCTGGGTCGGCCGATGGGGCGGCAAGGCGCTCAGCCAGCGCAATTGGTAGGAGGAATAGAAATCAAGCGCCTGGGTGCTTCCCCCGACCACGAACAAAAGCTCGCCTGGTACGCGGGCCGGATGGGCCAAAAGGAGATCCGCCACCTGGCGGGTCGGATCCAAGGGCCTTTGGAGCAGGCCATAGGCTTCCCTTGCCAGCAGGCCGGCCAGGCTGAGGCCCAGCAGGACGAGCGCCAGGCTGGGCAGCAGGGCGTTTTTGGGCGGCTTTCCAAGGGCCGGGGCAGAATCCCACTCGATAAGCCGGACAATGTACCAGGAAAGGCCCAGCACCAATCCCAAACGCAGGGACCACTGGGGATCCCAGAGCCGCAAGCTGGCCAGGACAGCGGCTCCCAAAAGTCCCACCTGCACCCAGCGCCTGGCCCGGCTTCGTCCATCCGCCAGCTCGAGGCCCAAGGCCAAACAGAGCCCCGCTTCCAAGGGCAGCAGGTAATTGATGGTTTCAGCCCGCACCAAGGCCAAGCCAAGGAGCCATGAAAGACAGAAGGCCCAAATCCAGGCCCGCGCAAAAGCCCATGCCCGGTCCTCGGTTCCCTGGACAAAGCTCAGGCTCCGGCCGCGCAAGCGGGGGGCCAGACCCAAGGGAACAGCGAAGACCATGGGCAGGAGGGCCGGCGCGCTGCGCGCCGCCCACTTCATATAAAAGGAAGCATGGCCCTGGGGGTCGAGCTCGTTGGCGCGGCCCAGAGCCCTGCCCACCACATTGACGGACCATTCCTCAGCCAAAAAAGCCGGGCCAGCCCATAGGACGTAGAGGGCCATCCATCCCAAAAGAACCAAAAGGGATGGAAGAAACAGCGCCACAGCCGCGTCACGGCGCGATCTACCCGGCAAAACCTGGAACACGGAAAAGGCCATGGCCGGCGCCAGGGCCAGCACGAACCAGGATTTGAAGGCCGCGGACAGGGCCAGGGCGAGCCCGGCCAGCCACCAATCCCTGTTCTTCAGGCTTTGCGCGGCGCGCAGGGACAGGGCCAGGGCGGCCAGGGCGCAGCCGAGAAAAAGCGTGTCAAAGGTGAAGAAACGGGCGTGGAAGATGAAATCGCCCTGAAGGGCCAGGGCCAAGGCCGCGACAAGACCAAGCATGGGACGAGCCAGGATCAGGCCGATCAGGGACAGACAGAAGAGGGCCAGGCCCGCGCCCAGGCAGGTCCAGAGGCGGTAAGGCCAGGCCGCATAGGGCTGGGCGCTGACTTTGGCCGTGACCGCCGCCATCCACAGCAGGAGAGGCGGCTTCTCCACGAAAATATGGCCGTCCAATTCCAGGGGCCACCACTGGCCCTTGAGCGCGGCCGCCTGCGCCACGCGGGCGTGGGTCAGCTCGTCCACATCCTGCAGACGGGTTTTTTCAAGGCTGGGCAGGGCGCAGGCCAGCCACAAGAACAGGACCGAAAGGGGGACCAGGAGGAAGGCGTGTTTATCGGATGCCATCGAGCCCCTTTAAAAACAGCGGAACCCGGAGCCTCCGCGAAACAATTATAAGCTGAAGCGCGGCTTGGTTAAACGCTTTGAATGGAATTTCACAAACATCACGGTTTAATGGGATTTATTCACGCGATCCCCCGCGGACTCCCTAATCCATGCGACCAGGCAACGCGACAGGGTGATCCGACTTTTTGCCCCAAGGTGTTCCGAAGGCGGCTCTATAAAACCGCCGGCGAGCAGGTCATGGACGTCAAGCACGTCAAAACCCTGGGAACGCAATCGCGCATCCACTTCCCGGACGGATCGCTCCAATTCCGAAGCCGTCGAATTTCCTTCACGGGCCCTCAACTGCCGCGCATCCAGAGGCGTGACGTAATACAGGACCAGCGTGCCCCCTTTCCTGAGAACAAGGCCCGTGTCCACCAGGGCCTCCAGGGTTGTCCTATCCAGGCTGTAACCGCTTCCATAGACGACTTTGTAGCCTTTTTCCACGCCCATGCGTCCATCCAAGGACGGGCGTTCGGGCGCGGCGGCACCGGGCAAAAAATCAGGCGAGGCATTGGAAGCGTTTCCGTTGACAGGCGCCGCGCCGGATTTCCCGTCCGCGTTCGATGGCGCCGTTTTTTCGACATGGAAAAGACTCCGCACCAAATCGCCGGTCCAAGCCGAGAGGCCGCGGCAGTATTCGGGGATGAATTCCACGGTCAAGGGATGTTCCCCAAAAGGATCGCTCCGAAAGGGCCCGAAAAATCCGTTCTGCCCGAGACGGTTCAGGCTGCGCATGTTTATCCCGACCACCGCGACGTCGGGGTATCGGCCGATTTTTTCCAGGTATTGGGCGTATTTCACAAAATGGATGCCGTCGTAGCCATTGTCCTGAAGCGCCCGGAAATCCCAAGCCCGGGCTCCGGCGCTCCCCCGCCGCGCAAGGCCCATCCGCACCAGGGCCATCAAGCAGGGCGTCCGCGCGTCGACGGGATCGTCCTTTCGAATAGAGGTGGAAACGGAATCGCCAAACCAAAGCAGGCTCCGGCCCGGCCCTGTTCGCGGCCCCGGAGCGGGCGGAACCGCGGAGGCCTCCCCCGGCGGATTGCGGGGATCCATATCCCGCAAGCCCCGGAGGCCCTGGACGGAATAGACCGCGATCCAGACCCACGCGGCCAGAAGCGCCCCGAGAACCGCGACATAGATGAGCCAAAATCTCCGCATCAATCAAAACCTGAAATAGATGAAGGTCTGCGCCGCCGCGGATTGCCCCAGCCGCACCATCACGATCGCGGCGTGCAGAAACGCCAAATTCGCGGGGGAAAGGCCGGGCTGATCCCCGTCCCAAGCCCTGTCCGACCAGTTCCCCTCCCACCAGGCGAACAACAAGGCCAGCGCCAGGAGCGCGGCCAGTCCAAAGGCATTGGAGTCAAAGGACCACAGCCCAAAAACCGCGTCGTGAAGATAGAGACCCGCGTCAGCTAGGCTCGTGGCCCGGAACAGCACCCATCCGACAAGGACCAGGTGGAAGGTCGTGAACATCTGCAGCCAACGCTTCCAGCCCGGCGTCGCGGGGCTGGACATGCCGAGCAGCCTCTCGATGCCGAGCAAAATGCCGTGGTAGAGGCCCCAGACCAGAAAAGTTCCGCGCGCGCCGTGCCAAAGGCCCCCCAAGGCCATGGTCACGAAAAGAGCCAGCACTGTGCGCGCCGGGCCCTTGCGCGACCCGCCCAAAGGAAAATACAGGTAGTCCCTCAACCAGCTTGAGAGGGACACGTGCCAGCGCCGCCAGTAGTCGGACAGCGAGGCCGCGGCAAAGGGCTTGATGAAGTTCCTGGTCAGGCGGATCCCAAAGAGCGCGGATGCGCCCTCCGCCATGTCGGAATAGCCCGAGAAATCGAAAAAGATCCGCAAGGCGAACCCGTAGGCGCCTATCCATAATTTCGGCGCGGAATAGGCGCCGGGATCCAGGAACATGGGGTCGACCAGCAAGGCCAGATTGTCCGCAAGCACCGCTTTTTTGAAAAGCCCGACGCTCAAAAACGCGGCGGCCCGGTTCCAGTCGGGTTTTGGAAGCCTGATTGAAAGCGAATCCAATTGAGGCAAGAGATCCTTGCCGCGAAGGATGGGACCGGCCACCAGGTGGGGGAAATAGCAAAGGAAAAGCGCATAGGTTCTCAATCGCGGAACCCTGTAGCGTTCATGGTAGATGTCCACCAGGAGGCTGATCGCCTCAAAGGTGTAGAAGGAGATGCCGATGGGCAAGAGCACGGCGATGGCGGGCAGGGGCCGTGTCCACCATCCCAGGCGCAGACCGACCGCGCTCATCGCGGAATTGAACAGGCCGACGTATTTGAAGCAAAACAGGTAAATCAGGTTGAAAATCAAAGCCAGACAAAGCCAACGCCGCCGGACTCTTCCCTCCGCCGCCTGCATGCGGGAGGCCATGTGGTGGTTGGAAAGGATCGAAAAGGCGAACAGGGCCCATGCCAGGGGACCCGCAAAGGCGTAGAAGACCCCGCTGGCTACGAGAAGAACCAAGGGGAGGGCCTCACCGGACTTTTTCCAGGGAAATCGAGCGAGGAATAACACGGCCACAAGGAAGATGCCAAATTTCGCGCTGTCAAAAATCAATCGTCTTCCCCTCTACACCGGATGGATCCGTTTGAAGGCCGCTCCCGCGGGGGCGCCGCAAAGGGGCCAGCTCACTCCGCCTTTTTTATGATAGCAACTAAGCCGGGAAATGGAAGATCGGAAATCCTGGGCGACCCGGCAAGGCCAAGACAAGCCAGCGTTCCGCCCCTATTTCTGAACGGCCAACTTGAAAATCTTACGGCTGAGATTGGACCAGTTTTGGGGGGCAGGTCAAACCCGCAGAAACCCCAGTTTCAAATGGACCGATTTAGAGGGCTACCCTCGTTAGATGCCAACGGTTCAAAAAACCCGAGATCTCCGAGCCTATGTGGACCGCCAGCTAAAACGCAAATGCTCGTGACTGAATTGATCGCTAGCCGCCACTTCTCAGCCGGCTAGCTCGTAACAGCTTTCTTGGATCTCAATGAATGACCGCCATCTTGAATGTCCCAATCAAATGATCACCTTCTCCATCAGAAGTCGTGACCAATACAAAATAGATTCCATCTGCCAAACTGCTCACGCTGAACTGTTCCCGCAAAACCCCAGCCGGTTGATCACCAAGATCATCTCTAAAAACAATGCTCCCATCCAAATCCACTACACGAATACTTACGCGAGCCGATGCGGCCAACTTCGCGAATACTGTGGCCTTAGAGGCGGCAGGATTGGGAGCCACGATGACACCGATCACCGGCTCCAAAATATCAGTACTACTTCCGGTTTTTAACTGAATAAGTCCCGCCGCAATCTCCAGGGCGCTTCGCTTGATTCCTCCAATCTCGGTAACGGGCTGTGTCGGTGATACCGTAGGACTGGGAGTAATCGTCGGAGAAAAAGAGGGAGTTGCGGTCCGGGGTAACGTCTCAGTCATTTGAGCGATAACGACCGGTGCTCGTCTAGCAAAACCACCACGGGTGGATGTTGGCGTAGGTGTCGGCTGCACTGGCTTCAGTTCAACCAAAACCTTGCATGAATAGGTACTGGAATTGGCTGTGTCGGTGATCGAATAGTATCCCGCATTGGTATTCTCAATGTCGTTCAGACGATCTCCATAGCCGCTCGATACCACAAAGTTTGCCTTCTGTGTCACATTCGAACCATTGGTGACTGAAGTCACCGAGGAGGGCCACATGAAAGTATCCAGCAGAGCGCTTCCGGAAAATAACGTCGTCAGATTTCCAGCAATGGCGGTTATCCCGGCGCTCCAGGAAAATGTACTGGTCGCTCCAATGGGTGAAAATTGATCAACATTAGAGTACTCGGAGGCGATGGCATATTGGTTCCCAGCGGTAAATGCCCCACCTGCCGTCAACGTGATATTCGAACTCGTTGAATGCGGCGGAGCGGCAAGATACCAAACTTCCTGGTCATAATCAGTGCTGCCGTTATGGACAGCCGCCGCCTTCGTGAACGATTTTCCGTCCCAGACTATCGAACTGACTATGGCCGGAGTACCGACAAACCCGCCATATTGGACAATCAACACCAGATTCGGGTTTGCGCTGGTTGTGAACGGCCAGGCCATGACGTTCCAAGTACCCACGGAGCCCGCGCCTGTTGAGCTATCCCAAACAGGATACGTGACCGTGGGTGTTGGAGTGGGTGTGAATGTGTATGTCGGCGTGGCCGTAGGTGTGGATGTAGCCGTACGTGTGAACGTGTATGTCGGCGTGGCCGTAGGTGTGAACGTCGGCGTAGCTGTCGGCTGCACCGGCTTCAGTTCAACCAAAACCTTGCATGAATAGGTACTGGAATTGGCTGTGTCGGTGATCGAATAGTATCCCGCATTGGTATTCTCAATGTCGTTCAGACGATCTCCATAGCCGCTCGATACCACAAAGTTTGCCTTCTGTGTCACATTCGAACCATTGGTGACTGAAGTCACCGAGGAGGGCCACATGAAAGTATCCAGCAGAGCGCTTCCGGAAAATAACGTCGTCAGATTTCCAGCAATGGCGGTTATCCCGGCGCTCCAGGAAAATGTACTGGTCGCTCCAATGGGTGAAAAT
>Ga0206860_10070_pt1 | contig 26729 bp, 25 predicted proteins | sample Alteio_BWOrgCont_44_FD_152624 | JGI IMG/M metagenome (GOLD analysis project Ga0206860, IMG submission 152624) | Enriched cells from forest soil in Barre Woods Harvard Forest LTER site, Petersham, Massachusetts, United States -... | ecosystem: Environmental > Terrestrial > Soil > Temperate forest >...
GGGACTGGCTCGTGGATGTGATTACGGATCGAAGAGACAACATATTGAGGAGACATCCTGAACAGAAAGGCGCCCGCCTGTCCATTCGAGTTTGTTAGGTCAAGCTTGTCGGTCAAAGTCGCCTTTTTCGCCGGAACATCAAACTTGAGGTCGAGGTCGTGCCGGGTCAGGGTCACACCAAAAGCGTTGCTTTCCGGAACGAACTTTAGTTTGTCACCGACACGCAGGAACACGAGTTCCCCAGTGTCTTCGCTGGTTAATGGAGTTGCGAACACCACATAATTCGCTCCATCCGGCGACTTGAGCGGCAGTGCATGCCAACCGTATCGGCCCACATCGTATGCACCTTTCGTCTGGAGAATCGAGAAAGGGTTGTGACCTCTTGGCGGAGTTGCGTCCAAATATTGAGTAAGTTCGGCGACATTCTTAGCCTGAGCAAGTTGGTCGAGATCGTTGATCGTGGGTTCGAAACCGGAACGGACAAGGAGCAAGACCGCCGCAAGCATGCAGACTAGTATGGCCAAGAACACCAACCGGAGTCGTATTGGGCGAACAGAGGTCATCGGCGGTGGATGCAACCAATCCCCTCGATTCCCGTAAAGAGATCGAAACCTATGTCACAGCTAATTGGACTTATCTTTAGCTTGATCGGCGCGATATGCACGATCGTCATATTGATCGACGCCTTCAAGAACTCCGTGCTTAAAGGCTTGATCTGTATTTTCTGCTGCTTTTACTATTTCTGGTACGCCTTATTCGAATTCCAGCATGAAAACAAATTCCTCATCGTTCTAGGTTCGTTTTTCAGCAGCGGCGTAGCCGGCGCCTGGGCGTTCTTCAACCGCTGAATGCAGGGAGTCAAGGAGCCAGGGCATACTTGACCCCCTTGTTCCCTGTTCCCTGTTCCGTGTTCCGTTTTCCCTGGCTCCTTGGATCCTTGAATCTTTGGCTCCCTGGGGGTTACGGAGGCATGTTCGTGGTTAAGAACCTTAGAAGTAGCTCGTACAAATGGCGACTGGTGCCTGGTCCCTCGCTGATGGCGTGGGTGCGGTTTGGATAAACCATAAGCTGAAACGGCTTGTCGTCGGCCACAAGTTCGTTCACAAGGCGCTCAGTGCCCTGATAGTGAACGTTGTCGTCTCCCGATCCATGAACGATCAAAAGCTGGCCTTTCAGTTTGTTGGCGTAGGTGATAGGAGAGCCCCTTTCGTAATCCCTCTCATTATCTTGTGGCAGCCCCATGTACCGCTCCTGGTAGATGGTGTCGTAAAGGTGCATGTCGGGAACCGGTGCTACCGACATGCCTAGCGCGTATAGATCGGGATATCGAAACAGCATGTTGAGCGTCATCGTCCCCCCGCCGCTCCAACCCCAAATTGCGATACGGCTCGCATCGACATAGGGCAGTTTGTCAATCTGCTTGACCGCGGCCGCCTGATCTTCGGATGCGATCACGCCGATCTTTCGGTAGACACACTTTCGCCAGGCCCGCCCCTTGAGTGCGGGGGTGCCCCTATTGTCAACGGCCACAACGATGTAGCCGTGCTGGGCGATAATCTCATCGAATAGATGTCCGCCTTCCCAGGCATCTTCGACAATCAATCCGGCCGGCTCACCGTACACGTTGAACAAGACTGGATACTTCTTGTTGGGATCGAAACCAGGCGGGAACGTCAGCTTCGCGTCCATCTTGGAGCCATCGGCGGCATTCAACTGAATGAACTTCGACGTTCCGAGTCGAAGATCAGCGAATTTAGCCTTTAGCCGTGCGTTATCGCCGAGGCGGCGAATCGACGAATGCTCGGGCAAGCGGATTAACTCCGTGACCGGAGGCTCCGAAGCACTGGAAACCGTGTGGTAGGCGAGTTTTCCGTCTGGCGAAATGTCGTAATGGTTCGTGCCGATTAGGGTCCTGGGCGTAATTTGCGCCGGCTTATCGTTTCCGCGAAGCGAAGTTGAGAATAAATAACGTTGGGTGGAATCGGTCGACGAGGCAGTGAAGTACACCATTCCCAGTTGAGGGTCGAGACCGGATATCTCGTCAACGTCAAAGCTGCCCGGGGTCAACAACACAGGTGGCCCACCTTTGGATGGAATCGAATAGAGATGCCGCCATCCATCCTTCTCGGAAAGCACCAAAAACGCTCTCCCTTCTTCAACCCATCTCACTCCCTCGCCGCCGGTGTCTTGTACATCGACCCATGTCGTGTCCGTGTCCATGAAAACCTGCCGTGCCTCGCCGGTTGATGCGCTTGCTATCAAGTATCGGTTCTGGTTCTGGAGCCGGTTCAGGTGCTCAATGAAGACTGATTTTGAATCCGGCGTCCAGCCCATTCGTGCGATATAGCCGTTTTCGGTATTGGCCGTATCTTTGAGCCATGTCGTCGGTCCACCAGCCGCCGGTACGATGCCGATGCGGACGGTTGGATTCGTTTGGCCGGTCTTCGGATAGGGGAACTGCTTAAGCTTCGGATAGAGCGAGTCGGTATCGTTGATCAGCGTATAGGTCGGTTCAGCCGACGAATCAATCTGCCAATAGGCGATTGACTTGCCGTCGGGGCTCCAGTACCAACCATCTCTGATATCAAGCTCCTCTTCGTAAACCCAATCCGAAGTTCCGTTGATAAGGGTGTTCGAACCATCGGCAGTCAGCGGTGTGATTGTGCCGGATTCGAGATCTTGGACATACAGGTTGCTTTTGCAGATATATGCCGCCTTTGTGCCGTCGGGAGACAACTTGGCGAACATGAGGCTCGACGGTTCGGTATCGCCGCCGAGTTTCATCAACTTGCCGTCGCCGACCGAGAGCGCCCAATAATCACCCCGAGTATTTCGCCGCCACACCTTTTGGCTATTCGTTAAAATCAACAGGTGCTTCCCGTCTTCCGACAACTGATACTGTTCAAAACGGATCTGATCCCTCGATCCTTTTGGAATGAGTTCGCTCCCCTTGACGGCGATCTTCGAGTCACCCTTTGCCGGGTCAAGAATAACCAAATCGACTCCGCCCGGCGCCGATTTTGAATCGCGCTCAACGAGAACGTGAGTGCCGTCGGCCCTCCAACTTCCCATATCGGTGACCGGTTCATCGCTGAATTCCCCACTTAGCATCCGCTCGACTGTCAATTCCGTCGACTGCGTCCTATGCTGGGCGGAGTCGGGCGAATGGAGAGAAATCAGAATGAGCGGAACCAACCACATGGAACCCAGCAGAATACCGTCCCGTCCCGTATTGACTCCAAGCGGTCGATTCTGCCTTAATCTCCATGCATCCCACCCTGGGTTGCACGCATGGCGGCGTAGCTCAGTTGGTCAGAGCGTTCGGTTCATACCCGATAGGTCGGTGGTTCAAGTCCACTCGCCGCTACCACCTCAACCTCAAATTACCGAGGGTCACAAGCTGACCGACTCGTACGTGTAATATGAGTGTGCCTATGAGTATTCGACGTCAGACGCTTTATGACGATGCGGGGAATCCTGTCGTGATCGTGATTCCAATCGCCGCAGAATCCACGTCGCGCGACACTGGTTCGGATGTCAAGCGGAAAATCGTCAATCTGTCGCTGTTTCATGGCGTCATCAAGCGTGAAGGCCGAGACGGCCTTTCGATACAAGAAGAGATGCGCCGCGAGTGGGATCGTGACGATTCTCGATAGCAACATTGTCATTTACACATTGACCGGCAAGATAGCGCCATTACCTGCAGCAGAATACGGTGTCTCAGTAATCACATTTGTGGAATGCCTCGGTTTTCGCGGCCTAAGTCCGCAGGAAGTCCAGGAATTTGAGCGATTCTTTGGCTCAGTAGAAGTCATCCAAACCAACGAGGTGATTTGTCATTTTGCCCTTGACTTCAAGAGCCGGTACAGTTTGCGGACCCCGGATGCGATTATCGTGGCGAGCGCATGGTCCGCTCAAGGGGACCTCCTTGCAAACGACGTAAAAGTGCATCGGATCACTGAAGTCAGCGTAAATCCCGTTCCTCATTTGAATGTTCCCTAAGACATTCCGTCACCAAATCTGGGAGCTAGTGCGATCCGCACAGTCGACGTGCTCCCTCATTTGACTGGAATTACTCGGATAGAATCAAGCAAGAGAAGCAAATGGCGGAACAACACAAGGGTTTGCAGCAGATTTATGAGCATTACCACGTGCGCCGACTTATGCTGTTTGGTTCTGTCGTGCGTGGAGAAGACACTCCCGAGAGTGACTTGGATCTTTTAGTTGAGTTCCAGGACGGGGCAAAAGTGGGATTTTTCGACCTCGCCGAGATGGAAATCGAACTTGCACAGCTTTACGGCAGGCGCGTAGATCTTCGGACTCCGCTTGAGTTGAGTCGGTATCTCCGCGACGAAGTGATTCGGACAGCGGGTACGGTCTTTGTTTCCTGACAATCGGTCGTAGCCACTACTTTTCGAAATAAGAATACGGTCCGCAGAGCTTTACCTACCTGGAGGGCCGCTCATTCTTTTCGGAGACTTCCGGGGCGAAGTGATCCCGGCGTACAGGGCATCGCGGATCGCCGAAGGTAGATCGTCGAAACCTACTTCAGGAGCTTCCCCGTCCGCGTCGTCGATGTAAGTTTGGGACATTTCCCTACCTGACGGTAACGGAATCGTAAATCGAAAACGTTCTTGGATAAAGTATTTGAAGCGAAGAGAACTGAGAAACTGGCCGATTGCAGTAGCCGCGTCGCTGGCTGACGCCGATGGAAGCAGCCGTGTTCCTAACATATTCCCGAGGAATCGAGGCGATTCTGAAGGAGAATTACGCACTCCTTGCCATCCTTGCCCCGGTACCCATACGCGAACCGCAGTAGTCCGGTCAACCTTTGCATTTACGATGGCCTGATCAACACCCTCAGCGATGAGATTTTCAATGGGCCGGTCAAGCGCTCCCGGTTTCGATGGATTGCCTCCAAGCACCGGAGCGCCCTCGTGCGAAACCACCTGGAGAAATGCTTCGATGCTCTCGGCCGACGACAAGGTCGTGGTTCCGGACCGGCACAGACTCTCCCACTCTCCGTCGGTCATTGTCCCCAAGAAGCGTGCGAACGTGGGATCGTAAACAGTCTTGCCGCTGAACGCCGGTACGGATTCGAGAACGGTGCCCAGGAACCATCCTCCAACGGAAGCCCGTCCTAGCGGTGCTAACGCAGCAAGCGCACTGCACCACTCGCGAACACCGATCGATTGCGATGTGGCAAAGTGCCGCACCGCTTCTCCGAGTGTCTTACGGTCGGCGATACGCTCCCCTTGGGAATCCGGGTCGGACAACCGAACGATCGTCCCTTCATTGGTCTGGGAAACTTCCGCGCCATCCTTGTCCAGAAAATGGAGGAAGGCATCCACATTGACTCGGTAATCTTTGACGGCTCCGAAGGAGTCCGGCCAAAGATCATCCGGTACGACCGCGGCGAACGGTCGGCCAGGGTAGGATTTGGCGATGCCTAGCAATCCTTCCCGAACCACGTAATCGTTTGGTTCCAACCGTTCGGGATGCAAGAACGCTGGTGGCATATATTTCGTGTGGAGTTTCCGATGCATGACGTCGATCCATGGCTCCGCGGCTTCGCGAGCCGGGTCCAATTTGAACCCAGCGTGCCTGAAGCTTTCTGTGTCGACGTACAGCTTGCTGGAGTCAGCTAAGTCTTGCCACCGAGAATCTTTTAAACCGAAAAACGGCGATCCTTCCACAAAAGGGGGTGCCCATAGCATAGAGAGCCGGGTCATATCACCGCACTGGGCCACGAACTGGCCTGCTGGGTCGTACACATAAAGAATAAATTCGAGATGGCTGGTTCGGCGCGTGATTTGAACGAGAACCCTTGGTTCCTCCGGGATCGGAATGACCACTCCTTTAGAAGGCAAAACCGTGGCAAGCTTTGACTGCTCAGACGCAAAGGTGGCAAGGAGTTCCTGAGTATTTGGTAACAAGCGCTCCACAGGGTTCGGATGGTTCGAGTAAAAAATCGGGGTATTGAGCGGTATTGATGACAATTCCTCCGGCGTCATGCGATCTATAATCTTGCGCAAGAGCCGCCCAGCGGGTACGAAGCACGCGTTGTTGGTCGGCTCCACGTAGTTGAACAGCGGCAGTGCGCGATTTGCCTCTAAGACCCTGGCATATTCTGCGGCTGAGGTAACGTACTGCGCTTCAAGGCCACCCACCAGCGCGAGTTTTGCGGCAGTTTGATCTGATTGTCTCCAACGTGCCGCCAACCAGCTCTTCACCCTTACGATTTGTCGCTCGGCTGTACCCCTCCGGTCAGCTGGTGTTCGTCGAATTGAGTAGTCGCGCCCGTCCGGTACCACGGAAGCGCCAAGGGCGGAAGCCATCAGCCGAAGAACTTGCTCGGGCGAACCTTGGCGCGGCAAGACAAGGATAGGCAAGCTGGTCATCGATCGTTCGACCGTGATTTGCCTGCGGAGGGCGGCCGAAAGCGAGCGTGCTTCGGCCGCTACAGAAACTAAGTGTGCTGACTCATCGCCGGTCTGCCTGGGCGCATTCGCGCTTGCAGTCGAGCCTACAGCAGCAACGAATAATGCTATCCTACTTGCTGCCGGAATCCTAAAGTATCGGAAACAAGGTGTATGCTTCAATTACTTGTCCGCCCTTCTTACTAAGTGAAGTCCATGATCCACAAATCCTCTTCCATAATGGTGTTAGTAGCGTCCATTATCGTTCTGCCGTAAGTTGGCTGAACGTACGTCGATTTCGCGGTCAAATCTGTAGATCCAATAGAAACGGACGCACTATATGACCCAGGGCTTCCCGTCCACGTCACAGGTACGTTTGAAAGAGCCTCGCTGTTATCATCTTTGTCGCTTTCCACGTGACCATTTTGGGGGCTGGTGGTTTGGTTGATTGTGGTCGACATGCTATCGTTGCACTTAGAGTCAAACGATGTGCTTTGAGCAATCATCGTTTCAGAGCCGCTTGTCGGGTTGCCACTCCCCGAACCGCAAAGGCCATAGTGCCCGTAGCCGGTGTCCCAGACGATAGCGCTGATGGTGACCATCGAAGGGGCGGTTGAGCTAGTTAAGTTGACGCCCCACCCCACAGTAGTCACGTACGTGTTTTGCCCAGGAGAACTAGGACCTGCGGTTGTAAGGCTATCCGCATAGGCCGCGTCAAGGCAGTCCGAATTCTGGGAGGCGTCGTACCCGAACGTAGAGTCCGCGATTGGTCCAGAAGCGTTGGCCCCTGTACCTGACCCGACGACAGAAGAAGATATAGTAGCGCCGATTTGACCGTAAGCTGACATGGCAAACAAACAAAGGCTGCTAGCAACGATACAACATGATACTTTCATCATGTAGTCATAGTACGACACTGTCCTTTTGCCGCCGAATGTCTAATGAGAATAGGGGGGGGGTGGGTAATTGCGCAGAAAACAGCAACATCTGGCCAAGACAACATGCCACATCCGAAATCATGATCGCGACTTGACAGTTTGCTCAAATCTTGAGAGCAATCTCAGCAATATGTTCCTTCTTGGCAGCCGAAAACAGGCCACGGATCTCGGTGATCGGCCGTCAATAGAAGCGGTACTGCTCCTATCCAAAGGAGCACGAGAGGGAAAATGAAAAATGGCTTTCGAATTCTGGGACCGCTGACCTTTGTTTGCGGGCTTGTCATGATTACGCTGTCGCTTGTTGATCCGGCAAAGGCAGCGCCGCGTGTTCCGGCCGGAGGCATCTGGGTCGATTACAATACCCTGGCGTCGTTTCCTCCGGGTATCCCACCGCTGATCCAAGACTTGGATGCGAACCTCAATAGAGGCGGCGGCGCAGATTCTGCCGTTTATGTGCCCGAGTTGCATCGGCTATTCGCTCACTATCCAAGGTAGTGCAGCCTACAGCGTCAACGAAAAGACCTGAGGCGTCCACTTCCCACAGTGCGTCCCTGGCTTGGCTGTAACGATGGCAGTCAGGTCACGCGCAATGATTGTGTACCCGCTCAATGTGCCCGTACACGGATTAACGGGAATCGAGCCGCCCATGTCTATCGCATAGTCGCCTAACTTGGCATCGTACTTATTAGCTGAGATTGCGTTGCCTTGGACGGCCGTGGCGAGCGCTCGTGCATTGGTATTTGCTGTTTGACGCATCGCCACGACATCCTGATTTACCCCGGCATCGGAGTTCTCATCGGGCAATGAATTCAACCTCACTAGAGAATTTGAATCAGCCGTAACCCATTGAGTCATCTCCTTGAGTCTTGGAATTGGCATATTGGCGCTATAGATCGCTATGTCTGTCCCATGGTTTGTCCCAAGAAGCGGAAAGAAGTCCGATTGCCAGGTTAGGCGAGTGCGAGGATCAATACGACCTTCGGGAATGCCCGACGCGAAGTCCACCGGAATGTTGGGAACATGCTTCCATTCGATAGCGATTAGACGAGCAGACGGATTCTTCGAATCTTTGTATGTGATCGCCGACACCGCGAAGGCAGGTCGTTTAGTCGTCTTTGGGCACTTCCACCACTCGATTCCCACTTGCCTCAGTCCAAAGCCGGTCGTCGGTCTGACTAACTGAAACCGCATCTTGGCCGGTATTGAGCTTAGGGAAACTTTTGTCGAAGTCCCCTGCTGCTCCTCTACAAAGTTCTCGGTGCGGTAGCTATCATGGTTTGTAGGTGTTTGGGCCCCGCTTGCTAATAACAGACAGAGAGCCGACGAAACTGTCAACACCGCCGCACACGTAATAAACGACTTCCTCATTGCAGACATGAGTGTACGACAGGATTTGCATGCCTACACTTTGTAGTAACATGTAGGCATGACTAAAAAAGGAACGCAATATACGATAAGGGGAGTAAAGCCCGATATCGATCGGGCCCTCCGAGGCGTGGCCGAATCGAGGTCATTGAGTCTCAACGCATACCTTGTAAAGGAGCTCGAAAGAATCGCCGAGCAAGCGTCTGAAGATGATCTTCACCACGATCTCGACTTCGTGATCGGGTCGATGTCGGATCACGAGCTTGTCGATAAGGCGTTGAAGGACTTTGAGAAGATCGATGAAGAGCTCTGGAAGTGAAGCTTTCGGTCGACACGAATGCCTATCGAGCGTTTGTCGATGGCGATCCTCAGTTTGTCGATGCAATACAAAAAGCCGAAGTATTGGCGTTTTCGGTGGTTGTTCTCGGCGAGCTGCACGCCGGCTTTAAGAGCGGGACCAAGCAACTTGAGAACGAGGAAGTCCTAAGTCGAGTCCTTGCACGCCATAGGGTCGTAGTGCATTCGATCGGAGCAAGCACTGCATCGATATACGGCGCCGTATCGTCCGATCTGCGCAAAAACGGTCACCCAATTCCCTCCAACGATATTTGGATTGCAGCACAGTGCCTTGAATATGAATTCACCTTACTTACGAGGGACTCTCACTTTCGTTTTGTCTCGAATCTGGATGTTCTCCCTGTGCACGTACAATGATCAAGTTCGTCGGTCGAAGGCGCACAAATTGAGCGAAGATGAACCCCGCATTGCCTCTGCCGAGACGTTGGAACCGGACTCAAAGAGTTCGGGCACATCAGGGTCTGGAGTGATTATCGGTCCGAATGGCATTCGAGCTGGATGGGGTTTGCTGATCTTTTTGGCCCTACTTATCGCTTTTTCGATTCCGGTCTATCTGGTTTTGGATCGAATTGCCCCGGATCTGTCATCGCCCATCCTGTATCCAAAATTCCAAATTGCTAACGAATTCCTATCATTTTCCGCAGTAGCTCTCGTGACTGCCATCATGGCCACGATCGAGAAGAGATCGATTCTGGATTATGGCTTTCGGGATCGGAGATCTCTAATTCGCTTCGTGTCAGGATTTGGCATTGGCCTCGTATCAAGAACGTTCGTAATCCTGATACTGGCGTCATGCGGGATCGTCAGTTATCACGGGATCCATGTCGATGGGCTCCTGGCCACGAAGTTCGGGGCCGTTTGGCTCGTACATTACCTATTTGTCGCGTTGTTCGAGGAGACCCTTTTCCGTGGATACCCACAGTTCACCCTGGCTCGCGGCTGGAATTTCTGGACTGCTGCCATCCTGTTCTCCCTTATATTTGGCGCTGGGCATTTGGACAGGGGCAGCCTGACGTTTCTGCAGTTCGCGGATTTGGCTGGTGCCGGTCTTCTCTTCGCGCTCAGCCTCCGGCTCACGGGTTCGTTGTTTTGGGCTATCGGTGCGCATACAGCTTGGAACTGGACGAACAGCTTTGTGTATGGACTACCTGATCGGGGTACGCAAGTCCAAGGGCATTTCCTCACGATAAATTGGAACCCAAATGGGAATATCTTCGGCTTGGGCATCCAGGTTGCAGCTCCGGCTATTGACCTCCTGACCCATGTTCTAGTTGCGATTGGAATGCTATGGATATGGAGAGATATCACGAAACTTGAACCTACCGCTGTCAAAGCTTCATCCGCCTAAGCAATGGTAAGCGTAATCTCCGCCAAATTGCTGCTAGGATTCAAGAGTCCATGGACGACGATCCGCAGATTCCCGAAGACCCGACTCCACCCGTTCTTCCCCCTCCGGTAAACAGTTTGCAACCAACTCAACTGGCGCAGCCTCAGGATGCCAAAAGTGAAACACTCAAGTGGATCTTTGTAGGACCCAACGGGATTCGCGCGGGATGGAGCCTGCTTATCTACTTCGCCATCATGGCGCTCACGCTGGTGCCGATCGGGATTGTCCTCGTGATATTCCACCCGGACCTGACGCCAAAGACGATGACACCGACAATGGCGATGTTCGGGGAAGCCATTACGCTTTTCATGGTTCTCGTGCCGACAGTCGTTATGGCTGTTATTGAGCGAAAGTCGATCTTGAGCTACGGATTCCTCGATAAGCGAGCGCCTCTACGCTTCTTTGGCGGGTTCCTCATCGGATTCTTCGCCATTTCTCTACTGATGGGATTACTGGCGTGCTTTCATCTCGTTGCCTTCGATCGCCTATCCTTAACTGGCGTTGAAGCCATAAAGTATGCGGCGCTGTGGGGACTGAGCTTTTTTTTGGTCGCCCTTTTCGAGGAGTCGTTCTTTCGTGGCTACGTGCAATACACGTTGACTCGAGGTCTCAATTTTTGGTGGGCGGGGTTGATCACGTCTTCGATCTTCGGCATCACCCACGCCGGGAATACCGGCGAGAACTGGCTTGGACTCCTTCAAGTTCTTTTCGCCGGTTTGCTCTTCATCTTGAGCCTTCGCCTTACCGGTTCCCTTCTCTGGTCCCTCGGCTTACACGCCGGGTGGGACTGGGCACAGAGCTACTTCTATGGTGTCGCCGACAGCGGCATGGTGGTTCAGGGGCATCTGCTGTCGATGCATCCGATCGGGAATCCAACTTGGAACGGTGGCGCCGCCGGTCCTGAAGGCAGCCCATTGGCCGTTCTCGTTGAGATTGCGATTGGCGTCGGCATTTGGTTATTCTGGCGGGGACGTAGCGATGCGGATGAAGCGCCGGAATCGGCGATGGTGTGATTGTAGGGACGTTTTTCGGTTGGCCTCGGGCCTCACGGCCGTCGCCTGTAATCTGCCGCCCTTTCAGGGCTATCGGTCAGTTACGCTTCAGCTCCTGTGATCGCGAGCAGCTCTATGGCGGCACGACGAGGGGTCATTTTCGAGTCTTGAACCGCTGAGGAAAGCTTCTCAGTGGCTTGCTTGATGTCTTCCCTTCGCAGCCATGAGGCGAGGAGCGATTGCTGGACGAGTTCTTTCATCCACGTGACGGACTGTTGGCCCCGGCGCCAGTCGAAACGACCGCTGGCTTTGTCTTCGTCGACGAATGTTGTCACACTGGCCCACAGATCGTCAATGCCGATGCGCTCTTTGGCTGAGCACATCTTTACCGCCGCTCGACGGCCGTGGGGATCGGGCGGCAAGAGCATCAGTGCACGCTCAATTTGGCCGGCAGCAACTTCGGCCCGAAGTTTATTGTCTCCATCCACCTTGGTAAGCGCAATGACGTCAGCCATCTCCATGATTCCTCGCTTGATGCCTTGCAGTTCGTCTCCCGCACCTGAAAGTGCAAGGAGAAGGAAGCAATCCACCATTCCGTGGACCTCGACTTCGCTTTGACCCACGCCGACGGTTTCAACAAACACCACGTCGAACCGCGCGGCCTCACATAGTTGGATCGCCTCGCGGGTTTGGTGGGCAACGCCGCCAAGACGCCCCCCACTTGGGGATGGCCGAATGTAGGCGTGGGGATGCGCGCTCAATTCCGGCATCCGGCTCTTGTCTCCTAAGATGCTGCCATGCGTAGATGGACTCGAGGGATCGACGGTCAACACCGCCAACTTCGATCCCAACCCAACAACATACATCCCAAGGGTTTCGATCAATGTGCTCTTTCCGACTCCTGGTGAGCCGGTGATGCCGACTCGAATCGAGTTTCCACTGAAAGGAAGCGATCGATCGAGAAGCTCGGAAGCCATCGCCTGATCGGAATCCTTTGCGCCCTCGACGAGCGTAATCGCACGGCTTAGAGCGCCCCGATCGCCTTGTCGCAATCGAGATAACAGCTGTTCCGGCGAGTCGGTGCGCCGTTTCGCGGGCAATCTTGTCGGACCGAGGGGTGTCGTAAACCCCTCGGCCGTCAAGATGGATAGTGCGTCGCTCGACTCCATGTGCCTAACTCAGCGGCACTTCGATCTGATCTAGCATCAGTTTCAGGATTTGCTGTGCCGCCAACGGCAGAACCGTTCCTGGACCGAAGATTGCCATCACACCCTGTTCGTACAGGAACGGATAGTCCTGGACCGGAATGACACCTCCAACAACGGTGAGGATATCCTCCCTTCCGAGTTCTCGCAACTCTCCGATCAGCGCAGGAACCAGCGTATTGTGTCCCGCAGCCTGGGACGACACTCCCACGACATGAACGTCGTTCTCGATAGCTTGTTTGGCGACCTCTTTCGGCGTTTGGAACAGTGGGCCCACGTCGACGTCCCAACCGAGGTCGGCAAAGGCAGTCGCAACGGCTTTCTCGCCTCGGTCATGGCCGTCCTGCCCCATCTTGGCGACAAGGATTCTCGGACGACGACCATCGGCATCGGCAAATGCGTCGGCTAGGTTGCGAGCCTCCATCACGTCCGTCGTCTCGCCCGCCTCCGAGATGTAGGCGCCGCTTGCCGCCGAAGCCGAAACCTGATATCGACCGTAAACCTTCTCCATTGCGTAGCTGATCTCTCCTAGTGTCGCCCGAAGCCGCGCCGCATCCACGCTAAGTTGTAGCAGATTGCCTTCTCCCGTTTCGGCACAGATCGTAATCGCGTCGAGCGCGGCTTGCACAGCGCTGGAGTCGCGAGTGGACTTGATCTGGCGAAGCCTTTCAAGCTGCTTCACTCTAACCGCAGCATTGTCGATCGACAGGATGTCCATCGGCTTCTCGCGGTCGAGGCGATACTGGTTGACGCCGACGATCGTGTCTTTCCCGCTATCGATACGAGCCTGCTTTCGGGCGGAGGTCTCTTCGATCCTTCGCTTCGGAAGGCCGGTTTCTATCGCTCGTGCCATTCCACCAAGCGCTTCAACCTCTTGGATGAGCTCCCAAGCACGGTGGGCTAACTCGTGCGTCAGTCGCTCCACATAGTAGGAACCGGCGTAAGGATCGACGAACTTTGTGATGCCGGTCTCTTCCTGCAAAACCAATTGAGTGTTTCGAGCTATGCGAGCCGTAAACTCGGTCGGCAGTGCAATCGCTTCGTCGAGAGCGTTCGTGTGGAGGCTTTGGGTGTGCCCAAGAGCTGCAGTCGTCGCCTCGATGCACGTCCGCATTACGTTATTGAATGGGTCTTGCTCGCTTAGCGACCAACCGCTGGTTTGGCTATGAGTTCTTAGCGCCATGCTCTTCAACGACTTCGGGTTGAACTGCTTGACGATCTTTGCCCACAGCATTCTTGCCGCCCTCATCTTAGCCACTTCCATGAAATGATTCATACCGATGTCCCAGAAGAAGCTGATGCGTGGTGCGAATTCATCCACGTTCAAGCCTGCGTTCACGCCTACCCTTAGGTATTCGAGACCGTCGGCGAGAGTGTATGCCAGTTCGATATCCTGCGAGGCGCCGGCCTCCTGCATGTGGTAGCCGCTCACGCTAATGCAATTGAACTTCGGCATCTTGTGTGAGCAGTATTGGAAGATGTCACCGATGATCCGCATGCTGGGGAGCGGCGGGTAGATATAGGTGTTCCGAACCATGAACTCTTTAAGGATGTCGTTCTGAATCGTTCCCCGGAGTTGCTCGGGCGCTATTCCTTGCTCTTCCGCAGCGATTACATAGAACGCCAGGATCGGAAGAACCGCTCCGTTCATCGTCATCGACACGCTCATTCGATCCAAAGGAATCTGATCGAATAAGATCTTCATATCCTCGACCGAGTCGATAGCTACCCCGGCCTTCCCGACGTCTCCCACGACGCGCTCGTGATCCGAGTCGTATCCCCTGTGAGTCGGCAGGTCGAAGGCAACGCTCAGGCCCTCTTGGCCCATCGCAAGATTCGCACGATAGAATGCATTCGAGTCTTCCGCAGTGCTAAATCCCGCGTATTGCCGAATCGTCCACGGTTGCATCGCATACATCGTCGAATACGGCCCGCGCAAATACGGCGGAATGCCCGCCGCAAAATCAAGATGCTCGAGGTCCTTTAGGTCGTCCTTCGAGTAGCAGGATTTGACGCTGATATGTTCCGGTGTCCGCCAGTCCAAACTCGTTGGGCCGCTGACCGTTCCAAGTGCTTTCAGTTCGCTGAATTCAGGTCTCATTTCGCCTCCGGATTCAAGGGTTGATCCAAGGGAATTTCGGGAATCCCGAATTTCTTGTGATATCGCTCCAGCGTTTCGAGTTGATCGAGTCGAATATGAATAAAGTCCTCTACACCCGCTGACTTTAAATCTTCAAGGACGTCGACGGGGTTTCCGGCAACGATGACCGGCACATTTGTCTTCAATTCCCGAGCGAACACGAGATAAGCGGGATCTTCGCTGCAAAGAACAACAGCTGCCGGCTTGGTCTGCTCGAGGACCTTCGCCAAATCGCCTGCCCCGTTAACAACCTCCTCCCGAAGGTCATAGCCACCAGCGCCAAGAAAGCCTTGAACGAACATGCTTCGCGCGCGCCGCATCTTCCGATCGCCGAACTCGGCAAGTATGATCGTCGGTATTTTGCCTCCTGTAACTCTAAGTCTCTCAATTCTGAGCCGGAATTGCTCGAATGGCGAGCTCGGCCGAAATGGATCGAGCGTCGTGCTTGGGACCGTGGTTTCCGTCTCAAAGAAATCAAGTTGCGCCTTCCGAAGTTGGTCCAAACCCACGAATGGGACCGAGACTTGGGGCGCTGCCAATCGATTGCGAACATCGCCAATCCTTTGTTCTTTAGGATTCGGATAGACCGTTGTTCCGACGATCGTTCGCCTGCGCATTCCGATCTGCTTGGTTCGTTTACCTTGCACTGAATAAATAGCTTGCGGAACGAAACCATTTTCCCACGCGGCAACGAATCCCCCCTGCCGTTCTAAGTCTCTGAAAAGGCTCCAGGCTACTTCAGCATAGTCACTTGTAAGCTTTTCGACGGTGTAGCTGCCACCGAGTGGATCTGCGACCCGGCCGGCATAGGCTTCTTCGAGAAGGAGCGCCTCCGTATTTCTGGTCAGGTGCTCGCTGAATTCATCTGGCGCACCGTAGCCTTGGTCATAAGCGGCGACCGAAAGCGAGTCCACGCCGCCCATAGTCGATGCCATTGCTTCAATGGTTGCCCGCAGCAAATTATTGTACGGGTCGTACAGCGTCTTGTTTGTGCTCGTCGTAATCGCGTGGAATTTCGGCCGAACGCCGACGATTCCAAAAGTATCCAGCACGTTTTGCACAAGAAGCTTGAGAGCCCTCAACTTGGAGATTTCAAGGAAGTAGTTCGTTCCGATACCAAGGCGGAACTCCGTTCGGCGAACGAATTCGGCCACGTCGGCGGTATTCATCCGGTCGGTTACGACCGCCAGATACTCCGTGAATAACCCAATCGAAAAAGCCAACTCCTGCGCGAGACTTGCCCCTGCCTTTTCAATGATCGAACCGCGAACTGTCAGCGAATTGAACTTTGGAAGTGCCGCCATCAAATCGAGCGCTGCATTGAATTCAGCTTTCCAATCGGATACAGGACCAGGCGTCCACCCTGCACACCGATCCATGATCGGGTCGAACTCGACGGAGCCTTGAAGCACCTGGGAATCCATTCCTCGGCGGTTGGCCTCGTTCGTGATCAACCCGATCATGGGGCGTGTGAAGGGACCGGACATCCAATGGATCGGTACAGAGTCAAGCCTGACACCGTCCGTGAAGGTGGTCATGTCCTGCATCGTCCTAATTGGAACGCCGATGGGATAGGTCAAAATCGCAAGCTCAATTGCACCGCGTTCGAGCGAACGCAGAGCATGCCTGTTGGCAGCCGCAATGTTGGACTCCCGAATCTCCTCCCGAAACGCTGGATTGGCAGCCTGCCGAACATATCCGCGCACCACGCTGTCGGTGGTCGAAGGAAGATCTTCGGCTCGATAGAAGGGACGAAGCTTGATACCGTCAAGAGTCTCGCTGACAAGACGCTTCTCGAAATCGGCGCCCTTTAGGTCTTTTTGAACTGCTTCGAGCCATTGCTCCGTTGATACGGGGCTGAACTCCTCGAATAATTTCTCCGTCATTTATCTCCCTCTTGGACGAACTCGAAGAGAACACCAAGGCTCCCTTTCGAGGTGTGACTCTTCGGATGCATGAAGAACACCTTCGTTCCGCGAGATCCGTTTCTGGGTGCGGCATCGATAATGTTGAATCCCTTCGCCTTAAGATCGTCGAAAGCCGCCTGGATATCGTCAACACGGTAGGCAATATGGGCAAGGCCTCCGCGCCCCCCCTGCTTTTCAATCTGCTTGGAAACCGGAGATTCTTCCGTAAGCGGCTGAAGCAACTGAATCAGATTGTCGCTCTGGCCGACTCGCAAGAGTACTTCCCGCACCTGGTCGCCTCCGTAGACTTCCTCTTCGTGAACGACGGTAAAACCAAGCATTTCATACAGAGCGATCTGCGCATCCATCTGTCCGAGTGGCACGGCGATCGCGACATGATCGATATGCTGGGTATGACTTGCTGTTTCCTGACTCATTTCAACTTCCTTATTCAAATTCGATGAGAACCTGGCCCTGCTTGACGGCATTCGTTTTTTCAACGCGTACCGACTTGACCTTTCCTGCGACCGGCGAAGTGATCGTTGTGAACATCTTCATTGCCTCAAGTACCAGCAACTGGTGGTCGGCGGCGACTTCCTGTCCGACTTCGACGTTCACTTCGGAAACGACTCCGGCCAGAGGGCTCCGACAGACTTTTGCTTCGTCCGAGACGATTTCTCCACCGGTCTGCGGTGCGGAAGCCGTTACGATAGGAGCGGTAGTTGAGGCGGCACCGGTCTGCACATATCGAATGCCTGAAGTTGGTTCAGACTCGGCGACCTCGACTTCGACCTCGTAGACTTTTCCTTCAACGGTTATTTTGAGTTTCATTCGATGGTCCTTATAGAGGGATTAGCCCGTGCTTCTTCGCAGGTCTTAGAGATCGCTTTGTCGTAAGACCCTCTAGCGTTTTTGCTATCTCAACTCGGGTCTGGTTCGGTTCGATAATGTCATCCACCAAGCGTGCAGCAGCAGCCGTATAGGGAGTGCTGAATTTGGAGCGGTATTGGTCGGCAAGCTCGGCACGTACAGCCACCTTGTCTTCAGCCGCGTCGATTTCACGTCGAAATACGATCTCGGCCGCACCCTCGGCGCCCATGACGGCAACTTCGGCACTGGGCCAGGCATATACTCGGTCAGCATCAAGGTCTTTGCAGCACATGGCAACATAAGCGCCACCGTATGCCTTCCTCAGAATGACCGTGATCTTCGGAACGGTAGCCGCCGAATACGCAAAGAGCAATTTAGCTCCGTGCCGAATGATCCCTCGATGCTCTTGATCGATGCCCGGCATGTATCCAGGAGTGTCGACGAATGTCACGATGGGAATATTGAAAGCGTTGCAGAATCGGACGAAACCGGAGGCCTTATCGCTCGCGTCGATGTCGATCACGCCGGCCATATGCTTCGGTTGGTTTGCGATGATTCCAACCGGCAGGCCCGTTATTCGGCCAAATCCAACGACCATGTTCGGTGCAAACGTCTCCTGAGATTCAAGAAAGTCGTTGAAGTCGAGCACCTTCTTGATGATCTCGCGCACGTCATATGGATGCTTCGGATCGTCTGGAATGACGGTATCTAGTGTCGGATCAGGTTCAAGATTGTAACTGCCGCCCAGAATCGGAGGGTCTTGCGTATTGTTGCTTGGCAGGAAGCTCAACAGACGTTTGCATATGCCGATCGCATGCTCATCGTTTTCCGCCACAAAGTGAGCCACGCCGGAGCGATCGATTTGCGCACTTGGCCCACCAAGTGCCTCGACCGTGATCTCTTCGCCCGTCACCTGTTTGATGACCTGCGGACCGGTAATGAACATCTGAGCCTGCCGAGTCATGATAATGAAGTCGGTTAACGCCGGCGAATAGGCTGCACCTCCGGCACATGGGCCACAGATCAGTGAAATCTGGGGGACAACGCCGCTTAGCTGGGTGTTCGTGTAAAACACTTTGCCGTACCCGGCGAGGGAGTACACACCCTCCTGAATCCTTGCGCCCCCCGAGTCGTTAAAAAATACGAACGGAGCACCGGTTCGCAGCGACGCTCTCATCGCATTAACGATCTTGTCGCAATGAATTTCACCGGCCGAGCCACCAAAGACAGTGAAATCCTGACTGGCCGTGTTTACGTGCCTTCCGTCAACCGTCCCCTCCCCGGTTACGACGCCGTCAGACGGCGATTCCCTTCCCGCCATTCCAAAATCAATGCAGCGCTGATTCGCAAACAAACCGCTCTCTTGAAAAGAATCGGCATCAAAGAACGCCGCTATTCTCTCCCGTGCCGACAGTTTGCCGGCTTTGTGATGCTTGTCGATTTTGTCCTGCCCGCCACCCAGCGCCAATTTGGCTTTGCGTTCGCGAAGTTCGGTAATTTGAGCCTGAATTTTCGATGCCTTTTCCATAAGTTCAACTTGCGCTAGGCGCGTACGTGCGTATACAGAGACTTCTCAAGCTGCTCCCGATGGTCGGGATGGGCAATCGCAATGAGTTCCTTGGCACGCTGCCCGAGATTCTTCCCGTAGAGATCGGCAATCCCGTACTCCGTTACAACATAGTGAACATGAGCTCGAGTTGTGACAACGCCGGCGCCCGGCTTGAGCATCGACACGATGCGAGATTCGCCCTTCCGAGTTACGCTCGGAATTGCGAAGATCGGCTTCCCGCCCTCGCTCAGTGATGCGCCTCGGACGAAGTCCATCTGGCCGCCTACGCCGCTGTAGATCCGGCGACCAATTGAGTCCGCGCAAACCTGACCGGTTACATCGATCTCGACTGCGCTGTTCAAGGCGATCATTTTCGGAAGTCTGCGAATCACAGATGTGTCGTTGACGTAGCCGATATCCATCATCTCAACACCGGGGTTGTCGTTCACGAAATCGTAAAGTCGCTGCGTGCCGCTGACAAACCCGGCTACGCACCTGCCTTTTTGAAAAGGCTTGCACTCGTTGGTAATAACGCCCTGTTCAACGAGGTCGATGACACCGTCGCTGAACATCTCCGTGTGCACGCCCAATCGCCGATGTCCCATCAATGCGGCAAGCGCGGCATTGGGAATAGCACCAATTCCCGTTTGGAGTGTTGAACCGTCTTCAATCAAGCTCGCAACCTTTTGCCCGATGAGGGTCTCAACCTCGGTAGGCGGTTCGGCGATATGCTGCGGCAACGGCATCGAACCTTCAACCATGTGCGTGAATTTCGAGAAGTGAATATTGCCTTCGCCCCTCGTTCTCGGCATGAATTCGTTGACCTGAGCAATCACAACTTTCGCAGATTGGACGGCGGCGACAGTAATGTCGACGGACACTCCCAATGAGCAGTAACCATGCTCATCCGGCGGTGTCACGCTTACCAGCGCTACATCCAGTGGCATTCCACCCTTACGCAGCAGTGCCGGAATTTCACTAAGAAAAATAGGAATATAGTCGGCTCGCCCTTGATCGACCGCTTGGCGGACGTTCGCGCCAATGAAGAAGTTGTTCAGCCGAAATGATTCGTAGAATTGAGGCTTCGTGTAACAAGCATCGCCTTCGGTGTGGAGGTGAACGATCTCAACGTCTCTCAATTCAGAAGCTCGCGCGACCATGGCGTTGACGAGAATTTGAGGGAAGGCGCCCATCCCGTGGATGTAGACGCGGTCACCCGACTTAATCGACCCTACTGCGGAAGCAGCAGAGGTATATGGTTTCTTCAGACTGGTAATCATGGTGGTTTCTAAAAGCATTAGCGGTGGAGTCCTCTGGTTCGCGTCATCGCATGCGAGCCTTGCAAGGCCGCTCGACCTTGGATCGTCCACTGGTCGGAATCTCCTACCTTTCGGATGAACCTGATCGTCGCGCGTTTACCTAAGTAAGCCGCTACGGCAGCCGCGATGACTTGGGCGGTTTCATCATTGATGCCGTCATTTGCCGAAAGTTTTGCCTCGAGTTCTTGCAGCCGCTTCTTTACGTCCTGCAGCTCGCGTAAAACTGTGTTGAAATCTTCTCGAGACACAGCGTCTTCGCTCATGCCGGCGCCACCGTCACCTTTTGTGTCTTACCGTTTACAGTTACCTCGTAATGGATCGGGGCCGTAAGAACACCCTTATGGCTGGGATCAATCGTTGGAGTCGGATCGGAAGCGAGGTTCTTAGCGCCCTGTGACCTCTCTTTGAAGAACTTAGGCGCGACCTGTGGAAACATCGCATAAGTAAGCACATCCTCGTCGGTGCCGTTAGCACCCTCAAGTTTGCCCGCTTCGCTTTGGAGCAGTTCCCATTCAGGCTGTAGCAGGTCAGCCGGGCGGCAGGTGATGAGTTCCTTCTTGGAAAACTCCATTGCCTTCGCCACGACTTCCGGATTCTTTTCAGCGATCGTCTTGCCGTAGTAGCCGAGCATTAAGTCGCTAAACTCTCCGGTCATAACCTTGTATTCCCCCATCATAACGTTGAACACGGCTTGTGTTCCAACAATTTGGCTCGACGGAGTTACGAGGGGCGGGAATCCGGCTGCTGCGCGCACTCTTGGTACTTCAAGCAGGACCTCTTTCATCTTGTCTCCTTGTCCTTGCTGCTTCAGTTGTCCTTCCATGTTGCTGAGCATCCCGCCGGGAATCTGACTCTTAAAGATCTCAGTTTCGACCCCGGTAATGTCGCTCAGGAACGCGTGGTATCGAGGGCGAACCGTTTTGAAGTGATCCCGAGCTTTGTAGACCATCTCCAAATCGATCTTTGTCTCGTAGCCGGTGTCCTCGAGCATTTCGACAAGGCTTTCGGTTGGGTTGTGTCCTGGCCCCAGGCTCAAGGAGCTGACCGAGGTATCGACGATGTCCGCCCCGGCTTCGATTGCCTTCATCAAGCTGACCATCGTAACGCCGGTTGTTGCGTGACAGTGGACATGGACGAGAACGTCCTTGCCGCACTTGTCCTTAATTCCTTTCGTCAAGTCGTATGCCGGCTGCGGCTTCAGAAGAGCTGCCATATCCTTGATACAGATCGAATCGACGCCCATCTCAACCAGCTCTTGCGCCATGTCAACAAACTTCGCAACCGTATGGATGGGGCTCGTGGTGTAGCAAATCGTGCCTTGGGCGTGCTTACCGGTCTTCTTGACAGCTTTTATGGCCGTTTCAAGATTCCTGGGATCGTTAAGGGCATCGAAAACGCGAAACACGTCCATTCCGTTAGTCGCCGCTTTATCGACGAAACGGGATACCACCGAATCCTCGTAGTGCCGGTATCCGAGGAGGTTCTGGCCTCTGAGCAGCATCTGCGTTCGAGTATTCGGCAGGAGCTTCCTGAATGTCCGAAGCCTCTCCCATGGATCTTCGTTCAAAAAACGAATGCATGAGTCGTACGTTGCACCTCCCCAGCATTCAAGCGACCAGTAACCCGCTTTGTCGAGCCATTCGCATGCTGGAACCATATCTTCCATCGCCATGCGCGTGGCCATCAAACTCTGGTGTGAATCCCGCAGGATGACATCGGTAATTTCGATTGTTCGGCCCATTTTCTAACCCAGTTCCTATCGCTTTCGTGGTCAAGTTTCTCATAGTTGAACCTAAACGACCAGTCGGCAATTTTATGTCAGGGTATTTACCGACAGACAAGCCGCGATGAGCTAGCGACCTTTTATGAAATTGCAAATCGCGGGCTTCGAATTCTGGGATTATGCCAAACTCGTTCGTTTTTCCCGGAACCACTGAATCATGAAGAAAATCAAAACTCTTTCGCTACTCTCTGTTATGGTCGTCGCCTGTACATACGCTTTGGCGCAATCTGATGCGGCATCGGCTATCAAGGCCTATTATTCGAAGGAGGATTCCCTCACCCTTAAGCTCGATGTCGCCGGATTGAAGAAGCTTCATGAAGTGATCCTGACCGACGACTACGTGTCCATCGAGAAGGCCGACAAGAAAGGAAAGGTACAAAAGAAGACCAAGGCCGAAGAACTGGCAAACATCGGCAAACTTTCACAGATAATCGCTTCTGTGACGAGCAGCGTGTCACACGTTGACCTCGTCACATCTGGCAAAACAACGGTACAGGCAATTGTCACGTCCAGCGGCGAATTGAAGACAAAGCCGCTTGGCGACGGGAAGGCTCACACTCTTAGCAACACCTCGAAGAGTCAAGACACTTGGGTGAAAGTTGGCGGTATTTGGAAAATGAAATCGTCAAGATCTCTTTCGAACAACCTCAAGGTTGACGGTCATCCAGTTCCGGGTCAGTAGTCTGGCCCTACTTGGAACAATGAGGTTCAACTTGCAATGGCCAAGCCTGCAGAAGATCCCTTTCGGACTTTTAGGACCATCTTTCGCTTCGCAAAGCGCAGTCCGAGTTGGATTGAAGCTCTGGGCATAAAGAGCGAGGAACTGATCGGAAAATGCATTCCGAAGATCCTTGTAACCTATATGGTCGGGCTGGCCGCCTTCTTTGCCAAACGACCACTGCTCGCCTTCGCACTCTTCTATATTCTCCTGTGCACCCGGTGCGTTCTCTGGTTAACTGACGCACAGTTTTTCATTGAAGACGGCCCTGAGTTTTATGCACCGGCCTACAACGAAGGGATTTCAACTCTGACACGAGAATGCGCTTCGTATTTTCACGCCGTTCATCGAATCCTTGCCCTCATCGCGGCCATATTTCCGGTCCGATATGGGCCACTTGCAATGGAGTGTTTGGGCATGGCAGTCCAAGCGGTGGCGGCAACATATGTTGTCTCGAGAAGACTGGCCGGCCAAATCCCGTCAGACCTCGTCAGGTTGACGGCTGCTTGTGTACTCATTGCCCACCCCTATTCCGACGAGCTATTCGCAAATGTCGCCCACGGCCAATGGTATCTCGGGATCATTAGCCTCGGAATCATCTACGCAGATCCTTGTAAGAATCGGATAATTCAAGCAGGGGAAGGTGTTGTGCTCGCTTTGAGCTGCCTCACCGGTCCCTTTGCGCCTGCTATGGCTATCTTTGCCTGGGTGAGGCTACGACGCGAGAAGATTGGCCTGTCCAACGCGATCATTGCTACAGCTACTGCCTCAATAACACTGGTCGAAATTCTTACCCATAACCGGTCAGGACTAAGTCATCCGCACCGCTACTTACAACTAGAGCGAATGATTGTGAACCAAGTCGTTCAAGGCCCCATCTTGGGCTTCGATTACCTGAAGAGGGTTCCGATGTATGTGTTCTTCGACCCGGTGAAGACGGCAATTGCCTGGTTTGGCATCGCCGTCATCTTGTTTGGTTTGCGAAAGTCTCCTGCCGTGATCCGTGCGCTTGCATGCTTGGGACTATTTTGTTCGGTCAGCAGCCTCTTCTCGCAGGCTACATGGTTCGGTCTTGGCAATCCCGGAATGGGCGAGCGATATTTCTTCTACCTTGGTATCGTCTTCCTTCTCTGCCTTTACATGCTTTCTCGAACGGCGAACAGTTCAACCATTCGCTGGATCTGCCGGATTCCAATGGTTTATTGCGCCACTGCAATCGTGTCGAACTGGGTCTATCCTGCGCCGTTTTCCTACTTTGATTTCCCACCGCAGATCGCGCCTTTTGCCCACCTTAAGCCGGGTGAAAGCCTCGTAATCGAGACGCCCGGAAGCCGTCTGTTCAAGATGATCAAGTGGAAGACTCAGCTCATCAAGAAGTAATTTGGCGTCATCGTTGCGGAGATACGACCGCTGACATCTCTAGCAGCATCCTTTCGAGCGTGTCCAGCGGGCTGAATGCGCTCAAGCTTCCCTTCAACCGTGCATCCGTATCGGCCACGATAGCGAAACAACTTTCGATCTGCGAGAAGTGTAATCTCGATGCGGTATTCAGCAAGTTGCCCAGTCGGTAAGCCTGCTCTTTCGCAATGCTGTTCTTTTCCGGAAACGACCGGGCAACCGATTCAGGTGCGAATCCTGGGTTTGAGCATTTCGCCTCGACGCATACTCTCGCTTGCCATAGCAACCGCAAATGGCGCGAAATCGTGGGAAGGATGCGTGAGAATGCGGCGTCTTCAGCCTTCGTCTGTGAACCCATAAGTACTCGGAGTTGTGTTAGCGCCTCTGGCATTTGACCAAAGAAGACCGAGTCGACCATTTTGTATACGTTCCACTCGCGAGACGGCATGACAACTTCGCGCACATCGGAGTCTCTAATCTGGGCTTGTTCCCCAATGAATAACTCAAGCTTCTGCAATTCATCAAGCGCTCTGCTGTAGCTCCCCCCGGTCATCTCCACCAGCGTAGCTGACGCTTGATCGCTTATGGTCTTCCCCGATTGAGCCAGTTGTCGCTTCATCTCTTCGCGAATCGCCTTGGTATCGGGTTCGAACGTAAATACAGCTCCCTCCGCGGAAGTCACTGCTTTGGCCCAGTTCTTCCTAAGCGTTCTTAACTTGCCTTGTTTGCTTTCGTCGCCGCTTTCGTCATCTGCAACTAGAACGACTAATGCAGTTTGAGGGAGTTTCAAGGGTTCAGTTCCGGCCAGATTCTCTGGGCCGCACCGCAACAGGTGTCGAACGATTACCGTCCGGCGCTCTGCCAGAAAAGGTGAAGTGCCTGCCGCGGCGAACCAATCGACTGGATCGGACTCATCGGCGCTAAGAACTTGTAAGTCAAAGTCGTCCTTTTCGATCTGAGCTGCGCTAAGCAACTGCTGCAAGGCGCTATGACGCCAGACTTCTTCGTCTCCTTCTAGCATGATGAGGCGATGCTTGAGTGCCTTTTCTGGTTGAAAGCTCACGATGCGATCCTCTTATCCACAGTCGAAGACAACTTCAGCTTGAGCACTTTGACATCGGCGCGAAGGAGCTCAACTGAGGTTGCATCGATTGAATTTGCCGAGTATAACGCGGAAACAAATCGCTCGTTCAGATCCCTAGCAATTGGATAACAGTCCTTAAGGCATGGTCGAATGTGCTCAAGAAACTCATTGGCGGTTTGACCGACCAATCTTCGGTGCCCTGCGGCTCGTTCCAAAGCCCTATTGAACGAGATATAGGTTCGTCCAAGTTCGGATTTTACGTTTGTAACTCGACCGGAGCCCTTGAAGTAATTGACCACGGTAACGATAAGGCCGATGATGGTAGCCAGGATCGCAACGTCCAGGACAATTGCCACAATGCCTTTCTGATACCATGGACGAGCATCGCCCGCATCTCCCAGGCACTCGCCGTTCACACACTGGGCATCGGTCGATGGATCGAACCGCACCCAGCCAAAGTCGTTGAAGTACAACTCGGCCCATGCGTGGTAATCGGCGTCGGTAACCAAAAACTTTCCGTTCGGCTCGGCCCTGCGTTCGTCTGTTAAATAACCTTGAACGTAGCGCGATGGTAGGCCGATGCTTCTTGCCATTTGCACCATTGCGCTGGCGAAAGCCGTGCAATAGCCCTGCTTGGCTTCAAACAAAGCGTACTCAACTGGATCTTTAGTCTCGGGATACTCCTCGGCATCCAAGTTGTAAACAATCCTTCGAGATATCTCGGTTTGAATTGCTATTGCCTTATCGAAGTCGGTCTTTTTCCCGGCAGAAACACTCTCAGCCAGCCGCCTTACACTTGCCGGAATGTAGGAGTCATCGGTGTAATTGTGCCATTCGGCGCCTCTTGGGCTTGCTGCCGGTTGCTGGCTGCCTGAGGCAAGATTGGCACGCCCGCTAATGTCTATTTCGTTCGCGGAGGAGTCCTTGAGAGCCCAAGTTCCGTCTCTCTGTAGCTCAGCGGATCCATCTGACGCCTTAACCGCCAGCGTGTCCGACGGCAACGGTAACAGCTTCAAATAGCGATAAAGGTGAATATTGAATGTGAATTCCGTTGCGCTTTTGATCTTCGATTCGCTCAATGTGTCGATGGCCGAGCCTGCTGGGCCGCTTGAATCCGTAAACCCAAGCGTATTTTGCCAGCCATGCCTTGTGTAGAGGTCATATATCTCTGACCGGAAATACTGTCGTCCTGCAAGCTCAGTTCCTACCTCAAACAGCTTCTTCGGTATAGCTCCCTTCTGATAGGGCAGTCCAATGCGAACCGTGTCACCCGCGACATCGGATTGAGACGTCCCGGC
>Ga0206860_10009_pt2 | contig 26561 bp, 17 predicted proteins | sample Alteio_BWOrgCont_44_FD_152624 | JGI IMG/M metagenome (GOLD analysis project Ga0206860, IMG submission 152624) | Enriched cells from forest soil in Barre Woods Harvard Forest LTER site, Petersham, Massachusetts, United States -... | ecosystem: Environmental > Terrestrial > Soil > Temperate forest >...
AACGCACCAGCAGAAGAGGTGATGGCTTGCAGGCGGTTGGCCGCGTCGTAAACATAACTCTGAATCCAATCCGGGGCATTTGGCTGTTGCAAATCCAGACTTATCCTCAACCGGTCGGAATAGGTGTACGTAATGGTGTCGCTGGCCCACGGTCCGGTTTCAGATTGAAGCTGGCCGGCTGGAGTATAAGTGAATGCCGTAGTGCCGACCCCGTCGGTCATGTTGGTCAGTTCATTGAGGGCGTCATAGGAAAACGCCAGCGCAGAACTAACCGGGTATGTGACGCTGGCCAGATTGCCAACGGCATCGTAGGCGTAAACAGTATTTCCTTTCTGGGCGCTCCACCGATTGGTCAGCCGGTTGTCAGCATCGTACTTATACTTCAAAATTGTCGTGCTGGTGGCATCCACCTTGTTCGTCACTCGCCCATACGTGTCGTAGCCCCATTCAGTGATGTTGCCTTTTTGATCCGTCAAGCTAATAAGGTCGCTCGCGGCATCGTAGGCATATTGTGTCACCTGATGGTTGGCGTTGGTTTCCGCCACTTTTCGACGGGCGGCATCGTAAGTATAATAGGTCGCGTTCGTAAGCTGGTTTGTATAAGCGATTAATCCTGCAGGCGAATAGCCAAAGTGTTCAATGCCGCCATCGGGATAGCTGCGATTCAACATTCTTCCTAAATTGTCATACGCACTGGAGATCACCACGCCATTGCGGTCAATATTATTTGTAAGGCGGTCTTTTATGTCGAACTGCTTTGCCAATATGAGCCCGAAAGCGTTGCTGACGGTATAAGCCAGACCTTGATTGTTAAACCAATTCGTCACACTCGTGCCCGCGCCGTCAATGCTGTTGGTTACCCGGCCCCTGAGGTCGTAATTATATGTCATCGTGTAACCATCAGGATAGGAAGCGGTCAGACGATGGCCGGCATTGTCGTAGGTGAAAGCCGTGACAAAACCGTTCATGTCCTGGAAAGAGTCCAAACTGCCGCAGGTGCAATAGTTAAACAAAGTATAATTTCCCAACGCATTGGTTACGGCGATTTTGCGTCGAACCGCGTCGTAGCCAAAGGATGTGGTAAATCCCATGCGATCGGAGACCTGGGCCAGGTCAAGTTTATTGTAGGTATATGAAATTGTTCCAAGACTGCTGGAGACGCTGACCCAGCGATTCAGGCCGTCGTAGGCATAAGTCGTGGTTAAACCTCGCTCGTCGGTGTTGGTGCGAACGAGATCATTGGTATAAGTATATGTGTTGGTCGCGTTAATTTGAACGACAATGCGTGATTGCACCCAATTGGTATAGGGACCGCCGCTGGAAAAGAATTGATATGTGCTGGTCAGGCCAGCCGGTGTGACGGTTTGGGTCAATCGTCCCTGCGCGTCGTAGGTATAAAGAGCAACCTCCCCCGCAGCATTGGTATAGGCGGTTAGCTCATGACCTGCATTATACGCGTAGCCGTCATCAATGTTTCCTGTGGGACCGATATGCGTAATCAAGTCCGCACCGCCGGTCGAGTAGATGTAGATGTTGGTGCGGGTCAGGGGTGTTTGGCCGGAGCCGGTGGAATAAGTATCGACGACATTGGTTGGCCTGCCCCATTGGTCTCGCTGGTACCATCTGTACCAGGTGGTGCCGTCAGGTTGGACCCTGGCCACCAGCGAAGGCTTTGAATTTGTGCCTTCCCAGTAGGTCGTCTCGTCCAGTTTGCCATCATAATCGTACCAGGTCGTCTGGCCAGGGGTCGTTCCATCGGGGCTTGGGGATTGTTTCATATCGAGGGTTTGGCTGATCACATTGACATTGTTATATAAATGAAGCCAGTGCTTCATGCGGGCCTTTATAAATGCCGGGCCCGGGTAAGTCGTGACATCGTCAGGCAAACCGACTGCCTGGCGGGGTCCCCAATGAAAGCTGTCCCGAAAATTTAAGTAGCTATTGTCCAAGGTAGGAGTGGGCACACTTTGTGGCGCTATGCCGGAGTCGTAGTAACTGTCATCCTGATATGCTCCCAAAGGAAAGAATAGGGTGTTCGAAAACAACATATCGTAATTGCCATTGGCAATGTCATTGTCATAGGCAGTGAAGTTGGTGAAATCGGCTGCATTTGTTAAAATGATGGTCGAATCCTCCCGCAACATATAGACGTTCGTTCCTCCCGCGGCGTCAATGACCTTGATGGCTCTAAGTAAAAAATAATAATCATCACTTCCATCGCTGACTGTGTTGCCGAACCTCGGATCCGTTGCGTTGGTGTCAAAGGCGGTGTACTGAAAAACCGTCGTTCCATATGGAGTAGTCAGGTTGGTCATCCATCCTGAAACGTCATATTGAAACGTGCTGCTGAGGCTCACCGGATCAATCACGTTGGTCAAAATCCCGGCACTGTTGTATTTCAGAACCACGGAATGTCCAAATGGGTCCTGCACTCCTGTAATTTGGGAACGGAACGCCGTATTGGTATAAGTCAGGGTGTTCGTCCGGCCATCCGCGTCAATGACGTATAAAAGAAGCACAGTGTCATTCGTTTCTTGATAAATAAAGCTGGTGGCATGTCCGAATGGGTCCACTTTTGCCGTTATAAATGCGATCTGATTTCCGTCCAAAAGCTCCAATGGAACGAACCCGTAATAGTCCTTGGCCCCACTTGCATATGAAACAACATAGCCTGTCAAATAATTGGAAGCATTGACAGTTCGTTGCAAGGTTGTGTGACTGTAATATTCCATTGTGGTGTTGTCCGGAGTATAAGTGCGCTCGCCGCCACCAGGCACCAGCATGATCGGTTCGTAGTGACCAGGGATCAGCCCTGTGTCCTGGATATAACTCAGCCACGAGCAATCCCATAGGTTGCCAAAGCTAAAAAAATTGGTCAGCATCGTCCTTGTCTCGCGTTGCTTGTAAGCAATTTTGAACGATATCGGATAGCCAACACCGGGTTGGTAACTTATAGGTTGATCATATATCCACAGGTTGATAAATGGTTCGGAAACTTCCCAAACCGGCATACCAGTCGCTCCCACGCCACTCCCGCTATCGCTATCCCCTCCAGCCCAAGGCCCGGTATTACCTCCGGTGTTGCCGTTTCCACCATTTTGAGCAGGCGGAGGACAACAGGTTCCCCCAGCCCCGCCCCCACCGGTCGCACTTCCATCGTTATTCCCATCTCCTCCGCATAAACTGCAAGAGACTGCGATAGGGCTAGTGCCGATTGCACCGCTGTCATCGCCCCCACCGCCGCCATCATCGCCCCCGCCGCCGTCGCTGCCTCCGCTTCCGTTCCCGCAGCCATCGCTCGTCGTATCAGAGGAGTAATACCCACGACCAAAAATCTCATCAGTTTCGGAAGATTCTAATACCCGCCACTTGGCTGGAAGCTTTTGTTTCGGAATCAAGAAATATCCACTGGCCTCTTCCTGAATTTCCGCCCGCGTCAACCAGCGTGGTTTGCCAAAGGTTGGATCGATTGTGAGGTATGCTCCATTTGTTTCCTGGATTACAGCGACATAGTGATTCTCCTTCCAATGGACGACTGAGGGAACCACAATTGTTTCGTCGTCATTCCATTGGGCTGGCACCAGGTTCAAGTTATGCTTCTGAGCCAGTTCGACCAGTGCGGTCATCGAAAAACCAGTGGTGGGCGAAGGTATCGCCATTAATTCCGCGGCGTCTGCCGTTGCTGAATATAAACAACGAGCCACATTCCCTAACGCAAAAGTGCCGCATTTAAAACAAATCCCCGAGTGTGTAATCATCATATGATAACCGCCCCGCGCTTCATTAACAAGCGCCTGTAGCGGTCCAGCGTCAAATTGACGATCTTTCGTTTCCTCAAAAAGCGTTTGAAGTGTGTCCACTCGTCCCAGGCTGGATAACAAATGTGTCCAGTGAGCAAAAGTAAAGTCGGCCAGGGCTTTGGCAGGGCCGTTGGTCGCCTCTTTGGTAGTGGTCCACACCATCTCCCAGTTTTGCAGCGACCTGGTGTACAAACCGTGCTCGAAATAATAACAACCTAAATTAGCGCGCAGGGATGAAGACCAAGGGGAGTCGGGGTAATCGGCAATGAACTTTTCCAGCACCGAAATGCTCGGGCCGACCCCGTGATGCTTCATGTTTTGAACCTCGGCGTAAAGAATTCGATTTTCTTCAAGTGTGGGTGTTCTGTTGCCGACCCGCTTGAGCGGCTGATAAAGGACGGCCGCACTGCTGATTAGGCTGGAGACGTCCGGGTTAGTCTCGACGGCGCAAAGCAGTTCTGAGGTCGCATTCCAAAGTAAAACAGCCAATAAGGGCACGACGAAATTGCGGGTTTTAAGATTCACTTTTGATAATAGTGTATTCATAGAAAAGTGCTCGGGTTAGGGAATCTTGGAATTGTTTGCCGGCTGGGTAATCCGGACTATGAGAGGAGGAGCAAGCCAGTTGGTTTCCCCGGGGTCCGCCAAGCCGTTGCCGTTGTAGTCTTCAAGATAATTGGGAATACCGTCTCCGTTGGAGTCCAATGGCACGCCATAGGCATCCGTTGCGACGTAATGAAAGCCGATGCTGACGATATTGGTGCCTTCAATAGCGTTGTTTGTGGTGACGGTGTATTGGTAAAGCGCGGCAGCAGATGAGGAACGGCTGCCTTGATGGATCAAATTTGTGAAATCGGTCGGATAATAATACTGGCCCAGGAACCCGGCTTCATAGGCCGGACTGTCGGCAAGAATGGCGTCATCGTTGCTGGGTAGGAGCATGCCAAAATTTGTGGTGACATAGGCGTTGTTGCTGCAAACATCAACAATTAGAGGATAGTCGTAATCTGACGCAATCGGCATCTGATCGAATAGATTGTCTCTAAAAGTAATGGTGTTGCCATCACCGATGTTATGGTTGAGATTGAAACTCCCTTGCCAAAACAAGTTATTGTAGAGGCTGTTGGATACTGAGATGTAAGAATCATCGTCATCTAAATTCACATAGACTCGTTGGAAAAGACAGTTGGTGATCAAAACCGTTGGGCTCACCGTATAGATTGTCCCCCCGTAAAACTGGCAGTCCTGAAAGGTGAACAATGAGGCTCCGTCGCTCTCTCCATTTATTTGCTCGCTCGCCGCTAAAACCGACCATTGGGTAAAGCGAAAATTCGCCGACTGGAACGTGGAATCGGCTTCACCCAAATAAAATAATTCGCACCCACCCGGTGATTCCCAATTGGTGTTCGACTGCTCTTGAACGGTGTTGTAGCACACGATGTAATTGGGGCTTGTCGCGGTTCCTGTGCTGTTGAATGTCGCTGTCGTATGAAGCCAGACGCCATACTCCGGCCCCGCCATGCCCAGCGCGGTGCCCGGAAGAACTGTGGCCGTGGCGTTGGAAATGCACAAGAAACCAGCATAGTCCAGCGGGTCGTAGTGATAGCCCAAATCCACCGTCGAGCCGCTATTGTCCCGTTGCACTTGCGGCGAAAATGTATAGTCGTTGGTCAAAAATCCATAAAAGTTAGTCACCGGCGGATAGGTCGTTTTGGTTTTCAGGTCGGCCAGCAGTACCGGATCAATGTTGGTCGTGCCGGCATTCCGATTGGTGCTGCCATTGATCAGGTAATAGCCCCCCGCCCCAGCGGTTTGGTAGATACCAGCGCCATTGGCCGCAACCACGGAATGGTCGAACACAAGGTTCGTCAGAACGCCTCCCACCGCCGTCAAAATCGAATTGGTAACTGTCCCGGCGAAGGGAAAATTAGCACAGGAATCCACTGTTATATTCTCGCAGTCCACCGGAATGCCATCCGGACCAAAACCGTAACCCACGGCCATATAACGGCAATCCGAGGAAAGAACATTTTTAAAAGAAACGCCGGGATTAACCGAGATAAAATTCGTTCCACATTCGAAAAACTGGCAATCTTGAAAAGTATCATGCGCGCCGTTGACATCCAAAAGGGCCGTCCCTGCATATGAAAACCGCGCACCTTGAATCACTCCAGTACCACCATTCATATAAGTGGCAACACCATTGGTGGACGGTGTCCCCGTGCTCCCGTCAATGCCATCGCCGACGCTGTCGTCATCGGATGAGGTAAAAATCGCCGGGCGATACAAAGAAGTTTCAAATATGGGCCCGGGTCCGTCTCCATCTTCGGTATTGATCTGCGCATCCGCCGTGTTGGTGTATTTTATAACCGTGCCCCCTTCGAAAATGGCCGCGCGGTCTATGGTCACCTCTCCGGAGATATAGTAGGTCGTGTCCCCTTGGAAGGTGATATTATCTTCGCCGCTTGCAATGTCGTAATCCAGCACCAAACCCGTTTCCTTCGGCATCGTTTTGAGGGCCTTAACGGGTTGCGCAGGCTTAGCGGCTGAAACCTTGGGCTTCGACGGCCCCAAGAATACAGTGCGCTGAACCTTGCTTTTGTCGGGCTTGATCAAGGAGGAATGCAGGGATGATAAGAGGTTGGATATGGACGAGTAAGGGACTTCTTCAATGAGGAACGTGCGATTATCAATATTTGTCCAACTTTTTATAACGGAAGTGCCTGATAAAGTTCCGCCGTTGCTTTCGGAGAGAAAGGCGTGTCCGACCCCCATCTTCATATCGCCAAACTTCAGTCTGCGAGCATCCAGCACTCCATTGTTCGTCCCAGTTGTTATTACCGGCATGGGTGGACTAAAGAACTCGGTAAGCACTTGCAACCAAGTGGTGGCTGGATTCATTCCGTAAGCATCGGGCGACGGCGGTTGCTGCCTCAGAATGATGTTCTGGCTCAGACCGGCCTTGCGATAGGTATAGAGCACGTCCGCAGTCAAGTTGCTGAAGGCGTTATCGTAAATCAGCGTGTTCGAGATGATCGTTGCGGTGCAGTCCTGCACTCCTGTCAACAGCACACTGGAGCCGCTTGATGAATCGTAATACAGAAGCCCGTAAACGGCAGATAGCAACTGCCTGCCATCAGGTGTGATAAGTTTGACAGCGCCGCCGGGGGTGTTGGCATTGGCCGCCCAGTAAACTTGGTGACGCCCTTGGATTGCTTGTGCACCATTCGCCACAATATCAATCTGTTCCACAGCGTCAACGTATTGGCCGTTTTGCAGGTAGCACAAACCCGTAGCGAGTTCCGTGTAGGAATGTAGGTTTGTCCTGACCACATTGGCTTGGTTTGTTTGCAAGACGGCCCGTTGCCAAACCCGTGAATGAGGGCTGCGCTGGACGCACTGATATTCCGTGATGCTTGCCGAAAGGGTTGTGCCTGATTGAACCTGTGCGCTCGCGATGGACCCTGACCGAATCCAAATGGCGGCGAATAGACAGACAGTCAACGTATGCGAGGCATTTAAAAAATATTTATTCATACATTTTTCCCATTGAACCCTGGATGGCTCAATAAAGTGTGACGAGCATACGCCCAAAGGATTCCGGCGCTATGGGGTCTTCTGCTGACAAGGGTTTCCCTCGCATCCCCACAAATTGAGGAGGAAGAAGGCGGCATTGAAACGGAGGGTTTTTCGATTAATCAACTTTTCGTTCTTCCACCAAGCGGACGGCAGCGTGCGTCAATAATATAATAAAGAAAATGAGCAATGTGTTTCCACTTGGTTATTCTTGGTGGTTGCCACCGGGCCTGTTCATTTCGAACATTCCTTCCTTCTCCGAAATTCCAGATTCTCCCTCACTAGAAGCGGGTGGTTTTGTCGCTGTCAAATGATACCGTCTTTGGGCTGCGATTGAGGAGCCGCTCTTTGCAGCCAATACTTTAAAATGATCTCGATGGCCCGCCCGAACTCTGCTTGGCTGGAAACTTTTTGCAGATAAGAAGTGACACCCAATTGGTAGGCGCGATCCACATCGACCATCAGGGTCGAGCTGCTCAGCATGATCACGGGAAGCTTTTTCAGCACCGGCCTGGCCCGGATCAATTTCAAAACTTCAAAGCCATTTTGCCTGGGCATGTTAAGATCGAGGAAAATAATATCCGGCAGGGGATAAATGCTTCGGTCCGCGTAACAGCCGTTTCCAAAAAGATAGTCAATCGCCATGGCGCCATCGGTCACTATCTGAAGCTGATGGGGAATGCCAACGCTTTGACAGGCCTTTCTCGTCATGAAAACGTCGATCTCGTTATCTTCGGCGATCAATATGGTCTTCATTGGCCGGGGCAGAGCGCCGGGGACGTCCGGCCCGGATTCCCTTCCTTGCTGCAATGGCCGGACGGCGTTTGCGGCGGAATCAATTAAATCATTTGTCATGGCCTGCCTGCTCCTTTCGACACCCAGAATATACCTCAAATTTTATGCCGGGACGAATTTATTTTAAAAACGACCAACCAGCCCGGTTCAAGATCATTGTCGTGCAAGGGTCAGAGACTGACTTGCGCCTTGAGTCAGGCCGATTCTGGCGCAGTATATGCGCCGATGGCGAATCGCCCCAAACATGTCCTTGTTACTGGTGGAGCCGGATTCATTGGCTCCCATCTGGTGGAGCGTTTGCTCGGGGAAGGCCAATCAGTCACGGTGATTGATGATTGTTCGACGGGGCGGCTGGAGAACCTGCAATCGGTTCAGGGACACGCGGGATTGGAGATAGTCCAGGCGAAGGTTTCCCAGTGTGCCAACCTGGTTGAACTGGCGCGGGAAAGCCAGGCGATTTATCATCTGGCGGCGGCGGTGGGAGTGGAGCTGGTCATGGATTCGGCCCTCAAAACAATCGAAAGCAATTTGTGTGAGACACAGGTGATGCTCGACGCGGCCAGCGCCAGTGGAACGCCCATTCTGCTGGCATCCACTTCCGAAGTTTACGGCAAAAGCGCCAAGGCGGCCTTCTCGGAGGAGGACGATCTGCTCATCGGCCCGCCCCATTTGAGCCGGTGGAGTTATGCCTGTTCCAAATTGATGGACGAGTTTTTGGCGCTGGCACATGCCCGGGAGAAGAAGACCCCGGTGGTGATCGCGCGGCTCTTCAATACCGTGGGACCCCGCCAGACCGGGCAGTATGGCATGGTCCTGCCTCGTTTCATTCAGGCTGCCAAAAAGGACCAACCGCTCAAAGTATTCGGCGACGGCAGCCAAACCCGCTGTTTCTGTTACGTCAATGACACCGTCGAGGCGCTGGTGCGATTGCAGAATTGTCCCGCGGCCAAAGGGGAAGTTTTTAATGTGGGCAGTTTCGAGGAAATCAGCATTGGCAAACTAGCTGAGTTGGTCATCCATATCCTGCACTCAACCTCCTCCGTTGAATATGTCCCCTACACCATGGCTTATGCGCCCGGCTTTGAAGATATGCTCCGGCGCAAGCCGATAGTGGACAAGCTCAAGAAATATGTTGGTTTTCAACCGACAACGTCCCTCCGCCAAATTGTGGAATGGACCGCTGCATCCATCCAATAAAAAAGGCACCCTTTCGGGTGCCTTGATTAAAACCGATCCAAGCCGGGAGGGCTCAAGGGAAAATCCAGTGAATGCCGCCGGTGGCACTGGCACCGCCCAAGCTGTCGAAGAATCCGTTATCCGTTGCGTTATGCATCCAGTTCTGGCGCAAACCAGCGGAGGTGACTTGTTGGGCGCTGCCATCACCCAGCATAATATTGCCGGCACCCGCAATGTTTCCAGCCGAATGCAATTTCACCGACCAAGCGATAGCCTGATTAGCGCCGACAGCTCCCCCGCCGCCGGCAATGGTAGCGGAAGTCCAACTTCCGTTGCTATTGACTAGCGCATCGGCCCCGGCAGGAGATGGGGCTGCCGTTGTTCCAGAAATGCCGTAGTATGCATCTTGCAGCGCGGAAGTCACTGTTCCAGTGGAGCTGAGAGTCCCGCCGTTTCCAAGGTTTCGATCTCCACCCAGGATGGATTGTGGCACTGTATCAGCAGCGCCAACGCCGATGAAATAAGCGACGTTGGTGTTATCAAAACTACCCTGGCCTTGAGGGGCGCTTGGAGTCCACTGGCTTGGTAAAACCAAATTTCCGGTTTGGCCGGTGCCATAATAAAAGTTTGTATTGGCCGTCCGGTCATCCGAAGGGCACATAACAATCTTTGGCGATTGACCCATTTCATTTTGCATGATGGTGTAGGGTAAGTAAGCGCAATGGGCTGCATTAGCGCTGGTGCTGCTCGTAAGGCCAACTTCCTCCTCACAACCGCCGTTGGCGTAAGTTTGCTGACATGGGTATCTATCACCATTGTCGTTCTCCCAGATTCGATACGCCGTTCCTATCTGCTTCATGTTATTGATGCAGGAAATGCGCTGCGCCTTTTGCTTGGCGCGGGCAAGGGCCGGCAACAGCATGCTGGCCAGAATGGCAATGATGGCGATGACAACTAACAGCTCAATTAGAGTGAAAGCTCCTATTTTTTTGTTCCGTATGTTTTTCATATTTTTAGGTTGTTCTTCCGATGGAGTGCCCACTGTTATTTAAAAATTGTCATCAGTGTTAACTCGATTCGATTTCTTTAGCAAGGATGATGCCAACGGTCAAAAAAGACCGCTTCCGGGCCATTGCGAGGTGTTTTCACCCCATTTTCCTCCCCCAAACCCCCTGTGTGTGAAAATTCCACGCATGAAGCGTGAAAAAAACACGCGTTTTCCACTCAAAATCCTCCGCTAAACGTTAAATTTGAACAACAGCACGTCTCCATCTTGCACCACATATTCTTTTCCTTCCATCCGATAAAGCCCTTTTTCGCGTGCAACGGCTACTGACCCGCATTCCACCAAGTCGTTGTAGGCGACGGTCTCCGCTTTTATAAAACCGCGCTCGAAATCGCTGTGAATGACCCCGGCCGCTTTCGGGGCTGTATCGCCGGCATGGATGGTCCAGGCCCGGACCTCTTTTTCGCCGGCCGTAAAGTAGGTGCGCAATCCGAGCAAATGGTAGGTGCTCCGGATTAACGCGCCCACCCCGGATTCTTCCACCCCCAGCTCTTTTAGGAAGGCCTTCGCCTCTTCCGCAGAAAGGTCGATCAAGTCGCTTTCGATCTGGGCGCTGATGATTACCGTGTCGCACGAATGATGTTCCCGGGCATAAGCGCGAACCTGTTGCACGTAAGGATTGGCCTCCGCACCCGCCAATTCCGATTCTTTAACGTTAGCGGCGTAGATTGTCGGCTTGTCGGTCAACAGGTAAAAGCCTTTTGCCATGACTTTCTCATCGGGAGTCAGGTCAAGTGTCACCCCGGGCTTGCCGGCGTCGAAGTGGGCCTGGAACTTTTTTAAAAGTTGCGCTTCGGCCACAGCCGTCTTTTCGCCGCGTTTGGCTTCTTTGGCGCCTTTCTCCAGCCGCTTTTGTACGGCATCCAAGTCGGACAGCACCAGTTCGGTGGTGATCGTCTCGATATCGCGCCGCGGGTCGATCGATCCAGCCACATGATGAATGTCCGGGTCTTCGAAACAACGGACCACTTGGACGAGGGCATCGACTTCCCGGATGTGACTGAGAAACTTGTTGCCCAAGCCTTCGCCTTGCGAGGCGCCCTTGACCAAACCGGCGATGTCCACAAATTCGACCGCGGCCGGAATGATCACCGCGGTTTTGGCGATTTTTGCCAGGACCTCCAGGCGCACATCCGGCACCGTCACGATTCCCACATTGGGATCAATGGTGCAGAATGGATAGTTGGCCGCTTCCGCTTTGCGAGTACGGGTGACGGCGTTGAAAAGAGTGCTCTTCCCGACGTTGGGCAATCCCACAATTCCTGCCTTAAGCATAAACCGCCTTGCGAATGAGTTTTTTAAAATTCCCGATGCCCTCGTCAAAGGCGGCCGCCATGGGCAAGGCCGAAACTTTCGGGATGCGCCGTTTGAACTTCTTCAAATTTTGCTCCGCCACCGCTTCGTCCATTTTATTGGCCACGACCAGTCGGGGCCTTTTCAGCAGGGCTGGGTCGTACAGTTCCAATTCCCGCAGCAATTGCTTGTAATCATCCCAGGGATTGCGCCCATCGGTTCCGGCCATGTCCAGCAACAGCACGATGAGTTTGCAACGCTCGATGTGCCGCAAAAATTCATGCCCAAGCCCCACGTTGCGATGCGCCCCTTCAATCAGTCCCGGCACGTCGCAAACCGTCAAACGCGAATAATCCGCAAACTCAACGATGCCCACCTGCGGATGCAAGGTGGTAAATGGATAAGGTGCCACTTTCGGGCGTGCTTGCGAGATCGCGGTCAGAAGCGTTGATTTGCCGGCGTTGGGATACCCCACCAGGCCGACATCCGCGATGATGCGCAATTCCAACAGGTAATCGCCTTCCCCGGTGCCCTCTTCGCCCGGTTGGGCGAAGCGCGGCGTTTGACGCCGGGCCGTGGCAAAATTGCGATTGCCCAATCCACCCCGGCCACCTTTGCACAAGACAAATTGCTGGCCGTGCTCCGTCAAGTCCGCCACTAGTTCCTTGTCCGTTTCATCGCTTGGTGCCGGCGCTTTTTCCTCTTCCAAATCAATTTCCATGGCACGTTCCGCACCAGCGTGACGCATGATCGGACGGCGGCTGGAAGTGGTCAAAAGAGTGGCCCGTTCTGTTTCCTCACCAGATTCCTCGTCCGGGGCAGTCGCCGGGGCAGGCAGCCGCCATACCAGCGTCCCGCACGGCACTTTGACCACCAGATCCCTGCCCGCCGGACCGTCCATGCCTTTGCCCAAGCCGGGCTTGCCATCTTCGGCGATGAGGCGGGGACTGTAGAATTGCGCCACCAGATTGTTCAAATCATGATCGGCCTGCAGTATGACGCTGCCCCCGCGCCCGCCGTTGCCGCCGCTGGGGCCGCCTTTGGGCCGGAAGGTTTCACGCAGAAAGGCCACGCAGCCTTTGCCGCCGTGCCCGGCGCGCCCATGGACTTTCACTTCATCAACAAACATGGCGTCAGAAAAATTCGCATGGTGGGCGGCAACGTCAACAAAAAAGGCGAGGCTTTGGACCTCGCCCTGCGCGTTTTGCCGGGAAATTTAATTCTTTTCAACCTCGGTTTTTTCAACTTCTGGTTTCACATTGATGCGGCGGCTATGCTTGTCGAACAGGACCTTCCCATCGATCAGCGCGAACAATGTCCAATCGCGTCCGGTGCCGACGTTCTCGCCCGCGATAAATTTCGAGCCGCGTTGCCGGACCAAAATGCTCCCGGCCGTGACATGCTGGCCCCCAAATTCCTTCACGCCGAGACGCTTGCTGACGCTGTCCCGTCCATTGCGAACGCTGCCTTGTCCTTTTTTATGTGCCATAAACCTCTCCTTTAAGCTTTGATTTCCTTAATTTTGACGATGGTCAACTCCTGGCGATGACCGACCTTGTGATGGTAACCTTTGCGCCTTTTCATCTTAAACGCAACTGTTTTCACACCACGAATGTGTTTGACCACATCCGCCAGCACCGCCGCCTTGCCGATGGCAGGCGAACCAATCGTCATTTTTCCTTCGTTTTTGCAAAACAACACCCGGTCAAACGTAAAAGTTTGACCGGCCTCAGCCGCCAAGCGTTCAACCTCAATAGTGTCGCCTGCGCTCACCTTGTATTGTTTGCCGCCCGTTTCAATTATAGCATACATAGTTATCTTTCAAAAATAGCTGTTTATTTCAACAAAACATCGGCTTAATGTCAACCTTTCTTTAAATTCTTTTGCCGCAGGGATGCAAATCCAGTTTTCAATCCTTGGCAATGGCGTAATACTTTGGCTTTTGGCCGTTTTCAGTGCCCTCGCACCCTATTCAGATATTCTCCATTAAACCATCGCAAATCGTTATCAGTCAATTTGTTATGAATTGGCTTATCTTGGATTCATGCGTCGCTGTTGCAGACGAGCCTGCTTAAGGTTGGCGCGGGCCCGAGTGTCGTCGGGGTTGATGGTCAATGCCTGTTGGAATTGGGCAATCGCTTCATCCACCCTACCCTTTTGCAGAAGAACGTAGCCGAGGTTGTTGTGCGCTTTCGCGTTGCCAGGGTTGATTTGCAACGCGCTTTGGTAATGGCTGATGGCTTCGTCCGCCCTGCCCTCCACGCGAAGAGCGTTGCCGAGGTTGTCATGGGCTTCCGCGTAGTCGGGCTTGATTTGCAATGCCTGTTGAAATTGAGCAATAGCGTCGTCCATTTTACCCTCCGCGCGAAAATCGTTGCCGAGGTTGAAGTGGGCCGTGTAGTTGTCAGTGGTGCAAGCCAGTGCGTGGGTCCACAAAGTTTTGCCATCTTTCCAATAGGCGGTCTGTTGCCAGGCGCAGAACATCAACACTCCAATCACTCCGATCATCAGGCCCCCAAAGGCCGCGCGGCTTGCCCGCCACTCCGCCACCAGCCATGTCACCGCCATATAAATACCAATCTGCGGTAGATAAGTCATCCGATCCGCATGTGCGAACGCACCCACCTGAATAATGCCGATCATCGGCGTCAACATGCCCAAATACCAAAGCCAGCCGGTCAAAAGCCACGGTCGCTTCCGCCGCAACGCTAAAACTCCTCCACTAATCAAAGCCAGCAAAAGGAAGCAAAGGGCGATGGCCCAAACCGAATACCCTTTCTTTGGCAAAGGATAGAAAGCCGCCAGCCCTTCCGGCCAAATCATTTGCCGCAGATAAAGAACATAGGAAACCACGGCATTCCCGAGGCGCGAAAGCATGGGAACATTGGTCAGAGTAGCGATTGTTTCTCTCTCCGTCAGAACAGTCAACGCGCACACCACTGCAGCCAGGGCTAGCAAGGGCAATTTTTCCAGCACCAATCGCCTGGCTGGCTCCGCCCGTTGCAATGGCCAGTAGTCCAACAGCAACAATACAAACGGCAGAGTCACCATCGTCGGCTTGGATAGCAAGGCCAGTACGAATGCGGCCACAACAATCAAATAGCGCGCCAGTGAATTTGATTTGCGCACGTAATGGACATATGCGCCCAGCGCGAGCATGAAGAAAAAGGTGCCAAGCACATCCTTGCGTTCCGCCACCCACGCCACCGATTCCGCCCGCAACGGATGAATGGCAAACACCGCCGCCACAAACGCACTCCGCCAAAAAGCGCCGGTCATCTGGCGCAAAACGAGGAATAGCAGAATCACCGACACGGTGTGCAGCAGCACATTAGTGAGATGATACCCGCCGGCGTGGAGTCCATAGACTTGATCATCCACCATAAGCGACAGCATGGTCAGCGGATGATAAAAATTGCAGTCCGCATGAGTGAAGATCCAGATGAGCCCCTTTAAGCTCAAGCCGCTTGCCACCACCGGGTTGTCATAGACGTAGACGCTATCATCAAAATTGAGGAACCCAAAACCCGCCGTCTGCCCGAAAACGGCAAATGTAATTGCAGCCAGGGCAAAGCAAACCGCCGCCCTCCGCCAGTCCGAGGCGTTTCGGGATGACATCTCAATGTTTGACAGTTGGCGCCTAATGTGGAACGGCCTCCTTCACTCGTCGCTGTTGCAGAAGAGCTTGCTCAAGGTTGGCGTGCGCCGTCGCGTCATCAGGGTTGACTTCCAGGGCCTGTTGGAATTGTGCGATCGCTTCGTCCACCATTCCCTTTTGCAGCAGAACGTAACCAAGGTTGTTGTGGGCCTTCGCATTGCCAGGATAAATTTGCAGCGAGCTTTGGTATTCGGTGATCGCCTCGTCCATTCGGCCCTTCTCGCGAAGAGCGTTGCCGAGGTTGTCATGGGCTTCTGCGTTGGCGGGATTGCTTTGCAACGCCTCTCGGAATTGAGCGACGGCTTCGTCCGTTTTGCCTTCGAGGCGAAGATCCGTGCCGAGGTTGTAGTGGGCGTCCCCGTAGTCAGGCTTGATTTGCAGTGCTATTTTATATTGTGTGATCGCTTCACCCGTTCTTTTTTTTTGGTCAAGAGCGTTGCCAAGGTTGAAATGGGCCATGTAGTTGTCTGTGGTGCAGGCAAGCGAGTGCGTCCACAAGATTTCGCTGCTTTTCCAATACCCGGTCTGTGTCCAGGCGCAGACCATCAATGCGCCAATCACCGCGGCCATCAAACCACCCAGCACCGCCCGCCGATGTCCCACCCACCCTGCGCTCCAATCCGCCACCGCCCACGTGCCCGCCAGAACCAGCCCGATCCCCGGCAAATATGTATAACGATCCGCATGGGCATAATACGATATTTGCACAAACCCGATCATTGGAACTAACATTCCCAGATACCATAGCCAGCCCACCAACAGGCAGGGACGTTTTTTTCTCCACGCCAGCACACCCGTGGAAATCACCACCAGCAGCACCAAGACCAGAACAACCTCCCGGAACGGCTGGCCGTTTGGCGGATTCGGATAAGGGATGGCCAAGCCCACCGGATAAATCATTTGCCGCAGGTATACACCATAAGAAACCACGCCGTTGCCGATGCGGTCCAGAAACGGAACATAGATGGGGGCGGACACTTTTTCCGGCACAAGAAAAGTCGCCACGCAGGACCCGACCGAAAGCAGGAACAGGGGGATCTTCTCCTTCACCAATTCCCAAAAAGGCGCCGCCCGCTGCAGCGGCCACCAGTCCAGCAAGAGCAACACAAACGGCAGCGTCACCAGCGTGTTCTTGCATAAAAGCCCCACGCCATACCACACCGCTACCGTCACATAGCGCCCGCACGAGGGCTGGCGCGTATAACGCGCATAAGCCAATAGTGTCAACATGAAGAACACCCCACTCAGCACGTCCTTGCGTTCCGCAATCCAGGCCACCGACTCCACCCGCAATGGGTGAATCGCAAACACCGCCGCCACGAAGGCGCTGCGCCACAAGTTCCTCGTCATGGTGTTCAAGGCCAGAAACAAAAGCACCACTGCCAGTGCATGCAGCGCGATGTTGGTCAAATGATGGCCGCCCGCCCACAGGCCATAGACCTGGGAATCGGCCATATGCGTCAGCCACGTCAACGGATGCCAGTGGCCGATTTCTCCATACGTGAACGCCCAGATGGTTCCCATCGCGGTCAAACCTTTTATCACCACCGGGTTGTTAAGCACATACTCGGGGTCGTCGTAATTAATAAACCCGTAACGCGCCGTCTGCCCGAAAACGGCAAAAGTGATGGCGGCCAGCACAAGGCAAATTGCCGCCACTCGCCAGCGTTGCTCCCCGCTCATATTTTTGCGGGCTTGTGTCATTAATGGGTCACTCATTCCGGCAGGTATATTACATGGCAGACCACGGCGGGATATTCGATTCTCAACTTTCGTGTGACAAGAAAAATCAGGGGAAAATCACGCGGAACGAAGGCGACGAAGGAACGTGCCCGGCAGGCCAATTGGTGGTCGCGCCAGCGGAAGGCTGCCAATTTTGGCGAAAGCCGGCGGAGGTGCATTGTTGGGCACTGCCATCGCCCAGCATGATATTACCAGCCCCCGCTATATTTCCGGCAGAATGCATCTTCAACGACCAACATACAGGACCTTTTATGAGCACATCATTTCCCATTCCGTTGGCGGGTGAATAGCCGTAGTCGGGATCAGGAACAGTTCCCGGCCCCAGATTCCGATCACCGCCCAGGATCGACTGCGGCTTGGTGTCCATTGCCCCCACTCCAACGAAGTACGAGAGATGGCTGTTATCCTTTATTACCTCAGAGTCCGTGGCTGGTCGCCTTTCATCCGCAGGGCAGGTCAGAATCCGTGCTTGCCCAAATTCGTTCGAAATGAACGAATAATAGGCCCAGCAATAAGCACCCGCGTTCGTTCTCGCTAGAAATTCATTCCACCCGCCGTTTGTCATTGATATGGAAGCCGGCAGCTTGTCGCCATTATCATTTTCCCAGATGCGATAGGCGGTGCCGATTTGTTTGAGATTATTGACACACATGATGCGCTTCCCTTTTTGCCGGGGACCGGACTGCGGCCGGAGCATGAACACACCCGCCACGAGCACTAAAACAATCAAGATCACCACCAATTCGGTTCTGGTGAACGCGGCCGCATTCCGATCCGGGCCTCTCTTGCTGATCGCACATTGCATCGGTTGATTGTTAGCATATCCCATTCCATGAATCTTCCCTTTCTCAATCAAGGATACTCCAATCCAAATACGGCTTGGAAATTTTACTGATGGTATCGGTCAATCGCTCCTCCAGCACGTTCTGCTGCGGATTTGAAAGATTGAAATCCACATCCACCTTGATGCAAGGACACCGGCCATAAATATAAGTCCGATGTTGCGCGTTTGAAATGCCGCCCTCCGTCGTGAAAACTTTCAACAATTCCGCCCGCGTCATGCCGGGTTTAATCTTCTGGCACTCGATGAGAACATTGGAAACTTGCTTCGTCAGGTTCGCATCCATTTCAGCGCTGGCGGCGGAAGGATGTTGGACCGCGGTGGAACAGCCAAACAAAACGCCGCCTAAAGCGAGCGCCAGGCAAAAGTGGAAGCAGCGCGATTTCACCAGCTATAGTGCGCGGTGTAACTGACTGTTTCTTCCGCGTCTGGCTTCACTTCCACCCGGAACTCGATGGTTTGATCGTCCGTTTTGGTGAAGTCGTGCGACTTTTCTGTAATCTCCCACGTCGGCGAGCGGTAGAGATGCTCGACGACCCGGATTTCCACCGCTTCCTTTTTGTGATTGCGCAACGTGATGGCAAACGACTCGTCCTGTTCGCGCCGTTTGTTATCCAGGGTGTGATTCGTCCGTTTGCGTTCACCGACGATGTCGAAGGCGTTGCCGGTGGCGACCCGGATCATTTCATCGCGTGGTGTGTGGTCAATGGTGTTTTCGCCCGTGAATTCCATCTGGCCATCGGCGTCGCGACGATAAAAGCGCAGTCGCCCCTTGGGCAGCGGAATGCCCAGATGGTTCTCTTCCGAATTCTTAAACTCGCGCATGACCCAAACTTTCGGATTGGATTCCGTGCCGTAATCGCGGTCATTGCGAATGTTTTCGTAACCCCAGCCGTTGTAGCGATTGTGATCAATTTTCGCGCCGTCATAAATATAAATGGCCCGCGACTTGATCCCCTCCGCCCGCACGAACTCCACCTGCTTGGTCTCGCGGTCCAGGAGCGTTGTGGGACGTTCCAGCGAGTAAAGATGATATTCGTCGAAGGCTTTTTCCGTGACAGGAGGCCCGCCGGCGAACGAGCTGGACGCCTCTTTGGCGTAAAACCTCATCCCCGCGCCATTATCGTTTTGGATTTTGTTGACGTCGCCGGCCATCAACTTGATTTTTGCGTGATTGAAAGATTTGCCGGTTTGATTGTCAATCGTGACCCAGCCGACCAAATCCAGCGAGTCGCCTTTTTCCGGCGCCACCAGATTATAGGCCGCCTGCCAGCTCATGCCGCCGGTGACGTAACTCAGCTCGGCATCCAGCGAGCCGCTGCGGTCGGCGTTTAATTGCCAGGTCAACGTCGGTTTCAAAATGCTGTCGTCAGGCAGCGCGGGAAAAAGCGGTTCGCCCGGGAGACGAAACATCAGCTTTCCATCCACCTCAATGATGGGCTGGCCGCCTCCGCTGTCCGGAGACGAATAGACCATTTGCGCCTGATAATACTGCTGTCCGTATTGGCCAAACGCCTGTTGATGGGGCACATAGCCGCTGCGCACAATCTTGCCGCGAATGATTTCCTTTTTGCCCTGCACACCCTCCGGCTGGCTCTCGAATTCAATGGTTTTGCCCTCATAATAATTGAGCAGCAGCGCCTGCGAAATCGGGTCGGCCCGGAAGTTTTGTTCCAGGATTTGCAAGGCGCGTTTGCCCGTCGGATCGCGCAGCACCACGGAATCCGGTTCCAGATGCATGGTCGCCTGGTTGTAACTGATGTCGTTGACACCCGCCTTGAGGCTGAGATGAATGGAATCGCGCACCACCGCGAAGTTTTGGTTGTAAATGGTCAAGGCAGGATCAACGGCAAACACCGCTTGTGCCACGAGGCAGCCGGCAAAGATTGAAACGAATTTTTTCATATTCTCCTTATACGACGGTTTCACGCCGTTTTTATTAGGTGATTTCCAAAAAAAAACCGCTCCACGGCATGGAGGACTGAACTTTTGAACAGCGCGGTTCTTACTTTGTTTCAAAACTATATGTGCCGGAGGCCACCTCGAACACGGCCGCGTTGAAGTTCATGTGCAGGAACTTCACCCCCTGCGCTTTTGTCGCCCGGCGTCCGCTCTCGTAAACGGACGAAACATCCGCCGCCGGGATGACGACCGTGGCGGTCGTATTGGCGGGAATTGTCACTTTAAGCCGCAAGAATTGGCCGGCCCTTTTCCAATGCGTTTCAATCGGGCCATGGATGCTGTCATAAGTCGTGTCGGCGAAGTCCAGCCGGTCATCGGGTTGCGGCGCGATGACGATGTGTTTGAAAGCCGGCCCGTCACTCTGGATGCCGCCGATATTTTCCACCATCCATTGATACACCGCCCCAAAGGAATAGTGCGCGAAGGAATTCATCCCGGGATCCTGAAAACCCTTTTCCGGCGTCCAACCATCCCAACGTTCCCAAATGCTCGTCGCGCCGTGCTTGATGGAAAATCCCCACGACGGAAACGTGTCGTTATAAATCAACCGATAAGCCACGTCGTTTCGGTCCATCCGGGCCAGGGTCAGCATCAGGCTCTTGGTGCCGATGAATCCCGTCGAGAGATGCCAGTTGCGCTTCTTGATGTTCTCCACCAAGTGTCGCACGGCTTGTTCTTGACGGTCGGGATCGAGCAAATCAAACGACAACGCCAGCACGTAATCGGTCTGGGTGTCGCCCTCGATGCGCCCGTCCTCCTTGACATAAGCGTGATTGAAGGCCGTCTTGATTTTTTCGAACAGATCGTTGTACTTGGCAGCGTCCTCCGTTTTGCCGAGCGCGGCGGCGATGCGCGCCATCAGCTTCGTGCAATAGCCAAAGTATGCCGTGCAAATGACGGTTTTGGGCGTTTCATCCTTGATGTTCAACCAGTCGCCAAAGCAATGGAATTCCTTCGGCGGCAACATTTCGGACGTGGACCGGTTTTTGCAAAAATCAATGAATTTTGCCATGGACTGGTAATGCTGTTCCAGAATCCGTGTGTCCCCGTAAACGTCATAGACGGTCCACGGGCAAATCACGCCCGCGTCCGCCCAAGCCGGACCGCCGTCGTCCCCGGCCACCTTGACCGGCGCAACCATGGGGAACTCACCGTCCTTGCGCTGCCCGTCCTCGACGTCCACCAACCACTTGGTAAAAAACGCCTGCACGTCTTCGTGCAGCGTCGCCGCCCGGATATAAACCTGCGCGTCACCCATCCAGCCCAGGCGCTCGTCCCGTTGCGGACAATCGGTCGGGATGTCAATAAAGTTGGCCCGTTGCGTCCAGTAAGTATTTTTGGCCAGCCGGTTGAGCATCGGGTCCGAACAATTGAATTTGCCCGCATCCGTTGTGGCGCTGCTCAACGCCACGCCCGTGATGGTTTCCTTGGACGGCCGCCTTTTCAAACCTGTGACTTCGACGTATTGGAAGCCATGAAAGGTGAAGCGCGGCTCCCAGATTTCCGTGCCGTGGCCGTAGCAAATATAAGTGTCCGTCGCCAGCGCGCCGCGCAGATTGACGGTATAGATGGCACCGTCCGGCTTCAGCCGCTCGGCAAAGCGCAAGGTGATCTTCTGCCCCGGTTCGCCGTCGATTTTCAACCGCGCCACTCCCGCAAAATTCTGCCCCATGTCAAACACATAGACGCCCGGATGGACTTGCTTGACCGATTGGGGTTCGACTTCCGTAAAAGCCCGCACCGGTGGCGCGGGATGCCATTGCACCACCGGCTCCATTTCCGCCCCGGTCACGACCGCGTCCCATTTCCGGTCGTCAAAGCCGGGCACGCTCCACTGTTGCGCCAACCGCGCATCATAGGATTCGCCCATTAGAAAATCGGACGATGTGATTGGCCCCGTTGATGCCTTCCAATCCGGCCCGCTGGCGATGATGTCATGGGAGCCGTCGGAATAATCGATTTGCAATTGCGCGCGCATCCGGGGTTTCTTCCCGTAATGATCGCGAATCTGCCCCCAGCCGATGTATCCGCTGTACCAGCCGTCGGCCAGAATCGCCCCGAGCACATTGGTGCCCAATCGCAACATCTGCGTGACATCGTAAGTGCGATAATGGACGCGCTTGGTGTAATCCGTCCAGCCGGGCGTGAAACGATCTTCGCTCACCCGCTGGCCGTTGAGATGGAGATCAATCACCCCGAGCGCCGTCGCATAAAGGGTGGCGCGCTGGACCATTTTGGAAACTTTAAACTCCGTCCGCAAATACGGCGGCGGCGGCAGCAGCAGCGGGGTGTACTTTAATTCACCCCACGGCGCGCAACCCGCCGGGCCAATCACCTGGCAAGCCGGCCATTCCGTGGCGCCGATGGGCCGATTGTGCCAATTGGCGCCGCCTTTGTCCGTCGCTCTCCACTTGTCGTCCGTGATCAGCGTGCAAGTCTGGCCGTCGTCCGTGGTCACTGTCAATTGAGCGATCAAACCGGCCGGGCCGGTTTGGGCGTTCTCCACTTCCACACGCACCATGTTCGCGCCGGGTTTCATGAGCGATGTCACATCCACCAGGCGCGCATTGCCCTTGCTGCTGCTGTGCGACATCGCCACGGCCTGGCCGTTCAAGTCAAACCAAACGCGGGAATCCGCCGCCACCAGCAATTCCGCCTTGGCAATCTTGGCCTTGCCCGGAACCTGCAACTCGCTCATGAACTCGCGCTTCCCCTTTGGAAAATCCGGAAACTTGTCCCCCGCGAACCAAATCCATTTCGCGCCCACAAATGGAGCCGTGATCGTGGCCGATTGGCGCATCTTATCATAACCAATCCACTGGCCCTGCCACTCATTTGAGTCCAGCAACCCCATGGACCACTTCGCCGGCGCGCTCCACTCCGAAACCTTTCCAACCTTGTCCCAAACCCGCACCTTCCAATAACACACCGTCCCCGAAGTCAGATCCAATCCCTTATAGACGACAGCCGTCGTGTTATCGCTGTAAATTTTGCCGCTGTTCCAAAGATTCGCCACGTCCTGTTGCAAGATCAGCTCCGAATCCGCCACCAACACCTGATAAGCCGTTTGCTTTTCCCCGCGCTCCTTCGACGTCACCAGCCAGGACAAGCGCGGCGCCGTCTCATCAATGCCCAGCGGATCGACGAGATACTCGCAACGAAGGAAATAAGGTGTGAGCGGAGCCGCCGCCGCCCGGCTGGGCCCGCCAGCCAGCGCCGCCAGAAAGGCCAATACGAAAATGACAGGGGAGAATCGAGTATTCATAATTTTGCTTGGCCGAATGTTGTCCCGCCAGTCAGCCGCGCACAATAATAAATAATGGGCCGGAACCAATCGTAAATATCCAAGTACAGATACACCGAGCGGCAAACTGACTTTTCCATCCACGAACTTGTTGAAATATACAAACCGAGTCGGACGGAGACAAAGAACTGAGGATTGGAACACGCTTGGATGAAATATTTCAGTCACGTTGTGCCGGATGCGGCATGTTGCTCCTGCGAGTGATCCTGTACGTTTTGCCTGCGACCGTATCAAAGGTGTATGTGTCGCCGTTTTTCCTGGTGGGCATCTGATTCCCGCCAAGCTCGCGAACTTCAATCGGAACGGTTTCTCCCCATGGACCAATGACACTGAAAGGATTTCCTTTTTCACTGTATACGCTCAAGTCAGCCGCCGCGCCATCTCGGAATTCCCCGGAACAAAGGAAAGCTCCGGGAGCGCGCAAACGTTTGAACGACAGCCTTCTGTCAAGAGGATAATCTGGGAAGAACACGACATCGTGATCGTAGCATTGCAGGCAAAGCTGGTTGTTGAACTCCCACAATCCGGCATCGGCAATGTATCCCGGAAAATCGATGGGCCTTGTTGCGAGCATCGCTTTGTAATGCGTAATCAAATCTTCCACTTTGAAGCCGCCGATCCGCTGAGCGGCGACAAACAGGCCTTGTCCACGCATATTGTCCTGGGACCAGCCTCCAAATTTCGCCGCCTGCAGGGTGGTGTTGTATCCAATTTGTCTTATCTCGGGGGCCGAACGGCGGTTACAGGTATAGCCCGGATAGATAATCTGTGTCTGAATGAGATTCGCCGATGCTTCAAATGGCGTTGATGAATCGGCTTTATACACGGTCATGCCATGCTCGGTCGTGGTGGAAAAGCCACTCAAGTTATCGCGGATATCCTCCCACTTCCCCCTCCTTTCTGAATCGACACCCAACACCCGGCTGTATTTCACGATATCTGTAAATAATATTCTGGCGACAAACAGATCCTCGCATGAGTTTTGGAAATTATCGCCCGGACTTTCATAGGACGCCCCGCGCACATGGTATTTTCCATCCGCCTCTTTGGTGAGCCAGTCTTCGTAGAAGTTGGCGCACTCCCTCATGAATGGATAGATGCGCTCCCGCAAGCAAGCCACATCTTCGGTGTCCGTGTAGTACCAGTTTCCAACCACTGAAGCCAGAGAGGCGCAAAACTTCTGCCCCCAGTAATTGGTATAACACACGCTTCCCCACGGGCCCCAATGGACCGGGAAAAACACGCCTCGGGCAAGATGGGCGTCGTTTACAGCCCTTCTCTGTCCTTCCGGTATCCAGTCGTAAACCGTTTGTATCCACATTTTCGCGGTGCTGGCGCGATTTGCGCTCATCAGCGCAAGGTAGTACGAGCACGCCCCCATATCGTTCATGCAATAGCAACTGTAATTATGCAGGGTGTCGGACGCCTTCCATGGACCATGCAAACCGCTATTAACAAAACCTTCGCGACACATCGTTCCCAATTGGTACAGGCAGCGGAAATAATACTTATCCATTGTATCGTCATAGGTTCGGACATAGGATTTTAGCCACCAGTTCGTCTTCCACCAGTTCCGATGGCTTTTCTTAAGGGCTGTGATGCCGCTGTCGTTGAATACGGCCACCCTGTGCTTCGTGGCTGGCAAGGGATTGATCGCATTTTTGCCGCCTTCAAGACAGGTAACAATCTTTACTGTGGCGTCGGCGGGTATCTCGAATGTGGCCCGGGCGTGTGAAGCATCAACAGTAGTAAACGTAATATGGCGTGCTCCGAATATCCTGGCGGCATAAGCATTTCTGGAAACCCAACGGGAATCGCTTGTGTTCCTGGTTTCACGAGTCAAATATAATATTCTTCCGTCCACTCCCGCCGACGTGGAATGGGATGCCACCCTGTCATAAACGTCGGTGTTCAATTCAATGTTCACCCAGACCGGCTTGAGACTCGACAATTCAACCACCATCGTATTTTCAGTGGCAGCCACATAAGAAGTCGCCTTTAATCCGTACTTGGAAAAAGGAAGATCGGATTTGATCTCGGCGTTCAGCATATCCTCTTCCTGCCGATAGCTGACGGCTTTCTCTGCCGGGGCCGATGGGGCATTCCGGCCTTCGAGACTTATGGTCAAACAACCCGACGGAATTTCGCGGACAGCAGGCCCGGGCCCAACCCCGCCCTCATCTGACCAGAAATCCGCAGTTCGCATGTAGTAAACTTGTTTGTCATCACTACCGCTGACACAAACAGCCATGCTCCCGTTTCCCATGACCGGAGCATTGACGGTATCGGTGGTCTCAACCAGCGGAGTGGAAATCCAGATGCGGTTATACGTCGGAACAAACCCTTTTAGAAAATCCCCGTCTGAATTCAACTCTTTATCCGAAGCCACTTTCGCTGGCACCGCCCGGATGGTTCCGTCGGTCAGAACAGCCAGAAAAATCAATGCGAAAAGGACAGGGGAATTTCTCGTATTCATCATTTTGCCTGGCGGAATGTTGTCCAGCCCGCCAGTTCCGCACAATCAAAAATTACGAACCGCTCATCAAAACGGCCCCGTGTGATTCTGGATATACTGGCCTAAATGGCCGATGGCTCTTCTTCTTTGAGTTTTTGCGCCAGCCATTCCTTGATCTGAGCTTGCCGCGGCATCCCTTTGCGCCGGGCAACACGGTCGATTTTGAGAATCATCCAATGCGGAATGTCCAGATTGATCCGCTCTTTCTCAAGCAAAGGACGACTCGCTTTGGTGAGATCGAAATAGTCCATCACGTCCTCACCTTGGTCGAACTTTCTCTCCAAATTCGCTGCTGTCGTCTTATTGTTCATAGTACGCCATCCGTTCGTTGTCGCGCGCGCGCCGGACGCTGATGATCCTGGTTGCGTCGTCTCGTTCCGTAAAAATTGGCGTCCATAATTTGCCTTCCCGCTGCGCAATGAGCAGTTTTCCGGCCTCGTTCGCATAGCGGGCCGGCACCAACAAGCCTTCCACGTCGCGCCATAAGTCCTGCGCTATTTCAAAATCTATTCCATGCTTGGCCAGATTGGCTTTGCTTTTAGCCGCATCAAACTCGAAGCGCAAATTAACCTGGGCGATGTCCTGCGGAATCAAACCGATTTAATTCGTCAACCGCCCGATGGGCAGACTGGACAGGGCCGCCTTGGGATTCGTCTGGCTGAAATAATTTGCCGACCAGTCGTTGGCAAACAGGATGACCGGGTTTTGGCCCATGTCATAGGCCAATCGCGCGCCGGTGGGCAGCGAGAGCGCATCCAGGTCCGTCTCGGTGAATTGCGCGGGCAGCCAGCGCACCACCGTCCACGGCGCTGCTTCCAAACGCGACGGCGCG
>Ga0206860_10071_pt1 | contig 26482 bp, 34 predicted proteins | sample Alteio_BWOrgCont_44_FD_152624 | JGI IMG/M metagenome (GOLD analysis project Ga0206860, IMG submission 152624) | Enriched cells from forest soil in Barre Woods Harvard Forest LTER site, Petersham, Massachusetts, United States -... | ecosystem: Environmental > Terrestrial > Soil > Temperate forest >...
ACCCGGTCTTGCCCGTGTGGCCGATCCCGGCACGGTGATTTTATCGGTGCCGGCGGCGTATCATAACAATGTGACCAAGTTGCTTGCCGATATTGAAAAACTGACCGTGCAAACTGATCAGGTGGCGAAAATCGTGATCGATGAATCGTCAGGCACGATCGTGATGGGCGAGAATGTGCGCATCGATACCGTTGCTGTGGCGCAGGGAAACCTGGTGGTGAAAATTGAAACGGCGCCGGTCATATCGCAACCTCCGCCGGGAGCACCGGAAGGATCGCAGACGGTCGTCGCACAACAATCGACCGTGACCGTAGATGATGGGGCGGGCAAACGCCTGACCGTGATGCAGCATGGCGCGACATTGAAAGATTTAGTGGCGGGCCTGAATGCGCTGGGCGTCGGTCCGCGCGATTTAATTACGATCCTGCAAACCATCAAAGCGGCAGGCGCACTGCAAGCCGATATTCAGACAAGGTAGGTTAAGATGGGATCAGGGTTCGGGATTCAGGATTCAGGGATGATGGCAAATAATGCTGCGTTACCCAGCATTAATACTAAAAGCGGCAGCATGTCGATGGATCAGATCAATAAGACGTCCCAGGATTTCGAGGCGGTGTTTATCAGCCAGGTACTACAGAATATGTTCGGTGAATCCGTGGGTTCCGAGGCGTTCGGCAGCGAGGAAACCGGCGATATCTATAAATCGATGATGATGAATGAGTACGGCAAGCTGATCGCCAAGTCCGGTGGCATGGGAATTGCTGATCTAGTTAAGAAAGAACTATTAAAACAACAGGAGATCTAACTATGCAGACCATGAGCGAAACCTTATCCGCCCCCCTGCCCGCATCAATCAATGCCACGGTGGATACTGTGCCCGATACGCTCAATATTCAGGGCGTGATTGCACTTACCTCACGCCTCGCGCAACTGCTTTCGGAAGAAGTGCAGCTATTGGGTGATATGAAGGTCGCAAAAATCGAGGAATTACAGAAAGAAAAACTGTTTCTGGTGAAAGCCCTCGATGCGCAGCGCATCCTGGTCGATAAACACCCTAATGTGCTGGAAACCATCCCATCGCGAGACAAAAAAGATCTGCAAGAAGTGGTGGAAATATTTAACCATATTCTCGAAGAAAATCATCGCAAGCTATTGCTTGCTAAGCAAGTAAATCAACGCATCGTCAAAGCCATTTCCGATACGGTGAAACAACAAACGCATAAACGTGTGTACAACCGCAAGGGAGTGACGGGTCTGAATCCATATGAAACCTTGCCGGTAACGTTGAATAAAAAGATATAAAAAGGCAATAGGGTTATATTGGATTTTATCTATTTTTCAAAAATTTAGTAAAATAACATTCTTGCTAGAAACCAAGGATTTGAAGTAACATATTAATGATTAATGTTGTGCTGGCGGCGTAAGGCCTCCGGCGCGAGGTTAGTGAAGACAAGGAATAGGAACTATGCTAAGCCAAACGGTAAACACGGTCAGGAACATATTTTCAGCCTCTCTCATGACGGAAACGATCGAATCACGTTTTGGCACCCTCACGGTGGACACGGATAAAGCAATTTATCTTCCGCACGGCGTTTTAGGCTTTCCAGGAAAAACCAAATTTGTCATCGCGGCATTTCCTAATCCCAAGATGCAGCAATTCACCGTTCTGCAATGCCTGGATGATCTGGCTATATCATTTATCACCCTGCCGCTGCCGCTGAAAAATAATATTATCGCCATTGCCGATTTGCAGCATGTCTGCCGTGAGTTACACATTCCCGAAGAACATGCGGCGGCGTTGTTGATCGTGAATGTCCATCGCGGCGCCAAAGTAAAACTTGCGGTAAATGCGCGTGCACCGCTAATGCTCAATGTCGAACAGCGCACCGGCGAGCAGTACGTATTCCAAAACGATCGCTACGATCTTCAGCACATGCTATGATGAGTATGGGTTATGGCCGAAAAAAAACAACATTATCAGTCGTACGCCGCCGCTACGCAACACGCTGCCAAAGCGCAACAAATCCTGATGGTCTATGACGGCGTGATCCGCTACGTCCAGCAGACAAAAGATGCCATCGCTGACAAACGTATCGAAGATCGCTACAAATACTTAAGCAAAGCCAGCGAAATCATCATGGGCCTGCAAGCCGCCATCGATTTTGAAAATGGCGGAACCATCGCACGGCTGCTTTATGAATTCTATTCCTCTATGGATCGCCGCATCGCCACCATTCACCGCAGCAGCAGTGCAAAAATGTGCGACGAGGTGATGGCCGAGCTCACCAAAATGCGCAATGCCTGGTATGCCATGGACAATGGGGCCCCTACGGCAAAAGAAACCAGCGCCAACACCATTGCCATAAAAGCCGTAAGTGCTTCAAATATACCGGATAACAGCAGCTACCCGCCCAACGTCACGCTCTCTGCATAATCACCACATAGTTGGCACACTGTTTGCTTAGAATTGGGGGTAGATTAATCACCCCTATGCAAAGGTGTTTGTTATGCCAAGTGTTTCTAGCTCTGCCATTAACCCTTCTCCTGTATTACCTTCCGCTGTGGATGTTAGTGCGTTTCAGGCACCGGATATTTTTGCCTCTGTTAGTATTCAGTCCACCAATTTTCAGGATTTGCTGAATAATAGTTTTAGCCAAAATCAAAATAGCAATCCGCAACCCACGAATACTCAAACAAACGCCAATCCGTCAAATACCACCCAGGCAAATACCAGCACCGATACATCCAGCACTCAGAGCGCCAACGCTCAGCAGAGCGATCAGGACAGTGCCACTGCCGCCACGAATGCTCCTACCGCTGATACGTCGTCCACCGCTTCTTCCAAAAGCACTGCAACGTCCGGTGACACGCAGCAGACGAGATCGAAGAAAGCCACCTCGAACAGTGATAGTACGAATGCCGCCACAGCCAATTCCGGCAATGCAACACAGAATGCGGCGGCTGCAACTGTCACCGTTGATACCAGCAAAACCCCCACTACCAGCGATACAACAAGCACAGACAGCGCAAGCGACGTGCAAAATGCGCTACAAGATCAAATCCAGAAAATGGAACAATTACTCTCTGTACTGATGGGATTGGTAACTGGTGGCAGTGTGCCGCCTACCATCACCAATGATAACAACAGCACAGCCAATTCCGATAACACCGTTACCGCTAATGCCACGCCGGATTCCATCGCTACCGCTAGTATACTGGCCACCATCAGCGATCTGCAAGCCGCACTGCAACAGCTTGAAAAAAGCTTAGATGGCACCAGCGGCACACCCATCGACACTTCGTCATCAAGCACCAATACTACCGATACGTTGTTGCAACAGATCAGCGCGGATATTACCTCGCTCAGCAATGCGTTTCCTGCCGACACCACGGCAACCCCCAGCACCTTAAGTGATGCTCTGCAATCACTGAGCCAGTCACTATCACAGACAGCAACCGATGCGACGGATTCTCCTTTTAGCGTACTCACACAACTGGCCAGCGATCTTTCCACGATCAAAACGCAGGTGCAAACCTTAAAAACCAGCGCTCCTGCTCTCGTCACCACCACGACCTCGCAAGATCAAAGCACACCCGTCATTCCAACAGTGCAACCGTTACTGGCTAATACGATTGCCTCTAATGCTAGCGCTAATCCCAACTCCAATTCTAACCTTAATCCTGTGTCTAGCCCTAATCCTGTACCCACGCCTAATACGAAGACCGATATCACTGCTGCAATCATTACCTCTACTACGGCCGCAGCAGCAATACCCGTAGCACCCACTGCACCTACTGATAAAAATCAAAGCAGCACCCCAACTTCCATCAGCACCGATCAGTCTTTTATTTCGGCATCATCGTTGGTTGAAATCGTACGGACAGCTTCAAGCAATGGCGATAACTCCAACCTTAATTCCAATAATCAGGGACAAGGCACGGCGCAACTTATTGCCGCTGGCGGTACCAGCCAAACCACCGGTTCCATTTCCGATACAGCGACTAGTTTTTCCAGCGTGCTCAGCAAAACCTCTGTGAGCAGCATCCTAGAGCAAGTTTCTTTCCAGATTAAATCGGCACCTACCGATGGCAGCAGCAAAATCAGCATCCAGCTCGATCCGGCGGAACTTGGGAAATTAGAAATTAAATTGAATGTCGGCAGCGACGGAAAAACCAGCGTCACCGTCACCGCCGATAATAACAGCACGCTCGATTTACTCAAAAGCGATTCGCAAGGGCTGACACGCGCCTTGCAGGACGCCGGGCTTTCCATGGGTGGCGGCGCGCTGAACTTCAATCTGCGCGGCGGCCAAGGCCAGCAAAGCGGAAACTCGCAAGCCTCCTCGGCATATAAAAACACCCCGGTTGATGATGACGAACAAGACATCGCCATCGGCGCCACCACGACCCGCAGTTACACGGTCAATATGACCGGCGGCCTCGACATCCAGATATAGGAAATGACCATGCAAACAGCGAATAATTCCGGCAAAAACCCTGCTAAATGCGATGAAACTATCGCCCCGAGCCAGATAGCATTACTGCCCGATGTAATCATGGCCAAACGGATACGCGCCGCCAATGACGCATTAATCGGCACCATGGACGCACTGCTGCGCCATCTGGGAAATAGTTAATATCCTGTTTGTAACAGTAAATTTTTATTTATATAGATTGACATCCCACCAAAAACTATTTACTAACGTAATATGTGTTTTTTCGCTTATTTATGCCCATATATAGTTTGATTTTCTAGTTTTTTTCATACTGGTAGTGGTTGGGATGGATAATTAAGCAACTTTGTATAAGGACTCGGCAATGAAAAGAATTGATCTTTTAGCAAAACATGCATCACTTTCTGCTCCAAAACGTTCTCAGGACGCCGAGCCAGAAATCACTAATATGATGCTCGATCCGCGCTATCTGCGCCAGTCGTCATCGCTGATTCAGGAAGCACTGCAAAAAGGTTTTGACGTGCTGCAATTAGCCAATGGCGATATCGTCACCACCGGCACCAAAACGGTAGTCTATCAGTACGCGTGGGACGAAGAAAAAGGCAAGTTGATCAAAACGAAGCCCGAAGCAAACCGTAAAAACCGCCGCGCAAACGTCGAAGAGACGGAAGACGCCGAAAGCGAAGAAGCGTAGTACTTCTCAGCTCGGCGTGTATTGCCAAATAAGGGCGCATATGAATTTGTTCAAAACATTTACATTAAAGTGGTGGCAAGCTGTTTTTTTCAAATGGGGAATGCTGACGTTAGGCATTCTGATTGGAGCATATTGGCATGACTTTTTTAGCAGCTATTTTCCCTTTCTTATCCTAATCGCCGCTGCGAGTTTATCGTACGTCACCTGTGTGTGGTGGAAACAATAATCCTTAGTGAATGGTAAGCTGGCCTTTACAGAACACGAATTCTGCCGGCACTATGAGTTTTGCCGAAGCGATTTTCACCGAATGTAATTTACCTTCCAGTTCGCGCTCCCAGAAGGACAAAAACCGGCTGAGCACAGGAAATTGCGGCGCAATGTCGAGGTCTTGCCAGATGTAACTTTGCAGGAATTTGGGGTGATCAGGTAGGTGATACAAGATCTCAGCAGTAGTCAAACGATGATCATTCAACATGCGTTCAAAATCACTCATACCAGCACTCCTATACGGCTACCTTTATTAGAGTATAACGTAAAAACCGCGCATTTTCAGCAAAAATCCTCCGACAACCCCCTATTATGGCTGACTTTTTTAACACGCCCACATCAGAAAAAGATCGAATTTTTACCAAAACATGCTAAACTATTTATCCCGTCGCCAAATGCGCCCGCACATTAGATGTTTACATTCCAGAACGTATCGCCTATCACCAAAAACGATCATCATAGATATAGGCTGATGTTCTGTGGGCCGTTAGCTCAGTTGGTAGAGCGGTTGACTCTTAATCAATAGGTCGCTGGTTCGATCCCAGCACGGCCCACCATTTAAAACAAGGCGTTAGGCCTTATTCATCCAGCAGCCTGAAGCGTCAAGCACCGTATAAGCACCGTTTTTCTTGATCCGATACACAGGATGGCCTATTTGAATTATATCTCTCTGTATGTCGTTTTCGAGTAGGTAAGAAAAAATGTCGGCTTTTTCAGAAAGAAATAACCTCTCTTCAGCGGAGGCGCCAATCACAATCCGGCATGATGCCCCGATAGCATTAAGGCAAGCTATTTGGGCATTTGCCCAACAGGTATATGTCAATCCACTAAGCCTTGCTGAGATAATTAATCGTGAAATCCCGAATCCGAACTTTAATCCACGATTGCCTGTCGTGCTACTCGCGGAGCAGGCATTTCATCTATGTGATTGGTTTAAGGTCTACGATATAGCTGAGCGGATTTACGGCTATCTTGCCCAATCAAATGCGAGGGCTGACGCATCAATATTTGAGAGTCATTTAAATTCATTCTTTCGCAGTCAAGGCATTGGCTGGCAGATGGTGGATGGAGAAATTGAAGTAAGGGGTGAGGAATCAATTGAGCAGGTAATACATGGGGCCATCACTACATTAGGAAACACCACTGCAGGAAATGAATTGCACGAAGCTATTCGTGATCTTTCGAGACGTCCAGAGCCTGACATTACAGGTGCTATGCAGCACTCTGGCGCGGCAATAGAGTGTCTTGCGCGCGACCTAGCTAACAGTACCGATACGCTTGGCAGCATTATCGCGAACCATCCAACGCTGTTTCCTCCCCCATTAGACGACGCCTGTAAGAAAATCTGGGGCTACGTGTCGGAGCAGGGTAGGCATCTTCGAGAAGGAAGGGTGCCATCGTTCAATGAGGCAATGCTTGTGGTTGGCTTAATCGCAGCACTCTCCACGTATCTTACAAATGAGAATCCATAAATTGTCTTATAATTTAAGTTTTTATGTTTACGCACCCACCGGCTCTTCTTTGGCTTCTGTAGGCTTAAAGCCTATCTTCGGCGGCAAATCCGTCATTGCATAGTGTACAAACTGCTGCCCTAGGTCGGTCAATTCATACGGTTCTTCTCTGTCAAATGCTGACTTCATAGGTTTCGGGCCGCTGTTTCTTGTGTCTTTCCTGGGTGATTGAGGACTCGTCAGAAAGTTGCCAAAAGCGTCTTTTTCTCTGTGTTGCCGTATAATTCTGCCGGTCGATAGATCATGAAATAACAGCTTATACAGGTCGGCTTCGGCCGAATCCTCTCTGACCTGCGCTTTGCCAATCTTATCCCAAATCCCACCGCGCGTTATACCGGCCGCGTTATAAATTGCTCCGATGACAGTGAAATGCAGCGTTGAATACTTATGTATCCATTCAATAAATAAACGGACAACATCATCGCTCGTCAAAGTCGCGGCGGCGGCGTTCACCAATAGATTTCTTATCAAAATCCGCTTGTCTTCGCTGTCGATTTCCGCCCAATTCCGAAAAGCTTTTTTTAACAGGCTTTGATATTCTTCGCTTTCAAAACGATTCCTAGCGGCTACATCGCTTGCATCAAGCCTGAAGATTATTTCAGCAAGCGTTTTCTTCTGTTCTCCAGCCTCGTCCTTGATCCGCATAAGGTATTCTTCAATTATTTCATTGAGCCTTTTCTGATCCTGTTCCGACCATGCGCCTGCGATGGCAGACAGGATACCTCCGGCAAAAGGAATAGCCCCACCGCCTATCTGCAATAGACCTCGCACTATTTTACCGGTGTTACCTTGGTCAGGAAGTAGGTTTTTGTCGTCGTTATCGGTCATATGAAATCTCAAATTATAATGAATACTTGGCCACAATATTATCTAACAAGTCAGTTATGAAATCGGAGCATTTAGCTTCGGTAATGGTTATGTTGGCCGGGTGTGCGTAGGTATTGCGGATGCCTAATTTCTGCTCCAGTATTTTTCTTACATCATTGCTTATGATGTTTGCTGATCGACAAAGTCCTATAAATTGTTCTTCCCGTAATTCGGTGAAATCATCTTTAACTGCGATTTGGAGGCCTTTCTTGTTTGCAGTATCTTTAGCGTAGACATTATTAAATTCCTTGAGCTTATGATAGATTACATATTCGTAAAGGTGATCAATCACAAACAGCCACACCATCACTATCGAACTCCGGTATAAGCGATATTCAAAACACTGAATTGCTTCTTCTAAGAATACCTTGGAAAATTCAGGAAGACTATTTTTGACATGATTCCTCAGGCTGCTTTTTGCTGCCTGAATAATCGGCGAAGCGGAAATTTGGGATTGGATATCTCTTAGGTGGGTTCTTTCTATTCTATAACCACGGCCTTTAGAAATGAATATCGCGCGATTACCCTTAGTATGCGTAGAAATAAAAGCAGGAATATTGCTATACGGCTTGATGTGTAAAGCCGTGAAACAAGCTTTAACATCGGCAGACGTGAAATACTCCTGCTTTATGATTTCCAAGATATGATAAGCAAAGAATGGAATTTTTTGTGATGCCTCCAATTGGTCAAAGTCTGAAACATTCTTAACAAAAGCTTCCAATGCTTCCGTATCCAGTTCAATAACCATTAGGCAGCTTTCTGGGCTTTTTCAAATTCATGCTCTACGGCATTTTCTCCCATATGCGTAATTTTCAAGTCATCCCAGTCATCATGTACCAACCATGTTTTCTGATTTTTTGCATCGCGAACGGCTTGCTGTAGCGCCTTCGGTAGCGGAATACCTACGATCTTATAGCATGTATATAAATGATTCGCGGTAATGCCTGTCAATTTAAGCTCCTTTTGCAGGAAATAAATGAAGAGCGTCACTTTTTGCAGGTTGCCTTTTACGTTATACTGCCCGTAGAAGTCTTTAATGGCCTTCGCATCCTTGCCTTGGTAAATTTCATCGACCAGAGCAAATGATTGCATCGATGCGGATTTCTTGGGGGGCGCCTTTTTCTTTTGGTCTCCGACTTCCTTATCACCTTCAATCACTTCCAAATGCGGAATGGATTTGGGTGGGAGTTGGACAATCTCCGGGGTGAGCTTTTCAAGCTTTCCCATGAAATCATTGTATATCTTTACAACAATGTCATCGCTCCCTTCTACGTCAAGTTGACCGTGGGAAAGATCAATCTTTAGCTTTATAGTCATAATTTATTTCCTTATGTAAGTTATATGAAAGTAATCAAGTGCACTGTGATATAAGTGCTTTAGTCTATGATTCAAGTCCTTAGGAATTTATTTTTTATATAACTTAGATTCTTATTATTAATAAGGTAATGGTATTATCCGGAAACCTAGGGTTTCTGCCAATGATATTCGCAACCTTATTACCACATCATTATTGACACCCATTTTCTGATGTATTTTCAAATATTCTCGCGATATAGTCCCAATTGAAGCAGCCGTAGTGGGCTGTTTTGGGGCTTAATAACTCCGCAATACGCGGCAACAGGCATCAGCCGCAAGTGATGCCGTCTCTCGACCTTTGGGTCGGGGTGACGGCGTTATACCACAGGTCTTGACCAAAGGCGCCGTGACCGTCGTATTGCGGTTTATTAACACCCCGATCACCAGTCTATCCAATAGAAAGGTCGGGTATAATTATGAATATTGTTTTCAAAAAAATGATGGTGGCTACGGCGATACTACAACTGGCGTCTTGCGCCCCTAAATCACCTACACCAGAAGATATTGCTATCATGCAATCTGCGCCAAAACCGAGCAGTCAGAAGGCAGCTGAAAATGCAGTTAAATCCTATTTTGTAGATAAACTATTCGATGATGAAACGGCAAGATGGCAGTTTTCATTGCCGCCTGTGCGGGGAAGCATCCACAGCCTAATAAAAAACGAGGCTGGATGGTTTATGTGCGGCAAAGTTAATGCTAAGAACCGGATGGGCGGATACACAGGATATACAACGTTCTTCGCTTATTTCTCGCCCAATGAACCTGACAAGGTGGTCGATGGAGCAATTGTAAACTCCTACGGAGGCGTAGACGCCGCCGAAAATTACAGTGTGGTTTGGTGCCAGAACCTTTATGGACAAAAATATAATTAATGTAGCGTTATAAAGAAACTCGATTTTCTTTATGGATCAAGGATGTGCCACCTGGTGGCAAGTAATCTTTTTATCATTGAATATCAATGATATTTACTATGCCGGATAGCGCGTTTAAAGAAACTTGATTATCCTTACGGATCAAGGCCGTCCACTGACATGGTCGGATGATATTTAAGAAATCACGATCTCGATCTTCCTTGCAGATCAAGAGCGTGCCACCGGATAGTCGGATGCGGTAATAAAGCGTGGTTGCCATATTTTTTCCTTGACCTTCGAGTATACTCAAAGGTGTAAGCTCACAAAATAAGGGATTTAATATGAAGCAACTTACCATAGGCAAACTAGCGGAACTCACCGGCACAAGTGCGGATACGCTACGCTATTATGAAAAAATGGAATTGATTGCAGGAACCGAGCGGTCTCCAGCAGGATATCGCCTGTACAATCCGGACGCGGTGAGAGTAGTACGTTTTATCAGGGGGGCAAAAGAACTCAGCTTTACCCTCGATGAAATCCGCCAACTGCTGACCTTGAAAACCTCTGATCAATCAACATGCGCGGAAATCTTGAAGCATACAGAGGCTAAGATCAAGGAAGCGGAAAGCCGTATTCGTGAATTAAAGGAAATCAAGAAAGTTCTGAAGCAATTGGCAGAACAATGTCCGGCCGATGATAGTTCTACTGATTGCTGTCCCATACTTGATCATATTAGCAAGAAGTCAAAATCATGAAATTGCTTACCATCAAAATTCCGGCAATCGCAATCGTTCTCCTTCCGCATTATGCCGAAGCAAAGCCTATTTCTTATGTAGGCGGCGTAATGGCGATGCAGGAAAATGACGAAACCGGCCATACACTGTCACTTGATTACACGCTTTCACCGAATTATGCCGTTGGCCTCTATGCCAAAGAGGAGGAAAACGGCAAGCATTTTGATACCATCGGCCCGCAATTGAATACGCTGATTAAGCGTTGGAACATGCCGGACGGCCAGGCCAACATCTTCAACATGACCGGCGCGGGAGATTCTCACTATCATGGTAGTGATAATTTTTCAGCGTGGTCGTCCATCCTGGCTGACTATGAAAGCAGACGTGTTTTTACCTCCTACGAGATTCGCGGCATGTATGCTGACCATGTGGAAACGTCGGTATGGCAGCGGGCGCGTGTCGGCGTCGCACCGTATCTTGCCAATTACGATGATCTCAATACATGGTTCATGGTACAGGTCGATGACCATCCGGCAAAAAATCAATCTTTTGTCGTCACGCCACTGGTAAGGTTTTTCTACAAAACGGCTCTAGTGGAAGCCGGTTATAGTAGCAACCATCATGTCATGCTCAACTGGCAATGGCAATTCTAGGAGGAACCATGCGTAAAATACTATTCACTGCTGCATTGCTGATAACCTTGGCCGGTGCTGCGCAGGCAGAAACTATCAAAGCAACAGTTAATGGTCTTGTCTGTTCTTTCTGTGCCACTGGCATTGAGAAAACCTTTAAGGCACAACCAGCTGTCGCCAATGTCAAAGTTGATTTGGAAAACAAGCTGGTGACAATAGACACCAAGTCTTTACAAGGGCTGGATGACGCAACAATTACTAAGCTCCTTACAGATGCCGGTTATACGGTGACGGATATTAAGAGAGAAAAATGAGCCTACACAAAAGTCTTTTTCATACGCTCACGTTGTTTGGTTCATTCAGTACGCTTTTCTGCTGTGCGCTGCCTGCCTTGTTCGTTTCGCTTGGCGCAGGTGCTGCCCTGATAGGGTTAGTAAGCGCCGTGCCACAGTTGGTATGGCTTTCAGAACATAAGATAGGGCTTTTTATCTTCGCAGGTTTCATGCTCACTATATCGGGTGTTGCACGCTATATCGGTCGCAATGCGCCATGTCCTATAGATACAGAGAAGGCAAAAGCCTGTCAGAGTTTGCGGCGTATCAGCTTTGGTGTCTTTTGCTTCTCACTTGTGATGTATTTGATTGGTTTCTACTTCGCCTTCATCGCGCACTATTTAGTGAAATAAGCTCTTCTGCGCCGCTACACATCAAAATATACTATTTATCGTCACCTGGAGGCACCTTTCAGCATCCGAGGTAAAGAATCTCGTCCGGTGTACATGCCGGTCACCGAAAGTAGCCAGGTCTCTCAAAATTGTGACAGGCGGAGTGAGAGCAGACGCTTATTACGGTACTTGGCGCGGTGTTTGCTAGCTTTCTGCAAACACAACTCATTCAATATTATGCATTTCTCGCCTCTTGACCTTTTGATTGTCGATCAAAAGAGCCAAAAAATTCATGTTTTTCACGCGTGCGCGCGCGGAAAATGTTAGCTTTTATGAGCATCGGAAGCCAAACGGATGAGCTCATGACGTAGCCCTCCCTTGAGTGATAGCGCTTTTTGCACTAATATCTCCACACAATAGGAGGTGGAAGTATGAATGATTATAAAATCGTAGCGCAAAATGGTGAATATATGATCATCGGGCAAACAGAACGTGCGGAAAAAAGAACACCAGGCAATATAAAAATAGGTCATGCTCTCGTTTTAAAAGGTAGAGAAGACACTGATGATTATATAAAGGCAGGCGAAGCCGCTGGTTTTACATTTGAGAAAAAAGAATTTATCGCTGCTTAGAGTTTATCCAAGGTTGTTATTTGCTAATAACGCCATATGACCTGAAGACCAGAGACCAGTGCATTATAAAAACTTTCATAAAGACAGTCGGCCTGACTTTTAGATATCCTATATATTTATACTATTAATAATATATTTTATAAAAAGTACTGGTCTACCGGTCTACCGAACAACAACACGCTAAGAAACATGCGAAATTCAGTAGACCGGCACCTGGTTATTTAGCGGCCTTTGGCTGGCTTGCCTGGACTCCCTTCTTTCCACTGCGCCCCTTATACGCCTCATACCTCTCACTGGGACTCATCTTCGCCCAGTGGCTGTGGTTGCCGGTTGACCAGAGTCTGTATTTGGGCTCGCCATCGGATTTCGTGTTGCGCTTATGTTGCACAGCATCGAGCTTGTCCCGCATGAACTTCATCGAAGCATTTTTGATACTCTTGCAAGATAGCTCCCTGTTTTGAACGGCCTCGGTCAGTTTGCCCATTATGTCCTCCAGCCGTACCAATTCATGGTTGAAGGGATATGCTTTTTCTTCATACAGCCCCATGAGGTAATCTTCAGCGTCGTTTACCGACATGTCGCGCATGAATTCCTTGGCAGCAGTCATAGGAGCTGTGCCTTTTGCCTTGAGTTTTACCTCGCGCGACATCAGGAAGTGTTTTACCGCCGCCGGACCTTCATCCGAATCGATATATTTGAAGAGAGCATCATAATAAGCGGCTTCCCGCGGTTTTGCAGGGGAGGAAATGATGAGCCACCGCCGGTCACCATCTTCGACAAGCATTGCATCGCGGTGATTGGTGAAGCACAGCAGGTTGAGGTAGTTCGGGATGCTGTATACTTTGCAGTATTTCTCCTCGATCCGCAATTGCGGTTCTGTGATGACCGATTTGAGCCTGTTTGCGGCATCAAGTCGACCAAGCATCATCAATTCGTGAACGATCGCCAATTCTGCACCTTCTTGCCAACTCGTAAACTTGCCTATGATTTCTTCATTGAATGGCTCCACGATGTTTTGCTCTCCGATGATTTTGACCATCATCCTTCCCACCCAGCTTTTACCAGTGCCTTGGGTGCCGTGGATCAGTAAGGCATAGTTGATCTTCTCGGCCGGTCGCCGGATAAGCAGCGACAAGAAATCTAATGCATATTTGCGCTCCTGTTCATCGGGAAACAGGTATTCCATGTGCTCCAGGAACGGTGCTATGTTTCCAGGCCTTGCTTCAACCCCCGAAGGCCGCCACCTGTTATAGCGACCACCCGCAGAACCATCGGGGAATTCGCCTGCATCCGGCAGGTACACAAGCGTATCGAATTTTGGCACGGGAAACTTACCTTTCCATACGTGGTTGACTATCATGCCTTTATCGACAAGCTGTGCGAACTTCGATTCCCATTGAGTGCGATCCAATTTTTCTTGAGTGGTACGATTCATAAACGTGCTCGGGCCTACAAGCCATACCCATTCGTTAAGAACCCGCTGTTGTTCTTTACTCCAGGAAAACTGTTCGGCATTGATTGCGCTAGTTTGCACCCCTTCAGATTGTTCGGTTTCTTCTGTGAGGCCGTTTTCTTCAAACTGTGCTGTTGATGTGGCCACAGGGATCAAATGTTGCATACCTTTGTCATGCAACGCTTTGTAAAGCGTACGGCTAGTGACAAGGTTGTTGCCATCAGTGCGGAAGCTGTACCAGCGATGGAGGATTTGCTCGCGGTGATCAGAATATCGCGGATCACTGGTTGACCAATCTGCAAATTCTTCGGCGCCTTCGCCTCCGGTCGCATGGTGACAGGCCATTGCGAGTTTGAGCCATGTGTCATGCTCCGCGTAATCCTCAGCGTTGAGTCCACTGAGCATCATTTCCAGCTGTTCAGGTGTGACCTCGCCATCGCCTGAGACATTTCCGGTCGTTGCTGACCGTTGGATCAGTTGCAGCATCCTGTGAGGCGCATCTTGAACTTCTGCCAGTGGGGTTGAGAAGATCATCCAAACATAGCAACTGCCATTCGGATGTACCGATCCTGCAGCTACCACTTGCCTGCCAAGAGTTTTAAATTCTAATCCTTTGTAAGCAGGCAACGTTTCTACAGTAGGAAAGTCAGCGGGTTTTTTAAGGTACAGGTGGATTCCGCCGGAGCCGGTGTATACCATAGGACAGGAATCCATATTGATCCCGACATCCTTACAGAAACGCTTCAAGGGATCATCGCCAGGTTCAGCACTCCGCGGATCGTAATCGACTACCAGATCAGTAGCAGTCAACCGGACTCCCACGTTATTACCTTTCCTTATCCAGCCTTCAATGTCACTGGCCGTGTACTGGAGCTTGCGCCAATACTGGTCATAAGGTGATTTTCCGCGCTGACGCCCTTCTTTATCCACGGTATCGAATTTGTGGAGTTTTATGAGGTCATAACCGTTTTCAAAGTAATCATTGAGTAGTTCCGGCTCAGTCGGTTCAGGTAATCTTGTGGGTATTATGGTTTTCTGTGTCGCTGTATCATCGGAATGAGGTACAGGGGATGAAGTAGATGTATCAAGCATTGTTTTATCCTTTATATCTTGGGTTCATATAGAAGGGCGGCTGTGTCAGGCAGCCGCTTTTTTATTTGTTGATTTGTTGGGCTTCGTCGCTTAGGTAAGCATCGAGGTCATCACGGTGGTATCGCACCAATTTGTTATTAATGATGCGAAACCGCGGCCCTTCGCCGCGTGAGCGCCAGGCTTTCAAAGTGCCTGCTTTACAGCCGATATAATCGGCGGCGGCAGGTGTGTCGAGCCAAGGCGAAATGGTAGTGATAGTAGTGGTTTTATCTTTAGAAATTATCGACTGCATAGGCTATTTCCTTTCAATAGTTCTCCGGTCGCATAGTGCCTCTAATAAACGCATATGCACCGGAATGAGCTATTATCAGCCTTGGCGATTTTATTTTAAACCCACATGCATTCGATTTTATTGCGTAAGTAATGATGAATGAGAAAATTAATAATAATCGGTTACGGCTATATTTTCATTCAAGGAGCCTACCGATATACCTATCCACAGCATGCCGTAGCCACCGCCGTAGCGAGAGTCTTCTTCCTTTGCTCTGCGTTCTTTATGCAGATGGTCAAGCATTCTATCGAGCTTCATAATTGTTACCCCACGCTTACGGCGTTGCAGCGGATATCCTGGCACGTTCTTGCTTATCCACCGCATAACTGTGCTGGGATGAGTCTTATAAATACCTGCGATGGCACTTAAAGAGACGCCCCATTGATACATAAGAACCCAAGTCAATTTGGTGTTTTCTGAGTACCCTCTGTCTGTTATTCGCGTAAATTGTTTGCCGCAACTTTGGCACTTCCACCGCGGCTTTCCTCTAGCATGCCCATTTTTTACTATATGTTTCTCCAGGCAATGGGGGCAGTGTTTCGGCCTTTTCATACGATTACCTATTATTGTGCATTTTTATTAATCACTATCATTACATTGCAATAACATTTGCTTTTTGACTGATCAAGGAAAGAAAGCGATTTGTCACTGCCTGCTGATAAGGTTGTAGATGCTCGACCAAATGCTCTGGATGCACATAGCCACCTGATGCGCCTGGCAGCCGCTGATCAAGCAACAGTGCGCTCTCCGCATACGGCACACGAGCGGCGATAGCATGTGTGCGCCACAGGTGCCTGTACTCATGAGGTGTAGGAAATCCATCGTCTCTAGGCTCTTCTAGGTGCCCGCTTTCACTATTTACGCTTGGCCACAGCCAAGGTGAAGCTAATGGCTCATCATGCTCCATGCGCTGTCTGAGCATCTCTATCAAATAATCTGATAGTGGCAGCAGAAAAGGCCGCCCAGACTTCATGTGGCGAACGTTGATAATGCCTTTGGTCAAATCCACATCCTGCCGCTTGATCGTTAAGGTGGAGGTACGACGCAATCCTGTGAGCAGAAAGAAGATATGCAGGTCGCGGCGCTGTGGCGAAGGCATAGCCTGCAAATCCGTCCACCACACCTTCAGCTCAAGCGGCGGCACTTCGCGGCGTTTGGTTTGTGGTATGCGTATGGCAGAAATAGGATTTGCAGGAATAGTTTCATCGATGCGGCGCGCTTCATTGATCAATGCCCTCAGCGTACGCATTATCAAAGATGCCGTAGTATTGCCGCTTTTTACTTTAAGTTCATCATACAGTTCTCTTACCTCGGCACGCGATATATCGACGATAGCTCTGTTTTTCCACCGCCTGAGATATTTTTCGACGTGGTAGCGGTAGCTTTCGACAGTGACGGTGGATAAAGTACGCGCTGCGATATACTCCTCCAGCACTTTGCCAAGCGTAATGCCACTTTCTTCCGGTTTGGCCGAAGGATCGACGCCTGACTGAATCTGCGACATCAGTGTTTTAGCGCGCTGCCTCGCCTCTCGAAGCGTGATGCGGTCGCAGCGGTCAATCTTCAACCTGACTGTACGTATGAAGCGATGATTGCGGCGAACGTCGCCCTGAACAGCGTAGGTTCTGCCGGTTCTGTTGCAGACGACAAGCAACCCTTTCACCTGTCCGTCGCGCCAAATACCTGAACCTAGAGGAAGCTCGCGCACTCTCGCCTCTGTCAAACTTGTTACTGTCACTTTCATGGTCTCCATAAGCACCGTGACAAGCACCGTGTTTGCGTACCCTTACGCCACCCGTCGTCACCTTATGTGCACCATTATGCGGTGTTTTGGCTTATTCGTACACCAACATGCGCTGTAACATACCGAATAATCACAATAATATTCGCATCTCTTAATCAATAGGTCGCTGGTTCGATCCCAGCACGGCCCACCATTTCAAGAAGCCAAGGCATACTGAAACAAAAAAATATAAGGCATGAAATTAACATCCTTACAAATACAGCAGATTCTGCACGCACTTCCAAAGGAGCAGTGCGCAAAGGAGGAGGGGGCAATCGAGCTTACGGGATCTGATGTGAGAAGGATATACGCAGAGGACCTAGAGATATTGCGACATCTCGGCATACCCCTTGAATCTTTAATGCACTCCTCCGTTCTCTATGCAGATGTTGATGTAAGCACAGAGAAAGGCAGTGAGAAAGAAACCCTTCCACTGCAATGGTATGATGCTTTATCTCTTAAGTTCGGCGGATATACCGGTCTGGAAACAGACAAAGAGAGTTTCGCTCTTTTTTGGATAAATGGCCTGACGGGAAAAGGCAATGTAGAAGAAGATATCGAGGCTTTATCCAATGAGAGAGAGTTATTATTAGATTACGGAAGATTAGAGCGCCTTGCGCAGCAGGATCGTGAGGGTGGGCAAAAGCGATAACCTCCCCCTATCACAAACCTAACAAACTCTGCGCCACGGCTTCGGCGATTTTAATTCCATCCACACCTGCTGAAAGAATTCCGCCTGCATACCCAGCACCTTCACCGGCGGGGAATAATCCCTTTGTGTTGAGGCTCTGTAATGTCTCGTCGCGCTTGATGCGGATGGGTGATGAGGTGCGTGTTTCAACGCCGGTGAGGACGGCATCGGCCATATCGTAACCCTTGATTTGCCGCGCCATGGCGGGCAGTGCTTCGCGAATGGCGGCGATGGCGTAATCCGGAAGGCACGACGAAAGATCGGTGGGTGTCACGCCGGGTTTGTATGAGGGGATAACGCTGCCAAGCGAAGTGGATGCCACACCGGCGATAAAATCGCCTACGCGTTGCGCAGGAGCGGCGTAGGTACTGCCGCCTGCGATGAAGGCCGCCGATTCCCATTGGCGCTGGAAAGCGATGCCTGCAAGCGGATCGCCGGGATAATCATCCGGCGTGATGCCAACCACGATACCCGCGTTGGCATTGCGCTCGGCGCGCGAGTATTGACTCATGCCATTGGTCACCACACGATGTTCTTCCGAGGTTGCCGCCACCACCGTGCCGCCAGGGCACATACAAAAGCTATATACATCGCGCCCGTTGCTTGCGTGATGTACAAGCTTGTAATCGGCAGCGCCCAAAATCGGATTGCCGGCACTTGCGCCAAAGCGCGCCACATCGATCAGCGATTGCGGATGTTCGATGCGAAAGCCAACTGAAAAGGGTTTCGCTTCAACATACACACCGCGTGCATGCAACATATCAAACGTGTCGCGCGAACTATGACCAATCGCAAGCACGACATGATCAGCAGCAATATGTTCGCCGCTGGCAAGCATCACACCGCGCATACAGCGTGTACCATCGCTCTTGGTTTCAATATCAATATCGGTCACGCGCGATTCAAAACGGTATTCGCCACCGAGCGATTCAATCGTCGCACGCATATTCTCCACCATCTTCACCAGGCGAAACGTGCCGATATGCGGATGCGCTTCGGTAAGAATCTCCGGCGGCGCTTCGGCTTTAACAAATTCGGTAAGCACCTTGCGGCCAAGATGACGCGGATCTTTAATTTGGCTGTAAAGTTTTCCGTCTGAAAAAGTTCCGGCACCCCCTTCGCCATATTGTACATTGGATTCGGGATTGAGAATGGATTTGCGCCACAGCTTCCACGTATCTTTCGTGCGTTCGCGCACCACCTTGCCGCGCTCCAAAATGATGGGCCGAAATCCCATCTGCGCCAATATCAAGGCCGCAAATAATCCGCACGGCCCCGCGCCGATCACGACCGGGCGTTTAGAAAAATTCTCAGGTGCTTTAGCAACAAAGCGATAATCAATATCCGGCGTGGGCTTGACGTGAATGTCGTTAGCAAAGCGCTTGAGCACGGATGCCTTATCCTTCACTTCCACATCCAGCGAATAGATCAGCACGATATTGGATTTTTTGCGTGCATCGTGGGCGCGGCGAAAAACAGTGCACGAGAGCAACTCTTGCGGCGCGATTTTCAGCCGCGCGATCGCGGCCTCTTGAATGGCTTCAGGAAGATGGTCGAGCGGTAGCTTAATGTCGGTGAGGCGAATCATAATGGGAATGTATAATAAATTTTTTCGGGTCGCGGTAGTGATTGTGCATAACAAGGGAAATGATCGATTAGTGTCTTGCTTCGAAACAGTTGCGTTTTTGGCGCTATGTATTGTGATAGTATTAAATTATATTTTTTCTACCTAAATTAGGGTTTGGACGTATTATGGTATCAGTTGAACAAATTAAAGCGGCGCGCATGATGCTGGGTCTGAAACAAACGGATTTGGCAAAAAAGGCCGGCATTTCGATTGCCACACTCAATAATATAGAGCGCGGCGCGCAGACCGATCCCAAACTCAGCACCGTCAAAGCCATTCAGCAGGCATTGGAAAATGAGGGCATCGAATTTACCAGTGATATGCTGGGCGGTATCGGCATCAATCTAAAACCCAAACATCGCGATGTGGGACAGGCGACCATTTTGATCGTCGACGATAATAAAGCCGATCGCATGCTTTATAAAAGCTGGTTGAGCGCCATACCTGGAAAAAAATATCGCGTCATCGAAGCGGAAAATGCGCGGGCGGGATTCGATGCGTTTGTGCAATGCCAGCCGCAATGCATCATTCTCGATTTTATGATGTATGGCGCCGATGGCTTTCAATTATTGACATCACTCAAGCGCGAACATGTAAAATTACCGCCGATTATTTTTGTAACCGGTATGCATAATGAGATCTTGGAAGAAAGCGCCAAGTCGCAAGGCGTGCATACGTATTTTAATAAACAAACATTGGGCAGAGACGATCTGTCTCACACAGTGAGTAGCGCACTCAGACACTGATATAATATAAAGGATCGCTGAATTATGGGCCGTATCTTTGCGCGTTTTCTCTCACGTTCCGCTACAAAATCCGCTTTAAAAGACAGCATCGAATGTCTTGAGCTAGGATGGAAAGGTGTGGGTTTTGGCATCTGGGACTGGAATATTCTTACCAATGAAATGACGTTCTCCGATCGCTTTAAAACACTGCTGGGCTACGCACCAGGTGAACTCCCTCAACATTATGAGCAATGGGTAAAACGCCTGCATCCTGACGACAAGCAACAAACGCTTTCAGCGCTACAGACACATCTTAAACATCGCAAACAATACAATATTGAGTACCGTATGTTGACCAAATCCGGGCAATGGCGCTGGTTCCACACCACCGGTCAGGCGGCATGGGACAAAAAAGGCAACGCCACCCGCATGGTCGGAAGCCTAGCCGACATTACCGAACGCAAACACAACGAACGCGAGCGCGAGCTCATCATGGAAAAATTGCTCGAATCCAATACCGAGCTGGAGCGCTTCGCTTACGTCGCCTCGCACGACATGCAAGAACCCATCCGCATGGTCACGAATTTCAGCGAAATCATTTGTAAGGATTATAATTCATTGCTGGATGAAGAAGGCAAAGAATGCTTACGTCTTATTGCCGATTCGGGAAAACGCATGCACAGCATTATCGATGATCTGCTCGATTATTCGCGCATCGGCAACGAAGATAACCACATGATATCGTGCGACGGTGAAAATGTACTCGAAGGCGCTCTGGAAAATCTGTGCGGCCTCATCACATCGCATAATGCGCAGATCAGTTATGATCCTTTCCCTCCCATTTACGGCAATCCCGTGCAGATCATGCGGCTTATCCAAAACCTGGTCGCCAACGGTATTAAATACCAGCCTTCAGGAAATAGGCCGCACATACATATCGGTTTTATGAATCAGCCGGAACAATGGTGCATCAGCATTCGCGATAACGGGATTGGCATTAATGAAAAATTTATCGAACAAATATTTCAACCTTTCCGACGTCTTCATGCGTGGGAACAATATGAAGGAACGGGCCTCGGTCTTTCAATTTGCAAGAAAATTGTCGAAAATCATGGCGGGAGAATCTGGGCGACATCCGCACCCGGCGAAGGAAGCTTATTTTATTTTACGCTTTGTAAACCACAACCGAAGCAATTGGAGGCGGCATGACAGCAGATACACTCACGAATAAAAAACGACCGGCACATTTACTGGTGGTTGAGGATAATCATGGCGATATCGTGCTGATGAAGCGCGCCTTCGCCGAAGCTCATCTCAGCACGCAAATAACGGCAGCAACGACCGGGGAAGAAGCATTGGCAATACTGCGCAAGGCAGAGGAAAATGCCGACCATCCCATGCCGGATATTATTCTGCTCGATCTTAACTTGCCGCAAATGAGCGGGCATCAGGTACTGGAGATCGTGAAATCGGACAATAAGCTGAAGCACATTCCCATTGTTGTGTTTTCAAGTTCCAGAGCCGATAGCGATGTCATGCAAAGCTACGATTTGCATGCTAACGGCTATATAGTCAAACCCCTTGGCCTGGATCATTTCAACGACGTGATTCGAAAACTAGAGCAATTTTGGTTCATGCTCGCCGTAATGCCAGATACTCATACTGCAAGAAAGGCATCTTAAATTTATGGAGAATCAGGCTGCACACAATGATGCGTCACAACTGGCATCGGAATTCAAGGAATATGCTTATAGCGTATCGCATGATTTAAGCGCGCCAGTGCGTGCCATGGTCGAATTCTCTAAAATACTTGCCTCCGAACACGGCGACATAATAAATCCAGAAAGGAAAGAATATCTCACACTAATCGTCGATAATGGACAAAAACTTCAGCGCATGATGGAAGGATTGCTTCAGTATTCACGACTGAACACGATGGCAAAACCGTTTACAGATGTGGATGTGGGATTGATATTGCAAGATTGCAAAATGATTATGCAACCGGAAATTTTATCTTCACGGGCGGAAATAACCATCGGTGACATGCCCATCGTATATGCCGATCCCGATCAACTTAAACAGCTATTTATTATCTTATTGACCAATGCCATCGTCTACCAACCCGAAGGGCAAACGCCAAAGATAGAAATTTCTGCCGAAGAAAAAGATGCGGCATGGGAATTTTCGATAGCGGATAACGGCATCGGTATCGCACCGAAATTTCATAAAAAGATTTTTGGAATATTTCAACGTCTGCACACGGACGAAGAATATACGGGTGTTGGCATGGGCTTAAAACTCGCCCATAAAATCTTGCAACGGCACGCGGGTGATATCTGGTGTGAATCCATGTCCAATAACGGCACTGTTTTTCACTTCCGACTCCCCATTAGTCCCAAAATGATCCAATTATAACAATTGGATAGAGGTTGTTATAAGACAAAGATTAGTGTATATTTTATCTCGTTTATTGAGGGGTATATGCGTCTGACTTCATCACATGAAAAACTTCGCATCCTGCTGATTGAAGACTCCAAAGGGGATGCATTGCTGTTGGCAAAATTACTCAACCACACACTGCCCGAAACACATACGCTAACCAAGGCAACAAGTCTGGCAGCCGCCATCGATATCCTATGCGAAGCACAATTTGATGTGGCGCTCCTTGATCGTTCTTTGCCCGATGTAGAAGGGTTCAGTGGGTTGCACACTATACAAAATATCGCCCCACAATTGCCGATCGTCTATCTCACCGCTTACAAAGATGAAGATACGGCGTTTGAAGCCATCGAACAAGGTGCGCAGGATTATTTATTTAAAGATGCTATGGATGGGCACATGGTTAAGCGCGCCATCCAGTACGCTATTTTGCGTAAACAATTCGAAGGGGTGCTCATATTACGCGCGAATTTCGATATGCTAACGGGCCTCGCCAATCGCACGCTTTTTGAAAGCAGGATGGAAATGGCACTGGCGAGAATGAAACGCCAGGGCGGCACCCTCGCCGTGCTATTTCTCGATCTCAATCAGTTTAAGCAGATCAACGACAGGCTCGGCCACGCCATGGGTGATCTATTGCTACAGGAAGTGGGTTGCAGGATTAAATCCGTATTGCGCCCGTACGATACCGCCGCGCGCATGGGCGGCGATGAATTTGCGCTGCTGCTGGAAGGCTTGCCTGAACCCCACCACAGCGAAGTCGTGGCGCAAAAAATCATCCAGCGCATTAACATGCCATTTATGTTATCGAGCCGGGAATATAAAATCGGCATTAGCATTGGTATTACTACCTGCACGCGCGATCAGAACTTTAACTGCGAGATACTTGTACAACAAGCCGACGAAGCAATGTATGTCGCCAAATCGTCCTCCGAAAGCACCTATCGAATCTACGATGATATTGCCTCACACCAACAAAAGAAAATGGCGTAAAACGGCGCGCAATCCAATAATTAATATAATTAACTAACGCGATAACATTAAAGCCTATCCATATTAATCTATATTAATATAATTACGGTAATCTTGTCCTATTCGCCTACTATAAAAGGAGGGCTATATGATAAGGAAAACCGCACTTGCTTTCAGTGACAACTATTATATCGATGATGACAAACAGCCTCTGCACGTAGAAAAAAAGCCAAAGCACATACTGCTTATCGAAGACAATAAAAGCGATGTGTTTCTCATTCGCAAAATGCTGCGCGATGCCGTAATGGGCGAAGTATTCGATTTTACCGACGTCGCCCGCATGGTCGATGCGCTGGCACTGCTGGATGAACATTCGTTCGATCTCATTATCGTCGATTTAAGCCTACTCGATATTGACGGCAGCGCTACAGTTGCAGCCCTTCATGCGGGAGCGCCCCACATCCCGATCATCGTGCACACCGGCGCGCAATGCCCGCGGCTGCGCGAGGAAGCCATCCTGTGTGGCGCCCGCCATTATCTAATTAAGGGGCGCGAAAGCCCGTTCTCCTTCAGGTTCATGGTTCAACAAGCATTGGTTCACGCTGAAATGTAACGTAAGGGATATATATGCCATACGCTCACCCTATTACTGAAATGATGAAATCAAAATTACCGACAGCACCCTTGCTGTCTTCATATAAAGGCGATGAACTAGTGAAAATAATGTTAATTGAAGATACGAATGCCGATGTCCTTCTTACAAAGAAATCATTAGAAGAAACGGGAATTTCCTTCACGCTAGAATGCATAAAACGCGGCGACGATGCGCTGGCGCAGTTGCAATCGAAAACCTTGTTTCAAACCCATCTGCAACCGGATTTGATCATGCTGGATTTAGAAATCCCCGGCATGGACGGGTTTGAAGTACTGGCAGAGCTGGGGCGAATGCCTGCGTCCATACGCGCCATACCGATTGTGATTCTGACAGCGCATCGAAATTTCGAATATATACGCACGACCTATCCATTATGCGTTTTGCTCTACAGCAACAAACCCTGCAACCCCGATGAATTAAAGAAAGTACTACTGTGCATTCGCAAATGCAACGCCGACATCGCTCGAGCGATGCACTAATGAAGCGGATTTCGAAGCAACGAAAGGCTCTGAAATAGCGATTCATCATTATAATTTGTGCTGAACCAACCCAGCTGACTGCGATCGAGTTTTTCTGACTTATACACCCAGCGATACACGGTACGATCAGGATAATAGTCCATCAATTTTTGATTTTCTTTATCTCCCAGATCATGTGCTATAATAATACCATTACTATCTTGAATAGGATAATAGTACGCTGCCAAATCCTGATAATCACGCTTTTCAGCATCAACAAATATCAGTGCATGATGCAGTGTGTGTTTCTGGAATATGGGAATAACCGGCGTCGGTGCCCAACAATATTCGCAGTTCACCACCAAGATACTTCCCGTAAAAATAGAGCCAACGGCGCACGCTCCTATTCCCAATGCCAGCCATTGATACACTATACGCGCTTTTTGTTTGAAGTTAAAAATGACGCGTAAAAATAAGGGAACCTGGGCGAGCCCATAGGCGGTGAGGATAATAAGCAAACCGGAGATTTCATAATAATAGCGTGGGCCAAAGCACCAATCGCCATAAAAATAAGTAACGGTAGCAAGCCAGGATGTCATGCCAATCGTAAGAAATACGTAGAGATAAGGAGTAGTCTTACGACGATACAATACATAAGCAACAGCGGCAAAAACAAGTGAAGGCACCGGCCAAGCAAAAAGAAAAATCTGTATCCCATTAAGACCACTGAAGGATTGTTTAAGTCCGTGCAGCACCGTGTGTTGGGTGGCCTTGACCATAATGACAAAATGTGCGGGAACAGCGTGAAATCCCGGCATATGCTCTTCCCCATATAGTTTAATATAACCATAAAGAAACGGATTACCCGTTGTTGCATAGTTATATACAAGTTGTATGGCGGCTATCGGCAAAAACCCAAGCACGATGGAGAAGTAGCATTTCCATAAATAGGTAGGTTTTTTATAAAACAACCAAAGGCCATACACAGCGATCGGAAGTGCGTACGCAAGGGCCGTATAAGGACGCGTGATAAACGCATAACCAATGCTGATCCCCGCCAGCAATCCATACCAACCGTTGCCTGTGCGTGTGCCGCGCACAAAACAGAGTGTAAATAACGTCACGCAAAACAACGTGGTCGAATGATTCATATATTCAGACGACATTACGCGCACAAATGGTGACAAAAGAAATAAGAGCGCAGTAATTCTTGCAACTTTTTCATTAAATATATCTCTGGCAAGCAGATAGAGAAGTACACAACTCATAGCGCCCAGCAGAGGATTCACAAACCACGGAATCCCAGCCAACAATCCAAGCGCCAGCAGCAGCATATGCCCTGGAGGATATTGAGAGTAGAATCTCCCGTCTTCGATAAAATTTTCCAGGGAAAAGAAATTTTGCAACGGATGCAGTGCAAATGTGGTGTACCCAAAAATGAGCATCTTCGCCTGAATATACTGGGCGATAGAATCAATAATACTAGGATAAAAATGGAATACGCGGTAACTCGTGGAAATAGTAATCGCAAGAAATGCAAAAAATATGATCGAGAGAAATACCCTTGTCGTAAGCTTATGCATCGCTAAATAAG
>Ga0206860_10072_pt1 | contig 26414 bp, 26 predicted proteins | sample Alteio_BWOrgCont_44_FD_152624 | JGI IMG/M metagenome (GOLD analysis project Ga0206860, IMG submission 152624) | Enriched cells from forest soil in Barre Woods Harvard Forest LTER site, Petersham, Massachusetts, United States -... | ecosystem: Environmental > Terrestrial > Soil > Temperate forest >...
TTTCTCCCCATCCAAGCGCGCCACACGAAGGAAGCGGCCCCTGACTTTGATTTCTTTGTCGCAAACTGTCAAGTGTGCATTCTTTCTCATACCGACGCGCTTGATTCGCGTTCCGAGGAAGCCCTATCAGCCGATGCGTTCAGTTGAGCAAAGATCTTGTCCATGATTCTCGCCGTGCGCAGAATCTCGTCGCTGGGGATTGGATCTGGAGCGCCCTCTGCGATGGTCTGGTAAAATGCCTCGATCAGATATTTCATGCCAGCTTTCATATGGAAATCGCGCGCGGCGAAGATTCGGAGATTGGTGAACAAGCCCTTCAGATATTGGTCCGCCATCACCACGGGCGCCACGAAAGTTTCCGCATAACTCTTGAACTTCTTTCCACGCAGCTTCACAAGCGTCTCCTGATCCTGATCCAGGATGAGACCGTTCTTCGAGCCGTACACACGGAACTGGTGCAGCGAAGGCCTCATCTGCGATGAGAAAGTAAAGTACGCAGTCGTGCGCTGCTCCTCGGCGATGATGACGCGCAACTCGTCGATGATCTCGGATTCACCCATGCTCGTCAACTGCGGGCTGGTAAATCCGTAGGCGATCACTTCCGGCGAATCTGTGTTCAGTAATTCCGCGATCCTTGCTATGCCGTGACTGATGACGTTGTGGAGCAGTTTGCCCGGAAGCCTTCGGACCCAATGTTGCTTGTCTCCCAGGAGCGCGCCCGCATAGCCGGCTTTCGCGATCTCGTAGCCGTAGTAGCTTTCCATGTGGACGGGGCCTTCACCAAGAAAGCCCCCTGCAATCAAACTTCTCATCCGACGAGTCGCTGGCCGAAACTGATCGTCGTGCCCCGCCGTAATCTTGAGGCCCTTTCTTTGGGCGAGTCCAATGAGGGATTCAGCCTCGGACGCATCTACGGTAAAGGGCTTCTCAACATATACGTGGCACCCCCACTCCAGACACGTCTTTGCAATGTCGTAGTGACTCTGGGGCGGCGTCGTGATGTGAACCACCTCTGGTTGACCTTGCGCGAGGAGTTCTGTCACATCGCGATAGGAAGCCTTGATCGGGAATCTCTCGCACAGTTGCTGCGCCATGAGCATCTCCCGATCGCAAACTCCAACGATTTCGCAACCAGGGATTCGTTTCACTTGGGACGCGTGACTATCCGCAATCTTGCCGCAACCGACAATGCCGACCTTAAGCACGCTCCGCTCCCTGGCGGCAGCCTTCAAAAAAGAGTGCTAGCCCGGCGGAGGTCGAGACCCTCGGCGTCCATCCCAATCGCAACTTCAGTTTCTGATTGCTGTAGCGGGTCTTTCTCCAGTTGGCGTACCACCGGCTCCGGTTGAACACCGGCGGCAACTGCTCTTCGGACCAGGACGAGTAGCGTTCCCACATCCAGCACAGCGCGTAACTGACCGGATGAGGGACGTACATCGTAGTAAACCGTTTCACGTGTTTCTTGTACAAGCGAAGGAACCGGCGGCTGGAAGGCAATTCATCATCGACAACGTTGAAAACCTCGCTATCAACGCCGCGTGTGACACCGGCCAGTGCGATCGCATCGGCGCAATTATCCACGTAGGTCAACGGTATGGTGTTCGATCCACCCATATGCAGGAATACACCGAAGGTATCGATTCCCACGCGTCCGGAAATAGCCTGCTTACCCGGTCCATATACATAGCCCGGCCGAACGATGACATAAGGGATGGAAAATCGCCTTCCGTAATCGATGACCACCTCGTCCTGCTTCACCTTAGCGAAGCAGTAAGCTTCACCGCGGCGATGCGCGGGTTCTTCGATGGGACAGGTCTCATCCAACGGTTCGGAGCCACGTCTCGCCATGTTGTCATAGACGGCGAACGAACTGATGTTGACGAACCGGCGTAGTTGCTGGTGAACGAGTGAGGCTTCGAGGAGATTACGAGTCGTCACCACTGAATTGAGAAACGCATCGGGGAAAGACTTCTCGCCCCGGCCGGCCGCAAGATGGAAAATGATAGCGGCGTCCTTGGTGGCCGCGATGCATTCGTTCAGAGAAAGAAGGTTCCCGCGCACTACTTCGATTCGTGCATCCTTCTTGTCTTCCAGAAGCGCTCCGAGCTTCGTTAGTTCGCTAGTGGGTTTGACGAAACAGCGAATATTACGAAAGCCAAGATTCAGAAGGCTCTGAACAACCCGGGGCCCCACGAATCCATTCGCGCCCGTGATCAGGACCAAATCGTCCCGATCGGCAACGAAAGCATGCGGAGAAGTCGCGTCGTCAGTGTCAGGGGAATTTTTTACGGCGCTCATATCCAGGTGGGAATCTGCGGACTAACTACAGCGTAACGCCGTGTCGTGCCAGGATCGCTTTGATGGCCGTCAGATTACGGAAATTATCGGCGACGATCTCGTCGACGTCCACGAACACACCGTAGCGCGTTTCGAGCGCGGTAACCAGAGTGGTCAAGTCGAGCGAGTCCAGCACGCCTTGATCGAAGAAGTCGTCAGCGTGGGAGAAATTCTGCCCCGGTCGAATTTCGTTAAGAATTGCGATTACTTCGTTCATATGGTTGACGAGTGCCTCCCGGCTCTCAATTCTCCTCCGTCAGGCTGATTTGGGGCGGGATGCCGACCCGCGCGGGATCAATTGCAGCATCGCCGTTTAAGAACTTAGCTGTAAAGAACTCCCGAGCCGGACCATTCCGCGGACCTTCGAAAGGTGGCGCCGTAATGCGGTCCGCGCCCGCGGCTCGCGCCTGGGCCAGCGTGTATCCCAGCAACGCCTCCTCCACTTTCTTGCCCATGACGCGGCAGCTCATGACGAAATCCACGATTCGGGCCTCGGGTCCGAAGAGCGAAAGGCTTACCAGACCCGTGACACCGAAGTCACCGAAGCGGTCCGAGACATGGAAAACGTAGGCGGAATTCGAGGGCTTACCAGCCCACTCCCAGAAGCTATTCTCGTCCAAGCGGCGCAAGCTGAGATTGAATTGGTTAGTTTTATTGAGCAACTGTGCCGCCCTTGCCAAGCTGTCGCGCCGTAAACGAGCCGCACGCACTTCGATCTGTAACGAGCCTAACCAATGCTCGACGTCGGCACCTAACTCCAAGGCTTCTTTGCGGGCTCGCTCGGCCTGGTACATATCGGTCCGCTCAAAATCTTCTTTACCGAGGCTGGGCGTTTCGAAGCAGTTCAAGGACGAGACGAACTGCCCAAACTCGGAAGGTGATGAAGGCAGATCCGGCGTATCCACCTGCGGCAGTAACTGGCGGACTTGGTCCCGCTCCTGCGGGCTGTCATCTAGAAATACGAATGAATCGAGCCCCAGATTTAGCTCTTCGGCCAGGCCCAGCAGGTTTTCGGCCTTATCCCGCCAGTTGATCCGCCATGCGGCGAAGTCCCGCTTACGGAGAACCATTGCCGGATGCTCTTCAATTACAGAAAGCGCGAACTTCTCGTCGTTCTTGCTGCAAATAGCAAGCAGGATGCCGCGTGAACGCAGGCCCTTCAGCGCCGTTTGAAATGCATGGAAACACTCACCGACCGCGTCTGGAGCGCCGAGCCTAATTTTATCCGGGCCGTCGTCGCCAACTACCCCCCCCCCCAAAGGGTATTGTCCAGATCGCAGACAATCACCTTTTTCCCGTGGCCCAGTGAGCCGCGCAGGACGGCTTTCATCTCGGCTGCGGCTTTCTCGAAGAGATTCTGGGAGTAGAGAATTTTGGCGACAGCGTACATCCGGAAATCATGTGCGGGACGTCGCAGGCTTGCCTGCCAATATCCAGCATCGAGAAGAACTATGTTTGTGCGCGCCGCGAATTTCTCCGCCAGTATCAGGTTGGTCCTGGCCAGCAAATTTGCCAGACCCATGCCTTCGCGCCATGCAAGGGTCTGTATCCAACGCTCATGGCTGGGCAGCATCCAAGTCGGTACGAACACTTGGCCCACGCGACTGGCCGCCTGAAGTACGGCGTCGGCGAATTGCTCTGCTTCGCGAAGCGCGGACTCGTAGACGGCCGCGGCCGAATAAAACTCAAATCGTAGTAGCTTCCCCAACGATGGCAACGTTAGGTGGGGTGCGGTCCAAACCATAAGAATATCCGGCTGGAAAGCCCAGGCGGAATGGTTGCCGTCGAGCAGGATCTGATATACCTGCCCATAGGGCGCCGCGCAAGCCTGCAGACGGGGTGTTCCCGGGCTGCGCTCCAGCATGCGCGCGAGCGGGTCTAGCGTCGTGTCTCCGACCACTAGTAACCGCTGGCTGGTTGCTCCATTCGCGTTCTCGCCGACCCCAGATTTCATTTGTGTTCCGTTGCCTCTCGCTGAGTAATCCCAAGGGGTTGGCCCCTGACCGGCACCCTCCCGTAGACGGTGATCCCCCGGCGGGCGGCTTCGATCAAACGTTCTGTGACCGTTCCCGCGTGTGGGATTGCGAACAGTGGAACGCCGTGGAAGCGCCACTCCCTAAGCTCGTCCCTGGAAAGCACTGACCAGAGAACCCTAAGGTCCAGCTTCTTCGACCGGTCGGGCAGTCCCAATTGGTAGTCATAGCGGCTGCCGTCATAGTCGACGAGAGTTACCTGCTTCGAACGGCTTGCAAATTTGATGGGGAATGCGTCTCCCATCTCGTAGCGTGCTGTATGGGCATGAGTGAGGCAGCGGTAAAAGTCCACGCCGATCCCCAAAATAGCCGTGCGACGGCGTGTCATGAGTCCGAACGGGCTATCCGGGCCAAAGCCGGTCCGCGCCACATGATGGCCGGTGGTCAATTCTTTCGCCAAGGGTCCGAGAGCGCAAACGCTGCAGGTTGGATGAAGACTGCGTAAAACGCTGGGCGTTCGCCGGAACAATTCGGCAACCAGCCCCATTTCCGAAGGTGTACGGCGAACGTCGAAGGGCCGCGAACGGAAATATTCGCCGGTGTCAAACGTCCGGCCGCCCATAACGAAGGAGGGCATTACCAGAGTGCGCGTAGGCCCGCAAAATTCGATCAACGCACTCACCAACTCGCTCGCGGTGCCTTTGTACATCGGCAGGAGTCCGTCAAAGGAGCTATGGACCATGAGGATTTCGAAGTCCTTGGGCAGGCGGCGGGTAAACTCCGCAACCAGTTCCTGTGTGTTGAAAGTCCCGTGAACCAGTGACAGCACCGGCGCCAACCGTTTCCGCACCACGCCCTGCAGACGCTTCAGTTCGGTGCGGCGCTCCTGACTGAGGGTTCGACGAAGCGCCGCGCGAACTCCGGCGCGGACAGACCTTAGGCCTTGAGACGCGAGCCTCATAGAACACCTGCACTGGCGTAGCAACACAGATTCACGCGCCTGGTCAGATAGACAATTGTCTTGGTGCTGGCTAAGGAGTAGTCCAATCTAAAAACATTTGCGGACATAGCAGTCAGACTTCCGAGGGGCGATACGCGAGACGGCCGACGCGGCATAATCTCAACCTGAAAATGTTGCATCTCGGGCGGACCCTTGCCCTGCCAATTGCTGCTTTGCGTTATTCCTGATCAGACGTGGCCGAAAAACGGTAACCGCCGTTTCGCCGAGGTCTTTGTAATCGGCCCTTTCGATGACGTCGAATTCTTCTTGGATCGTGCGAACGACCGCTCTCGGCCGATACCTCTTCTCCCCCTTTGGGCCAGACAAAAAGAGTCGAACGATGAACACGCCGTCGTCGGTCAAGAACTGCGAATACCGGCCCAGAATTGTTTTCACTTGGCCGATCGGCACATGATACATCGATTCGCGGAAGAGGATCACGTCAAATTTCTGGTGGGGGCTGTAGGCCAGAAAATCGGCACAGGCAAAGGAGGCTCTGCTGGTTCGGCCTACGGCAGCTGTTTTGTTTCGCGCTCTTTTGAGGGCCACCTCGGATATATCGACGCCGACGTAGTGCCGGTAGGGAGATGCTAGTTCGACGGCAGTACTGCCTTGTCCGCACCCAAGATCGAGGACACTGCCGTCACCAACGTACTTCTCGAGATGCTGATATACGACATCGCCGGACGTGTCGTCGGCGAAATTCCATTTTCCTCGCGTGAATTCCTTGTCCCAGAAAACTCTCTTCATGCCGCTCGGGCCGTATCTCTTAAGTAGTCCACTCGTATATACCAAAACACGGGTCACAAAACCCATTACTTGCTACCTCCCCAAAATGCTGTTTTGCTCTTGGAAAACCAAGCCAACCGGAAGATGGATTTGCCTTCCAAATAACTACGAAGCCTCTGAATCTGTTCGCGCCGCGTGTATGCAACAAGATCCTCGGAGATTGGCCTTTTCATGCCTCTGACCATCGACCAGATATAGCCCGACGCCAGAGCGAGCCCACCGATACCGTAGGGCCGCTTTATCATCTGGTAGGCTGCTCGAAACATTTCCCAAACAGGGTGGTTCCCGACCGAGTAATCCTTCACTCCGTATTTGAATTTGGCCTTCAATCCGCCATTTTGCGCGGTGCCCATTTGCCGGTGGTGCAGACAAATTCTTTCCGGAAACGTTCTGGTCTTCCAGCCCTTCATCCTTGCAGAAACGACCGCGATGTGATCGATGCAGCCCCCCTTTATAGGGACATATCCGCCGATGCTTTCAAAGCATTCTTTACGGAATAGTTGGCATCCGCCCCAAACATTCTCGATATTCGTGAATCGGTAGTCGTATTGATACGACCCCTCGCGAAACGGTGCACCAACGACTCCTAAGTCTGAATTCTCGGTGAACTTGCTCACCAGATAATGGAAGTGGTCAACTTCAAACGAAACATCCGCATCCAGGTTGCCTATCACATCGTAGGCCACAGCCGCCACGCTGGCCCGGCCAGCATTGAATGCGTGGACTTTTCCGGCAAAGTTCCGTTCCCGCCGCTCAGGCATCCGGATGAGTTCGATCCAGTCGTGGTGGGCGGCATACTTGCTTACGATTTCGTCGGTGGCATCTGTTGATCCGTCGCTGACAATGACCCATTTGACTGGCCGGAAAGTCTGTGCCATCACGGACTTGATGGTCAGTTCTATGAACCGGGCTTCGTTCCTCGCAGGCGTGATGAGAACGTATTTGGGAAGCGCTGGCATCTCGGTATATAAAAAGGGGTCACATGATTCGAGCGATACTGTTTTGCTGAAATCAAAGGACTTACCTCGAAAATAATAAGATCTGCATCCTTTTCATGAAGTAAATAACCGCGCGAGAGGAAATAAACAAATCTTCAGTTGCTCCGTTTGGGTTTGTTTTTGGCTTTAAACGAGTGCCGGCTAAGCCAACGATACCGCTTGAGCTTCCGCGCAGGTTTTACGGTCACAGGTGAAGGCGATCGCTTCGTTCACAACCCTTTCCTGCTGATCCGCCTGGAGCCCAGGGAACATCGGCAACGACACAATTTCCGCAGCTACCTTTTCGGTAATCGGGAGGTCTCCACGCCGATATCCGAGCCCATGGTAAGCCTTCTGCAGGTGAAGAGGAATCGGGTAGTGGATTCCAGTACCGATGCCGGCCGAACCCAGATGCTGCATCATCTGCGCCCGTTCCTGGGTTCTGATAACAAACAGATGATAAACAGGTCTCGTCCACGCCGGTTCGCACGGCACTAGAACGTCGGAGCCAGATGCCTCGAATAACTCTCTGTACCTGGCTGCGGCCGCACGGCGCAGTTCGTTCCACTCGGCAAGGTACCGTAACTTCACTCCCAGCATCCCGGCCTGAATCGCGTCCAGACGTCCGTTGTAGCCCTCCACGTCATGGTAATATTTCTGCGCCTGGCCATGATCCCGCAGCATCCGCATTTTCTGCGCGAGTTCGGCATCGTCGGTCGTAATGGCGCCACCCTCACCGCAAGCTCCCAGATTCTTCCCGGGATAGAAGCTGAAAGCAGCTACGCGACCCATGGAACCGGCTTTTCTCCAACGTTGTTCTTTGTTCGAGAAATACTCCGCGCCTTGAGCCTGACATGCATCCTCGATGACGACCAGGTTGTACCGCTCGGCGAGTTCGAGGATTGGATCCATGTCAGCCGTCTGGCCGTAAAGATGAACCGGCACGATCGCCGCCACCCGGTCGCGGGTCTTCTTCTCCAGCAGCGTTCCGGTTGCGGGATCGAAGTCGCACTGGAGTTCGACGTACTCCCGAAGCTTACGCGGGTCCATGTTGTACGTCGCTTCGTCGATATCGACGAACGCGGGTCGCGCCCCGGCCTGCGAAATCGCTTCGGTGGTCGCGATGAACGTATTGGAGACCGTAATCGCGATGTCGCCCGGTCCGACGCCTGCCGCGATTAGCGCAAAGCGCAGAGCATCGGTACCGCTCCCCACGCCGACGCAATGCGCGGTCTGGCAGAACTTTCCAAAGTCGGCCTCGAATCCCTGTAGGAACGGGCCGCCTATAAAGCCAGCGGTATCGAACACGCGGTTGACGACCTGCAGTAACTCTTCCCGCAGCTCCCGGTGCGGCGTAATCAGGTCGAGAAAGGGAATTCCTTCCGTTCCACTCATCTTGCTGCCTCCGATAAAACCATTTCAATTTTTCGCAACACCCGCGCCGGATTACCTGCCACGATCGTGTTGGCGGGAACGTCCCTCGTGACGACACTGCCGGCGCCTACGATCGCGTTTTCCCCAATGGTTACCTTGGCCAGGATCGTGGCGCCCGACCCGATCGAAGCCCCCTTCCTGACCAAGGTCGCTTCGACTCTCCAATTCTTCTCGGTCTGCAACGTTCCGCCGGGAGCTGTCGCCCGCGGGTAGGTATCGTTGATGAACGCCACGTTGTGCCCCACAAAGACGTTATCCTCAATGGTCACGCCTTCGCACACAAACGTATGGCTGGAGATCTTGCATCGCGTTCCGACTCTGGCGTTTTTCTGGATTTCGACGAATGCCCCGATCTTTGTCTCGTCGCCGATCTCACAACCATACAGATTGACAAACTGGGACACCCTGACATCTTTCCCGAGCCTTACATCCGCGGAAATGCATCGGTAATCGCTCATGCGTAAACCGCTTCCCCTTTGCGTCTCAAAGACTCCTCGGCTGCCTCCAGCATCCTGACAACGCGTAGTCCGGAGGCACCGTCGTTGAAAGGCACTTCGCCCCCGTCGATGCATGCCGCGAAGTACGTCAACTCCGCCTTCAGCGCCTCTGTCTGTTCAATCTTCGGAGACCACATGTCGCCGGAGCGATAGCTGACCAGCAGGTCGTATACGCCTTCGCGCCCCGTCATATTAACGCCGCGATCGTAGACTTTGATCTTCTCGTCCGCTTCCAGATCGTTCCAGACAAGCATCTTCTTTTCACCCGAAATCAGAGTCGTCCTGACTTTTACAGGCGACAGCCAGTTGACATTAATGTGAGCGATGACATTGTCCGGATAATACGCTGTAAGGTACGCAACATCGGTGAGACCGTTCAGATGCGCGGCGCCGGTGGCGACAATCGCTTCGGGCCGTTCCCCGATGAGGTGATCCACAATAGAGAGGTCGTGCGGCGCAAGATCCCAGAGAACATTGACGTCGTGCTGGAAAAGACCCAGGTTGACTCTTGTCGAGTCGTAATAATAGAGCTTTCCCAAGGTACTATCGTCGATCAATTGACGGATTTTCCTGACAGCGCCCGTGAAAAGGAACGTGTGATCCACCATGATCGTGAGATTTTTTCTCTCCGCAAGCTCGATCAGTCCCTCAGCCTGCTGAGAAGTGGACGTGAAAGGCTTTTCGACGAAAACGTGCTTGCCGTTTTGGAGAGCGCGTCTGGCCAGGTCGAAGTGGGTCCAGACTGGCGTTATCACGGCAATGGCATCGACATCGGGGGACTCCAGCAATTCCGAATCATCCGCAGTCACATGGACGTCCGGATGCGCCCTCTTTGCTCGCCCCAAAGCACCGGCGCACCGGTCACAAATCGTGACGACCTGGACCGAATCGAGACTGCGCAGATTGCGAACCACGTTAGGGCCCCAGTAACCGTAACCGATAACGCCAAATCGAATCATAATTTATTCCTCCAGGTTAATTTTCTCGCCGGCTGCAGAACGAGCCGGACGGATAAAAGCGCAGGCGCAGCCTGGTTGAGGTGGGGTTTTCAAGCATGCTACCGCCCATCCGGCCCCATTCCGCAGCAGATTAATTGCTTGAAAATCCAGTTCATGGCAGGTTCGCTACCAAATCGATAATTCCGAACAAACAAATAATTTTCAGTTACTTATGACCGATCACTCGTACCGGCTGACAAGCGGAGGAGTTTCACTTGCTCCCGATTTATGGGACTAAAGTCTCAGGTTAAATCAAAACGAATGGCAATCCCCCGGGGGTGAAGTGCGCTTGCCATTCCCACACCCAGTCATATGGTATCGTGAAAGGCGGCTGAGTTGGCTGGTCGCCGGGCAATCCCGACGGGTGGAGTACTGGTACCAGCAACAGCTTAGTGGTTACGTCACGGGGTGACGAGAAGCAGAACCCGGCAGCGATTGTGCCGGGGGCCACGGAAATGTGGTCTATTATTGTATTACGGAGGACAATTACATGCGCATCGTATCGCCTGCTGTGATCGTTGCCAGCCTATATTTTTGTTCCGCTTCCGGATTTGCGCAAACTAGCCCTTGCGATCTGAATTCTGACGGAACGGTGAACGTAGTAGACGTCCAGTTAGCCGTCGATATGATCTCCGGAATCGGTAGCCTCATGTGTGTCTTCCCCGTCGGGGGCGCCGGATTTTGCGACGCCAACGTTGTATCGGCGATCATCAACGCTGCGCTCGGTTCCGGGTGCCACTACGTCCAGCTGAATTGGACGGCCAGTACGTCGAGTAACGTAGTTGGGTACAACATTTATCGAGGCACCTCGTCCGGGGGCCCCTACTCAACCAAGTTGACCAGTTCGCCGGTGACCGGCACTACCTTCACGGATGCAACCGTGTCGGCGCAGCAAAGTTATTTCTATGTGGTAACCGCGGTGAGCAACACGGGTGTTGAAAGTTCCTACTCGAACGCGATAACTGCGACCACAAATCGATAGTCTCAATGCGCGAGCGGACCCGAGGTCTCAATCCGCGCTTCCGGCGAGATTGGGGGAGTCGTGGTCGTCCACCGACATCGGCTCTCGGCCTGAAGGTTGCTCCAGCAGCCAGTTGTTGACGGCAAATAGAGCCAATTCCAGCCGACTCGACACACCGATTTTCGAGAAGATATTTGAAAGGTGGTGCTTGACGGTTCTTTCGCAAATCAAAAACGCCTGCCCGACTTCCTTATTCGAGTGGCCATTAGCGATCTTGCCGATAATTTCCACTTCCCGGCGCGTGAGTCTGTAATCCTTCTGGGGCTTTGTATCCGTGCCTCGGGCGAGTGATTCGCGCAATGCCTGTACCAGGACCGCGATGCTCTCGCTTCCCATCCAGTATTGACCGGACGTGACAGTCCGGATGCTCTCGGGCCAAACATGAGGAGCAGACAGCCTCGGTACAATCGCTCTGGCGCCCTGGAGGAAAGCCCTGATAATATCGGTGCGCTCAGGCGCCGGGACGGTTACCACCGTCCTGACACCCGGCAATATTTCGGCCCGGCTCCTGACGGCGTGAAAGAGAGAAACCTCAATCAGAAGGACGTCCGGCTTCAGTACGCCGGTCAGCGCCGGGATATTGCGAGCTTCACTTGCCTCACCCACAATCGTCAGATCGCGCTCAGGTTCGAGGAACGTTCGCAGAGCTTTTCGAAAAGAAACCTGCTCGTCCGCGATCACAACACGGATGGCATTCAAATCGCTGACCATAGAATACCTACTGAATCGTGTTCGCGTCCGGATATTGCAGGCTGCTCACAGCAACGGCCGACCGGCTTAATCGGTCGACCGGATCGTCGATCACTTTCCTGGGGAGGCATCGACATCGTAGGCTCGATAATATTTCGCATAGGCCTTATCGAATCCGTCGATACCGTTAAGGACCATGCCGAGCACGTGTTTTCGCCCGAGGCGCTCGATAGCTTGCTCGACGGAATCGGCCGGTGTCCGCCCAGCCCTCACCACCATAATACTGGCGTCGGATTGCTGCCTCAGAGCAAGGACATCCGCCAGGGGTAAGACAGGAGGGGAGTCGATCAGTATCCATTCGAAATGCTGACAGAGATCCCGCCTGATCTCCGCGAAGCCCGTGCTCTGCAATAACTCGGTCGGATTACCGCGTGCTTTACCGGCTGGCAGGAGATACCAACCGAGCGGTTCCAAACGGCGAATGACTGAAAACGGCTTCAGACCATTCTCGATACATTCGGCCAGTCCATGCCCTTCAGAAATACCCAATCTTTCGGCGAGTGTGGCATGGTAAAGATCGCCTCCGATCAGCAGAACATTCCGCTTTCCCTGTTCTGCAAGGGCACAGGCGAGGTTCAACGCAACCGTCGATTTTCCATCGCCTGGCAGTGGACTCGTGATAAGAAGAGTCTTCAGAGTCTCGGCATTCCAACGATCCTGCAACCTCAGGCGCAGTAGCCGGAACCTGTCAGCGCAAGGTCCACGAGGATCGTCGTGAACGACAATTCGGCTCGATCGCGGGATTTGAGCCGTTTCGACTGGTATCACGTCCAGTTCCGGATGGTCTCTTTCCCAGCCGGATTGGCGCAGAAGGTCCCAAGTGCGGCTCACTGGACGAATCTTCCAATCCGCGCCGTTTTACTCACTCTTTCAGCTCTCATTGAAAACAGTCGCGCAACACGCGCTGGCCCCGTAAGTGAAAATACATCGGTCTTGCTCAACGGAAAACCGCGATCGGGCTTCCTGGAGAGGTCAATGCCGAAGGTAAACATAACATTGGGCCGCGAGTATGGTGGCTATGAGCGCAGACCCTGCCAACCACTCAAAGGATCTCATCCATATGTGAAGGCGCGTTTCCCGAGGGGTCAAAAGGCGCGGGAGACCCACCACCAGAGGCATCGAGAACCGGCGACTCAATTCCTTTTCGTCGTAGAGTTTCGGACTCCTGAACTCGGCCAACACCGCCAGCACTAATCCGAGCAGGATACCCCCGCCGACGCCGCCGAGCGAGATCCTGATCCGCTTCGGACTGGATGGAAGGGTCGGGAGGCTCGGAGATTCGGCCAAACGGAACTGCTGGCCTCCCTGGCGCTTCTCGAGGCTCATGGCCAACTGCGATTGCTGTTCCTTCCCGAGAAGGTCCAGGTATTCCTGTCTGGACAGTTCGTAGTCCCGCAGGATTCCCGACAATTGCTGCTCGCGGACAGGAGTCAGGTTCAGGCGGCTCTGGTACTGCGTGATTGTCGCATTCGCACGCTTTTCATCCCTGGAAAGGCTTTCGATTTCCAACCTGTTCGCCTCCAGTTGGCCTTTAACCTGCGCGATGGCGGTGTCCTCTTCGTTTTCAGGAGAGGATGGCGCACTCTGATTTTTTTCACCGGCGGCAGCCGACGAGGCTTGAGCATCGGCTTTCGCTGCTTTAAGGCTCTCGAGCGATGCCTGCTTCGCCGATATCTCGCGCTCGATTGCGACGACGTCGGGGTAGCGCTTCGTGTACACCGTGAGCAATTGAGCTCGTGTAGCTTGGAGCCGAGTCAGATCGGCCTGGAGTGCCTGAACCGGATCGTAAAGCCGCGATATCTCGCCGTGGCCCGAAGGATCGAGCACGGCGACTCCCCGTGAGGCCAACCGTTGGTATCCCGCCAGCATCGATTCCAGGTACGCTCGCTGTTGTACAGCCCGTTCCAGACTTGAAGTCGTATTCTGCAGCTGGGCCTGAGCACCGTTTAGAATAGCCAGATTACCTTGCTGCTGCTCGGGTAACTCACCGAGATACTGCATTTTGAAGTCTCGAAGGTGTTCTTCCTGTCCGGTAAGTGTGTTTTTGGCGGACTCCACCTGCTCCGCCAGGAAGCTGGTCGTGGTGCTGGCCTGCTCCTCACGCAAGTTGGTATTTTCCTGTATAAACAGGGACGTCAACTGGCTGGTTACCTCTTGGGCGAGAACTGCCTTGTCGGCCGAGAATGAGATCTTAAAGGCGGTGAAATCTTTCCCCCCCGGCGCGCTGTCCAGGGGCTCGATGTCGATGTATTTGCGCATGAGGGCGATGACCTGCTCGGGTGCAAAGCGTCGGCGCTCTTTTGGATAAAGGCCAAACTGTTCGATCAACTCGAGTAGTCTTTTCCTCGATAAGACTTCCTGTGTCATCGCCTGCAGTTCATCGGCAATACTGAGAGTGCTCGTGGGGGTGACATATCGTTGAGGCACCTGCTGCTGCACCACGAGGAGTGTCGCTTCAGAAGTGAACCGGTCGGGAAGGCTGTAAGCAATGGCGATCGCCGCGGTGGCTGAAACACACATTGTGACCAGAATCCACCAGCGACCTCTGGTAACGATTCCCTTCACCTGGCTTAAAGTCAGACTGGGTTCGTCGTCGTCTTGAGTCACCACTTAAATCGACTCCAATCGTCCCGGATCGGGACCAGCCGCTATTAAATGAACCGTGAATCCGGAAATCTTCGGGTATATGGCGATCGCGTATGAAAATGCCATTTCGCGGCGAATTAAATCTCGTGGCCCGCGCGCGCGGTGTGAGTTGCTCACAGGTACAGCCGGAAATCCAACGTAACTCGGGGACGACTGCGACATGCTCAGGAGGGACCGCACAAGCTACCGCCATTTAAGTCCCAGTCTAAGAGTCGGGACAATCGAGCAGCGCACCGGAAGGGTGCATGTTCCTTGCCAAATATATCGAACTAGCTAACGAAAGTCTTTTCAGCGTTTTCCGTCACATCATGCATCACTTCGAGTGAGCGGAAGAGTTTCCCTTGCTCCCGATTTATGGGACTAAAGTCGCATTTCCGAGCCGCACCCCGTGCGTGGGACCTCCTCAAGGAAGACTTCCGAAGATCGACGACGCAGTCCCGAGCGTTATCTTGGGGGCGACAGCCCCAATCCCAATGATATGGTCTGATTTCTTGACGTTTGCACCATCAACTGGAGGCGGATTCGAACCATACTTGGAGCTTCTATAACAGCGCGACCCGAATTTCCCCACAAATTGGGTGGGAGTCCAAAAGCTCCTCTACCATCGCACGGCAATCGCGATGCGACCCATCGATCTCGGGCCTCGATCTTCTTTAGAAGCAGGCTGTTAACTATAGGTAGCAGTTTGGCGATAAAACTGCTGTCAACCAAAGTCCACAAGCTTGCTCATGGGTTCGGAATTTTTCAGGAAATGCCCGACGTTGGGTGTCGGCGGCTTTTTGGCCTGAAGTGAGCGTGCTGCCCGGGAAAGGTTCCAGCCAAGAATATGGCTATCGAGGCCCAACAAATGTCGCCGGGGGTCGAAATGCAACAAGTCGCCCGCATTAGGGAATGGCTTATGCGCGCGGATTTGTCAGTTGAAGCGGCGGAAAGTCCGAGGTACGCGTCCTATGCCTAATCCACTGAATTCAAAATATACAAAGAAAATAGGGGGTCGACGTTCGTTCGATCCCGGGATCGAGGGCGTCGCCGACTTCTTTCCGCGATCGCTGTTTATGAAGATGCTCTGCCTCGAAAGGAACAGAGCGGAGCGTTCCGGTCGGCGACTGGTACTCATGCTGGTCAAGTCTCAAAGTTTTCTAAAGCAGGGGGAACAGACTGACGCAGCAAGAAAAGTTCGTTTCGCGCTGTCGAGAGCGACAAGAGAGACGGACATCAAGGGTTGGTACCGGGAAGGATTCGAAATCGGAGTAATCTTCACCGAGATTCCATTGACCGAGACATCTGTCGTTCCAGTGCTTTCCCAGAAAGTAAACGAGGCTCTTCACTCCGCCTTAGGTACACTCGTCCGCGAAGTGCATTTGTCTTTTCACGTTTTCCCGGACCATGCGGAGGGTGACGGGGGCGCGATCCATGAGCCGGAGACCTTCTCGACTATCTATCCGGATCTGATGGTCGAAATCGAATCGAGGCGGGTACGGTTGCTCATTAAGCGCTGCTTGGATATCGTCGGAAGCCTGCTGGCGCTATTGACACTTGCGCCTTTTATAGCCCTGATTGCTCTTGCCATCAAACTCACTACCCCGGGGCCGGTACTTTTTCGTCAGATAAGATTAGGCCAATCCGGAAAAGGTTTTACTTTCCTGAAATTCAGGTCGATGCACAAGACTGCCGATCCGGCTATTCATGAAGCGTATGTCAAAAGCTTTATTTCGAATCGGAGCCTTCCTACTCTTGAGACCGGAGACACTAAAGTCTTCAAGTTACAATCCGATCCCCGGGTAACAGCGGTAGGGCGGATTCTCAGGCGAACCAGTCTCGATGAAATCCCGCAGTTTTTCAGCGTGCTGGTCGGCCACATGTCACTGGTCGGTCCGAGGCCGCCGCTGCCATACGAATTTGAGGCATACGAAATCTGGCACCGGCGCCGCTTGCTCGCAGTAAAGCCGGGAATCACTGGTTTCTGGCAAGTGGAAGGACGCAGCAGAGTCAAGTTCGACGAGATGGTTCGAATGGACATCGCATACGCCAAGCGATGGTCACTTTGGATGGATATCAAGATTCTTTTGCGAACACCCCGCGCGGTGGTCACCGGGAACGGGGCTTGCTGAGTGCCTTCTCAGGTTAGCTTAGGGAGTTGTCGGCCAAGAGGTCTGGCCGGAGGTGCAATCGTTTTCAGACTTAAGAGTTTTCAAACATAGGCGGACCATGGCGTCATTGCGAAGAAGGTTTCCCCGTGCTTTCAAAGTAAACGTTCTAAGAAGTCTGGAAAATGGCGACTCGGTGGGTGAAGCAGCCCGCGTTCATCAAATCGATACTAGTGTTTTGCGGCGTTGGCGGAAGGATTATGAGAGCGCTCCGGAGTATGCTTTTCCTGGGCCGGGCCGTCGCCCCGGTGGAAGAGCGATTGCTGAGTTGCGGCGCCAGATCGAGCGACACGCAAGGGAAATTGACCATCTTAAGCAGCGTCTCGAAAGCGCGGAGGCTCAAGGAACGCCCCAGCCCGGCATGCCTGCACGCGAACTTCTTATAGAACAAGGTGACTGTATCCGGTGACCCCTTCGTCAGTCGCCACTGGCGGCTCTTTGGAGTGGGGGGCGTGGCTGCTGCGGAAATGACGTCGGGCTGTCGTCAATGCCAAGCTTCTTCATTTTGTACAGAAGGGACTTATAATCGATCTTCAGGACCGCGGCAGCATGTTTACGGTTCCAGCGAGTGGAATCGAGTGCAGCCAAGATCGCATCGGTTTCGGCTTGCCGATTCACTTTCGTGACCTGCTCAAGGATTGGCATATTATTGTCCCGCCTCTCGATGTTAACGACCTGACTATCTACAGTTCGAAGAAACGCGGGGGGGGTGCGAGTCATCCGCGCGCGAAGGTCCCGGGCTATCGCATCTGGATCCTGGAAAACAATCAGTTTTCTCATGTGGTTTTCCAGTTCGCGGACATTACCCGGCCAACTATAGACCCTCATGGCGTGCCGAAGGTCCACGCTGATTGTGGGAATCGACCCAGCCGGATCCGCGTGTTTCCGGATCAGAAACTCTCCAAGTGGAACAATGTCCTCGATTCGTGCGCGAAGAGGCGGGACCTGAAGGACGATCACGCTCAGCCGATAGTAAAGGTCTTCGCGGAAAACGCGCTCTTGAATGGCCTTTTCGAGGTCCCGATGTGTCGCGGCTAGGATGCGCACATTCACCTTGACGGCTTCCTTGCCGCCGATCCGCCGGAATTCCTGATCCTGCAGCACCTGTAACAGCTTGGCCTGCAGTCGAATATCCATGTCGCCAATCTCGTCGAGCAGGATGGTGCCACCGTCGGCGAGTTCGAAGATGCCGGCCTTTTTCTCGAAGGCTCCGGTGAAAGCGCCGCGCTCGTAGCCGAAGAGCTCACTTTCCACCAACTCCGATGGCAGAGCGGCGCAATTGAGCTTCAGGAAGGGCTTATTGGCGCGTGCCGACTGCGCATGCAGCTTCCGCGCCAGCACTTCCTTTCCGCTCCCAGTTTCCCCCTGAATCAGAACCGGCACTCCGGACCAGCCGATTCGTGCGACCCCCGACTCGATTTCCTTAACTCCCGGATCGGCGCTTCTGAAAGTAACTGGCGGGCGCCCTTCTCGAAGCGTTGATTTAGACGCTACATTACCCGTCTCGAGCAAACTGGTCAGAACTCCGGCCAGCTCTTCGTGAATGATCGGGTTCGAAAGAAAATCGGTGGCGCCGCTCTTCATCGCCTCGACGACGTCGCGCGTCGGCCACGAGCCCGCTACGATGATCACCGGTAGCCTGGAATCCATGGCCCGGACTTCTCGTAACAGATCCAAGCCACCTCGACCAGGCATCGCCACGTCGAGCAACAAAGCGTGGATCTCCACTTCAGAATCCTGCAGGCAGGACAGCACCGCGTCACTGTCGCGCGCCAATTGAATGGAATAGCCGAACGACCGGGCGGCCGTCTCAAGGCAGTGGCTGTCCTCGGACGCCGCGTCGAAGATCAGGACTGTTTTCTCGCTCTTTTGCATCAAAGCTTCCCAACCTAATCGAGCTGGTTCAAGTGTTCGTGTCCACGGACTGTGGGAATTGGCCACGGACTTAATTCCTGCTTAATTTCCAATCAGGGTTTTAGAATAGCGCACTATGGAGTCAAGTCAAGGAGTTGAGCCGATGGGCTGGTACTAGTATTGATGACGGCCCTACGCACTCTCAGATACCGGCCGGAAACCCCTCATCGCGGTTTGGCGAGGGAACACCGATTCGCTATACATCAACCTAAGCAGCAGTACCCCTGGTACTCAACTTGCCGCCTACCCGTCTGATGTAAGTCAGATCCTAATGAAAGTTTGGCAGGATTTGGATGAATCAGGAAGCGTTCGGTTGGGGAAAGATCTGATAGATCAACTGATCAAGCTGGTTGTCGACGTGATCGAGCGGAGGAACGGGTAACGGCGTCGTTGCGGGTAAACCAGGCGCTGCCAGGCCGGAATACGCGAGCTTCCAGGAGCAGGAACAGCCGGGCGACCTTCCAGCCATACGGCGAGACGAAGAAGCGGTTGGTGCGCGGCGGCCGGAAGATCATGCATTTGAGCCGAAGATGGCGCATATCGGAGGTCTTCTGACGGGTGGTGTATTCGCTCGCGGTGACGTCGAGCAAGTCGGCGACCAGTTGCCGAAGGTCGCAACTATCGAATCCGCCGATCAAGTGCCGGGAACAACGATTGAAATTTGGGTCAACCCCGGGTGATGGCTTTGTTCCTCGCCCTGACGCTTTCTCACCGTCCTCGGTAACGGTCAGTTGCACCACGCTTTGGATGCAGTCCACCCGGTGTAGCCGATCTATCCGTTCAGGTACAACCTCGTTATTACAACAGGGTCATAAAGAGAGGGCTTGCCCTGCAACGGACAGCTCTGGCAACAGGCGGAATACGACTACGCATGGTTCTATCAGTATCATACTGTTGTGACGATTTACCAGACGAGGACTGGGTGTCGGAATCGCGTTCGCAAAACACGGATGCGAGGCCGGAGACGAGCGCGAAACCAGCGCGCCGCTCTCGACAGCGCGCATACCCAGCAGCGGTTCCCCGCCGCAGTCAATCACTTCGACAGGCGCGAGTTCGTGCCGAGACCAAAGCATCGATTCGGCTCATGCAAACCAGCGAGTGAAGCGAAGCTACAAGTTTACTCATTACAGCCCCGAATATCGTTGATTCGCAGGGGGCACAATGTAATTATGCTGAGTAGCAGTCATTTGGAACAGCATGCCGTTTCGCTGGTCCGCGTCCGCTCGGGCTGTCCCTCGTCAACGGAACGTATACTGCCTTCATCGTTCGGCAAGTAAAATGAGAATGCCGGGTTGGGATGCGATTTCCTTTGCCGCGCTGTGTGTTGTCCTGTCGCTCGGGCTCTGGCCTTTTCATGCGCCTGAGAACGACGTCACCTGGATCGTAAATCGCAACGGCCTTCGCTTCGGCAGGTTCAGCACGGCGATCAGCTCCGGCGCATTCCGACTGACGAGTATGGAGAACGAAACCTCGGGCAGTGTCGAGGTCTGGTTGCAGCCCCGCCGGATGTGGGACACCTGCACATTCCTGGCGTATCACGCTCCCGGGAATCCATCCCGCCTGTCGCTGAGCCAATTTAACGGTGGCCTTGAACTGCACGCCGGGAACGATCCGCGTGCAGCGAAAACAACAACCCTCTACGTGAAGGACATATTTGTGAGATCCGGGCCCGTATTCCTGACGATCGCCTGGGGCGCACACGGGACGGCGGTCTACACCGACGGTTTACTGGTCAGGACGGCGTCACAGGTTCGGCTCTCCACCAAGGAAATCACGGGCCAACTTGTGATCGGCGATGCGCCGGAGCAAACCGATAGCTGGTCCGGTCAGTTGCTGGGCCTCGCAATTTACCGGCAGGAACTCACGCCGACGCAGGCTCTGCGACATTACCGAACGTGGACGCAAAGGGGGCGGCCTGAGATCTCCGACGATGAGCGCAATCTGGCGCTGTATTTATTGCGCGAGCGCACCGGACGTATCGTCCACGACGACGCCGGGTCAGGCGTGAATCTGTATATTCCGGAAAAGTACGCGGTGTTGGATCAGATCTTTCTTGAGCCATTCTGGAAAGAATTCAGCATGACCGGGAAATACTGGCGCGCCGTCCTGAAGAACGTCGTCGGTTTCATACCTTTCGGTTTTTGCTTTTGCGCTTGTCTGTCGGCGCACAAAGTGAGGCGGGCGGCGCTTGCCACGGTCATTCTTGGAACCCTGGCCAGCCTCACCATTGAAGTATTGCAAGCGTATCTTCCGACACGAGACTCCGGTATGACGGACATATTTACCAATACGCTCGGTACCTTTATCGGTGTGAAAGCGTGCAGGGCCTTAAGTCCGATCCTTACCGCGAGGCTTCCGCCACAAGTACAAAGAGCGCTGGCTGGAGAAAGCTCGCTTCAGTCCCGCTGAACTTCGGTCCGCGTGTATCGGCACTTTCCACGCGTAAGTTCGGAGCTTGAATGGACGCCATTGGCTAATCCCCGCCGCTACGTCCGCCTCGACAAGCCCAAAATCTCTGCGGCGATTCGCTTTACTCAATCGCACTGCCGCCGCTCCGGTTTACATTCTGCGCCACGTGCGGCGTTACATTCATTTCGCGCAACTGCTTCAACACAAGCAAGCGGCACGGCGGCCGGGCTTCGGCTCCCCGCGTCTTCTTAAACAGTCTCGCCAGCGGGTCGGTCGGCGATTCATGCGTTTCACTGGTGCGCTTCTCTTTACCGGATGAGCCAGTGTGTGGCACGCCACGGTATTCAGCAAGAACCGGGACCGGATGCTGGAGGGAGTAGTGTCGGAGAAGTTCTTCTCGTTGATTGTTGAGCAGGCGCGCGCGAAGAAGTTGCTTTCGGACGAGCACTTCACAGTGGACGGCACGCTGATCGAAGCATGGGCCGGGCCTAGAGAGTCGTCAGGACTGTATCGCGACCACAGTGGACACTCAGTGTCATATGTGCAAAACCAAGACCCAATCCGGTGCCCCATCGTGGTTATTGCCGGGCGTGGTAAATGACTGAGTGCCGGAGTTCGGATACGTCGACCCCGCGACTGTAGTGTAGGTGCCATTCGAGGGGTCGTACCATTGCGCCGTCACCGGGCCCGAAAACTCGGAAAGATTCACCGTCAAGGTCGACCCACTCGGACAATAAGTCAGTGCGAGGCTTCCGCTGGTAGTCCGACTCGTGGTGCAGTAGGTGGCCGCGGCGAGATCCAGATTGGAGCCGTTATAAGTTCCGTACCCGCCCGTAACAACCCGATGCGCCGTGTCCGGCACAAGATTCCACCAGGGGACGCTGCCAAGGAGTTGATTGACATACTGAATTTCCAGCGCGCCGGGGCTGTCCAGAAAAGATTGCCAACCCGCGGTAAAGGTAGCTATGTAATGGTTTCCGTATATCTGTCCGGTGCCGCCACTGAGTATTGTCCAGTATGCCTGCTCTCTCAGTACATAGGTTCCCGCCGGGCCTGGAAGTGCGCCTGTGTTGTTCTCGTATTCGTAATTCGCCTCCACCAGGTAAGTCGGGATCGTCGGAGCGCTGTTATATGACTGCAGCACGCTGTCGTATGTCTCATAATACGTGTAAGCGGAATCGAGGGTCAGAAACGAACCCAGGGTGGAGTCCTGGCTGGAATAGCTGACATTGTAGTTCAACTCAATAGTCTGTAAGTGGTTAGAATCCACGCTGGCGATGCCGGCCATCACTTGTTGGACCAGGTTATTATCCGTGCCGCTGCTCGACCAGTCCTGAAAGTCGTTGCCATGCAACCAGACAATGTTGGCGAAATTTTTATAGCGGTTGCCGATGTAGACCCCGTAATTGAACGCTCCAGCGCTCCCATTGTTCTCAAGGGTCACGAGCCAGCCGCCGGTCTCAACAGGGTCCAGAAAAACGACCAGGTTGTAGTTTGCGGCCAGGTTCACCATGGCGTCGACGCGGGAAAAGTAAGTGCTGTTCGGCGTCGCGAGGCTGTAGCTCGAAGGGCCCGAGCCGCTCGTGAAAGGCGCAACGCCGTCGTAAGTAGTCCCGTTCGAGTTGCAGAACGTGTAGCTTGCGCACAGGAGGTTCACCCAAATGGCGTTGAACCCCAAGCGCTCCCGATCGGCCATGTAGGTGGCCATGTCACTGGGGCTTAGGTTTCCCACCATGGACTGCGGCGAGTCGCCCATAATTAAAAAAGGTGTCTCGTTCTGGTCGACCGTGTAAAGATTGTTCGGGCTGGCCTTTAAGGGCAGGAGGTACCAGGTAGTGGCGCTGGCCACACTAGAGTACGGACTCAGATTCCCCGTCTTATCGACGGCCTGCACCTGATAGCTATAGCTCGAACTGGCTGTCAAACCCGTGTCGCTGTACGTGGTCCCGGCCTGTGCCGCAATCTGCACAAAGTTGGTGCAGCCCGCGCCCTGGCACCGCCACACTGCATAATACGCTATCCCCACGTTACTCGTCGACGCGATCCAGCTCAGATTGATTTGGCTCGTACCTGCGGCTATCGCAGTCAGATTGCTCGGCGCCGTCGGCGCTTGGGAAGCCTGCGTAGTAGCCGCTGCCGAGTTCGAAAACGTACTCGCGTTTCCGCTCGAATCGACGGCCTGCACCTGATAGCTATAGCTCGAACTAGCCGTCAAACCGGTGTCGTTGTACGTGGTCCCGGCCGATGTCCCAATCTGCGCGAAGTTGGTGCAGCCCGGCCCCTGACAGCGCCGCACTGCATAATACGCTATCCCCACGTTACTCGTCGACGCGATCCAACTCAGATTGATTTGGCTCGCGCTCGCCGCCATCGCAGTCAGATTGCCAGGCGCCGTCGGCGGTTGCGGAGATTGCGCGACCGCCGTCGCAATGTTCGAAAACGTGCTTGTATTCCCCGCCGTATCCACGGCTCGCACTCGATAGCTGTAGCTGTTGCCGGACGTTAGACCGGTGTTATTGTACGCCGTCCCTGGGGTCGTCGCGATTTGCGTGAAGTTACTGCATCCCGCGCCTTGGCACCGTTGCACAATATAGTTCGCCAACCCCACCGTGGTCGTGGATGCCGCCCAGGACAGGTTAATCTGGGTCGTGCTGACTGCCGCTGCAGTCAGATTGCCAGGCGCTGTCGGTGGCGTTGTACCACCAGATGACGGTGTGCGGAAAGCGACCATCTGCATAATCCATGGGTTGGCTGGCGTGATGGGCGCGGTCGCGCTGTAGCTGCCCGTGACCGTGACCATAGTGTCTTCGACGATATCGCTGTCGGGCTGCGTTAAGATCCGACTCGTGAAGCCGGAGCCCGCGCCGGTAGTGGTGCTCTGCACCAGGTTGGCGGCAAAGAGAAGGTCGGTGGCGTTGGTCGTGGTGACCGGCCCGCTGCTGCTGGTGGCGCTATTACCGCTGTTGGCGATCGTCACATCCACCGGGTTGTTCGGGTCGGAGCCACGGTATTCGAGGATTCGAATGTCCGGAGATATTGCGGCAGGGGAGAAAGTCACCGTGACGCTGTTCGCTCCGGCCCCGGCCGCCACGATGTTCCTGGCGTAGTAAATGGATTGGGTGCCGTATCCGCTTTGGACCGTGGGGCCGACGGCGAGTGTGTATATGTTGCCACTATTGTCCGTGACCGCACTGACCGAGGCGGTGCTGTCGTTCCACCCCACCGCGATGACATTGATATCGCCGACAACCTGTGCCGCCCTGAACGTGGCCGTCACGCTGCTCTCAGGCCCTTGCGGGGTCGCATAATTGCCCTGCACGTAAGTGATGGCGGTGGCGGCAGCGATATAGGTGAATCCGTTCGCCAAACTCCCGCTCTGCGCCCCGGGGTTCATCACCATCACTGTTGCTGCGCCGGCGCTGCCCGCTGGAGTTATGGCCGTGATGGATGTGGGGCTCACCACCACGACGCTCGTCGCCGCCGTCATGCCAAACGTCACTGTCGCGCCCGCAGAGAAGTTCGTGCCTGTGATCGTCACTGCTGTCCCGCCCGCTGTCGATCCGCTGTTCGGCGACACACTGCTCACAGTCGGCGGCGTTGTACCGCCTGACGATGGCGTGCGGAAGGCGACCATCTGCATGACCCAGGGGCTGGATGGGGTGACGGGCGCGGTGGCGCTGTAACTGCCGGTGGCCGTGACCATGCGATCTTCGGCGATATCCCCATCGGGCTGGGTTAACAGGCGACTGGTGAAGCCACTACCGGGCGCGGTCGTGGTGCCCTGCACCAGATTGGCGGCAAAGAGCAGGTCGGTGGCGTTGGTGGTGGTTACAGAGCCGCTGTTGCCGGTGGCGCTGCTGCCGCTGGCCGCTGCCGTCACGTCGACCGGATTATTCGGGTCGGCGCCGCTGTACTCGAGGATGCGAATGTCCGGAGATATTGCAGCAGGGGAGAAAGTCACCGTGACGCTGTTCGCTCCGGCCCCGGCCGCCACGATGTTCCTGGCGTAGTAAATGGATTGCGTGGCGTATCCGCTTTGGACCGCCGGGCCGACGGCGAGTGTGTATATGTTGCCGCTGTTGTCGGTGACCGCTGCGATCGTGGCGGTGCTATCGTTCCACCCCACCGCGATGACATTGAGATCTCCGGCAGCCTGCGCCGCCGTGAACGTGACCGTCACGTTGGTCTCAGGCCCTTGCGGGGTCGCATAATTGCCCTGAACATAGGTGATGCTAGGCGAACCCAGCACAGTAACCGGACCCAGCCAGCACAACAGCGAAATTGCGACCACAGTCGAGAGGCGCGAATTCATGCGGGAAGTACAGCGATGAGAGAGTATCTTGTTCATATACAGCTGATGCGTCAGCATTCCCCGAGACCGCGACGCCTCCACTCGGAGCCATTCGTCCTGACGCAGGGATGGGCGCGCTGCTTCTGCACGATAGCCGATCCAAAAGGCGGCATTTGCGGGGAACCAGCCCCACCTAAGCGGCCGCCCCCGGCTTCCAACCGATGGTGCGATTGACGCAGATGACGTCCGTGATGCAGATTGGGTGACCTTTCCTAGCAAAGCAGGAGATTTCTCGTTCCTCGGCAACCGCGCGACTCGATGTTAACGAACGATAACTATCGTATTGGAATTACAGTCTGAAGGTGAGCTTGGTCCAGTAAAATCAGCGTCAAAATTGGCTTTAACAGGAATACAGGTACCAGTACTGTACCTTAGTACATACATTGAGCCAGTCTTTCTTCTTGATGGGCGGTCGGAGGGACGCCCAGATCAGGAATGAGAAACGCATTCTATTCGGCGTGCAATGCGCGGCTACCTCAAACCGCCAGCTTCAAGTGTCCCATCGCATTTAGGTAGAGATCCTCACTCAACCGAGGACTTGAGGGCGCTGAAATAATCAGCGCTCTGCCGCGGAAGTGAGAGGGACTATGGAAAAGACTCTCAGCGTATTCCTGACGATGACTCTGCCTGCTCGTCTGGGGCCCCAGCAGCGTCCGCAAGCGATTAATGACAAAGCTCTGCGTGATGCCGCGAAACCGAGGCCGCTTCGCTGAGACGCGGTTCAGCCCGCTGAAAGCAGATCGACGCCACAAACGCGGCGAGACTCGGCTTGGCGTGGAAAGCGATCGGTCTCCCACCCATCGCGCCCACATCTTTCCCTCCGAAACCCGGTTTGCCAGTTTTTTGTCGTTTTGGGAAAAAACACTGAACAATTGCGAGCGTCGAGGAATGTTCCGACTGGAAGGGGTTCGTTCATCGCTGAATACTTTGGGTCGGGAGTTCCAACTGCCCACGGCTTCTTTCCTCTGCGTGCTTGTTTCTGCATCGGCGAAGGGCAAATATCGTGTTTGCCGTCTTGCCCTGGTGAATACGGATCAGCAAATATTAAATGAAGATGCGAAATCGACGGAAACGTAGCCTTGCCGGATTCCTCATTCTTAGTGCAATAGCGTCGGTTTGGGCCGAGTCGCCGATCATGGAGCGCGTGGATACCACCGCTTTCGTCCAGATC
>Ga0206860_10073_pt1 | contig 26341 bp, 15 predicted proteins | sample Alteio_BWOrgCont_44_FD_152624 | JGI IMG/M metagenome (GOLD analysis project Ga0206860, IMG submission 152624) | Enriched cells from forest soil in Barre Woods Harvard Forest LTER site, Petersham, Massachusetts, United States -... | ecosystem: Environmental > Terrestrial > Soil > Temperate forest >...
TTGGGCGGTTGTGGGTTCAATCATTGCGAAGTCTGATGAAGCGAGGAGCAACATGTTGCCGGTCCGTTGTTTCTCGTGTTGCCAGTTAAGTAGTTGACTATAAACGTTTGTTGCCGTGTTGCCGATTTTCTGGACTTAACTATCTACTCCACTGAAAACAGCGAAAAAACTTGGAGCTTCAGACAAACTGCGGATGGCGACGCAATTTTTCCCACGTTTCCGGGGTAAGATGGGCCTGCCGATAGACCGGTTCCCAGAGGGGTTCGGCGCTTTTGGAAAGGCGCGCCCGTTTCAGCCAGGCGGCCGGCAACGGTTCGTCGAGTAATTCAAGTGTGTTGGCGGCGAGGGTTGTTTCGTCCTTTTCTCCGGTGGCGTGGCCTATGCCAACATAAAAACCCGCCAGCAGCAGGGTCACGCGCAACATCGTGCTTCGGGAATAGGTCGGCATGGCGCACGGGCGATTGGGATCAAGGGCCTGGAACAAATTGGCGAAAAGCGGGGCGGTCCACATCGCGGGATTTTTGGCGGGCGAAAAAGCGTCGAACAGAATCGCGTGCGGCGCAGGCGTCGGGCCGGGTTGATGCAGGAATTGGGGGAAATCGCCCAGGTGCAGCCGCCAGCGCACCGATTGTTGGTCCTGCTTGAAATCGGCGCGGCCTGTTTGCAAAAGTTCCTGGACAGCGTTTTCATATTGCGCCAGATAACCCAGTTTTGCGGAGTGTCGCAGGGCAAATTGCAGCGGCGCAATGGTGTGGTCAAAGCTGATGACGTGCAGGGAACAAGACAGATCGCGGGTGGCGCGCAAGGCGGTAAGCACATTGGCCGCCGCGCCCAAACCAACGTCCCAGATGACGAATTCGCCGGCTTGCGATTGCACGCGCTCGCGCAGCTTGAGTTGATTGACGTAGAGCGCCTGTGCTTCGGCGACGGGGCCGACGACGGGATGAAACGTTTCGCCTTCCGCCAGCGAGTGAATGCTGAAAGTGCCGTTGGCCAGTTGGACAAGTTGGTAATCGTCGCCAGGCATATGCGGGTTCTTGAGAATAATTCTAACGCACCCGGGACATGAGCACGATGCCGGCGCCGCCGAAAAGGGCGTTGGGCAGCCACGCAGCCACCACTGGTGGAAGGTAGCCCGCCACACCCAGGCCGAAGGAAATTTTTTGCAGGATAAAGTAGGCGAAGCAAATGAAAATACTGCCGGCCACGCCGACGAATACGTTTTGCCGGCCGCTGCGCGCGCCAAAGGGCAGGGCGATCAGCACCACCGCCAGGCAGGTGAATGGCGCAGAGATGCGGCCTTGCAGTTGCGTCATGAGGGCCGACCGCTTTTGCCGTTCCAGATGTGGATGCCAGCGCAGGTAGGTGAGAAGTTCGCGGATGGAAAGTTGCGCGCCTTTCGCGGCTTCGTCCGGAGTGAGGGCGCTGACCTTGATTTCCGTTTTAATCGAGGCGGGGGTTTCGGACAGGGAGATGTCAAAAGCGCTGTTGGTGGTTTGCAGGGGGCTGATGTCGCCCGCCGCTTTGTCCCATCGTTCGACGTTGAAAAAGCGCCAATGACCGTCGGTATAAATGCCGCGTTTGGCGAAAATCGAGTGAATCGCGCCATCGGGCGTTTCCCAAGTAACAGCGGGCCCGATCATTTCTGAAGTGACTCGATTGAAATGGGCAATATTCCAATGGCGTTGGGCGGCGTCGTTATGAAAAACCAATCTTGGAGTCCAGTTGCGGTCCTGGCCGGGGTTCTTGCGGCGTTCCAGGATGTCCTTGGACGTTTCCGAAGCGCGCGGCACCCACAGCTCGTTGAGGGCGAAAATGGCGATGCCGCAAACAACCCCTACGCCCAAGTAAGGCAGCGACAATCGCCAAAGACTGATGCCCGCCGCGCGCATGGCGATTAATTCGTTGTGCCGGCTGTGATTGGTCAACGAGTAAAGGGAGGCCAACAGAAGCGAGACGGGAATGACCTGGTCGGCCAGAATTTCCGGCAACGTGACAATGTAATACTCGATCACATCGAGGAAGAGCAGATGGCCGTCCTGGAAACGGTTGATCTCGAAGATTAAATCAAAAGCGATGTAGAAAACCAGGAAGCCGCCCAGGCAATAGGCCAACGGCACCAACAACTCGCGCAGTAGATAGCGATCCAGCAAACGCACAAGAATAAGTTATTTCGCAGGCAAAGCGGAATGGATGAACGCGGCCAGATCCCGTTTCAACTCTACCAGCGAAGGTTGATTGACGTACATCATGTGGCCCGCCTCGTAATATCCCATGCTGACGTTGGTCTGAAGGTTGGGCGGCAGGCCCATGTGATCAAAGGTGTAGCGGGTGGCCAGGTAAGGTGTGGCCATGTCATAATAGCCGTTGGCCACAAAAACCTTCAGGTAGGGATTGTGCGTCATAGCTTCCTGCAGCGTTTCCGCCACGTCGAGGTAGTGGTTCCGGGCGCTGTTGAAATCCCAAGGCTGCACTTTTCCAGTCAATACTTCGTACGGCAGGTCGCTCTCGAACTTGAGTTCGCGCCGGACGTAATCGTTCAAGGTGGCCGTGAAAGGTCCCAGCACGGAGGTGAAACTGGGATCGTAATCCGGGGAATCGCCGGCGGCGTCCACGTTCGGCCCCGTCCGGCGCGCGTCGTAGCGTCCGATAATAAGACGTTCCTTGCGCAACAACTCCGCAAAAAAACGGTGAGCCTCGATGCGCAGATCGGCCCGGTCCACGTAGTCTTCGGACAACCCCGTCAGGCGCGCGACTTCCTTGATGATATGTCGCCGATCCGATGCAGAAAGGGCGGAGCCTTGCATGAGGGCGCGGCTGTAATCGCCGAGGGCAAACTGTTCTGATTCTTTCAACGCTTTCTTCCTGTCCGCTTGCAAATCGGACGGAAGTTTCTTGTGGAACCAGGCCGCGGCGGTTTCCGTGGGGAGATACAAAACGAAAGGAAGATCGTTGCCCGCATTAAAACTGATGGTGGAAAAGTCCAGGACCGAGGAAACCAGCGCAATGCCATTGAGGTAGAGGCCAAAACGATTTTCCAAATAACCCGACAACCCGGCGGCGCGCGTTGTGCCGTAACTTTCGCCGATGAGAAATTTGGGCGAATCCCAGCGTTTGTAACGTGTGGTGTAAAGGCGGATGAAATCGCCGACCGATTCGAGGTCCTGGTCCACGCCGTGGTATTTGCGGGCGTCTTCGAGCGGCACTGCCCGCGTGAAACCGGTGCTGACAGGATCGATGAAGACCAGGTCGGACTCATCCAAAAGGGAATACTCGTTGTTGATCAAATGAAACGGGGGCGGCGGCAGGCCGCCGTCTTCCTTTAGAAAAACCCGGCGCGGGCCAAGCACACCCAGGTGCAGCCAGACCGAGGATGAACCGGGGCCGCCATTGAAGGAGAATGTCACCGGCCGTTCATTCGCATTGGTCTCGTCCAGGCGGGTATAGGCGACAAAGAAAAACGAAACGTGCGGCTTGCCTTCCTCGTCCTTGATCATCAGGGTGCCCGCCGTTGCCTTATATTTGACTTCCACGCCGTTGATGGTGACGGAGTTGGTGGTTTCGGAAAGGTCGTCCTTGGACTCCTTTTTGTCCGCGGCATCGCTTTTGCTCTCTTCTTTTTTATCCGGCTTGGCGTTTTTAGCCTCTTCCTTTTTTGGCGCGACAGATTTTTTGGGTTCGGCTGTCGAGGCGGGCTTTTTGTCCTCGTCGGCGCGCAGGGCGGAGGAGGCGCAGCAGAACGCGGTGACGGCCAGAACTGGCAGCAAGGCGGCAAAGATGGATTTACGTTTCATGGCAAAATACTGGTCTTCGTGAAAAAATAGTCAAATATAACAAGCGGCGGCAAGCACGGAACATCACGTGCTCCCTTTCATGGCGCGGACCAGCGCCTTGACCCGGGCCAAATCCACCGGGTTGCCTATCCGGCCGTTCTTTTTGAGTGAGCTGCCCACAATCGCGCCATTAATCCAGGGCAAAAAATTCCGCGCATTGTCGGCGTTGAAGCCGCTGCCGATGAGGACCGGCGCCTGGGGACATATTTCGCGCGCGGTCTCGACGTCAGCCGCCAAAGCCGGAAGACCGGTGCCGGGGCCTGAGATGATTAGCGCGTCGGCCAGCCCGCGTTCCCAGGCATCGCGCGCGGCGTCCTGCAACGACTCATCGGCCAGCGGAACAGCATGTTTGACATGGACATCAGCCAGGATTTTGGTTTGCGGACAGAGATGGGTGCGGGCGCGGACGGTTTCGTAGGCATTGCCTTGCAGGATCCCCTGGTCGGTCAGCATCGCGCCGGTGTGGACGTTGACGCGAATGAAACAACCATCACAAGCCGCCGCCAGGCCGAGGGCCGCCCGCGCGTCGTTGCGCAGGACGTTAAAGCCGATGGGCAGCCGGATGGCAGCGTGAACGGCCACGCCGGCGCGGGCCATGGCGGCAATTGTTTCCGGCGCAACGGACCCGGCTGCAAACGGCACATCGCCAAAATTCTCAATGATCACCGCCGTTGCCCCGCCTTTTTCGTAAGTGACGGCATCTGCGACGGCGCGGTCAAGGATCGGCTGCAACCCGCCGCGAAAGCGCGGGGCGCCGGGCAGCGGTGGGAGATGAATAACACCAATCAAAGCCTTGCCGCGTGACAAATCCAATTTCATAAACGACGAATGCTACAATAGGTTCGGGTGGAACTCCACATAAACAGATTACCTCTCCAGTCCCAAGATGCTTTGATTCCGAGTATTACGGGATGTCGTAGGTGTAGTAACCGTCGGCCACGGGGCGGGTTTCGTCCTGCCACCAGTGCTTGACCACCCAAGCCTCGGTTTTGGCTTGGACTCCATCAGGCAGCCAGGCATGAACGGCCAGTTGAATGGGCTTGCCGGACCAGCGCTTGGGCAGGCGAAACTTATAGACCACCCAGGAACAGCCGAAGGATTGGGTGTTGCCAAATTGCCGGGCGTCGGGAACCGGGACCATCTGCACGTTCTCGCCGTCAATACGAAGGATGGGCTGAACAATTTCTTCGACGGTCGGGATGTATTTCCATTCGGCATCACCCCGGCGCAAACGAACGACGACGGCAAGTATGGAAGGATCATCACCCAGCGCGGGCAGATCGGCGGCGTATGATTGCGTCCCAAGCTTGAGGTTTTTGGCCGAGAAGGCGGCGGCATCTGCAAAGCGAATGTCCAGGAGTTTGTCTGGCGGCACATTTCGCAAGGGCAGGGGAACGCCGAGCTTGGCGGCTTCCTGGTCGGAAATGGAGCGGAGAGGCAGGGTTTCCTCCTTCGCATCGGCGCTGACTTCGAGCATCAAAACTTCAAAGGGACGCAGCCACAGATCCAGGGTGTCGCCAAATTTGAATTGCTTGCCGTCGGGCCGGCGCAGGTTGTTTTGTTCCGGGAAACGGGAGACGACATGCAAAACCGGGTTTTTAGGCGCATCCAAGCCGATGCTGGAGTCGAGAGTGAGTTGAACACGGCGCGAGGCGAAATGGTCGTTGTTCAGAAAGAGAAAGGCGTGCGGACGCTTTCCGTGGCCGTAAGCGTAGCCGTAGGGCTGATTGAGGGCGGGGTCGCCCAGGATGTTGATGCGATGGCGAAAGAGGGATTCATTTTGATGGGCGATTGCGGTTATGCGGTGCAGGAAGTCCACGTCGTCATCGTCGAGTTGATAGAGGTCACCCCATAAGTTGGGGAAAAGAAGGCTGCCGCGTCCCAAATCCATCACGAGCGCTTCGCGCCAGCGTTCCTTGGCCATGAAGTTTCCCCACCGGCTGTGCGAAAGCCAGACGCCCAGGCTGTCTTTGTCCATGGGAGGAATTGTGGAGGCAAATTGGGCGTTTTCGTCCTGGGCGAGCGTGACGGAATCGCGATAGTAAAGGGTGGGGGTGGTGCTGGTGCCGGAACCTTCCATCTCCAAGCCGGATTCAAAGACCATGTCGCCGTAAAGCGCCCAGAAGGGGGAGCCGACGCCCCAGTACCATATAATAAAAACATCCGGCGCGGCGGCGCGGGCGTTGTTGGCCACGTCAATCAGGTTGTTATACATTGCTTCCGTCGAATATTTGCCGGGGAGATGGCCGTGCGTGGTGCTGTCGCAATAATAATTGCCGCCGTCGAACTTGAGCAGTCGGACTTTGTTCTCGCGGATTTGGTATAGGACGGCGTTTTTGAAAATGTTGAAGTAAGGTTCCGAGGCAAAACAAAAGTTAATCCCACCCTCGGTAAGGGGAGAGCCCTGCCGCCAGGGGAGGCCGGGTGGGTTGGCCGGGGCATAGGCCGGCGCGTAGTCCCAGCACGATTGCGTGGCCCAACTGGTGCCGAACCAAAGGCCAAACTTCATGCCTAGGCCTTGGATGCGGTCCACAATTTCCCCGGGGCCGTTGGGAAAACACGTTGGCCGGAAGCGGGTGAGGTCAGAGGCGGGGTCCGACCAGCCGGTGTCGAAGGTGAAATAATCAAAGTGAACTCCCTTGCCTCGGAGTTTTTGCAAAAGGTTGAGCACGTCGAGCGTTTCCTCATCATCCAGGGTCGGACACGCACCCCATTGGTTGTTAATACCGAATGGCGTGTAAACGGACAGAAATTTTTTCGGACGCAAGCTCTTGGACTGAAGATAGGAAACAAAGTGGTCACGGGCCTGGTCTTTGGCCGCCACGCTGACCAGGGCAACATGGCTGGTAAAGCCCGCACCCGGCGCTAACCGTTTGCCTGGGAAATGAGAAAGTTCCACGCGTCCACCGTTGCCGGTGTTAACCCCGGCCGGATGTTCGATGGCAGCGAACACTTCATCTTCGATAAAAAGCGGTTTGCCATTGCCACCGCCGGAAGTCGTGCCGGGGGTTGTGAAGTCATCCAGGTTGACATCGAGCAGAAGAAGATCATGGTCGGAGAGGTTGGTCACATCGATCCATTTGCGGCGGGTGTCGCCGTCGAGTTGAACGTGCAGGGTCACGCTGACGGCAGAGGAGCGGGGACGTAATTCGAACACGGCGTTTTGGGCATCGATCAGGCGCGCGTCGCGCACTTCAAAATCTTCGGCACGGGTGAACGGTTGAGCTACGCTATCAGCGGCCCCCGAGAAGTTAAGCCCCAGTTCGCGCACATCGGACAAAACGAAACGGTGGCCGGTGAGTTTGTTGTCGAACCATGTGCTGCGCAAAGGGCCGTCGCTCCAGTCAAAATTCCAGGCCAGTTGTTTGTTTGACAGTGTCATTTGCCGGGGAGGCGCGCCGGCATGCTCTTTTTTCAATTCGAGGACGAGCACCCAATCGTGGTTTATGCCACCGGGCGGCGGACAGTTCCAGAGGCCGTTGTTGTCGCTTTGAATTTGCCCCAATTTCGTCGTCAAGCCGCTGACAGGATCGAAGTAACTGGCATCGTAAGACGAATGAGGACCAAGCTCCCGTACTTCGACTGGCCCGGCGCTTTGCGAGTAAATAACGCGGACGACGCCGGGAATGCCTGTGGCTTGGGGGCCAAAGACATCGTTGTTTTGACCGTCGATTTGGCCCCACGGTCCACCGCCGTAAGCGGCCACGACCATGGCGTTCGTCCAGGGGCCGTCTGCGTTTTTGGCGGAATACCATCCCTTGCCAGAAACAATTCGCGTGACACTATGGTCGGCAAATTGGATTTCGAGCGCGGCAATCAATCCGGCGGGATTGGCGCTTGGCGCAGGCATGTTTTCGGCCTCGACGGTCAGCACATTTGTGCCTGTTTTGAGCAAATGAGCCAGATCGTTGAACTGCCCGGGGTTGGCCCAGTCCGTACCACTACCGAGTTTGGTCCCGTTGAGCCACACTACGAAGCGGTCATCGGCGGAAATGCGCAATTGCGCGCGGTTCACATCGTTACCGGGGGCCAGGACGAAGTCGTGGCGAAAGAAACATTTTTCGGCGGGAGCGTCCACGGCGGGGTTGCCTTCGGGGAACCAAATCCAATCGGCCTTTGCCAGGGAACCGCCGGTCGAGCGGGCCCATTCCGGATGGGGACGAAAATCCTGCCAGGCGAATTGTTCGAAGAATCGTTTACCAAAACCCTCTTGTTCCGAACCGAGGAAATGCATGGCTTCGTTCCAGGGAGTGGTGCCATAGGTGCCGCCATGCGGAGATTTGCCATGCGGCTGGCCGGGGCGGTTGCATTGCCAGATGCCGTTGGCGCCATAAGTGTGGCCGGCTGCTCCGTTCATCAGGCAAAGCCAGAACATGCGCCGCGTCCATTCCGTCGGGATGCTGTTATTGAGCATTTCGTAGCTCGCTTCGCCGTCAATGACCGGCAGGGTTGGCGCGGCGGCGTACGAATTGCGCACGGTGCTGACGGTGATGGGCACGGCTTCCTGCTTGCCATGCGGTGTTTGCAACATGTCGAAGTCAAGCAGGGCGGGATCATCGGTGGAATGTCGCGCCGTTAAGGGGCCGATGCCCGTGGGATGCAGCGTCAATGGACGATGCCACGGATCGGTTGTGCGAATGTAACGCAACACCTCGGTCCATTGATGGATCTGATTGCGGTCGTCATGGGGAAAGCCCTTGGCCAAATACCAGTCGAGATTGGCTTCGCCCGCAGCGCACCAAACCACGGGGAGTGCCCCGTAACGGGCAATGAGATAGCGCCAATGCGCTTTCATCTTTTCGACACCCATCCAAGGCATGAAATAACCCCACGCGCCGACAATGCAGGGAGTAAAGCCTTGATCGACCAGGTAGAGCAGGCGTCGGTCTGCCGCGTCAAAATATTCGGGGCGAATGCTGGTGTAATTGGTTTCCCAGGGGAAACCCGCCTCATTGGCGCCGCGCGGGTCGAACGGAAACATGTCCGGATAAAGGCCGGCAACGATTTGAATGACGTTGAAACCCTTCTCCTTGCGATCAGCGGTCAATTGCTGGAACTCGTCCGGAAAATGAAGGCGATGACAAAGGCCCATCCACCAAGTGTCTCCGAGCCAAAAAAAAGGCGTGCCGTCCTGGTGTTCCAGGAAGCGATGGTTTGCCGCCACGCGCACCGGACCGTGCGCATAAAGAGGGTTCCCACCCTTGTAGGGGGTGATCTCGACTTTGCCCGTGACGCCGTGCAGGCCGGTATCGCTCGTTTCTGAACATTCAGTGCGGAAAGTATGCGTTCCAAGCAGCGGCGAGGCATAGCGCGCCTTCCATACCTTGCCTCCGTCCCAGAATGCGGGCACGCGCAATTCGCGGCCGGAAGGGTCGATAAGAACCACGTCGAGTAGAACCTGATTGAACGGGTCGGGATGAGCACGTTCCGCGATAAAAGTCATTTCGACCATGACATTGGCCTCGGTGTGAAAGGATCGGCCACCGGCAAAGGCAATCAGGGTGGACGCCATCCAGAGCGTCAGGAAGAGAGACAGTTTACGTCGTGGCATACGAGTAAAATGGCGGGTGGCCTGGCAAAGTGTCAATGCGTGAAATTAAAGGATGGTGGCAGGAGCCGGAATTGAACCGGCGACACAAGGATTTTCAGTCCTCTGCTCTACCAACTGAGCTATCCTGCCAACCATTTTGACCAGCCAACCTTACAACAGTGCCGCCCGATTGCGCAAGCTTTCAGGTTTTTAGAATATTATGAAGGAAGGACTTGAATGTTCCACCAAAGTGCCCTAATAGACTCTTCCCTGTATGCGGAATAGCTTCAAAGCACGACCCACCCTCAAAGATGTGGCCCGGATTGCCAAGGTCTCGTATGCGACGGTGTCGTACATTCTGAACAACAACAAGCACGCCGCGCGCATCAGCGACAAGACGCGCGACGCAATCTTGAAAGCGGCTGCCCGATTGCGCTACCGTCCGGACCCGAGCGGGCGCGCATTACAGCGCGGTTACACCAACCAGGTGACACTTCTGATCACCACTTGGGAACTGGCGGTTTCCCATGCGGCCACAGCCATGGCCATCAGCCGCGCGGCCTCTGCGCAGGAGCTGGATGTTTCCGTGCAGGTGGCCGATACCAGTGAGGACGCGGCATCTTTTCTGGAAAAGCGCATGTTTCATAATTCGGGCGGCTTGCTGGTTCTTTGGGATTCGCCCGCGTTGAAAAAAAGCCGCTTGCGACAACTGGCCGCGGAAGGCTTGCCGGTGGTGGATTTGCTGCCGGACGCGCCACCGGGCATTTCCGTTGTGACCGCCGACCGCGAAGATGCGGGGCGGCGGGCGACCCGGCATTTGATCGAATTCGGCCACCGAAAAATCGGCATGCTCAGCGACTCTGTCACGCGCATTAAAACCAGTCTGCGCAAGGTGGCAGGATATCGCCGGGCGTTGAAGGACGCAGGCATTCGTTACGACGAGCGGTTGATGGAAAATGTCACGGAGTCCGGCTTTCAAGGGGGCTATGATGGCTTCCAGCGCCTGGTTCGCCGGTGTCCCGATGTTACGGCGCTGTTTTGCCTTAATGATCCAACGGCCCTGGGCGCCATTACTGCCGCCGTCGATATGGGACGGCGGTGTCCTGAAGATATTTCCGTGGTCGGTTTCGGCGACGCGCCGGAGGCTAGCTATTGGCGCCCCAGTCTGACCACATTTTCACTTTCTTGCGATGACATTGCCGCCAAATCCGTCGAGCTGCTGGTAGACCTGCGAAAAAATCGGAGGAAGGCGGCAAAGACAATTTTAATTCCCGAAGAACTCATCATTCGAAACTCGACTGGTCCGGCGCGATGAAATCCAATGTGTGCATGGCGCTGCTTTTGGCCGCGATGGCGCAGGGTCACGCGGCTTTAACGGACGGCAAAATCACGTTGTCCGAAAACAATCTTCAACTTGGAACGCACATTTCTCTCTCCGGCCAATGGTTCTATAAACCCGGCTATGCTGTCGCCGCCTCAGAAAGGCCGGAAACTGAATCCGATAACGCCGGTTTTGTTCCCGTGGCTGTTCCGCAATTCTTGAACCGGATTTATTGGTGGCTTGATGATTCGGAGGATTTTAAGAAGCACGAAGACCAGCGACTCAAAAAACTGGGATTCGATACCGACAGGGCGGAGGACGGCTGGTACCGTCTGCAAGTGAACCTGCCGGCCCTTCCCAAAGGACGACATTTGTTTCTCGAGTTCGAAGGCGTGGCCATGAAATGCAAGGTCTTTTGCAACGGCCACCTTTTGGGCGATCACCAGGGCATGTTCAGCCGTTTCGACTTTGATTTGACGGCCTATTTGCAACCGGGCGAAAACCTCATCGCGGTTTTCGTTTCCATGGAGAAAATTCCCCCTTCGACCTTTTCCATGGGCGAAGCGGTGACGGTCAACCTGACGGCTTCGAAAGTGAAAACCATGAGCAAGGGAATGTATGGTCCCCTATGGCCGGGAGAGAACAATCGAAGTTATGATTTACACGGCATTTGGCAGCCGGTGAGCCTGGTGGCGCGCGGGGAAGGGGAGATTGACAATGTGTGGTTTAATCCGTCACTCGACGGCGGGGATCTGAAGGTAAGCGCGCATTCGTTTGAACCGGGAGGGGCGATGATCAAAGCAAGATGGATCGACGACAAGACAGGCGGGGATTTTGCCCAAGTCAGCGGGCCAGCTTCCGCCCAAACTTTCAGCTTGCATGGGGTGCAGCCAAAACTTTGGACGCCCGCCGAGCCAAATCTGTACCGCTTGCAGGTGACATTGGAAGGCGGCGACGGCCAAGTGCTCGACCAATGGAACGGGAAGGTCGGTTTTCGCACGTTTGAAATTCGCGGCAACAAATTTTTCTTGAACGGACATCCCTGGTGGCTGCGCGGCGCGGACCATTTGCCCTATGGCAAAAATCCCTGGGACCCGCAATTGCCACACAAGCTGATTCAATTGTTGCACGACGCCAACTTGAACGTGACGCGCACCCACGGCATGCCCTGGAATGAAGCGTGGCTGGATGCGGCGGACGAAATTGGCCTGGGCGTGAGCATCGAGGGCATTCGTCCCTGGGGACTTTCCGGCCAAATTGGCCCGACACCGCCGGACATTTTTCAGCAATGGTTGACAGAGAACAAGGATGTAGTCGAACGGTGCCGCAATCATCCCAGCGTTTTGATTTATACGATTGGCAACGAAATGATGCTGAAGGACTCGAAGAACCTGGAGAAATGGAAGCAGCTTTCCACCGTGGTCAAACAAACCCGGAGGATTGATCCAACCCGCCCCGTCATCGCCTCCTCGGAATACGAACGCGATCCTCAATTTTATAAGACCGTCCTCGAAACCAACGGCATTGATGACGGAGACATCGACGACTTGCATCGTTACAACAACTGGTACGGCCCATCATCATTTGTCACCGATTCGAAGTTCGAAAATGAAATGAAACGCAATGGTGGCAGGCGCCCGCTGATGGGCCAGGAAATGTCCACTGGCTACCCGGACCTTGATACCGGCCTGCCGGTGATGCGCTACACGCGTGACCTGCTTACCCCGCAAGCATGGGTTGGCCTCGACGCCTATCCAGGGAGCGACCCTGCCGTGTTTCTGGAACATCACCGCGCCGTGACCAAGCGGTGGGCCGAGCAACTGCGTTTCCAGCGCGGGACCAACACCGCCGGATTCATGTTGTTCGCCGCCGAATGCTGGTTTTCGCACAGCTACGATCCTCAAACGGTTGCGCCATATCCGGTTTATGAGGCCATGCGTCAGGCTGATGCGCCGGTCGGGTTGGCTTGGGAAACAGGCCGCCGCCGCTTTTTTGACGGCGAGAAAATGAACACGGCCGTCTTCATCAGCAATGACGACGACCAATTCCGCGACTTTCACAATCTGAAACTGAAAGTCACTTTTCCCAACTTCGAAACGCAGATGCTGGCCGACGTTGCGGAGCTTCGCTATTCCAAAACCGTCCGTGTGCCCGTGTCTGTGGCCTTTCCCAAAACAGGGATGTTGCGCCGGAAAATGCTGATGTCTTTGGAACTCAAGCGGGGTTCGGAGACGGTCAGCACAACGGTTGAACCGGTGGAAATTTTTTCCAATGAGGTCAAGTCGCTCACTCCTGGCGCGGGAGTGATTCTTCTTGAACCAGGCATGTCTCTGGATTCATTGGCGGCGGGGCATTCCGTTCGCCAGCAAATCGAAAACGGAGCCACTGCGATTGTTTTTTCGCCGGGGCAGGGGATTGTGAAGATGTTTCCAGAGGCGGTTGGCGACTCAAAAAAAATTGTTGGCGAGTATGCGGATTTTTCCCCTGTTGCCGGGACGCCTCTTGCTGGCGGATTGCAGCTGACGGACTTGAAGTGGTGGGGACGGACGAATGACTGGCGTACGTTTGTGGCCAGCCAGGCGCAACGCTTACGCACCAACGGGCCTGCCCGCGAATTGATTCGCTACATTCCCTCGCACGGATACATGGCGTTGGACAAACTGCCTGAACAACATTGGACGGTGCTGTGGGAACTTCGCCTGGGCCGGGGACGATTATGGATTTGCGATCTGGACCTGGAGGAATGCGCCGGCGTCGATCCGGCGGCGAAATTATTTGCGGTGAATCTTTTCCGCGCCGCAGCCGACCCCGCTTCAACCAGCTCGCTGCCCCGGGTGCCGTCGCATGAGGAATTGTTAAAGGGACGAACGCCGCCGTGAAGGGCCTTTTTGCCACGCCTGCCAGCGTTTCCAATCTTTGCGGAGCGCGTTGACCATGTCGGTGGCAGACTGATTGAGGGACGTCGCCCGGATTTTCCCAAAACGCTTCAGGATGGCGGCAGGATTGCCGCTGGCGAGGTGGATGTTGGCGGTTTCCCAACCCATGGCCAGCAGGAGCGCCTCCTCGTCCCAGCGCCGGGGCAATTCCGCCAGTTCGAGACGGCAACAATCCGGCGACAGCCGCCGTACTACCCATTCATCTGTCAAGGCAAGAAACGGGTCGGGGCAGCGCACTCCTTTATTGATCAAGCGCAGGTAATAATCCTTTTTACCGCGCTGGCCGGCCCAGACGCAGGCCGAGGGGGCGCGGGCCTTGGCTTCGCGCGCGATGCGTCCCCCGTGATGCAGCGCAACGGCAATGTATCGTTCGTGCCCTAGGCTGCCAACACCGGCCACCCGATGCGCAAACCGCACTTGTTTCCCGGTTTCCGGCAACGCGGAGAGTAACGCCTTGCGCGCGCTGCGCGGCGCTGATTTTACCTGGCGTTGCTTTTGCAGGTGCCGCCAGAATTTCTCCGGGTCGCGCAAGCGGTCCCGCGCCATTTCGCGCAGGGATGTTTCTTCCTCGGCGAGCACAAACGGCTTACCGCCGGTTTGCAGTCCTTTGCGATAACCGGTCAGTAAAATTTCCGCCGCCGCCTGGGCTTCGATCTTAAGACGCCCGTCCGGGCAGGCGATCTGGACGCTGGCCAGCAGGCGCGTCAAGTCATTCGTGCAGGCCATGGGAAACGCCTCGTCGAAATCGTTGATGCCCCAGACCAGGCGGCCTTCCGAGTCCCGCCAGGTGCCAAAATTTTCCACATGCAAATCTCCCACTGCGACAACTTCCGGGGCCTTGGCGATGGACGCGCACACTTCCGGCCATAATTGCGCCCAACGATAAAATGTCCCGCGGAAAAAGGCGAAAAACGAATTCGCCATGTAATTATGCTTGAGCGCCAGGTCAGCTGGAACCAGTCGCAGGTGGCAGGCCAGCCATTTTTCATAACTGCGCGTGGCCTTGATGAAATTCATAACAACTGCGCGGCCACTCGTTCGCCCAGGGCGGCCGCTTCACTTAACGGCGCCCGCGCCTCGGCCCGGCAGGCCACGCCGGTCAAAAACGATACCGCTCGCAGATGAAGTTCCTCGCCGTCAACCCGCGCGTGCGCACCGACCGGTGTCTGGCAGCCGCCGCCCATCGCTCGCAGTAAAGCTCGTTCGGCAATCGCGCATTGGAAGGTTTCGTGATCGTTCAACCGCCGGCATATCCCGGCCATGCGCTCGTCGTCCTCGCGGATTTCCAGGCCGAGCGCGCCCTGGCCGGGGCAGGGCAGCATCTCATCGGTGTCAAGAATTGTGACGGCCAGGCCGTCGGGAGTGTCGCCGCCTTTCAAACGTCCGCCGGCGGTGATTTGGATGTGGAGCCGGGCCAGGCCGGCGGCGGCCAGGATGGTGGCGTCGATTTCAGGTTGGTCAGCCAGTTTTTGCAGGCGGGTGGGGACATTGCCGCGAATTTCGACCACCTTGAAATCCGGACGCCACGCCAAAATTTGCGCTTTACGGCGCGTGCTGCTGGTGGCAACAGTCAGGCCCGATGGAAAAGCAGCGAGTTTTGTTTTGGGCTTGATCACATTGCGATAAATCAAAACGTCGCGAACATCGGCGCGCTTTCCCGCCACTGCCCCCAGTTTCAAGCCGTCGGGCAGTTGGGTGGGAAGATCTTTCAGGCTGTGCACGGCGACGTCCGCCCGGTTTTTGAGCAGGGCGACTTCCAGTTCCTTGGTAAAAAGACCGCGCGGCAAACTGGCGTCAATGCGCGACATGGCGACGGATTGCAATTTGTCGCCGGTGGTTTTGATGATTTTGAGGGCGAAGGCCAGCTTGGGAAATTTTGCGCGGCATGCCGCCAGGACCATGTTCGCCTGGGCCAGGGCCAGGGCGCTGCCGCGCGTCGCAATGAGGATGGGCGGTCCGGTCATGCGCGGGCTTTATTCATTCCAGAAAGAGAGGCGGTCGTCGCGGCGGTGATGAGCAACCCCGCCTTCTGGCGGATGATGGCTTCGCAACGGACGATTTCCTCCTTGCGCTGGCGAAGGTAATCGTCGGCAATGGCCTGCAAATCGTCGATGTTATAAAGGAAAACGTTCTCCAGAAAATTGACGGACGGATCGATGTCGCGCGGCACGGCGATGTCAATGAGCAGCAGGGGCCGGTTGCGGCGCAGTTTCATTAACGACTCCAATTTGGCCCGGTCCAGGATATAATGCGGCGCGGCCGTGCTGCTGATGACGATGTCGATGGCGGGAAATTCGGCGGCCCAATCCTCGAAGTGAACGGCCCGTCCGTCCAGTTCGCGGGCCAGGGCCACGGCGCGGTCATGGGAACGGTTGGAGACAATGATGCTGTGGGCGCCGCGGCTGAGCAGGGCGCGCGCGGTTTTCTCGCTGGTTTCTCCCGCGCCAATAACCATGACAGGATGCTGTTCCAGCGAACTGAAAATCTTCTCCGCCAGCTCGACCGCCACGGAGCCGACGGAAACGCTTCCGCGCTGGATGTTGGTCTCCGTCCGAATATGCTTGGCTACGTTGAACGCTTTTTGAAAGGCCTTGTTCAGGTGGCGGCCGGTTTGCTTGTGTTGCAAGGCGGTTTGATAGGCTTGCTTTAACTGGCCCAGGATTTCGGTTTCGCCGACCACCATGGAATCCAGGCCGCAGGCGACTTTAAATAAATGTTCCAGGCTTTCCGGCTCGCTGTAAAAATAAATTTCAGCGTCGATCGGTTCCTGGTAGTTGTGGTGGCTGATCAGGAATTGCCGGAGTTTCGGCATGGCCTGGCGCGCGGGCAGTTCGGTTGCCGCGTAGATTTCCACCCGGTTGCACGTCGAAAGGATGACGGCTTCTGTTACAATCTCACTCTGGCGCAGTTTTTCCAGGGTGGCGGGAATGGTCGCGTCGGGAAAGGCGAAGCGCTCCCGCACCGTGACGGGCGAGGAGTGATGGCTTAATCCGATGACGACAAGAGGCATGGGTGGCGGCTGGGTTAAAATTGGTGGGTAGGCGACAACAGGTTGATGCCCCAAAAGGTCAGCAGCACAAAGGCGAAAGTCCCGACGGCGCCCCAGGCAAAGCGACGGCCGGATTGGTTGAATCGCCCGTGCAGGATGAGCAGGGCCAGGTAGAGCGCCCAGACCAGCCCGGACCAGATCACTTTCGGGTCATTGGCCAGGTGCTCCTCGGGCCGGCCTTTGAGCAGGAGCGGAATAAACGCCAGGCCGGTGGTGAGCAGGATAAAACCGGCCCAGAGCAGGCGATTGATTATTTTTTCAAGGCGATCCATCGGCGGCATCACGGAGAAGACGGCGCGCAGCTTGTGAAACTTCAAATTGTGCTCTTGCGTCAAGTACATGACGGCGGCGACGGAGCTGAGGCCAAAAGCGCCGTAGGAAAGCAAGGTCAGCGCCGCGTGCAGGCTGACCAGGTCGATGTTGAATTGCGGCTTGGCCGTGTGCGTGTCCAGGGCCGGCATGAGCGCAAACACGCCGATGGCAAAAAGGATGGGCGCGGTAAATGCGCCGATGTAGCGCAACCGCGGCCAAAGCCCGACGAACAGGCAAATCCCGGCAATCGTCGCATCGACGAACACAACGGCTTCGTAGAGGTTGTTGACCGGGCATTGGCCGTGCAGCAGGCCGCGCATGAGCATGGCCTTCATTTGCAGTCCGAAACCGATCAGGAGCAGGGCATAGTTGGCGTGATCGTGCAGGCGGAAACCCTTGCGCCACAAAAACAGGGAATAAATCGTGCTCAAACCGTAAACGATTACGGCCAGCAAAAAATAATGGCGGTCAGTCAGCCAAAGCACATGCTTAGGGTACTCCGGCGGATTGTTGACGCAAGCAGGATTTCATCAGGGACGAGGGGGAGGGTGTGTCTGGATGAGGTTGGCGGCGGCCTGCTGGGGCGTGATATGATCCTGGTTTTCCAGGGAAGTAATCGCCCCCGTCATTGTCGCCGTGGCGGGCGAGGTGCCTTCGACGGTCCATATCCCTCCGTTCCAAACAATCGTTGCGGTGCCGGGCTCCATGGCCCGGACAAAATTTCCGTCATCCGCATACGACGCCAGTTGTCCGTTGGGTGCGGAAGCCGTGACGGCCAGAACACCGGGATAAGCGGCGGGATAAGTCTCTTCGGTCCCTGGCGTGTTGCCGGAGGCGGCGACAAATTCCACACCCTTTTGCTCCGCTTCCTGGATTAAACTCCCCAGCATCGAACTGTTCCCGGTGCCGCCCAGGCTGAGATTAATGGGATTGGCCCCGGCGTTGACGGCGGCAATGATTCCTTCCATGACATCGTAGGTGGTGGTGCTGTCGCCGCTTCCATAAACGTCCACCGGCAGAACCTTGCTCGGGTCGGCTGCCATGGAACTGAGCAAAGTTTCGAGCATGGCGGTGCCGTGGGTTGGTTGGTCGCTCGGTTCCTCAGACGTGCCAACGACGCTCACGGGCGTCAGCATGTATTTCTGGAATTCAGCCGGCGGATCAACCGATGTATCAACCAGACCGACAATCGGGCCGTTGACCACCGGCGGATTAAGATTGAACGCCGGACCAGACGGAGCCTGGCCGGTCTGCGTCAGTGAGACAGGGGTGGGGCGGTCCACCGAGTAATTGGCATCCACGGCTGCAACTGACGGGTCGGAGGCCAGCGATTGGCCGGCGAGATCTGTTGTGCTGCCATCGGCGAATTGCAGGCGATAAAGGCCGAGTTTATCGTCGCGGCTGATAATTGTCGCGCCGAGTTTTTTGGCCAGTTGATCGATGGAATTGGTCGGATTGCGTTTGAGTTTGACGATCAGTTCATTGGGAATGCGATAATCCTTTTTTGGTTCAGTCTGGACCATCTGGGTGGCGGCGGTGGAGACGGTGCGAAAGACAAACAAGCGTGAGACGCCGTTGGTTTGGTCCCTGAAATAATTGAGCTTGCCCAGCAACCGCCGCAACGCCTCATCCTCCGGCAAGTTTTTGAATTTGACTGAAACATCCGCGGTAGTGCTTGGCTCCACATAAACCTTCCAACCTGTGGCCGAGGAGATTTTTTTCAAAAGCGTGAACAAAGGCCAATTTTGGATGGAGGCATCGACCTGGTTTTGTTTGACGCGCCAGGAGAGTGTATTGGTATCGGACGCGAGCGCAGAACTGACGGCCAGCGTCAGGCAAACTACAGCAAACAGGAATCGCGAAACCCTTTTCATCGCTCTTCAGATTACGCCCGGAAGCGGCGGAAGGCAATCCCTCCTTGCATCCTTGTGAGCGAGGGAAATCAAGGATAGGTCAGGCGATAGTAGATAGCCTTCTGCGACATGGTGTTTGTCACAACATAGTTTGTCCCAACCATGCTGGGGGAGGTGGTTACATTCGTCCAATTGGCAGGGGACAAAGAGGTGGTTGCTTGTAAAACGTAGCCGGTCCAGTTGGTTGTCCACGACGTCTTTAATTGATTTCCACTTACGGACATATTGATGGTCGGGGCGTCAAAAATGTGTATCAGATGCCACACCGTTGGCGACCCATCCCATGATGGGGCGTAAGCGTCCAGCGCGGAAACGGCGTGGGAAGCCAGCAGGCCGTTGCCCACGTAGAGCGTCACATGATCGATGTCGAGCGGGGCAATGCCCGTATTGCCCTCCCAGTTCCATCCAATGATATCGCCAGGACTTAATTGGCTCAAGGAAGACACCTCGACGGCATAGCCGCCATCCACCAGAATCGTGTAAATCAAATTCCCGGCCCCGGGTTCACCGTAGGTGGGCGGGACCCGGCTCGCGATGGTCATGCCGCCGCCCCGCACGTTGGGCTCGCTGCCGATGCAGCAGGATACAAAATGGGCGCAGTCATCACCGATCTCGGCTGTCGGGACCGGCACAAAGTTCGTGCCAAAAAAAGTGTAGTCGGACCCATCCGTCCAAAAGTAGCCGTCACTGACCACGTAGCCATCATAATTGTTGGCGTAAGAAATCGCTTTGGAGCGGTCATATTGGTTGGTGTTGCCGCCTGGCTGGACGACGACTTGCACACTGACTTGCGGACCGAAGGAAGTGCTGGCGGCGTTATTCAATCGGAAGTAATCGGTATAAGAGCCGGCCGCTTCCGGAGCGATGAACATCATGCTAAAAACACCCACTCCTCTCGGGGGAACGGATACGCCGCCCTGAAGACTCGCCATCGGAACACACCATGCGGAAAGGTTGCTTGAATAGGGTACGGCCCCGAGGGTGTCCATGCCGACAAGATTCATCGTGTAGCCGGAAGATCCCGGCGTCCAAGTGGTGGTTCCGGTGTTCGTCATGGTCCATGTTTGAACGAAGGTCGTTCTGGGCCAGACGGATGTGCCCGCCGCAAGCGAAGCGGAAACCAATTGCGCATTGTCCACTCCAGTTGCGCCGGCGCTGGAGGTTATTTGAAAACTGCCGTTGGTGCAGGTCAGGTCGTTGCTCGTTACGCAGGTGGTGGTCAGACCCAGCGAAAAAATCTCCAATGTGTCCGAGCCCCCACTCGTCACGTAAATGTTGTCCGCTGCGTCCCAGGCTGCGGCGTAGCAAGTTCCTCCGCCTCCTGTTCCAATTTTCATATTCGTCGAGAGCGTGGCGATATTGGGGACGCCATTGGTCAGGGCCATGACCATAAAGTTGTTGTTCGCCCCGCCCTGGATAACGACATAGTTGTCGTCAGGAGAAACGGCAATGGAATAATTTTGGAGGCAAAGATGGTCGTTGACGCTATCGCCATAATAGGCCGCACTTTGAGTTTTTGAATCCCACAATACGGTGGTGCCGCTGCTGTTCAACACGCAAACATTGGTGGTGCCATCGGACGGACTCGTCCGGTCCGCGGTAATAAAATATTTGCCGTCCGGGGCGATTTCCACGTCCATGAGGACGCCATTAGCCGTGCCTTCGCCAATCGGATTTTTCAACACCGTGGGAAAGCTGCGCCAGGGGAAGGGGCCGGAACCGATGTTGTATTGATAAATGTTCTGATAGTCGGCGGCCGAGGAGGCAAATCCTCCCGACGAATTGGCCAGATTCAAATCCCACGAGGTCAGGGTTAAAACCAAATTGCCACCGGCGAGAGAGCCGGAAACGTTCGGGCTGCCGATGACACGGCCGAAGTTGGTGCCGGAGGTCGTCTTGTTGGTGCTGGGATTGGCCAATCCGAAAATATTGGTGGAGCCGATGAGGTTTGGATCGGTCCGCCAGACCCCGCCCATCTTGCTGCTGGAACCGTCGGCAACGTAGAGCGTATCATCCGGGCCGACGCAGAGCTTGTAAGGCGCGTAAGTGGTGCTGGTGCCATAAGAAATGCCGGCTGTGGCCGCCGTGCTGCCCAGCCCCAGGAAATCTTCCGAAGCGGCATCCATGACGAAAATGCCTTTGGTCGTGTCCCGGCCATCGTTGGCATCACCCGGGTTGGCGCTGGCCACATAAACGCGGCCAAAATTCCATGTCTTTGGGTTCTTATTGACAGCCACGCCGCGCGGCCCGTAAAAGTTGTCATAGACGTCGTTGTCGTTGTTGATCTGGGTAAGCGCGCCGGATCCGGCCTTGTAAACCGAGATGGCAAAATTGGTGTGGGTGGACAGGCTGAATTTATTGGTGCCGACGACAGGCGCGGAGCCGAGATCATTGGTGGACGTGCCATTATCAAAGATTATTTTTACGTCCGTGGCGGATTCGTTGAGCACCCACGAAATGGTGCCGGACTTGTTGGTCACCCCGGAGGCATAGGGATGGGCGGCAACGCGCGCGACCGGGAGCAGGACGAGGCAAAGAATCCCGATGAATGCTTTTCTTGTGATTGTCATGGTTTTGCCTCGATCTCGGATTCTGGACAACAATATCCTTGTTTATGGGAAAAAAAATTTCTGGAGTAGTGTAGCCTTATAATCTTTCTGGGTCAAGCAGATAAGGCACAACGACTTCGGCACAATGCTTGGAGATTAAGATTAGGATTAGGAAACGATTTGTCATAGCATCGTCCCATGCGTTTTAATATTTCATATTACCGTCGCGCCAGGGGGTTCGTTTTGGCGGCAAGTCTTGTTTTTGCCATCGGCCAGCTCTGTAAAGCCCAATCGCTGCCTGCTGGCGATAAGTCCACGCCGACAAATACAGCGGTCGCGCCGCCCGAACAGGTTTCCACCGTCGTCGAAAACTCCGTGGTCAAGGTTTTCTCCACCGTCCGCAACCCGGATTTTTACAAGCCCTGGAGCAAGCAGGCACCATCGGAATTGACGGCCAGCGGGGTGGTCATTGAAGGCAAGCGCATTCTTTCCAACGCCCATGTCGTCCTTTACGCCAGCCAGGTGCAAGTGCAGGCCAATCAGGCGGGCGATAAAGTGTCCGCCACGGTGGTGGCTATCGCGCCGGGCATCGACCTGGCTGTTCTTAAGCTCGATGATGAAACTTTCTTCGACACTCATCCGCCCCTGGCCAGGGCGAGAACGCTGCCGGAGATCAAGGACGCCGTCATGGCTTACGGCTATCCCAAGGGCGGCACCAGCCTTTCCATTACCAAGGGGATTGTTTCGCGCATTGAATTTGCCGGTTACAATTTGGGCACGGCCGGTTTGCGCATTCAAATTGACGCCGCCATTAATCCCGGAAACAGCGGCGGTCCGGCGGTGGTCGGCGACAAAATGATCGGTCTGGCGTTCAGCCATTTGGTCAGTTCGGAAAGCATCGGTTATATAATACCTTGCGAGGAAATCGATCTGTTTCTGGAAGATATTGCTGACGGCCATTATGACGGCAAACCGGCGCTGGCTGACGGATTGCAAACGCTGGAGAACCCGGCTTTGCGCGCTTATCTCAAGTTGGGCAAACCCGCTGGAGGGATCATCGTGGACAAGCCCGCTTCGGACGCCTCCGCCTACCCGCTGAAACAATGGGACGTCATCAGCAAAATTGGCGACACGCCGGTGGACGACCAAGGCATGATCAAGCTCAACACCGGCCTGCGCGTCTTGTTCAGTTATATGGTGCAGAAGATAACGGCGCATGGAAAAGTCCCGTTGACGATCATCCGCGCCGGCAAAGAGATGAACGTCGCCGTGCCCGTGCAGGCAAGGCGTCCGATGGTCATTCCCCCCCTGGAGGGCGCCTACCCGTCCTATTTTGTTTACGGACCGCTGGTTTTTTCCACGGCGACGCAGGAATTTGTCGAAGGCCTCACCTCCAGCAGTCATCAATGGTTGCAATACTTGACGAGTGTGGGGAGCGCGCTTATTGCGCGCTGGGGCGACAAACCGGCCTTCGAGGGCGAGGGCCTGGTCGTCATTCCCTCTCCTTTTTTCCCGCACAAATTGGCCAAGGGATATTCCAGCCCACAGGGCGAGGTTGTCAAAACCGTCAACGGCGTGCCGATCAAGAACCTCAACCATCTGGTGAAAATTCTGCGGGACTCGAAGGACGAATTCATCCGCTTCGAATTTGACCAGCGCCATGCGGAAACGTTGATCTTTCCGCGCCAGCAAATGGTGGCGGCGACGGATGAAATTTTAAGCGACAACGACGTGCGCAGCCAGGGGTCGCCCGATACGATGGCCATCTGGACTCAGGCCAAAACGAGCAAATGAATGTCATCCGGCAGGTTATCCGAAATGTCACGAATGATATTGCCCCGCAGCAAGGAGGCCAGGCCGTGACGTTCCGGCGCGCCCAGGACGAGGTAGGACGCGCCCATGGTGGCCGTTATGTCAACAATAGTATGAGCCACTGAATCGCTGACGGCGTAGCAGGGATAGACCGGGTGTCCGCCAGCCAGCTCCTTGGCATGGAGAAAAATCGTGCGCGCCTCCTCATCGTCCTGCCATTTGCGTTTGTAGTCCTGTTCGGTCAGAACGGGCAGGGTGCGGATGAAGAGCAAATAGAGCGGACGATGCGTTTGCCTGGCTTCCTCGATGGCAAAATCGAGCGTCTTGCCCACACCGCGTATGGCGCACATCATGGGCGGCCCGGTGACATCTTCCGTTTTGTAGGTAAATGTCGTGATGGGGTTTGGCGGGCGTGCCGCTGCCGCCGTGGCAAGTGCGGCCTCTTTCGCGTCTTTCGCCCGCTTGGCATATTCGGCGGCCAAACCGCGCAAAAATAAGCCGACGAGGAGCACGGTGCCGGCAAATATCCGGGCCGAAGGCTTGTCCCAAAGGAGCGAAATCTCGATGGCAAGCATGATGAGGAACGTGAAGAACATCAGCGTGCGTTCCCAAGTTCCCAGCTTCAGTTTGCGGTCAGTGCTGGAAGCACCCAAGTTGGTGGCGATGGCCCCGACCACGCCGACGGCGTAAAGATCTGCCAGGCCGCTCATGTCCTTAACGAGCAAGACAAGGATGACCGGGATGATCGTCGCCACCGAAAGTCCCAGGAGGGGCACACCGAATTGGTTTAGTTTTTGAAATCGTGGCGGCAGCTCTCCGTCGCGAGACATGAGAAAGGAGATGGCAATCAAATCGACAATGGCTGTGTTGACCGCCGAAAGCAGAAGAAGGCCAAAAAAGATGCTGACCAGCCAGCCCATGGCTACGCCGGTCGTATGGCCCAGCGAGCCGCCCACGAACACCTGGCCCATGTAGCGCAGCATGTAATCGCGCACGCCAGTGGCGCCAGGCGCGTTGACATCAGGATTGTTCGGATCGGTGACGTCAATCGTCAGGTTGGGGATCGCGTTCATAGCCAGACTCAGCAAGGCCGTGAAAATGCACACCTCAAGCATGACCCAAAGAATGGCGGGTGTGGATGTTTTTGAAACATCGGGGTTGGCATCGCTGCATCCTTTGTTGAGTTTCATCACCCCGGTTGAATTGGCGATGGCTTCCACGCCGGACAAGGCCAGAACCACGCCGACAAACCCTTTCCAGTTCTTGGCAAAGCCGCCTGTCAATGGCTGCAAGTGATGCACTGCATCGCGCAGATGCGGAATGGAAAAAAGAGCCAGGATCACCACGACCACCGCAGTCGGCACTGAAATAAGAAACGCCAATCCCCCAGTATGCCGCGGCCCCAACATATTCAATGCCCCGATTAAGGCGATGGCAAGGGCGGCCCAAATTTCTGGATGCGAAAATTTCAGGTAATCGAACGCAGAAAGCGCGCTCAGGGCCGCGGTTACGATGTAGTCGGCGATCAGGAGAAACGCGCCCACAATGGAAACGATCTCCGACCGATGCCGGACGCTGGCATAGACGCCGCCGCCGTCGGGATAATGCCGGCAAATCACCATGTAATTGAGGCCGACCAAGGCGGTGAGCACGCACATTGCGGCGATGAGCCAGAAGGAACCGTATCCGCCAACGGCGAAGGCCAGTCCAATGACGTAGGCTTTGCTTGTGCCCCAATCGCCGTAAAGAATGGCGGCGGCCCGGGGTGCATCCACGTTGCGGGGTCGTCGTGTATTACTGGCGACAATCATCAGATGGAAGGCAACGGGCAGTGCATTTGGTCATTCATTGTGCGTCGAGCCTTTGTCGGTTAAGCGAAAATCCGGGTAACATTCCGCGCCCATGTCGGGCAGGTCCAGGCCGGCAATTTCCTCCTCTCGTTTGGAACGCATCGGGACGATGAAACCGGATATTTTGAACCAAAGAAAGGCAAAAAAACCAATAAATATCAGACAGGTCAAAGCGCCCACGGCTTGCGCGCCCAATTGTGACCAGTCGTTGGCCGGGCTGCCAAAAAGAGTTCCAAATGCGCCCGTCACGCCCATTTCCGAACCGTCTTTTCCGTGCGTGTGGATTCCGTTCCAGCCAACCCCATAACTGCCATTGGCCAACAGGCCTATGCTCAGTACCCCCCACGCGCCACAAACCCCATGTACAGAAATGGCCCCCACTGGATCGTCAACTCGTATTTTCCCTTCGAAAAAGAGGACGGAATAAATCACCAGGACGCCCGCAACCACACCGACAATCACGGCTCCAGCCGGGTTGACAAACGCGCACGGCCCCGAAATCGCGACTAACCCAGCCAGCATTCCGTTGCACAGCATTGAAGGATCAGGCTTGCCAAACTTCATAATCACCATGACGTATGCGCCCACTGCGCCGGTGGCGGACGCCAGCAGGGTGTTGACGGCAATGACCGCCACGCGTTCATGGCCAATCGCCAGCGCCGGTGCAAGATTGAAACCAAACCAACCGAAGGTCAGAATCAATGTTCCCAGCGCCACGTAAATCAGGTTATGCCCTGGCATGGGGCGGGGTCGTCCATCGTGTGCGTATTTGCCGAGGCGTGGCCCCAGCATGGCTGCGCCCGCCAGTCCGATGACGCCACCTGCCATATGCACAACCGATGAACCCGCAAAATCCACGTAACCATGGCCCAAGCCAAAGTCTTTCCCCAATTGCGACAGCCAGCCACCTCCCCAAACCCAATTGCCGAACAGCGCAATGGGCAGCGCTCCGGCCCAGAGGCCGTACAGAATAAAATTCTTGAATCTCCACCGTTCAGCCATGACGCCGGCTGGGATGGCCGCCGCCACCGCCACCACCGCAGCTTGATAAAAGAACGTGGGATAAACCATCGCATCGGAACCGGGCGAACTGAGAAAAAACGCGTGATGTCCGCCAGACAGAAGGCCAAATCCGCAAATCCAAAAACCAAGAACGCTGAGGGGGAAGACCATGAAATTCATCGTGACGATTTGCCCGGCATTCCGGGCCCGGCACAAGCCGGTCGTCATGAGGGC
>Ga0206860_10074_pt1 | contig 26136 bp, 26 predicted proteins | sample Alteio_BWOrgCont_44_FD_152624 | JGI IMG/M metagenome (GOLD analysis project Ga0206860, IMG submission 152624) | Enriched cells from forest soil in Barre Woods Harvard Forest LTER site, Petersham, Massachusetts, United States -... | ecosystem: Environmental > Terrestrial > Soil > Temperate forest >...
CGGCAAGAACACGGCCACCCTGCAGGGGAATTACTGGGTCTGGTCCGTGGCGTTCAGCCCTGACGGCAAGACGGTCGCGTCGGCGAGCGGGGACACCGTCTCAGCGGGACAACTCAACAAGCCCGGAGAGCTCAAGTTGTGGGACGTGGCCACCGGCCAGGAACGCCAGAACCTCACCGGACACGCTAACAGCGTGCAGTCGGCGGCCTGGAGCCCGGACGGTAAGACGCTCGCCTCCGGGAGCGTCGATACGACGATCAAGTTGTGGGACGTGGCCAGCGGCGAAGAACGCGCTACTTTCAAGGGGCACACCAGTCCTGTCTGGTCGGTGGCGTGGAGTCCGGACGGCCAGACGCTGGCCTCGGCAAGCCAGGACATGACGATCAAGTTGTGGGACGTGGCCAGCGGCCAGGTCCGCCACACGCTCAAGGGCCACACTTTCTGGATCAACTCGGCGAGATGGAGTCCGGATGGCAAGACCCTGGCCTCGGCTGGATGGGACCAGACGATCAGGTTTTGGGACGTGGCCAGCGGCACGAACACCAGCACCCTCAACGCGCACAATTCGGCCGTGACGTCAATAGCCTGGAGTCCGGACGGCAATACGCTGGCCTCGGCCAGTGGGGATCAGACGATCAAGTTGTGGGATGTGGCCAGCGGCCAGGTACGCGCCACCCTCAAGTCGCCCAGCACGATCGCAGCGTTGGCGTGGAGTAGGGACGCCAAAACGCTGGTCTCGGGCGAAGGCGGCCTCATCAAATTATGGGATCTGGACACCGCGCCGTAATACGCCGACCTCCAGAGCGACAACACGCTGCGGCTGTGGGACAGCTGCGGCGGCTGGGACCGTACCATCCGCACCTGGGATGCCACGTCCGGCGATTAGCGGCTGTTTCAGAACCGTTCCGTGACGTAGCCGAATTCGCCAGAATACGGGGTGGAACCGGGTCGCTCACCCGAATTCTGGCGAATTCGGCTACATCAAGGAGCCGCCATGAATCTCGACGCCTTTGACGGCCGCAACGACTACCTGAAACGGCTGCCGCCGGAGCACTATCGCGGCCAAGCCTACGTCCATTGGTCCATGACGATGGAGGACCGTAAGAGCGGCTGGCTCATTCCTATCTTCTACTACAAGTTCCGCGAGATCCTGACGCACACCGCGTTTCGATACGGCCTATGTTGTCCGATCTACTGCCTGATGCCGGATCACATGCATCTCTTGTGGATCGGCATCCTGCCCGAATGCGATCAACGCTGCGCCACCCGGTTCTTGCGCAAGCAGCTCAATCCAATTCTCGAAAAACTCGGCGCCCACTTCCAGCAACAGCCCTACGACAACGTCCTCCGCGACGAAGAGCGGGAACGGTCAGTCTTCGAGAGTGTCTTCGAGTACATCGCCCGCAACCCGGAACGTGCCGGCGTCGTCCCCGAAAACGGCTTTCGCGACTATCCCTACACAGGCTGTCTTGTCCCCGGCTATCCGGAGCTAAAGATATGGCAACCGGACTTCTGGGACCGCTTCTGGCGAACCTACGCGTACTTGGCCAAGCACGGCTTGATCCGTCAAAACGAAGCCGATTAATCGCCCACGCGCAGCCGAAATCGCCAGAATTCGTCGTCAGCCGCCGTGACGTAGCCGAATTCGCCAGAATTCGGGACGGCTGAGCCCGAATTCTGGCGATTTCGGCTACGTCACGGCGCCTGGGACAGCACCAACCGCCTCCAGGATGCCACGCCCTGCGATGAGCCTACGTCCCCGTCCGATCCATCCCGGCACAAGATATTCCCTTTTCGATGATACACTTCGCAGCCATCTGTTGATGTATTGGTAGAGCGAGACATTTGCGATGGTCATCGACATGCGATCGATGATTGCGAATTTGCGTCGCCTGGGGTTCTGGTCTGCTGGAGCCCTGCACGGTTGATCGATCATCGTATTCCTGAAAGGACCCTGGCCATGTTTACCCGTGTCCTGCTGAGTGCGTTGGGCCTCGGCGTTGCGCTGTCCGCAGCCGGCGCTCAAGCCCCTCAGGCTGTGAAACCGAGGGAGGGCCCGCTGGAGATGAAGTTTGTGCGTTTGCCCAAGGGGACGTTTTACAAGGGCTGGCACGGTGATGATTGGCCCACCGAGAAGGCCCAGATCAAAGAGGACTTCGAGATCGCCGTCCACACGGTCACTCAGGGGCAGTGGCAAGCGCTCATGGGAAACAACTGGTGCTGGTTTTCGCGGGAGGGAGGTGGGAGGAACAGGGTCAAGGACATCAAGGACGAGGAACTGAAGCAATTCCCGGCAGAGAATATGTCGTTTAGCGAGGCACTGGGGTTCATCAAGAAATTGAACGAAAAAGAGCGTGGAAGTGGTTATTCGTACCGATTGCCGACAACGGCGGAATGGGAATATGCTTGTCGGGGAGGTGCCACTACTCAGGCAGAATGCTCGTACAACTTCTACTTCGACAAGCCGACCAACGACCTGTCCTCCGAGCAAGCGAACTTCGACGGCAACTTTCCCGCAGGCAAGGCGCCGAAGGGGAAGTTCCTCCGGCGCACAACGCGGGTGGGTGCCTACCCGCCGAATAAGTTGGGGTTGTGCGACATGCATGGCAACGTCTGTCAATGGTGCGCCGATACCTATAAAGGGGACACGGTCAAGGTGATCCAGGGCGGGTGCTGGGCCAGCCCCAGCGTGCAATGCACAGCGTCGTTCCGCGGGATCGACCGGGGCGAGGGGAGCGCCTACGTTGGCTTCCGCCTCGTCGCAGTTCCGTCCGGGGCCAAGTAAGTCAGCGCGAGCGAACGGCTCATGAAACACTGCGCGGCCCCCGCAAAAGATTTTCCCTCTCCGATGATACACTTCGCAGCCATTTGTTGATGTATTGATAGAGCGCAAGATTTGCGATGGTCATCGACGTGCGATCGACGATTGCGAATTTTGCAATGAGGACAACAAAGGAGACTCGCATGAAAAAGTTCTGCCCAAGCCTCGTGGCGCTGGGCGTTATCGCCGTGTTCGCGTGCCTGGGCACCGGTCGGGCTGAGGCCCAATTCGACCTGCAAAAGGGCAGCAAAACCGCACAGAAGCTTGTGGAAGGGGGGACAAGCTTTGCCAAAAGCAGATTGGCGATGAGGCAATATCAACATTTGCTTCAGGCGTCCACGACGTTTGAGAACATGGGCAAACTCGCGAAGGATGTCCAAAAATACAAAAGCCTTGCCAAACTGGGGGCTTGCCTCGGCGTGGCGTTTGCTGTTGCAGATGCGTTCGGCGTCTTCGGGCCGTCCGCGGACGAACAAACCATGGCGGCCATCAAGGAGGTGTCGGGCAAGATCGACAGGCTCGAGGAAACGATGACGAATCGGTTCGATCAGCTCGAAGACAAGATTCTCACCGCCATCCAAAGAGAATCCGCCAAGACTCAAGTCCGCGCTCATATCAATCGTCTCTCGGCCAACCAAAGAGAAGTAGACCTGTACCTCACGCTGCTGCACGACAAGAACTCCGACTATGCCCGCATCGATCAGCAGGAGAGGCAACTGACCACGGGAATATCGCCCGCCGAGATTTTTGAAGCTGTCCACGGGGTTTACGAGCAGGTGCTTGGTGAGAATCTGGCCACCGATCTCATGGAAAGTGAGTACAAAGCCACCTTTGGAGATATGTCCCGCGCCCTCCAAACGAACATGATGCTCCTGAAATTGGTGCAGCAGGGCCAAACGAACTTCGAAATGGTGAGCGTCATGAAACTGCGGCGTGGAGACGAAAATGATTTGAGGAAAGAGTTACCAAAGCCGGTCGATCGCGTCAAATACAACAAAACCTTGACCGCTGCGGAAATCGATGCCATTGCGGCCAATGGACTCGCCAAGTTTGGGCCGCTGTACACGGCAATCGCCGAGAGGCTGGAAAAGTATGCGCAGAAAGGTGCGGCCGAGCGCACAGCCAATGTCATGAAGTTCATGGAGGATCGTTTCGGCGGCAAGGCCAATTCGACAAGAAAAACCCCTGCTAATTGGGCATCCTGGGACGCTGCTGAAGGGCAGCATTCGCCAGGGGGTTTCAAGAAGACCCCCGGCCAACAGCCGCAAACCACAAGCGATTATCAACAAAAATATGGCTCATTGGCCCAGGAGCTCAAAGATAAATACTTCTGTGATTGGCTCGTCATGGTCTACCACCCCATTCAACGGGTCAGTCAAAACAAGTTCACAGGATTGGCCAACTATAATACCTGGAATTGGAGCGGGACGAACTGTATTTGGTTTCTGGAAAACGATCCGGACTACAATTGTGGCTCGCAGCTGGTGTTCGTGCTGTTACAGCCGTACGATGCGCCTCCGCCAGCAACAAACGTGACGTTGGCTACGAAACCCTGGGCTGAGTTGCAGAAGGCTAGTCCCCTGACCAAGCGGCCGAATCAGCTGACGGGCTTTTCGCCGGCTGACCTGGATTTCCAAAACTTTAATGACGGCAGCACTACCTTCAAGGGAGTGGATATAGTGCATGGCTTGTTCGGCAAGGAGACCGTAAGCACCCCTGCCGGGAACCATATCGAAACCGGCTTGGCCCTGCAATTCCGGGTGGCGGCGCCTGGTTCGGGCGGCGTATCAGCGCGGGGGATGAATGTCGGATCGGCTACCTTCGACAGCTATGCTGTGCCCAAGTTCACTCAACCCAGGCCCGGCGTAATCGTGGCGCCGGATTCCAAACACAATGCGGTCGATCCGCATGATAACGGCTTGTACGGCGCCCTTTATCTGAAAACGACAACCCCTACGCGGCTGGCCGTCCAGCAAGGAAAGGGCAGAATCATGATTCTGCACTCCAATGTCAGCCGCAGCGCCGCAGCGCCGCCCAGCGTCGCACCGCCGCCCATACCGGACATTGCCCTGAAGCCAATCTTCGGGGAGGTGACCCTGAAAGCAGGCTTTAATCCGCACGTCAAAAACCTTACCGCAGGTGGACCGATGAAGACGGACCTCGGTGGGGTGAAGGCCAGCGTCACCAAGGAGCCATCCTATAAATTGCATTACACCGCCGGGAAAAACCCCTTGACGTTCCTCGCCGAATCAAAGAAGGGAGACACCACGCTCTTGATCAACCTTCCCGACGGCAGGTGGATTGCCAATGACGACGGCGGCGGCAATCTGAATTCGATGCTCCGATTCGACAACCCGCAATCGGGCCGTTACGACATCTATGTCGGTACCTACGGCTCGAGCAGCGCGCCCGCCCCGGCAACTTTGACGATTCGCGAAGGGAAATGACCGCACACCGGCCGGAAAGGCGCACGACGCACGAGACATATAGGGGTTTCTTGGTGAAAACCCTGTATGTCCCGTGCTTCCGTGCTTCCCAAATTGTACCCGTATCCAACCAAGGAGTTACCCCATGCAACGACAATGTCTGAACTGGAGCCCGCCGGCAGCGCTGGCCGCGCTGCTGTTGCTCGCCTGTGTCGCCAACACGGGGCCGCCTAAACCCCTACCGGACGACGTCGTCACCGCCTGGAAGCAAGCTGGGGCCCAATACGACTTCGGCTCCGGCGTGTCCATCATCATCCAGGGCGAGGGGAGTTTCGGCCGGAAGCAGGCTACGGCCCAATACGACTTCTTTTACGGCCCCAAACCGTTGTTTTATTTCGACACTTGGCAAAAGGGCCGTCTTGCGAAGCTGCCCGCCCCGGCGTCCGCGTTTGGGCTGGACCTTGCCAACACCCAGGTGATGGACGAGGGGCTGAAGGAGCTGGCCGGGCTGAAGAACTTGACACGGCTGAACCTTGCCAAAAAGAAGGTGACGAGCGTGGGACTGAAGGAGCTGGCCGGGCTGACGAACTTGCAAGAGCTGAACCTTTCCCAAACCGAGGTGACGGGCGCGGGACTGAAGGAGCTGGCCGGGCTGACGAATTTGCAAAAACTGAACCTTGGCGGCACTCAGTTGACGGGCGCGGGACTGAAGGAGCTGGCCAAGCTGAAGAACTTGCAATGGCTGAACCTTGGCGGCACCCAGGTGACGAGCGCGGGGCTGAAGGAGCTGACTGGGCTGAAATGGCTGAACCTTAGCCACACGCAGGTGTCGGACGCGGGGCTGAAGGAGCTGTCCGGGCTGAAGAGTTTGCAAGAGCTGGCACTTAACGGCACCCAGGTGACGGACGCGGGACTGAAGGACCTGGCCGGGCTGACGAGCTTGCAAGAGCTGGACCTTGGCAAAACCCAGGTGACGGGTGCGGGACTGAAGGAGCTAGCGGGGCTGAAGAACTTGCAAACGCTGAACCTTGGCGGCGCCAAGCTGACGGACGCGGGGCTGAACGGGCTGGCCGGGCTGAAGAGCTTGACATGGCTGAACCTTTCCCAAACCGAGGTGACGGACGCGGGGACGAAGGAACTGTTCGGGCTGAAGAGCTTGAACGCGCTGTACCTTGTAGACACCAAGGTGACTATCGTGGGACTGAAGGGGCTGAAAGGTGCGCTGCGGGAGTGCCGTATCTGGTTGAAGCCACCACCGAAATGAAGGCACCACCGAAGGCGCCAAGGTGACGGACGCGCAAGGGAAGAGAAGGAGAAGCGCGGGACATAGAGGGTTTCTTGGGAGCACGGGCTTGGGAGCACGGGACATACAGGGTTTTCTTGGTGAATAACCTGTATGTCCCGTACTCCCCACAACCAACACACAGAACTGCTTCACCTGTTAGACAAGTAGCAGGGGTCGAGGCTGCCGTCACGTCTGCCGTCGTAGAAAAAATCACTTTTCCATGATACACTTCGCATCCATTTGTTGATGTACTTGATAGAGTGAGAAATTTGCGATTGCGATCACCGTGCGATCAACGATTGCGAATTTTGGCTACCACTAACAAAACAATGTGTTTTGCAGAGTGGCAACAACCGTGGCCAGAACAACCCTGGCCGCAACTCAGGAGGCTCCAATGCTTCGCACCACGTCCCCGGTCCTAGCCCTCGTCGTCCTCACCCTGACCTCCCCGTTTCAGTTGGTGGATGCGCAACAGGATGACCACCGCCCAGGAGGAAAGGGCACGATCTGGGTTGGAACCAGCGATCTGAAGGACTCGAAATCCAAGATAACAATACGGCAAGAGTCTGACGGAGGATGGACCGTGGACGGGCCCTCGCCTGCATCTTGGAAGGGATCTTGGAAGAAGATTGAAGAATCTGGCCGGTGGCTGCTTGTGAGTCCAACGCCAAACGACAAGAAGTACAGTTTCGTCATCTTTCTCGTCGCAGTGCTAGACGGCGGAACGGGGCATAACGTACTGTTCTTATCGAATCCGGACGGGCAGTTCGAGCGGTTCAATGGAAGTTGGAAAAAGGCGAAGTGAGTGAACTCGCCCACGGCGGCCAGCGTAAAAAGAGAAGCGCGGGACATACAGGGTTTCTTGCTGAAAAACCCTGTATGTCCCGCGCTTCTGTATGTCCCGCGCTTCCCGCTGATTTACTTCCTTGGTCTGGCCATCGTGTTCTCGACGCTTCAGCAGATCTTCCTAACGGGCGCCTATCTCTACGCGACCGAAGGGGTAGTCGCTCCCGGCTTCGAAGAAGAGGTGCTCCGGGAGGCCTTCCGCAAGAGGCAGCCAAACAAACCGGTTGAAAGCTGAGTCGCCATTTTTCAAGGAGTGCATGCCGATGTTACAACTGCGTCCGACACTGCTGCGCCCGATTGCCCATGCGGTCGTGGCCCTGGCGCTGGCGAGCCTGACCGGCTGTGTGCCGGTTGTCTGGCTGCCTGACTCCAGCGGCTTCATTTACGTCAAACCGACCAAAGTTGCAGGCGTGCCCAGTGGGCAGCTGATGCAATACGATCTCCAGAAGAAGACCAGCCACGTCATCGTCGCAGATATCGGTGCCGGGACCCAGTGGCCGGCCCTCAGCTCCGACGGCCAGCGCATCGCGGTGGCCCGACTTGCCGGCGGGCCTAAGGAAGCCAAGACCGTGCAGATCGCCCTCTACGATTTACAGGGAAAACAGCTCCACCTGTCCAAGGCCTTTACGTGGGCGCAGACCAAGAAGACGCCCGAGTTCATGCTGTTCTGGTCGCCGAAGAACGACATGGTGGTCGTGAGCAATGAGGACGACACGGGTTTCTACAACGTCAAAACCGACAGTCTGAAGATCATCGAAAAGTCGATGCCGGTGATCCACGGCGGCACTCCCATTCGGCCCGATGGCAAGGGTGTTTTGCTGCTGTCGGAGGCGGGAAAAGTTCTGCAGCTGGCGTTCATGGATTGGGAAGGCAAAGGCGAAATAATTGATGCCGATGCTCTCGTGGCCCTCGCTCCCAAGGACAAGACCCCGGGAAGCCCTCTCCTCTTTACCGTTGTTTCGGCGCTTACTTGGCCGTCCTGGTGGGACGGCGATGCGGCGCTGGTGGGCTACAAACGGGACAAGGCGACCTACGCCATCGACACGGTCAAGAAGAAGATCGACTTCACCGCTGCCTTCGCGGCCCAAGCGAAGGTTGACAAGAAAGACGTCCAGGCCCCCATTCACTTCGATTTCGCGGGGGACATCACGATCCAGGCCATTCAATTCAGGGAATCGCCAAAAGGGCCGACTTTGCGCAAGATCATCGCGGTCAACAACACGACCAAGAAGGAAGATATCCTGCTTGCCAAGGGGCCGGACATGACCCTGTTCTTGCCGTCGCCCGATGGCAACTATCTCGCCCTGTGTCTGACAAGCTTCGGGCCGTCGCCGGAGTTGAATGGGGGGGATGACCGGATCCTGGTAATCAATAACAAGGGGGAACTGGTTTCTAATTTGAGTTTCGAGCGTTGAATTAATGGGGACGTTCACATTTATTTTGCCTGTACAAGACAATTGTGAACGTCCCCATTTAACAAGAAGCTGAACGAGACGGGAAAAAAGGCCGGCAGTGGCTATGTGTACCGCTTGCCGAGTGAGGCAGAATGGGAATATGCCTGTCGGGGAGGGGCCACTTCCCAGGAAGAATGCTCGTACCACTTCTACTTCGCCAAGCCAACCAACGACCTTTCGTCGGAGCAAGCGAACTTCAATGGCGCATTTCCGTTTGGCAAGGCGCCGAAGAGGATATCCCAGGTTCGCACGACGAAAGTGGGATCGTATGCGCCGAACAAGTTGGGGTTGTACGACATGCATGGCAACGTGTACCAGTGGTGCGCCGACCTGTACATTCCGGGGCGCTCGGAACATGTGATCCGGGGCGGCAGCTGGAGCCACGAGGGGTCCGAATGCCGGGCGGGGAACCGGGCCAGTGCCAGCGGCTATCAGCGCGCGCCGACCCCCCAGAGCCCCTTCCTCGGCTTCCGGCTGGTCCGAGTTCCGTCCGCGGGCAAAGTAGGGCAGGCAAGCCAGAGCGAACGCCTGCGGAGCCTGGAGCGCAGGCCGGCAGTCGGAGCGGAGACGGAGGCTGCCGCGCCGTAGCGGAGGGTGGATTGGGGTCGCACAGAAATCGCGAATTCACGACAGCCATTTCGCCTGATTGCTCAGCTCGCCGAGTGCGAGTGGAAGCAAGCGGGGACATTCCTCAATTTCAGGAATGTCCCTGTATGCCCTGTTTGCCGTCCGCGCGGCAGTCTGCATCCAGGCGAAACCGGGCTACCGGAACGACGGCCTGGGCTTTCGCCCCGCCCGATTCACAACGCGATTGAATCTGTATTTGATTAACCCGTGCAGTTACAGTTACTTCTTTGCCTTTGGTGCAGAGGCGAAATCGGCGGCGCTCATCCTGGTGACATTGCCTGCTGACGTCAGAACATACCCGCCGTCGGTCGGCACGTCTTTGCCATACGCCAGCACCATCTCCGGCATTCCCGCCTCTTTCTCCATCTTGATGGGCGTCCCCCAAAGAACGACAAGATCCCCAGATTTGACCAAATTGTACACCTCCGGGTACTTCGCCTGGAATAAGTCCAAATCGGAAAGCCGGGCCGGCGGATGACCGGTTTGGTTCGCAGCCGCACGGAGTAACTGCTTAAGCTCCTGGAGTTCGGTCATTGCCTGATTTGTCGCTTTCGCTGTACCGGAAGAGCACCCCGCCAAGAGTCCGGCACAAAGAGTAATTACCGCATATTTCGGCAGAGTCATATTGCCCCCGAAAATCGCCGCTGGTTGATACACTTCCACGGACCCACCAAGGAGAACCGCGGCCGTCGCGGAGCTGTCTCTCCCGCTTTCTGCGCAACATTCGTCATGGATTATGTAAATCCTTAATTCTCAAGACGCGCTGTCCTATCACGGCGTCAACCCATTGGCGGATCACCAGTCGGGGCCGACGACCATCCCCTGATACGCCGGGTCGTTGCCGACGATTCGCCAGCTTCTCGGACTGACCGACGGGGACACGGATCGGACACTCCCGTCCCCCATGCCCACGTTCATGGCCTCGTGGGCGGTCTGGGTCAGCAGGCTGTCACAACCATTGGGGTCAGTCGTTGCGACTGGGGCCCCCGTCGGGGGGGTTATGTTCGGCCGGACCTGCATGATCTGGATGTTGTTCCCCGTCTTCGCGGTTACGTAGGAAGTATCGAAGTCCGCGCCGGGGCAGCCTCCCTGGAAATACCCTCCGTTGAGGCCGAGGCCTTCACGATAGGCTGTAAGCCAGCCGTAGCCGACTGCCTGCTGTTCGGAGCCGCTGCCAGGCTGGATGTAGCCCCAGTTGACCCAGTAGTAGTTGTCCTGGTGGCTGTCATCGAGCGTCCCTGTGCCGGAGCCGAAGCCGTTCGCGTAGCAGAACGTATAGCGTTCCGCGAAGAGGGAGGTGTTTGATGTGCCGTTATGCATGGAATTTGTCAGTGACTTCGGGGTCGGGGTGAAGACCAGCACGTTCGCCGCGTACGAGCTCAGGCCGAAATTGTTATAGGAACTGACTCTGATGCCGTTGACCGCGGTTGTGTTCGTGAGGCCGTTGCCGGCGGCGGCGGCTGGGTCCGAAGGGCAGATGAGCATATTGACGACCTGACCCGTGACGGCCGCCGCGTAGGCGTTGATGTTGGTGTTCGCCGTGGCCTGGATCTGGGAGAAGAGGTTGCCCTGTTCGATAAAGGGGAACAAATGAACGGCCCATGTGCCCGGAGCGCCGTCCGGGGAACTCGTGGCCCCGTAGTTTTGCAAGGCCGGGTAGCCAGCCCCGCCCCACGAAGCCGCCGTGGGCCAATTCCAGTTGGGCGGGATGACGCGGAAGGTGTTCTCGAAGTTGTGAGTCGCCAGCACCAGTTGCTTGATGTTGTTGATGCACTGCGTTCGGGCCGCGGCTTCCCTCACTTTCTGGACGGCCGGCAGCAGAAGCCCGATGAGGATCGCAATGATCGCAATGACGACAAGCAATTCAATGAGCGTGAACGCGGAGCGGATCGGTCGATGGTGAGCACTCATTGCAGACTCTCCAAATCAATGGGAATTAAGGAAGATCAACACGGGGCACAACTCGTCAGGGCCTGTGCTAAAAGGGGTCAGGGACCGTTGCCGGAACCGGGTTCAGGGGTTCTGTTGCTTGAACAACTCAATCGCCCGCAGCACGCGCAGGGGGTGGTCGGTTTGAATCACGTCGATTCCCCAGCCGATTGCTTTCTGAAATTGCTCGATTCTCTCATTGGCGCCCATTGCGTCAGAAAACACTTGAATCCCCGCTTTGTGGGCCTTCGCGATCAGTTCGGCGGACAGGATCGACCAGTTGCTGTCGAAGCCGTACGGCGCAGTGGCCGCCACCTGCTCGAACTGGTCCGCGCGCCGCAGCGGCGGCAAAGGCCGTACCTTCGGTTCCAGGGCTTTCAGTTTCGCCAGGTACTCTTTTGACTGATAAACCACGGAGCGCTCGACCAGTTCATGTTTGCGCATCGCGTCGAGCAGATCGGCGGGTGTGATGTCTTTGGCGTCCAGGTAAGCATGAGACTTTTTCCCCATCGCAGTCAAACCGTCGGAGAAGAGCGGCACGCGCGTCTGGGCGAACGGACCGCCAAACCAGGCCCCCGCACTGAGCTTCGCGACCTCTGCAAAGGTGGAGTCTCGAATCGGGCCTTTACCGTTCGTGGTGCGGTTGAGCGTGCCATCGTGGAGCAGCATGTACTTGCCGTCCTTCGTTGGGCGGATGTCGATTTCGATGTAGTCTGCTTCAAGGGCGGCCGCTTTTTCAATCGCTGGGATCGTGTTTTCCGGCGCGTAGCGATTGGCGCCGCGGTGATAGGAGATCTTCACGGGAAAGTTGGGAATTCGCCGCCGCACCTCGGCAAACCGAACACCGGCCGGATCATCTGTCTGCAACCAATCCACGCCGGCCTCAAGCATTTTGCCCCACCCAGTCGCGTTGTCCCACTTCTCCCCGAGAACTTTTGCCTGCACTTTGATACCCTTGGCATGAAATGCTTTGCACAACTCTGCAGTCACATCATCGGGATCAATCTCTACCGCGGCCGGATCGACATCCTTCACGAGCGAGTCAAAGGTCATCGTTTTGAGCGGGAACTTGGTCATCGTCGGAATCTTGTTCCCTGCTGCCGCCCGCACTTTGGCCAACATCTCCGGTTGGCCGTAAACGATCACTTGCCTTTCCATCTCGGCCGCCAGGACCTCCTTTGCCAGCAGCTCCGGGTCAACCCTCTTGCAGTCGAGGTACAGGTTCACCTTCCCCTTGGCGGCGGTCAGCAGTTCCACCAGCGACAGTAAGCGGGCGTCCTTGAAGCGTCGGGCAAACCAGCTACCGGCATCGAGCTTCTTTAGGTCAGCCAGATCGAAGTCGGCAACATTGCCCTTGCCATCTGTACATCGCTCGAGGTTGTCGTCGTGAATAACGACGTGGCGGCCGTCCTTGGTGAGGCGGATATCGACTTCCGCCCATTCGATGTAGTCGGGCGCACAGGCGAGAACGGCGCTCAGGGAGTTCTCCGGGGCAAGCATGTGCATCCCGCGGTGAGCCATCACTTGCGTGGCGCGCGGTGGTTGCACAGGCTCGAAGAACTGGTAATTCGGCTGCGCAGCCGTCGGTGTCGTGAGGGCGAGAACGAGGAAAACGGCCAGACGGAAGTGCATGCCAGACTCCTTGGGGTCGATCAAGAGTGCCTTGCCGGAGTTGCGCGGGAATCTTTGCGCGAGTACGGGGGAGATCTTGGAGGTCATGAGTGTAAATTTGATGTAAATGACGGTAAAAATACGGAGAAAAAAGTGTGTTGAACTCAAGTAGCCGAGAACAATTGTCGCGAGGCGCGCTTGAGATCCCCACGAAGGAGTCGTAGGCAGTGTAAATATGGTCACGCGAAGAGCTCGCCAATCCTGGACAGCTGTGCTATGGGCGTTCGGAAAAGAAGGGGGCTGCGCTGAAAATAACGGCCGAATCTGAAGGTGGGGACCGCTTTCGACCAGCGCCGTTGAGCCGCTCGATCCAGGTCGACGAGGGCTGCTCAAAGCACCACGAATCGGGGATTGCCACAAGTGTCCGATCGCCGGCAGACGTCTTGGCGGCGACCGCGTATCAGATCAGTTTCTCCTCGCGGGCCTTGAGGAAACCGCCCGCCGCCACCGCCGCGCCGGCCAGCAGGTTGAGGATCGCGCCGATGCCGACGGTGATTTGGAAGCTACTCCCGAAGCCCGTCAGGCCAGCACTGCCGTTGAGAGCGCCGACCAGCAGCCAAAGAGCCAACAAGGCGATGAATGCGTCGACTCCAGCGCCGGCCCAGCCGAGGGCTTTCTGGCCCAAGCCGTTAGGCCCATACAGCACGAAGGCGAGGGCCAGGGCGGCGAGGTAGCCCACCAGACAGAGAACCCCGCGCGCGTCCTGGACGACCATCACGCTTTGGCTGGAGCTAATCGCCGGTCGAGGGAAAAAAGGGGATGCCAGGAATAATTGCCTTGCGAAAGTCTCGCTTGACGCCGGCCCGGACGGCGTCTATGAGCGGGTCCGCGTGTTCTCCGACACGAATCCTACTCTTGTCTGGAGCCCCCGGCTTGGGATTTCACGCAGAGGTAGAAACGATGCCTCAACTCGGCATCCTGCTGGCACTCATTTCAGCACCCCTGTCGGGTACGGTGACGCCGACGGTGGGCAAGTACGTTCTTCTGAAGCAGCCGGATGTGGCCGTTGTCAAGGATTGCAAGGTGCAGCCGCTTGCAGTGCTCGATCGGCCGAAGGACATTTTGTTCCAGGTCGTCGAGGTCCAGGGTGACTGGCTGTGGATTTACACGCCTCGCGGTATGGGCTGGGTGCCACGCAGCGACGTGCTGCTGCCGGAAGACGCGGTTGCATTTTTCAGCGCCCAGATCAACTCCAACGCTCAGGACGCAGAGGCCTGGGGCCGCCGCGGCGTGGCGCGGACCTTCCTCGGCGAGGTCGCGGGACTTGGGGACCTGACCGAGGCGAACCGCCTCAGCCCCGGCGACGCACGCTGGCTCCATCAACGTGCCCGGTGCTACGCCTCGGCGGCCAGCGGTCAGGCCGCCGAGGCGTGGGGCCGCCAAGCCGTGCTGGACAAGGCGCTGTCGGACACGGTCGAAGCAGCCCGCCTCGATCCGCAGGACGCATCACACCTCGCTTTACAGGGATCGATCTGGCGCGTGCTGGGCAACGCAGAGAAAGTGGGCGCGTGTGCCGAGGCCGCCCTGCGTCTCGACCCCGGTTGTGCCGATGCCTATTGCCTGCGCGCCATGGTTCTGGAAGATACCCAGGAGGTGGACCGTGCCCTCCAGGATTACGCTAAAGCCATCGAAATCAATCCAGGCCACGGCGATGCCTATAACAATCGTGCCCTGCTGCTCTGGAAGCTCCATGCCTACGACCGGGTGATCGACGACGCGACGGCATGTCTGCGGCTGGACTACTGGCCGGCCCAGGCGCATCGGCTCCGTGGCCTTGCCTGGGTCGGCAAACGCGACCCCGACAAAGCACTCGCTGATCTCGACATTTCTCTCCGCCTGCAACCCGGAGACACGTCGGCCCTGATGGGCCGTGCTGGGGCACGGCAGATGAAAGGCGACCTCGCCGGCGCCGTCGAGGACGTGGAGAAAGCAGTGGCCAGCGCTCCGGATGATCTGACGATACTCCCCGTTCTTGCCGGCTTGCAGAGACAGTGTCGCAACTGGACGCGCGCGCTGGCGACGTTGCAAATATGGGCGGCGCGTGCTGCCGACGACCCGCGTCCCCACGGCGGTCTGGCGGACCACTATGCCACGTGCCCCGACAGCGCGCTGCGCGACGGAAAGAAAGCGGTCGAGTGCGCCCGCCGTTCCTGTGAGCTGACGCAGTGGACGAATCCTTACCCCCTGGATACTCTCGCTGCCGCCTGCGCCGAGGCCGGGGATTTCGCGAGTGCCATCCACTGGGAGAAGTCCGCGCTTGAAAACGAGTCTTTCGCCACCCGCAATGGCGTGCAGGCCCGAGCCAAGCTGCAACTCTACGAAGCAGGGCAACCTTACCACGAGAAATAGGTCAGTGTACCCGCGGACCAAAGGGGAACCGAACGGTGGCGCTTATTCACCCGCCCAAAGCTTAGCTACTGGCCTTATGAACAGTTGAATAGTGCAAAACGCTAGTCAGATCAGTTTCTCCTCGCGGGCCTTGAGAAAACCACCCGCCGCCACCGCCGCGCCGGCCAGCATGTTGAGGATCGCGCCGATGCCGACGGTGATCTGGAACCCGAAGCCCGCCAGGCCACCACTGCCGTTGAGAGCGCCGACCAGCAGCCAAAGGGCCAACAACGCGATGAATGCGCCGACTCCCACGCCGGCCCAGCCGAGGGCTTTCTGCCCCAAGCCGTTGGGCGGGTACAGCACGAAGGCGAGGGCCAGGGCGGCGAGATAGCCCACCAGGCAAAGGACCCCGCGGAAGTCCTGGACTACCATCACGCTTTGGCTGGAACTAACCGCCGGTAGTTTGACTCCGCCTTTGCCTCCGACGAGGTTGGCACCCCCCGGCATCTGGATCGACATCGTGAGGAGGGGGAGGAACACGGCGATAACACCGACCAGGCCGCTGATGGCCAGGATCTTGCCGCTCAGCCCCAGACGCGCCAGCCACGCTTGAAGTGGCGGAAGTTGGGGTGCCACAACGGAACTCGGGACCTGTTCACTTGCCATTCCACTTGCCATGACTGCTGCCCTCCCAAAAAAATACAGGGTTTTCCGCGTTGAACTGGCGCCGGTTGCCCAAACGGGCCTGCCTTGACGACCGGCAATCTCTGATACATCTCTACTGCCAGGCTAGCTCGATTCCTTCGGTTTGCAAAAAACAAACGCCGGGGCAACCTGATGGCTCGGAGCAAAGAAGTTCGGCTTTGAGGGAAAAAAGAGTATGCATGGAATAAACGGCGCCGCCTCTTTTGCATTCCGACGAATTGGGACTAGGTTTTAGTCACAACCGCCTCGCCGTGATGTGCAGTGAGGAATAGACCATGTCACAATCGTGGAAAGTCGTGCTGGTAGCCCTGCCGTGTCTGGTGGCACCGCTGGGGTGCGTTCCCAGCGAAGCCGTCCGTTATAACAACGAGGTGGCCGGGATTACCCGCGAGCTGCAAGCCGCCGGCAAGCAATTCGGTGATAGGCTGCGATCCAACCTGGGCAATCCCGCGAAGGCCAAGGAACTCCACGACCAAATCGCGAAGAACGGGGACACCATCATCAAACGGGGCAAGGCACTGACCCCGCCTAACACCACCGAAGGAAAGGCGCTGCACAAGGCGCTGCTGTCCTATATGGAGACCGAAGACCATATCATCCGTGTCGATTTTGCGAACGTCGCCCGCTATGCCGGCCAGAACAAGATGTCCGCGATCACGCCTATCATCGCGGCCGCGCACCAACAAGAACAGGCGAAGGTCCAGCAACTCAAATCGGCACAAAAAGCGTTTGCCAAGGCCAACAACATTCCTCTTCTTAATTAATAGAATCGCTCCTCCGATCCGATGAATCATCGCAACAACTTCCTTGCGGAGGCCCACTCATGCGTCGTGGCGCTTGCTTGCTGATGGTGCTATTCGTCTCCGTGTCCATGGCCCGCGCCGACGAGGCCGAGGACCGCACGGTCGCTTTTGTATTAAAACTGAACGGCACGTATGGGCGCGACCCGCAGAAGCCGGGCAAGCCAGTAGTTATCGTGAGCCTTGCACACACCAAGATCACCGACAGGGGCCTGAGGGAACTCGCCAACTTCCCGAAGTTGCAGAACCTGAACCTCGACCACACTGGTATCGGCGACGCAGGCTTGGAGGAGTTGGTTGCACTCAAGCAGTTGCAGGTACTGTCGCTCTTCGGCACCAAAGTCACCAACCCGGGCTTGAGGGTACTTGCGGGCGTTAAACAGTTGAACCGCCTCGGCCTAGGCCCCACGCAGATCAACGACGAGACGTTGCAGACGTTGCGCAAGATGCGCATGCTGCATATCATGCAACAGACGTGGACCACCGTGCCCGACCCGGAGCGCAAAGACCACAAGCGGCCAGCCGGTCCCGAAGTGGTTTGGGGGAAAACGGAAAACAAGGCCATTCTGGGTTTCTTTTAGGAATCCAGGATGGCCCCGTTTTCCTTGATGAGGTCATGCGGGACTTGAACGCCTGGGCCAAGGCCGAGGGAATCGCCCTCGACTGAGACCCGTGGTCGATCCCCCCCGCCGAGGGTCGATTCTCGACATCTCTCCGACACTCGAAGAAGAAGCGCGAGAGGAGTCTGCGAAGCGCGCCTCCGAGCAGGCGCCAGAAGTCCAGGAGAAGGCGAGAACAGACAATGGAGAACAATGCCTCCAAACGGCCACGGAAGATGAGCGGGCGCACGTGCCAGTAAACGAGGAGCCGAAGGCGGAAGTGCCATCCTGAGATTGATGGAGGTCGTTCTGCCGTTCGGATTATTCAGGATTCATTTTGCGATGAGATGACTATAAAAAGAATCCTGAATGTCCCGAGCTCCTGTTAAGAAGAATCCTGAATGTCCCGAGCTCCTTGAATGTCCCGAGCTCCTCCTCCCGAGCTCCTGTTATCCGAGCTCTTGTTATCTCCTAGGCGTCCAAGCTGGAGACGTTGATCGTGATACAGTCTTGCATATCTAATCCTTTTGGCAGTGTTGGCATCGAAATGCCCAAATAACCTCGCCCGATGACATCCGCCGCTGCCGCTTCAGAGATTCCTAATTTCTTTGACGCATCTTGGATGGTTTGCGAGTGTTTGCGAACACCCTTACGGTAATATTCGATAAACTCCATGCCAAGATCATTCGCTTTTACGATGTAGATTTTGTGGGGCGCTTTGATGCCGAAGTAAACGGCGACCTGCCATTCTTTCCTATTCTCTGGAATGACGCGGAGAGATCCCGGTTGAGGCCACCACTGGTCTCCGATATTTGTTATTGCCACCACATTATCCCCTGGAGGGTTGTTGAATTTGCCTATCAGTTGACAACTTCTTCCTCGGATTTCCGTCCCGTTTTCTGGAAACGCAATCCGTAACCCAAGGCTCTGTTGTGCCTGAATGAACCTATCGTTCAGGCGACGAATTCTTTGGGCCAAATCATGAGGAAAAAGCTCGACCTCGATTTTGTGCTCTTGGAGTTGGAGCAATCCCTTGCCACATACACCTTGATTAGGGTCGAGGATGCCGATAACGACCTTTCTCACTTGCGCCCGGACCAAGCGGTCGCTGCAGGATTCACCCTCTTTGGTGCGGACTTTGTGGGTGCATGGTTCCAATGTTGTATAGACGGTTGCGCGCGAAAGATCTCGCCGGGGATCAATCTGCGCCAAACATCGTTTTTCGGCGTGGTCTTCCTCGCCTCGGTGGTCGGCAGCCATCATCTCCCCGTCAATTGCAACGACGGCACCGACTCTTGGATCCCGGTCGGGATCTTTGGGTTGGCACTTTTCAAGCCAAGCAATTGCTTCTACCATCAACTCGTAGTGTGTCATATGTAAGGACCGTTCCGTTCGCGAACAACACGTTCACGTGCCGGCTCACGCGGGAGAAAACGCAATGCCGCGCGAAGCCGCCGTTCGCGTGGCCGGTCACGTGCAGCGCTCTTGTTCGGCCGTGGAAACCGGGACACTTGGAAACCGGGAACACTTGGAAACCGCGACATTCACGGATATTGTGTAAAGAAAGTACATCAAACCCCCGTTGTACTTCGGTAGGGTCATCGGCAGCCGAAACAGCTACCGTCACACCCTCCTTCGTTACCTCTCCTCAGATTTGCAGGCGGTATTGAAGCCAATCCCAAAGGCGAAAGATCACCCACAGCAGCGGAATGCAAAACGGGAACAGCAGCTGGTAATCACTGCCAAAGTTGAAATGCGAAACGGCTTCCTCCATCGAGTAATCGGGTTTCGCAAGGAATTTGAAAAACGCACCGATGCCTTGCAGTGTGACGGCAATCCCCAGCGCACCAGCGAGGCGAAGATAGCGGCCGCGCTCGGGTCCAAGCCGCAGATGGACCTCACCTTTCAAGATCTCGTCGGCGCGGGTCACCGTGTAGAACAACCGTTCTGGCTTGCTGAATAGGTCGTGTCCTGTCACGTCAAGGAAAAAGCGCCAGGAGCGCTTGTCAGAGGTACGCTCCTTCGTGCGGACGTTTATCACGCCCTTGATCTCTTCGAGGTGGACGTCAGTCACTGCGCTATCCGGCGGCGTGATTACCAATTCGTACTTTTCCCCGCCTTGCAATGGGTAGGCGGCCCGGACCGCCTCGACTAGAAGCCTCTCCTTGCCGTCAACCAGGTAGAGTGTTTTCTGGTCCGCTGAGAGGCGGCGCGGCTCCAGGAATTGGAAGCGCTGGAGCTCGGTCCCGCTGCGAACCTTTTCGATCGCAAGCGACACCCGTGCCGAGGTCGGCGTCGCCCCAGCCATGGCGGTCATCGCGACTTCAAGGGTGTCTGACTCCACCACCGCCTCGAGTTGCTCGCGCTGTCCCGGTACGAAGGTTGCAAACCGCATAACGCGCTTTCCCGCGTGAATCATGTTCGCCGGCCCCAGAGTGAGAATCAAATCGGTGAAATGTGCAGTCCCCTTGTGATCAACCGTGAGCTGCACTTTGGTGTTCTTGCCATAGGCGCAAAGGGATTCAAGCTGAATAGCGATGTCCTGGCCTATTGCCGGTAGGACTTCGAGGTTCGCCTGCGCCGGGCTTAGCGCGCTGTCGTTCGTTGGATCATCTCCCGGCATTCCCACCTGAACGATGATCCGATCGAGGCTGATGGTTTTCGGATGGGCCACACGAACCGGCAGCCTCAGCTGAAAGGAGTCCCCTGGACGCATCTCAACGTCGCCGGGTAACAATTCTGTGTCGAGTTGCACCTCCCTGTCACCGCAATCGACATTCTTGATTATCACGCTTGAGCCGCTGCCCTCCGGTCGGTGAAGCACAAGCGTCAAGGGGATCCATTGCCCGGCATAGCACTTCTCGGGTCTGCCAACCACCTCAACATCCAGCAATTCACTCATGGGACGGCACCTTGGGTCGGACGAACGAACAGGCAGGTCGCCTGACGCCGGGTTTTCCGCTCGCATTGCCTTTCGGGTCAGCTCGGTTGCTCTACTACGATTTCTTCGATGGAAGCCTGCTCACAGGTTTCGTCAGGCATTTGTCCGCATAAAGCCTGCCGCACATGGGCCAGGAGTTCTCCAAGGTACGTTTGCTTGAGTTCCTCGGCGATAACGTTTTCGGCGTCTTCCCAGATCCCGTCCTTCAGGTACTGAGCGCGGTTGGCTGCCAGCCAAAGCATGGCGCGGAGATTGGTGTGTGAGGCTGCTGGAAGTTGGCGGGCAAAGGTTTGGCCGCTCCTCAGGGTCTCCAGCGTGGTGTCGATCTGCTTCGACCGGACCAGCCAAAGGAAGTTCCTTTTGATCTGCAGGCCATGCAGTAGGCTGGAACACCCGTCCACGACGGCCGAGAACTTGAAAGGCAAGCGCACAATGAACACCCGAAGCCAGTGGCCGGATTCCTCGTTTTCGTGGAATTCCAGGCGGAGCGCTGGAACCTTGTCGAGTGTTTCCTTCCATTCGGCGCCATCATTATAATAAAGGCCCGTGCTTTTGGCGATCCCGTCGCCGACGCGATCAAACAACTCCTTCAACACACTTAGGTGGTTGGCCGTGTATTCGAACTCTTTGGCGTTTTGTTCTTCCTGGCGCAGCTCGTTGCGTTTGACGAGATAGTCGCAGCGAGGGCCGGCGAGTACTTCTCCACCCGACAATGCATGCCGGAACCTTACGTCCAGTTGTTCCAGAACCTCGCGCAACGTCCGCGTCTTGTTGAGCCCAAGAATTTCGTCTTGCCTAAAGGGTGCGAATCGCAGGGCTGGGTCCTGAATCTTTTCCCGAATCTCAGGGAGGTTGTCACCCAGCCAGTTGCTCACCCGCCGCTGAAAAAGCGTGAGGATTTCGCTGTCCGGGATGTCGTGCAGCCAGTACCGCTGGTCACGCTGGATGCGGTCCTGAAACTGCTTCTCCATCTTGGGGTAGAGTTGTTGCGCGAGTTGTAGCGTCATGGTAAACACGATGAATACGTTTGGCAGCGAGTTGTACAGCTCGCTGAGCTGGGCAAAGAAGCTGAACCAGTCCGCCTCGCCGTCGAACAGTTCCTTCCGGCCCTCCATCTGATCGAAGGCGAAGAAAAACACCCGGTCTCCGGTCGGCCGGGTCGTGCTGCCGGGCAGGTTGCGGGCCACGTCGCGCGTGAACAGACTGATCAGGATCTTGATTACGTCCATGAACTTGTAGCTGCGGTCGATTGCATCCAACGCGCCAAGCTTGCGCAAGAAGTCTGGGTGAACCTCTTTACGCCGCAGCCAGTGCAGCACCTTTTCGCGGTCTTCCGGGAAAAGGTAACACAGCAAAATGTGGACGACATAGCGGTGGAAGGGGTTGCCGGTCTCGTGCAGGAAGCGGTCACAGACGTAGCCGGCAAAGCGGGAGAAGCTGAGGCGCCTGAAGACGCTGTCGTCACGCCGGTCCACCATCTGCTGGAAACGCACATGATCGTTTCCAAACAAACTGGACCAAACGCGACGGAAAACACCAGCCGCGCCCTGGCCGCGCTTGTAGCGTGCGACCTGGCCTGGCTGCGAGAGCATCTGGCTCAGCGCCTGGAACGCCAAATCCTGGATCTTGTCCAGGAGTAGATGGGGCTCATTGGGTGAAGGCCGCACGAGCGGGTCCAGCACCCAGTCGAGCAGACGTTCTTCGAACTCGGTCACCTTCCAGTGGTTGGCGTTGCCAACAGGGACGTAGCCAAGCTCGTCGGCGACCTGGGAAGAACGGAAGTAGTTGATGATGTGGCTCTTGCCCATGCCCGGGTTGCCCGCCAGGATGACCACCTGCGACGGCAACCCGGCCCGGACGTCGCGCAGCGAACACTTTAGCAAATCGCGCACCTCCTGGTGAATGTCGGGAACGTCGCAGTCCTGCACGTCCGCGCGGTAGCGGATCACCCGGTCTTCGGTGAAGGGCGAAACGTTGACGTCCTCTTTGCGCACCATGTGCTTCTTGTAGGCGCGGAGGATCTCCAACCGGGTAAGCTCCAGGCTTTGGTCTGTCGTGCTGTTCATGGGGTCCGCCAATAAACGAAGTAGTAGAGCTTGTTATCCCTCCGGATAGCCTTGTCTGGTTCCTTCGCGTCGCGGACCTCGTTGAGGATATGGAGTTCCACTGTCTTGCTTTCCCAAAGGGCCTCGAGCGTGCGGCGGAAAGCCTCGACGGAAAGGCCAGGAAAGGAACGGAGCGTCTCATGGTACAGGCGCGGCAGCTCCACTAATCTGTTCTGGAACTCGCGGAAGCAACACAGCCGTTCGTAAGCAGCGTAGAGGGCGGCCTGCAACGCGCCGGTGGCTAAAGGCTGTGCAGCCGTAACCGGTGGGGGCGTTACTGGCACGGATGCGTGGGGCAAGGTCGTGGCAGACGGGCCTGGAGACGGCAAGGCGTGCATTACCGAGTCAAATCTTGCGGTCAGCGCCTCAAAAGCCCGGTCGACCTTCGCCAGGAGTTGATCGTCCGGGGAACTCTGAACTGCGGTCTCCAGCTTTTGCAGACGATCCGCCAGATCCTTGACGGTTTTCGAGAGAGCGCTCAGCTCCTTGCTCAGCGAACCATCGCCCTTGGCCTTGGCTTTCGGAGCAATGGCGGCCATCAAGTCATCGCGCAGCAATTTCCCTTCGGCCTTCAAGCCCGCTAGGTGCCCGGCAATAGTGGCGTTGAGGGCTTCGGGGCTGGCTGTCTGCTGCAAAAGGCGTTTCCCGTCGTCGGTCAGTGCGACGACAGCCGTGCTTGCAATCTTGGTTTTTCCGGCCTTGGTGACCGGCAGTTTAACCTTGTCTGCCTTCAGCAAACCCTGATCTGTGGCAGTCTTGATCGAGGTTTTTAGCTCTTTCAGCACTGGCGAGGCGACAGGCACGGATTGGCCGCCCAACAAACGCACGGCTAACAACGACAACAAAAGGCCAGGTTCGGTTTCCACTAGGTGTCCCTTGGTACGGCTTGCTGATTTATGAGGTTTAGAAATTGTCGCCGGGCAAGGGGCAGGATTCAAGCAAAAAGATACGGCTGAACAGAAAGCCGCTTACCCTTGCCGGTCGAGTTCCGCGAACAGTGTCGCGAGCGGCAGCCTGAACCCAATTAACACGCCTCCGCCGTCGAGCGTGTCACCCTCGGTCAGCACGGCGGCGGCAGCCTCCGGCGCGGTGTAAACCTGGACCGTCCGCGCTGCGGGATCCACCTCCCACACCAGACGAACCCCGGCGGTGAAATAATCCTCGCGCTTGCGGCGCATCTCCCCAGGAGTGTTGCCGCGGCTGAGGACTTCGACGGCCAGGTCGGGAGCCAGCGTTGGGATCGGCGCTTGCGGGCGCTGCCGGCCGGGCAAGCGGTCCCACGAAAAGAAGGCCACGTCAGGGATGCGCACACGGCCCGCCCACAATCGCACCGTCCCGTCCGGGGCCGTCACCAAACCCAGGTTGCCCGGCCGCACGAACGCGTTCAATAGCTCGATAAGGTAGCTCGCCGGTCGTCACGGAACCCCCGTACCAGTATTCCAAGGAGGTGCCGGTTGACAGCTAAACCTTCGCACCTGGCCCACCATTTCGCCGACCTGGAGCAGCAGCACCTGACCGCCACGCTGGGCATGTGGTTGTTCCTGGCGACCGAGGCCATGGTCTTTGGCGGGCTGTTCCTGGTATATGGGGTGTACCGCATCAAGTACGCGGCGGAGTTCGAGGCGGCGAGCGCCCATCTGAATATCACCTTCGGGGCCGTCAACACCGTGGTGTTGCTCACCAGCAGTTTGACGATGGTCTTGGCGGTGTTCTTCGCCCAAACCGGCCAGCGCGAACTGCTCACGCTGGGGCTGGTGCTGACGGCCGTGCTGGGCACCGCTTTCCTGGTGATCAAGGGTTTCGAGTATCACGATGACTACCTGGACGGGCTGATGCCGGGGCTGGCGTTCGACGAAGCGGAATGGACCGCGAAGGGGTTGCAGCCGCAGCAGGTCAAGCTGTTCCTGATCATTTATTACATCATGACCGGCGTGCATGCCGTGCATCTCATCATCGGCATCGGACTCATGGCCGTGCTGGCCTTCATGGCATGGCGCAACCGCTTCACGCCGACACACTATTACCCCGTCGAGGTCGGCGGGTTGTACTGGCACTTTGTGGATGTGATCTGGGTTTTCTTGCTGCCGCTGCTGTACCTGGCTGGCGTGCGCCAGTGAGGCAAGCGCTGCGCGGCGGCCTGTTTGTAATGCATAGTAGGCGACACAAGCCCGACGCGCAAGCGAGGGAAAGCAGTCGAACCCTCGCTGGCGCGTCGGGCTTGTGTCGCACGACGAAATTCACGGGAATTCCTCATTTTACCGTTTGGTGCGAGCAGGAGTGGTGTCATGTCGGGGGAACACAAGAGCAAGCTGCGACTTTTCGGCCTGGTGTTCGTGGCCTTGATCGCTCTGACGTTGCTCACGGTTTGGCTGGGGGGCCTGCACCTGGGCCCGCTGCACGTGGCGGTGGGGTTGACCGTGGCCGCGACCAAAGCCACCCTTATCCTGCTGTACTTCATGCACCTCCTGCACAGCCCGCGGCTGACGTGGTTGATCGCGTGTACCACCTTGCTGTTCCTGGCGCTCCTGCTGCTGCTGACGCTGACGGACTATTTGAGTCGCGATTGGCAGACGTGAGAGCACCGCCTGCTTTTCATCGCATTTGGATGCATGGGGACGCGTGACCATTTTGCACGGGTTGACCACATTGTTCCTCGTCACAAACGCCAGTCTTGCAAGCCATTTGGGTTGGGAAAAAAGTCACGTGGTCACGCGATCGTGGGGTATAACGGCCTGGTGCGACGCTGGTCTTCGATCCTTGACTTGTGACTGTCCGTTCCGCTGGCAGAAAGCCCGTCTAGCTGGTAAGCTATGCAGAGGAGGTGATGAGTTGGAACACCTGCAACTGAACGACATTGATCGGCAAGCATCCGATGACTTGCGGTGGGGCTTGCGGGCGCCTGAAGTGCGGCAACATGCCGGCAAGCTGGTCGCAGTCCATAAGAAGCGCGTCGTCGGCGTCGGCACGAACCGAGATGCCCTGGTGGCAGAGGCTTCCGAGAAAACCAAGTGTCCCTGGCAAGATCTGGTTATCATCGTCGTACCGGCCGCGGACCTAAGCGAACTTCCCCGCTGACGCGGCGCCTTGCGGAGGCAGCATGGCCGCACCTCATTCCGGCACGACGACGCCTCTGCAATGGTCTATCTCCTATGTTCGCGTCAAAGGGATAAATGTCACCAGCGCGCGCCTAGATGTCGAGCTTTTCATCAGGTCAATCGTGCCAGGGCGACAGGTCATCACCGAGCAGGGTTGGATCCTCCGGGCAATCCTGTGCCGGTTCTGCTGGGACTCGAGTTCTTCCTTTCTTTCCAAGCAGGGATGATGCTTCTGCCGCCTCCCCAGCAGAGCGTGATTCAAGTACCATGAGCCGAATTCCACAAGCGCAAACGCGATGAGGATCGCTTCCTGGCAGAGGCAGTGGCCGCACCCAAATTGCTCATGCTAGGTGGTGAACATGACCTTGAAGCAATGGCAGACTACCTGATGGCAACCCGCCCACCCCTGTCGGCAAGGAGATGACCCGATGGTTCCAACCGTCGTTCTTTCCGCCCCCGAAAATTTGGCAGAACTGCTCGAACGTCTGGGCCATGTGCCGC
>Ga0206860_10075_pt1 | contig 25855 bp, 26 predicted proteins | sample Alteio_BWOrgCont_44_FD_152624 | JGI IMG/M metagenome (GOLD analysis project Ga0206860, IMG submission 152624) | Enriched cells from forest soil in Barre Woods Harvard Forest LTER site, Petersham, Massachusetts, United States -... | ecosystem: Environmental > Terrestrial > Soil > Temperate forest >...
GCCACAGTAAAGGACCAATACCAAAACCGTTCAAAGATACCGGCGCGCCAGAGCAACAGGCAAAGAACCGCAAACGGGAGGATTATGCCGAGAGAAAAAATAGCGGCTTTTTTCAGGCAAGCCATCCCATGGACAGGGCGCAGCTTGAGTTCGCCGGCCAGAAGGAGAAGGCCGCCAAATGCGCCGAAGAAAATACCAGGCTGCTTGAGAAGAAAGGCCGCACCAAAGAGGATTCCGCTCCAAAATAGTGTAGCCAGACGTTTGGATTCCAAGCCGCGGATCAGGAGGAGAATTCCGCCCAGCACGGCGGGCACGACAAATTGCGTGGCATGAGCGGCGCTGCCGAAAGTTGCCCAATTCAGCGACATCAAGGCATAAGTGGCGCCGGCGATTAATCCAACACCGGCGCCGAACCACTTTTTCCCGAGCAAAAATACCAGGACAATGGCCGCAACGTTGGCCAGGAGCAGCCCCAAATGAATGCCAGCGGCGGTTTGACCGAACAACGCCATGCTCAAGGCATAGACGGCGGCGGTGCCAGGCAGCTTGATCACGTAAGCCAGTTTGTACGGCGCAACGCCCTCCAGCATGAGCTGGCCGACGTAGGCGAACTCTCCTTCGTCGCGTTCCAGAGGCAGATCCAGCAAACGAACCCGAACCGCGACGACAAACAGAATGACCAGGGTTAGCGTTACCCAGGTCCAGCTCTCGGACTGCGAACCGGCTTGTTTGCTCACGTTCAAGCCCTTTGTTTATAATTTTTTGGGTGGAAAGTATAGAACCCATCTTCCTTGGCCTCAGGTTTTCCCCTTTCAAGGTTGAAATACCCCGCCTGCCAACCTTAGCTTTTGCCATGATTTCGACAAAGCCGTGGAGCATTGAAGCCGTCGCGCGCCTGTTCCTGGGCGTCATCGTGACTTATTGCGGCGGCATGTTCCTGGCCGGGCTTTTGCAAACCATGAAATTGGGCATGGCTCCAGCCCGGCTTCTGTTTTTGCAAATGATCATTTTGGTCGTGTTCTTCCAGGGCGCCGCCTTGATCTGGATTGCAAAATTTCTTCGCGAGTCAAACATATCGTGGCGCGCGGCTTTCGGGCTGCGGCCGTCCTCGCGGGTCGTCGCCGTCGCCATCGGCCTGGCGGTCGGAGTCATGGTGCTGCCCGTCATGTGGTTATTACAAATGCTTTCAGAGGCCGTGATGACCTTGCTGAATTTCAACCCCGTCGCGCAAGTCGCGGTGACGGAACTGCAAAACGGCGCCGTGCCCGTTCCGGAGAAAATTTTGCTGGCCGCGTTCACCGTCCTGCTCGCCCCCGTTGCGGAAGAGGCGCTGTTCCGGGGGATTCTCTATCCGACCATCAAGCAGTCGGGCCGTCCCCGCTGGGCCTTGTGGGGAAGCTCGATCCTTTTTGGCGTCCTGCATCAAAACATGGCGATCTTTGTGCCGCTGGTATTTTTGGCGGTCCTCCTCGTGTTGCTTTACGAGTCCTCGGGCAGTTTGCTCACGACCATCGCGACTCACAGCATGTTTAACGCCGCCAACGTTTTCTATTTGTTTTTCCCGGACCCGATCAACCGCCTGCTCCATTTCTCATGAACGAATTCGAACTCATCGCGCAATGGACTCGTTCCCTGCCCGGCAATGCCTCGGTCGTTGTCGGGGCGGGCGATGATTGCGCGGTGCTGGATTCGGGCCAGCCGGGCCGCTATCTCCTGCTCAAGACGGACGCAGTCGTTCAAGGCATTCATTTTTCCGCCGCTGCAAAACCAGAGGAAATCGGCCACAAGGCGCTGGGCCGCTGTTTGAGCGACATCGCCGCCATGGCGGGACGGCCCATGGCGGCCTTGATTACGATGGCGCTGCCCAGCCAATTCGATCCTGCGTTCCTGCAACGCATTTACGACGGTCTGAGCCGCCTGGCCAAACAACACGACGTCGCCATCGTCGGCGGGGAAACCACCACCAATCCCGGCGGCCTGCTCATCTCGGTCTGTCTGCTCGGCGATGTCGCGGCGGACAAATGTATTCTACGCTCCGGCGCGAAAAGCGGTGATGCGCTCTTTGTCACCGGCGAGTTGGGTGGTTCGCTGGCGGGAAAACATTTGGAGTTCGAGCCGCGCCTGGCCGAAGCACGCTGGCTGGCCGGCCATTTTGCGATTCACGCTATGATTGACTTGAGCGATGGCCTGGCCGGCGACCTGCGTCATCTGTTGCAGCGCAGCAACGTGGGCGCGGAAGTCCTGGCCACGGCCATTCCCATCAGCCGGGCGGCGCGCTTGCAGGCCAAAACCGGCGCTTCGGCCCGGACCCCGCTGCTGGCCGCGTTGAGCGACGGGGAGGATTTCGAATTGCTTTTCACGGTGGCAGGCCGCGACGCGGTCCCGTTGCTGGACGCCTGGAAAAAGAAATTTCCCAAGGTGCGCCTGAGTTGCATCGGCAAAATAACGTCCGCACCCGGTTTGAAGCTGCGGGACAAAACCGGTCTGCGTTCCCTCGAAGCCCATGGCTACGTTCATTTCTCATAACCCCGCCGAAACCGAAGCCCTCGGCGAGGAGTGGGGCCGCCAGGCCCAAAGCGGATGGCTCATCGGCCTCAGCGGCGGCCTCGGCGCGGGCAAAACGCAACTGGCCACCGGACTGGCCCGCGGGCTGGGAGCGGCGGCGCGCGCGCCTTCGCCCACTTTCACGCTCGTCCACGAATATCGCGGCGGACGGCTGCCGTTTTTTCATCTTGACCTATACCGGCTCGAGACCCGCGAGCAAATCATCGCCGCCGGCCTCGAACCTTACCTGGTCCGGCCGCGCGGGGTCGCGGTGGTGGAATGGATCGAGCGCTGGCTGGGCAGCGACGGCGTGCCGCCCGCCGGGTTGTATCGCCGCGTGCAAATCAAAACCCTCGGCGAGACGGAGCGGGAAATACTTTATGAAGATTTTGGCGGTTGAATTTTCTTCCGAATACCGCAGCGTCGCCGTGCTGGAAGACGGCAATCTGCTCGGCCACGCCGCCGAAAGCGGCGGACGCCGCATCATCGGTTTGGTGGAGCAGGCTTTGCAAGGGGCGGGTTGCGAACGGGAGGAAGTGGCGACGATTGCGGTGGGGATCGGCCCCGGTTCTTATCACGGCATTCGTGCCGCGATCGCTTTTGCCCAAGGCTGGCAATTGGGGCGGGGCGTCAACCTCATCGGCATCAGCAGCGTCGAAGGCCTGGCGGCCCGGGCGGAACAGGAAAAAATCTTCGGGCTGGTCAACATCGTGGTGGACGCGCAACGCAATGAATTTTACCTGGTGCGCTACGAAATCGGGGCCGGCGCGCGTCGCCTGGTTGAGCCGCTGCGTTTGGCGGCGCTGGCCGAAATCGAAAAATGGGACACCGCCGGCGAGAAGATTGTTGGACCGGACATTGTTTCATGGTTTCCGCGAGCCATCAATCTTTATCCGGACGCGGCGGTGTTGGGCAGCCTGGCCGCCGGGCGCGACGATTTTGTTTCCGGCGACAAACTGGAGCCGATCTACCTGCGCGAAACCGCCTTTAAAAAAGCGCCGCCCTTGCGTATATTGCGGTAATGGAGAACCCTCCATTACGCATCGTGCAAATCACTCCCGGCGCGGGCAAGATGTTCTGCGGCGCGTGCCTGCGGGACAACGCCCTCGTCACCGCCTTGCGCAAATTGGGCCACGCCGCCTTGATGGCCCCGCTCTATCTGCCGTTGACCCTGGATGAGGAAGACCAAAGCGCCGGCCTGCCGATTTTTTTCAGCGGCATCAACGTTTATCTCGAACAACAGTCCGCACTTTTTCGCAACGCGCCGGACTGGCTGCATCAAGCGCTGGCTTCCCCCACGCTGCTGAAATGGGCCTCGGGCGCGGCGGCCAAAACGCGTCCGGCGGATCTGGGCCAAATGACCATTTCCATGCTGCGCGGCGAAGATGGCAACCAGGCGCGGGAATTGGAAAAATTGCTTGACTGGCTGCGCGCCGAAAAGCCGGACGTGGTCAGCTTGTCCAACGCCTTGCTCGTCGGGATGGCGCGGCGCATCAAGGCGGAGTTGCGCGTGCCGGTGCTTTGCTCGTTGCAGGGCGAAGATTGGTTTCTCGACATGCTGCCCTCGCCCGACCGCGAACTGGCCTGGCAAACGGCGGCGGAACGCGCGGCGGACGTGGATTTGTTCATCTCGCCCAGCCGCTATTTTGCCGACCTGATGCAAGGCCGCTTGAAACTCGCGCCGCAACGGGTGCGCGTCCTGTCCAACGGGATGAACCTGGACGGCTACGCCGCCGCCACAAGCAAAAGCAACGGGCAACCTCCGGTGCTCGGCTACTTCGCGCGCATGTGCCGGGAGAAAGGTTTGGAGACATTGGTCAACGCCTTCATCCTTTTGCGAAAGCGCGGCAAGGTTGGAAATTTGAAATTGCGCATCGGCGGCAGTTGCGGGCCGGCCGATCAGGTTGTGGTGGACGAATTGCGCGCGCGCCTGCAAACGAACGGCCTGCTGGCCGATGTCGAGTTTTGTCCGAATTTATCGCGGGCGGACAAGCAGTCCTTTCTCCGTTCGCTCTCCGTATTTTCTGTGCCCGCCACTTACGGCGAAGCTTTTGGATTATATGTGATCGAAGCCCTGGCCTGCGGCGTGCCGGTGGTGCAACCGCGTCACGCCGCCTTTCCCGAATTGATCGCCGCCACCGGAGGCGGCCTGTTGTGCGCGCCCAACGACGAACCAGCGCTGGCCGACGCCATCGAAAGCCTGTTATTGGACCCCGCCCGCGCACGGTCGCTGGGCGAAGCCGGCCAAAAAGCCGTTCAGGAACATTTTGGCATCGAGACAATGGCTCGGCAAATGGCGGAACTCTGCCGTGAGGCCAGGCGGACGGCGTCTTCCGGCTCTTAATCCTCCTCTGGAAAGAGATGAATGCGTCAGACGATGCCAAACGCTTTGCACATCAAGCAGCCACAGGCTCGTGCTTCAAGAGGAGAATTTCGCTTCGCTTCAGTTCTGTCAGCGCAAAGGTGTGTCCTGTTGGATCAAGAAACTCCACTTCCACTGCGTCAGGAGAAAAGACTTCAACGACTGTGCCAACATGTCCGGCAGTCAAGCCTTCTTCCGGCTTATCAACCAGCAAGGCTACGACATCCAAAAGTTTAACCGGTTCTTGTCGCATTCAGTTCAGAAATTTATAACACATAACAGGTGACAAGGCGAGGGAATTTTTCAGCCGGACGAATGTTCCACACGCTGCGCACTCGCGCCTGCTTGTTGGCTCTAGTGAGAGAAAAATCAACAATGTATCTCTGGCCGAACGAGGTTTTTCGGCCAAGTTGACAGTCATCCTGACGAACAACGTCCAGGAGAATTTGCCGAAGCCAGCCCGCATCATCTTCCGTCAAATCCAACGTGGCGGCAAAGACTCGCGCCTTATGTTTGCCTTCCTTATGGATGGAATTCAGCGAGTAATCGCGGAGCTTGGCGATGTCAACAAAGGCTTGTTCTGCACCGGGCAATTTCATGCCATAAGGGCGTCATTTCCTTGTATCTCAATATTACGATGATGGGGGCTCATAGATATCCACAGTTGACGAATTGTTCGATTCCCGGCGGACGCCGCGTTTCATCAGTTGATTTTTGCGCCATGCCAAGAGAATGCCGCGCCCCGCTGCCACTGTCCAACAACAAATCCGCCTTCGCTGTCGCCAACCACGTCCGAAATGCACCACGAATGGGAAAAAGTTCACGAATAAGAACTTTCCCCATCCGTGTTCATCCGTGTCCATCCGTGGTTAAAACCGCTGATTCACAGAATTTTCCCTCGTAAATTTTGCGCCGTAAAACTAAAATTGGGGCATGGCTTATCAATTCAAAGCAATACGCCGCGTGGAATTTGCCGACACCGACATGGCGGGCATCATGCACTACTCCAATTTCTTCCGTTTCATGGAAACGGCCGAACACGCTTTTTTCCGGTCGCTCGGCTTGTCCATTGTGACGAAGAAAGTTGCGCCGCCGGTCGGATGGCCGCGGGTGCGGGCGCACTGCGACTTCAAATCGCCGCTGCGTTTCGAGGATGAAGTGGAAATCCACCTGCTGGTCAGCGAAAAAAAATCGAAGGCGCTGAGCTACATTTTCAAGTTCCGCAAACTCAACGCCTCGCCGCCCGTGGAAGTGGCGCGGGGCACGCTGACGGTGGTATGCGTCCGCCGCCGCCGCGACGGCACCATGTCCGCCTGCACGATCCCCCCGCTGGTGGCCCGCAAGATCCAGGTGGCTCCGGCGAAATTGCTGGGCGGCAACGCCGGAACCAAATGAATTGCCACAAAAGAACACAAAGATCGCAAAAATGGTGAATTCTGATTTTGGAAAAGTAATTAGATTACTTATTTAACTATTGAATATTTAATGAATATACTTCGTCCGATGAATAGTTGAATATGAAGAAGTATGAAGGAAGAAGAATGGCCTGGCTTTCGGAGTTGCGCTTTTTGGCGGTTATTCCGTTGATTCCTGCGCTCCCCAATCACCATTTACGCGGTTAAGGGCCAGTCAAACCGATGCGATGGGTCAAACCCACACAAAAACGATGCAAATAATTTACAATGAGCAACTTGCAAAACAATCAACCTTCGGGCGGCTAACCTCCAGTCATGCTCAGTCATAGTGAATCACACCGATTTCCAGAACATATCCGTGTTTATCCGCGTGGCGTGTTTCGCCCAATGCGAGGTTGCTTCCGCTTTTTCAAGACTGGACATGGGGGGAGAGGCATGAAATTAGCAACATTCATGGCTTTGTTGGTCCTGCTACCGGCGCCGGCATCATTCGCGCAGAATCGCGCTGCGGGCACTCACACAAACAAGCCGCCTGATTTTGTCCGCTCGCATTATACCAAATTCGAATACCGCATTGCCATGCGTGATGGCGTCAAATTGTTCACGGTGGTTTATGCGCCCAAGGACGGCAGCCGGCCGTATCCCATCCTCATGTTGCGGACGCCTTATTCGGTCGCACCCTACGGCAGTGATAATTATCGGACCAATCTACCCCCGGCGGATTTGTTCGCGCGGGAAGGTTTCATTTTCGTTTATCAAGACGTGCGCGGGCGCTATCTTTCGGAAGGGGAATTCATTGATGCCCCGCCGCGCGCGCCGATTGATCCCGGCACTGATACCTACGACAGCATCGATTGGCTGGTCAAAAATATTCCGAACAACAACGGGCGGGTCGGGTTGTGGGGAGTTTCGTATCCGGGATTTTACGCGACCTACGGATTGATCAATTCCCACCCGGCGCTCAAAGCGGTCTCGCCGCAAGCGCCCATGGCCGACGTGGGCAACGGGGACGACGCCTATCACAACGGGGCGTTTTTTCTGGCGGCGAATTTTGGTTTTTACACCGGCTTCTGGCCGCGCGGGCCCAAACCGGCCGAGCACGATGCCCCGCATCCCTTTGAATTCGGCACGAAGGATGATTACGATTTCTATCTGCGCATGGGGCCGCTGTCGAACGCCGAAACGTTGTGCTTTAAAAACCGGAACCCGTATTGGAGCGATATGCTCGATCATCCCAATTACGACGAGTTCTGGGCCTCGCGCGCCTTAAGCCCGGACATGCATCATCTCACCGCCCCGGTGCTGCTGGTCGGCGGCTGGTTCGACGCCGAAGATCTTGGCGGCGTGCCGAAATTGTTCCGCGCCATCGAGGCCGACGGCAGCGCACCCGGCGTGGCCCTGGTCATGGGCCCGTGGTCACACGGCCAATGGTCGCGGGGTGGCGGCGATAAATTGGGCGACTTGAACTTTGGTTCCAAGACGGGCGAATTCTTCCGCGAGAAGATCGAGTTTCCGTTTTTCATGCAGACCCTCAAAGGCAACGGCCATGAAAAACTTCCCAAGGCGTGGCTGTTCGAGACGGGCAAAAATGAATGGCGCAAATTCGATACCTGGCCGCCGAAAAAAATCACCCATCGCTCCTTGTATCTCGAGGCTGGAGGAAAACTTTCCTTCTCGCCTTCCACCAACGCGCCCGAAGAATTCGACGAATACACCAGCGACCCGGCCAAGCCGGTGCCGGTGACGGGCGAAATTGGCAGTGGCATGCCAGGCGATTACATGACCCGCGATCAACGTTTTGCCTCCCGGCGCACTGATGTGCTCACCTACGAAACCGAACCACTGGCACACGACGTGACCATCGCCGGCCCCGTCACGCCTGTTTTGCGCGTCTCAACCTCCGGCACAGATTCGGATTTCGTTGTGAAGCTGATCGACGTCTATCCGGACGACACTCCCGATCCCGCGCCGAATCCGCGGGGTGTTCACTTTGGCGGTTATCAACAGATGGTGCGCGGGGAGCCGTTCCGGGGAAAATTCCGCAAGAGCATGTCGCAGCCGGAACCGTTCATCCCGAATCAGCCGGCGAAGATCGAGTTCGTCATGCCCGACGTGCTGCACGATTTTCGGGCGGGCCATCGCATCATGGTGCAAATCCAGAGCAGTTGGTTTCCGTTGACGGACCGCAACCCGCAGCAATTCGAGGACATCCCGGCGGCCAAAGCGGCGGATTTCCAAAAAGCCGTCGAACGGGTGTATCGCGGCGGCGCGGACGGCACGCGCATTGACGTGCCGGTGTTATGATTGCAATTTATGGCCGTGGATTTATCGTGAGCGGGTGGTCGGATATTACTATAACATGTTAACTAACTTCTTCTTATGAACTGGCTCGTATTTGCTTTGATGACGGTGGTGTCGTGGGGCCTTTATGGAATTTTTCTGCACAGCGGCCAGGTCGCCATGCAGGACAAATCCAACGCCCTTTTCAAATCATTCCTGTTTGTCGGCCTGGCGTATTTCCTCACCGCCGTGCTGGCGCCGCTGGCGATGCTGATGATGCGGAAGGCGGATTGGACTTTTCCGCCGTCAGGAATGAAATGGTCGCTCCTGGCCGGCATCGTCGGGGCGATTGGGGCTTTCTGCGTGTTGCTGGCGTTTGGCAACGGCGGCTCGCCGGGCGTTGTCATGTCGATTGTTTTTGCCGGCGCGCCCATCGTCAATGCCGTTGTGGCCATTTATCTGAACCCGCCGGAAGCGGGACTTGGCTCGATCAAGTGGCAATTTTACCTGGGCATTGTGCTGGCTGCGGCCGGGGGTTGCCTGGTGACGCTGTTCAAGCCGCCGCCCGCGCGTCATGCCCCGCCCGCGTCCGCCGCGCCATCGGCCGTGGTTAAACCTTCGACCCAAAGTTGATGGATGGCGGGCGGCTTTCCCAATCGCCAGGCCATCGCCGCTCTTCAACTCGGGCAACTGCGCCAATTGCTCGCGGCCATTTTGCCGGGCAACGCTTTTTATCAAAAAAAATTCGCCGGCCTCGACCCCGCCGTCGCCGGTCTGGATGATTTTTCGCGGCGCTTCCCCTTCACCGCCAAGGAGGAACTGGCCGCGGACCAGCGCGCCCGCCCGCCTTACGGCGGCAATCTCACTTATCCGCTGGAGAAATACACGCGCTTCCACCAAACCAGCGGCACGTCCAGCGCCCCGTTGCGCTGGCTGGATACGCCGGAGAGTTGGAGCTGGATGCTGGAAAACTGGAAGGAAGTTTATCGCGCGGCGGGAGTGGGCGCGGGCGACCGCGTTTATTTTGCGTTTTCGTTCGGCCCGTTCATCGGGTTCTGGCTGGCCTTCGAGGCGGCGCAACAATTGCAATGCCTGTGCCTGCCGGGCGGCAGCCTGGGCAGCGCGGGGCGGTTGCGCGCCTTGTGTGAGAACAAGGCCACCGTGCTGTGCTGCACGCCCAGTTACGCGGCCCGGCTGGCCGAAGTGGCGGCGGAGGAAAAAATAAATCTTCACGACAGCACCATCCGCCGCATCATCGTGGCCGGCGAAGCGGGCGGCAGCATCCCGGCCACCCGCCGGCGGCTGGAGCAACTCTGGCCGGGCGCGCGGATTTTCGATCATCACGGCATGACGGAAACCGGGCCGGTCTCGCACGAGTGCTCGGCCCAGCCGGGCCTGTTGCACATTGTGGAATCCGCCATCCTGGCGGAAGTGATCGGCCCCGGCGGAGCGGCCGTGGCGGCGGGGCAGGCGGGAGAATTGGTATTGACAACATTGGGGCGGACGGGCTCGCCCGTGTTGCGCTATCGCACCGGCGACCTGGTGCGCCCGGTTTATTTTGACCGGCAACCGTGCGCCTGCGGGCGGCACGACCTGGGCTTGCAGGGCGGCATCCTCGGGCGGACGGACGAAATGGTGATCGTGCGCGGGATGAACGTTTATCCGACGGCCATCGAGGAAATTGTGCGCGGTTTCGCCGAGGTGGCGGAATACGAGGTGCGGGTGGATAAATCGGCCAGCCTGGCGGAATTGCTGCTGCGGATTGAGCCGCAGGCCGGATGCGGCGATCCGGCGGCGTTGCTGCAGCGGGTGCAAGGCGCGTTGCAGGCGGCGTTGCAATTGCGCGTGCCCGTGGCGCTGGCGCCCGCCGGCAGTTTGCCCCGATTTGAAATGAAGGCCAAGCGATGGAAATTCGAGTTTGAATCCGGCGGAGAAGTGTCCTAACCTCGCACCTGCATGAGATTTGGCATAAATACATTCCTGTTCACTTCGCCGTTCACCACCCAGAGCACCAAACTGTTTCCGCAATTTAAAAAATGGGGCTTTGACACGGTTGAAATTCCCATCGAAAACACTTCGGACATCGATCCGGCTCGGGTCAAAAAAGCTTTGGACAAATATGGGCTGGTCTGCGGCACGATTTGCGCTTGCGTGGGACCGTACCGCGATTTCCGCGGGACGCCAAAACAGCAGCGGGACGCCTTGCAGTACATGAAACGCGTGCTCGATCAAATGGTGGTGCTGGATTGCCCGGCCATGATCGGGCCGGTTTATTCGTCGGTCGGCCGGGCCGACGCCGTTCCGCCCCAGGAATACAAAAAACAATGGAAGACCGTGGTCAAAAATCTCAAGACCCTTTGCAAATATGCCGAGGCCCGGGGAAAAATGATTTGCCTGGAACCGCTCAACCGCTTTGAAACGGATTTCATCAACACCTGCGAGCAGGGCCTGAAAATGATCGCGGCTGTGGGCAGCCCGGCCCTGAAACTTCACCTTGACACGTTCCACATGAATATCGAGGAGAAAGACCAGGCCGCCGCAATTCGCAAGGCGGGCAAAAAGCTCGGCCATTTCCACGCCTGCGGCAGCGATCGCGGCACGCCCGGGGGTGACCACATTGATTGGCGGGGCATCGCCAAGGCGTTGAAACAAGTCGGCTACAAGAACGACGTGGTCATCGAATCATTCACCACCGATGTCAAAGTGATTGCGCGGGCCGCGGCCATCTGGCGGCGCATCGAACCGACCCGCAACGAAATCGCCGTCAAAGGCTTGAAATTCCTCAAAAAGAACTTATGAAAAAAATATTTATTGTTGGCGCGCTGGCGGCACTGTTGGCGCAGACCGGTTGTCTGATGGCAGAGGACGGATTTACCAGCATGTTCAATGGCAAGGACCTGACGGGTTGGGAAGGCGTCATGGACCTTTGGTCGGTCAAGGATGGCGTGATTGTCGGGCAAACCACCCTGCAAAATCCGGCGAAGGAAAATTCGTTTCTCGTCTGGACCAACGGGCAGCCGGGCGATTTCGAGATGCGCTGCTCGTTCAAAATCATGGCGAACAACAAGGTTCCATTTGCCAATTCCGGCGTCCAATACCGCAGCAAAGTGGTCAAGCCGTCCTACTTTGTGGTGGCGGGCTATCAGGCGGACATGGAAGTGGGGACAAATTACACGGGCGGGTTGTATGAGGAAAAAGGCCGCGGCATCCTGGCCAAACGCGGGGACAAGGTCCGGATCCACGCCGATGGGAAAAAGGAAGTCGTCGGTTCGCTGGGCGGTTTCATGGAATTGCAAAACGAGATTCACGAGGGCGGCTGGAACGAGTATGCCATCATCGCCCAGGGCAATCATCTGCAGCAATTCATCAACGGCAAAGAAATGATTGACGTGGTGGATGAACAGAAGTCGAAGGCCGCCACCGCCGGGGTCATCGCCCTGCAACTGCACGCCGGGCCGCCCATGACGGTGGAGTTCAAGGATTTGCGCATTAAAGAACTGAAATGATCTCACGTTTGTCTCTTCGCCTCACGGTTGGCTTGCTGGCCGCCGCCGCCATTTTGTGTTCCTGCGCAAAACTGGACCCCACCACCTGGGGCAAACCCCAGTGGAAAATTGTCTTTGTCGCCGGCACGCCCAGCCACGGACGCGGCGAGCACGAATACCGGGCCGGATGTTTGCTCCTGAAAAAATGCCTCGATACTATTCCCGGCATCAATTCGATCGTTTATTCGAACGGCTGGCCGACAAACTTGCATGCTTTTGACGGCGCGGACGCCATTGTGCTGTCGATGGACGGCGGCCCGAACAACGACCTTCTTAAAGGCGATCATTTGCAACGGCTCGGCGTGCTGGTGAACAAAGGCGTCGGGCTGGCCTGCATCCACTGGGCGGTCGAACCGACACCCAACAGGGGTGAGACAGAATTAGTAGAGTGGCTCGGTGGCGCTTTCGAGCCGAATTGGTCGGTCAATCCCACTTGGACGGCCGATTTTAAGACGCTGCCGGAACATCCGATCACCCGCGGCGTAAAGCCGTTCAGCATAAAGGACGAATGGTATTTTCACATGCGCTTCCCGGTAGGCATGAAAGGAGTCACGCCGATTCTTGCCGCGGTGGCGCCGTCCAGCACCATGGAGCGCCCGGACGGCACGCATTCCGGCAACCCCGCCGTGCGCGAAGCGGTGATGAAACATGAGCCGCAGACGGTGGCCTGGGCCTATGAACGTCCCGGCAGCGGACGCGGCTTTGGTTTTACCGGCGCGCATTATCACAAGAACTGGGGGAACGATAATTTTCGCAAAGTGGTTTTGAACGGCATCCTGTGGATCGCCCACGCCGACATCCCGGAAGACGGGGTGGAAAGCAAAGTTACAGACGCAGACCTCCGGGAAAACCTGGATGTCAAGAAGAGGTGAAAAACAGCCGGCGAATCAATTCGTATCCGGCTTCTTCGCAGGTGGGCCGTAGCCTTCCAGGGGCTTGCCGTCTTTGTCCAATTTGTCGCAGGCCCAGAGCAAGCCGCGGGTGACGAGGTCCAGATAAGTGTCGCTGCTCACGGTGACGTTGTCGTGGCCCAGGGTGGTGCCGAAGACGCGCGCCTTGCCGTAAGTATTGACCCAAACACAGCAATTGGTGGTTTTGGTCCTGCCCACGGCAGTGGCCAGTGGGATGCAATTTGGCCAGACCTTAAAAATGCGGTACAATTCGTCTTTCGACGGGTCCTGCCACGTGGCAGGGAAACCTTTCATGACCGGATGATCGGGATTGATGTTATTCACCTCGAACAACCGGGCCGCTTCGTGATTGGTCGAGCTGACGCCCAGGCATTTGCGCCATTCATCCGTCGGGGCCTTGCGATAGGTATGGATGGTGCAATGCAGCACCACCGCCGGCACGCCGTCAAAATGCCCCTTGGCGATATGATTGACAAGTTCGGCATTGGTCACGTCCCCGAAACATTCGTCATGCACGACAATGTCGTAGCCCTTGGTCCAATCCGGTTTCTCATAGATGCTCATTTCATGATTGCGGACCACCTCCTTGGGCTTGGCGGAGCTGCCGCCCTCGAAAAGAATGGTCCAGGTCACGTTGGCGCGGGCGCTGATGCCCTCGGTGAGGATTTTCTTTTGCGCCTCGTAATCATGGCAGCAGCCGCCGGTGAGCAAAAGCGCATGTATCGGTTCGACCGCCCGGACGGTGCCGAGGGCGGCAAAAAATAGAATGGTGAAGGCAAGGGCCTTGCCGGAAAAGCGCGACGCGCGGGATGTTCTCATTTTTTTAAACGTCACAGATTCTAACCGCATCGCTCAGGGAAGCAACCTTGTCCTTGAGGGGGACGAATTCCTGCCCGACAAACCCCTTGTAGCCGGTTTCCAGGATCGCCTTCATGATGGGGGGATAATTGATTTCCTGGGTGTTGTCGATTTCATTCCGGCCCGGGACCCCGGCGGTGTGATAATGGGCGACCCAGTCGTGATGCTGGCGAATGTGGGAAATGATGTCGCCGTGCATGATTTGCACGTGATAGATGTCAAACAAAACTTTCATGCGCTCGGAGCTGATCTGTTTGCAAATGTCCACCGCCGCGTCAATGTTGTCGCAAAAATAATCGGGGTGCCCCTTCATATCAATGTGGACGCGGGAATTGAGCATTTCCAAGCAGAGGGTGACCTGTTTTTTTTCCGCGTAGCCGACGATTTTTTTCAGGCCTTCGACCATGTTTTTCGTGGCCGCCTCAGTGGTTTGGCCATTGCGGAAACCGGAAAAAGTGATGACTTTGTCGAAGCCGGCGGCGGAACACTGGTCAATGCGCTCGCGCAACTTTTGGATGCATTCGTCGTGCTGGCTTTGCTGGGCGAAACCCGTCCTCCAGCCGTGGCTGGGAGCAATGGCGCAGACCAATCCGCGCTTGGTCAATTCCGGCCAGGAATCCGGCGGGACCAATTCGACCGAAGCCATGCCCAGGTCCGCCGCATGACCGGCCAGTTCTTTGGGTGTCATTGGGTTGAAACACCACAAGATGACCGATTGGCGGATGCGGCCATTCTTGACCTTGTAAAGTTCGTCCGCGCTCTTCTCTTCGGCCAAACCGCGCAGCCCGGTTGCGCCCAAGGCCACGGCGCCGGCCCCGAATCTTTTGAACAAGTTGCGCCGGCTTAAGCCCTGTTTCCCGGAAAGTGGATCGGTAGTCTTCATCACGTCAATATAGGCTTAGACGCTGTGATTGGACAGAAGTTTCAATTTACTTGCAGCCATCCGCTGGCGCGGTGGCGAACCTTGGCCTGGTGCGTTTCCCGTTGCCGCGTCAACCGGCGTTGGGCTGCGGTGTGTTCGACGGACGTGATGTTGGATTGAACAATCTGCGGATGGCCGGGTGTGTCAATATGCGGTACTGCCATAACGTCACCAGCAGCACCATGACGAGCGGGATGGCCAGCCAATTGGCGGGCATATTGGAGAACCGTTGGTCAAAAAGCATCAAGTTGGTAGTAGGCGGCTGGCCGTAAAGGCAAACGACAAGCGCAATGGACAGTGTGATAATGAAGTACCAGGTAAAGAGCAGAGCGAAGGTGCGCCAGGCCCGCGAATACCGCCGCAACCCGGCAAATATTCCGATGCCCAATATCCCGAGTTTGAAGTGGAAGGAGCCTTTGAAGGCATGGCCGATCATTTCAACGAGGGCAATCAAACCGATGAAAAGAAAAAGATATGAAACCGCCCCCAAGGCGCGCTGAGTTCGCTGTGTATGCCTCATAATTCGTGTCTCCTATAATGTTGAACATTTCAACGAAAACAACTTGGACTCGGATTATGGGCAGCGCAAGAAATATTTTACAAGTTGTTTGTAATGGGCAAAACACCCCGGAAATTCGGCTTTTTGGAGTCGCTTACAGGGACAAAATCCAAAGAGGTTGCTTTCTTGCAACCAGAACCCTGTCCGTGAAATTCTCTTCGATCAAGGGCGCGCCGCGCCCCTTTTACTTGTTCGGTTGCGGTGTGTATCGCAGATAAGGTTTGATGCGCCGGTGGCCCTTTGGGAAATTCGCCGCAATGTCCTCGTCCTTTACCGCCGGCGAAATGATGCAATCCTCGCCATCCACCCAGTTGGCCGGCGTCGCCACTTTGTGCTTGGCGGTCAATTGCAGTGAATCAATCACCCGCAACAATTCCAGAAAATTCCGCCCGGTCGAGGCCGGATAGGTCAACGTCAATTTCACCTTCTTGTCGGGCCCGATGACAAAGACCGAGCGCACCGTGAAGGTGTCGTCCGCGTTGGGATGAATCATGTCATACAACTTCGCCACCGTCCGGTCCGAATCGGCGATGATGGGAAAATTCATGGTCGTCTTTTGCGTTTCGTTAATGTCGCAAATCCAGCCTTTGTGGGATTCCAACGCATCTACGCTCACGGCGATGACCTTGACGTTCCGCTTGTCAAATTCGCCTTTTATCTTCGCGACCGCGCCAAGTTCCGTGGTGCAAACCGGTGTATAATCCTTCGGATGCGAAAATAAAATGCCCCATCCGCTGCCGAGCCACTGGTGAAAATCCAATTTGCCTTCCGTCGTCTCCGCCGTAAAATTCGGCGCTTCGTCGCCTAATCGTAGTGCCATAAGCCTGATAAATTAAATATTTCGAGTTGTGTCCTCTCCCGCGCCGGGATTGAGGAGTGTCGAATCTAACCAAGCCGGTTGTATTTTGCAACATTTGCTTGTTCCTGGGATCGACGATCGCCGTCTTTCCGCCGCCGCCAATCAAATCCGAAGCACGTGAGCCAGGCCCTCGACAAAGAAGCGTTTTTCAAACATGGCAAAATGTAAAAGCTGCGTAACTGAGAAGCAAGAGGGGCCGTCGAATCAGCTTGCCTTTGCCCCGAACTCGTGCGAATAGAATTCCTGGTCTGATTCCAGTAAATCAATTGGTGGGAGAGATGGCAGAGCGGCTTCTCGCGCACGCCTGGAAAAGAGGTAAAGCACTCTCAGTCCCAACTGGACTCATCAAGAATCACCAGTATTTACGGGCCTTTCGTCCACTTCCAGAATCCAGCCCAAGACCCCAAAAAGGACACAATAAGACCCAAAACAGGCATACAGTATCAGATGGGATGTGGTGCTTATTGCTTAAATAAGCAAAACCAAGTGGCATGGGCAGCTGTTTATCTTCTTCTCTTCGAATACAAGAGTGGACTGCACATACGGAGAACACCCCATACTACCCGGAAGGTTTTCCAGCCTATTATCATGCCGTGAAAGATGGAGAAATCGTACAAGCGGTATCGGTGGCCGGCGCTGCATTTCAATGCCAAACGAGTCAGCCTCATCGAACTCTCGTGGTGGATGACGAACCGCTAATCCTCCATCTCAATGATAGGGCGGCTGTCTTATGAGCCAACCGAAACATGATCAGTTCAACGACCTTTGCGATTATCTAGCCACGAGACGGAAGGCGATTTTGCTGGCTTGGCGAAACGCATCCGGCGCCGATTCCGGGCAAACAACGGCCCACTCACTGACCAAAGGACAGTTTAATGATCATATTCCCGAAGTGCTCGACGCCTTCGAACGCAAGCTGCGCTCGCGCCCGGGCGGCGCGGAAGACCGGGCAGCGGACGTCCAGAAAAAGCACGAGGAGGTCAAACACGGCCTCCACCGTTGGCAACAGGGTTACCGGTTGCAGGAACTAATGCCCGAGTGGGGACACCTTCATCTTTGCCTCTTCGAGGAGTTAAACGCCTTCGCCGCGATTCATCCTGAGTTTGAACGCGAGATGCTGGTGGAGGCCAATCGCCAGGTGATCACGCTGATCAATGAGGCAATCCGCGAAAGCACCACCCAATTCGAACGCATGCGGCAGGCTGAGGCGGCGGGCCGTGTCGGCGATCTTAAAAGAGCGCTGACCAGCATCAATGAGATCGAGCGCCATCGAGCCACCTTGATCCACCAAGCAGTCCATGACCTGCACAACGATGTCGTGGGTGTCAGCATGGCGGCGAACGTGCTGGGTCGAACCAGCACCACCGACACCGATCGCGTGGAATCCGCAACGATTCTCAGTCAAGGGGTGCAAGGGCTCAACGCCATGTTGGGTGAACTAATGGAACTTGCGCGGCTGGAGGCTGGTCAGGAACGCCGGGAAATTACGACGTTTGATGCCACCGTTCTTGTCACCGAATTGGGCAACATCAATCTGGCGGTCGCCCGGCAACGAGGTCTGTTCTTGAGAGTGAACGGACCGCCCGCACTTTCCGTGGACGGTGACTACGGCAGGGTGCGGCGATTGCTGCAAAACCTTTTGGTGAACGCGCTTAAATACACAGAGCACGGCGGAGTCACCCTGAGTTGGGGTGAGGAAAAGAAGAATTGGTGGCTGATGGTAAAGGACACCGGCTCCGGCATGTCGGCTGGCGCCGGTTCTCCGATGTTTGCCGTGCTGAAGGAGGCCACCGTCAGCGCACGGGAGTCGGACGAAAAGGTCGCCGCAAGCGATGGGGAAATCTCCCAAGTCCTGACTCCGCCTCGAGGCGCGTCCCCGACGATGATTTCGTCAGACCAGAGGCCCGGTGAAGGCATTGGGCTCTCCATTGTCAAACGTCTTTGTGAACTGCTTGACGCGAGCCTTGAAATGGTGAGTTCAGCCGAAACGGGCACAACCTTCCGGGTCGTATTGCCGCGACATTATTAGACAGAGTGATGGCGAGACCCGGCTTGAGATTTCCAACAGTGAATATTTTGGTCTGTGGTGAACGGCAAATGAGCTTGCCCCGAGGGCGCATCCGTGCGACATATCTCCCACCGGTTGGAGAGGTGGCAGAGTGGTTTAACGCGCACGCCTGGAAAGCGTGAGTACCTAATAAGTACCGGGGGTTCGAATCCCCCCCTCTCCGCCACTGCTTGGTGATGTGCTCCCATTCCTAATCTTAATCTTAATCTGTTTTTTGCCGCGGAGGATTAAGAGTAAGATTAGGATTACGATTAAGAAAGAAGCAGAACCCCAATCCCCTCCCTTTCTCGCGTGACTTTGACCGCGTGGCCCCGCACATTGGTGGCAGTCAAATGAAGCAACAATTTCCAGTTTCCCGGGGAGGCCGGTTCGCCACAGGCCCGGCCGCCGACGCAGCGCAGTTCAGCCAGTCCGTTTCCTTCGACTGGCGTTTGTGGGAGCAGGACATTCTCGGTTCCCTGGCCCATGCGGCCATGTTGCATAAAATCGGCCTGCTCACCGCCGCCGAATTCTTCGAGATCGAAAATGCCCTGGACCAGATCGCCCGGGAAATCACCGGCGGCCGGTTCGAATGGAAAGAGGAACTGGAAGATGTCCACATGAACATCGAGGCCGAGCTGACCCGCCGCGCGCCCGCCGGGGCGAAATTGCACACCGGCCGCTCGCGCAATGACCAGATCGCTCTTGATATGCGCCTGTGGCTGCGCGACGAAATCATCGAATTGTGCGGAGACGTGCGGTCGCTGCAACGGGCGTTGCTGGGTCTGGGCGAAAAAAATTCGGGCGTCATCATTCCCGGCTACACCCATTTGCAACGCGCCCAGCCGGTTTATTTGGCGCACCATTTGCTTGCCTACATCGAGATGCTCGAACGCGATTGCGCGCGGATGGCCGATTGCTTTAGTCGCACCAACGTCTGCCCGCTGGGCAGCGGCGCCATTGCCGGCTCGACCCTGGCCCTGGACCGGAACGTCGTCGCCAAACTTTTGGGCTTTGTTGACGACAATGGCCAGCCCCGGCTCAGCCAAAACTCGATGGATGCGGTCAGCGACCGGGATTTTGCGGTGGAATTTTGCGCCGCCGCCGCGTTGCTCGCAGTTCACCTTTCGCGGCTCGCGGAAGACGTGATCCTCTGGGCCAGCGCGGAATTTAATTTCATCAAAATCGCCGACGCCTACACCACCGGTTCGTCGCTCATGCCGCAAAAGAAAAACCCGGACATCGCCGAATTGACGCGCGGCAAAACGGGCCGTGTCTTTGGCAATCTGATGGCGCTGCTAACCTTGCTCAAAGGCCTGCCCATGACTTACAACCGCGATTTACAGGAAGACAAGGAACGATTGTTCGACTCCGCCGACACCGTGCGTGCCGCGTCGCGGCTGATGACCGCGATGTTGCAAAACACAAAGATCAATCCCGCCGCCTGCGCCACCGCCGCGGGCGACCCGGCGTTGCTGGCGACCGATTTGGCGGATTATCTTGTCAAGAAAGGCGTGGCCTTCCGGCAAGCGCACCATGTGGTTGGCGCAGTCGTGGCGCTGGCCGAAAAAACCGGCAAACCGCTCAACAAATTGACGCTGGCCCAATTAAAATCCGTGGACAAAAAATTCAGCCGCGACGCCCTCGCCATTTTCAATCTGCAAAGCGCCATGGCCAAACGAAACCTGACCGGCGCACCGGGAACGAAGGAAGTGGCGAAGCAACTGGCGCGCTGGCGGAAACAGCTTTCGTGAGTCATGCCGCTGAACATTCCAATCATGTTGACCGCGAAACTTTACTCGCGCTTGTAAATGATTGCAAAGCACAGCTTCGATCACTCCGAAACGAACACGAAAAGCTATTTCCGCCTGACCGTCACTTACATCCTGTGCCTTTCTTTGGAAATCCGTTTCAAGCAGAGGTTCTGACTGTGGCATTAAATCCATCATTCACAGAATTCAATCCGGGGCGCGGGTGGGAAAACGAACTGGATGCCCAAAACTTAATCGACAAACTTTTGAATTACTTCGAAAGAGAACGGAGGTTTTGGCATTATTGGTTTCATAGATTGGAGGAAGCTCTTTTAGATTTTGGTTCGTCTTACAAAACCAATGCTGCACACGTGGATCTTTTTCCCCACCCGACCTTGCGACCCCAAGATTTCAAAAGTGATCTTCAAAAAAGAAGCATGCTCGCTCACTTAGTTCTTCAGAACGCCTCACATCTACAACATATTTTACAATTATGTCGCTCTGTGAAATTGTTGATTATAATTGAATACCCATTCGTTTTCAGCCGAATCCCACACCGGAAATTAAGCGTTTTTGAAGTGCTTCAACAGAATGTTCCTAAGGTGGCAAGTCACATGAAGGGCAGCGGAAACACATTTCCAATAGTCCGTTTTGTTGGGCCAAAGCAGGTGTACGATTGGGCTTTTATCAAGAAGGTGTCAATTCTTAAATACTTGAGAGAGTCAGTTCCACTCAACTTTGACTAAATATCCAGCCGGTCAAGCGGCGGCCAGTTTTGCTTTTTTGCGCCAAGCGCGCTCGGCAAATCTGCGGGATTCCTTCGCGCCGCGCAGCAGGCAGTCGGAACTGATGTCGCAATCCAGCTTCGGCCAATAGACTGAGGTGTGGCAAATCTCAAAATTCGCGCGTTCGCGGCGCGTGGCCAGTTGTAGCGTGGGATAAAACGACAGCGGCACACTCACGGTGCGTCCATCTTCCAAGTCGAACGTCAGCCGTTCATCGGTGATTTGCACCGAGGTAACGTCCGGCGGCGGAGTGTTATTCAGTTTCATTCCACAGGATAAGTACCTCCACAATGGAAAGTTCGCAAGGGGACGCATTTTAGTTTTTGGAGGGGCCGAAGGGCATTGCTCCGTTAGGAGCAAAATCTTTGTAGCACAACCAATTCCATTCGATAAAAGCTCCGTCAGGAGCGACATAGGATCCATCGACAAACCTATTTCGCCCCTACGGGGCTTTTGTTTCGTGAGGATTGTCTAACTACATAGATGCCGCGCCTCTGGCGCTCCTAAAAACTGAGTTGCGTCCTTCGCAAGGCGTCAACGCAAGAAACAATTGCCTTTGTGCAATGAATTGGATTATTGTTTTTTACGAGTTATGCAAACAGTCCCCCTTGAAAAAGCCCAAGCTGCGCTCGCGGATTTGGTGAAACAGGTTGCGGACGGTGAAGAATTCATTATTACACAGAACGGCGAACCGAAGGCGAAACTTTCCGCTGTTGCTTCGCCTAAACGTATGCAAGCACACGCCGGGAGTTTGCCGGGGAAAATCTGGATGTCACCGGATTTTGACGCGCCACTGGATGATTTCAAAGATTACATGAAATGAAGCTGCTGCTGGACACGCACATATTGCTTTTATGGCATCTCCCCGCTGGTGAATTCCGACCTGAATAATCTGCTCAAGGCGACTTCGCGCTCGTTTTATTTGTCGTTGCGCGTGCTGCCGGCTGCGGTGCGCCCGCAAATCGGCCTGGCTTATTTGCTGGCGCGCACCACAGATACCATCGCAGATACGGAGTTGGTTTCTGTCCAGGGACGGCTCGATGCCCTGGAGGCTTTGCGCGGCAGGATTCTTGGCGGGTCAAACATTGCCCTGGATTTCGGGCGGTTGACGCAGGGTTGCGCGCTGCCGGCGGAAAAAATCTTGCTGGAACGCGTGGAGGAGGCGTTGCGTTTGCTCGACCAATTGCCGGAGACGGACCGGCGGCTGGTCCGGGAAGTTTTGCGCATCATCACCAGCGGGCAGGAATTGGACCTTAAACGATTTGACGGGGCCACGGCCGCATCCATGGTTGCTTTGGAGACCGAGGCGGAATTGGATGACTACACCTATCGCGTGGCGGGTTGCGTGGGGGAATTCTGGACCCGCATTTGCTGCGCCCATCTTTTTTCGGACACGGGCGTGGACGAGGATTTTCTGCTGCGCAACGGCGTTCGTTTTGGCAAGGGGCTGCAAATGGTCAATATTCTGCGCGACATACCGCAGGATTTGCGCAAAGGGCGATGTTACCTGCCACGGCAATCGCTGGCGGCGGCGGGGCTTACTCCGGCCGACCTGCTATCCTCCGGCAACGTGGAACGCTTTCGCCCACTATACGAGCGATGGCTGTCCTTGGCCGAAGCCCATCTGGCGGCGGGCTGGGATTACACCAACGCCCTGCCTGCCGGGCAATTCCGGGTCCGCCTGGCCTGCGCGTGGCCCATTCTCATAGGCGTCCGGACCTTGCGCCTGCTGCGCCAGGAAAATGCGCTGGATAACACCCGTCGCGTCAAAGTCAGCCGGTCCAAAGTTTACGCCTTGATGAGCCGGTCGATTCTGCTCTATCCGTGGCCCTCGGCATGGCTGGGGCAGTTTGACCGCGAAATAAACAGTCAGACGGACTGCAAATGAAGTTGATTCCATCGGCTGTTTCCGCTAAAAGAGGCGGGATGAGGAAGAGCAAGCTCTGTATTTTAGCCTGTTGTGTCGCCATAAGCTGGAGGACTTTCGTGGCTGCGCAACCTGCCGCCACCACCGGTGATGACCAGGCCAAGACACAGACCGCGGCTCCAACCAATCAACCTCCTGCCTCCACCGCGGCGTCGAAGAAGGCCGAGGAGCAAGAGAAAGCGTTGGAAGCCCTTCGCAAAGCTGAGGCGGGACCAGCCGTTCCGGATGTCGTTCCCGGAGGCAAACCCCCTTCTACTACAGCCTCTGCGCCTGCACCTGCTGTTACACCCGCTCCGGCTCCTGCGCCCGCTGCTGCGGTCGTGCCTGCTCCCGTTGTCGCACCCGCGCCGACTGCTGTTGTAGCGCCCACACCCGCTCCGGCTCCAGAACCCGTTCGCATTGTTGCGCCCGAGCCGACCATTACATCCGCTCCGCCTATCGCAAAGGGCCAATCTCCATCGCCGGCAGCCCAGGACGCGGAAGCACAATTAATGGAAGCCCAGCGGCAACGCAAAATGGCGGAAGAAAAAGCCCATGCCGATCGCGCCGCGCAAGTGGAAGCCGCCAAACAGCAAAAGGAACAGGACGAACTTAAACTCAAACAAGCCATCGAGGCGGAAAAGGCCGCCGTCGAACAAGCCCGCGCCGACCGCATCGCCCAAGAGGAGGCCGCCAAACAGCAACAGAAACAAGACGAGCTGGCGCTCAAACAAGCAGTTGAAGCGGAAAAAGTCGCCGCCGAAAAGGCCCGCATCGCCCGGGCCCAGATAGAAGAAGCCAACCGTAAAAAGGCCCGGGAAGAAGCCGCCGCCGCCGAACAAGCTCGTATCGCCAAGGCCAAGGAAGAGAAGGAAGCCCGCAGGAAGGCCCAGGAAGAAGCTGCCGCCGCCGAACAAGCGCGCATCGCCAAGGCCAAGCAAGAAAAAGAAGCCGAAGAAGCCCGCGCCGCCAAGGCCAGGCAAGAAGCGGCCGAGGCCGTCGCTGCCGAAAAGGCCCGCATCGCCAAGGCCCAACAGGAAGCTGCGGCCGAAAAAGCCCGCAACGAACAGGTCCAGGCAGCCATCGCCGCTGAAAAAGCTCGCGTCGCCAAGGCCCAGGAAGCCGCCGCCGCCGAAAAGGCCCGCATTGCCAAAGCCCAGCAGGAAGCCGACCGCAAAAAAGCCCAGGAAGAGGAAGCCGCCAATAAGGCCCGCAACGACAAGGCCAGGGAAACTATCGCCGTAGAGAAAGCCCGCATCGCCAAAGCTGAGGCGGAAGCCAACCGCGCCGAACGGCTACAGAAGGAAATGCAAAACAATTCCGCTCCCGCCCAAACCGCGGTCAAGACGCCGCCCGCGAATCCCGGCGCGGCAGCCAAGGCTCAGAAACTGGCCGATTTGCTGCACCGATATCAAGCCGACCAAATTACACCGTATGAATATCACCTGGAACGCGCCAAGATCATAGCCGAGCCATAAGCCTGTTTTAATCCATCCCGCCGGCTGGATGGCTGGCGGGATTTTTTGTTTTGACTGCAAATTCTAAATCATACCTTATAAATCATGCATTCGTTTTATTACCGGAAGGGCCAACTGTTTTGCGAAGGAACGTCCGTGCAGGCCCTGGCTGAGAAGCACGGCACGCCGCTTTACATTTATTCGCAGCAAACGCTGGCCGATCATTTTCAAAAGCTGGACAGCGCGCTGCGTCCGCTCGACCATCGCGTTTGCTTCGCCGTCAAGTCTAATTCAAACCTGGCCGTCCTGCGCGTCCTGGCCAATCTCGGCAGCGGCTTTGACATTGTCAGCGGCGGCGAACTGCGCCGGGTCCTGGCCGCGGGCGGCAGCGCCGCGTCCTGCATTTTCGCGGGAGTGGGCAAGACGGAAGAGGAGATCGCGTTCGCTTTGCGCCGGAACATTTATTGTTTCAACGCCGAAAGCGAAGCGGAACTGGCGCGCATCAGCAAGGTCGCCGTCCGCCTTAAAAAGACCGCGCCAGTGGCGGTGCGGATCAATCCCAATGTGGACGCGCACACCCACGCCAAGATCACCACCGGCACTTACGAGAACAAATTTGGCATTCAACTCGAGGACGTGGAGGGCATTTATGCCCGCACCGCCCGGCTGCCGAATTTGCGCCTGCGCGGCATCCAGATGCACATCGGCTCGCAATTGACGGCGGTCCAGCCCTACGAAATGGCGGTCAAGAAAGTCGTGCCGCTGGTGCGGCGGCTGGCCGACCGTTATAGCCTGGAATTTTTCAGCGTCGGCGGCGGTTTGGGCATTGTTTATAATCCCGCCCTGGCCAGCGGTTCGCCCGCCTGGTGGAAATCCCCGGCGGCCCGGGGTATTTTGACCCCGGCCCGCTACGCGGATCGATTGGTCCCGTTGCTCAAGCCGCTCGGCTTGAAAATCATGCTCGAACCGGGCCGTTTTATTGTGGGCAACGCCGGCATCCTCGTCACCAGCGTGCAATACGTCAAGCGCACCGGGAAAAAGAACTTCGTCATCGTTGATGCCGCCATGAACGACCTCATCCGCCCGGCCATGTACGATTCCTACCACGAAATCATCCCCCTCGCGCAACGCAACGGCAAACTGATTTCGTCCGACGTGGTGGGACCGGTGTGCGAGTCCGCCGATTATTTCTGCAAAAACCGCCCTTTGCCCAAAGTTGGGGAAGGCGACTGCCTGGCCCTGCTCAGCGCCGGAGCCTACGGCTTTGTCATGGCCTCCAATTATAACGCCCGCGGCATGGCGGCCGAGGTGCTGGTGCATGGCAAAAAGGCGGAGGTGGTCCGCCGCCGCCAGCCCGTCGAGGACATTTGGGCGGCGGAAAAAATCCCGGCCTGGTTGCGCTAAACGATGCGGCGATAGTGCAGGATTTTAAATTCCGTGCCGTCCAGCATTACTTCCGCCTGCTCGAATAGATGCTCGAAAGGCGGGAAAAAAGCGTCCCCCTCGACCTCCCGTTTGACGAGTGTCAAATAGAGATCCGAACACAACGCCAGCGTTTGCGCATAAACCTGCGCGCCGCCGCAAATGAACACCTCGCGCCCGGCCAGGGCCGGGTCCGTCCAGTCAATTTCCCCCAAGTCCGTCGCCGTCTGCG
>Ga0206860_10078_pt1 | contig 25573 bp, 20 predicted proteins | sample Alteio_BWOrgCont_44_FD_152624 | JGI IMG/M metagenome (GOLD analysis project Ga0206860, IMG submission 152624) | Enriched cells from forest soil in Barre Woods Harvard Forest LTER site, Petersham, Massachusetts, United States -... | ecosystem: Environmental > Terrestrial > Soil > Temperate forest >...
GTCTTCATTGTTCGGGACCTGCGAGCGGCCGTATCCGGTCTCGGCGACTAGGAAGTCCTTCCGGTACCGTTTGGCACACTCGGTCATGTTTTTAAACAGCCCTTCGAGCGTCCCGTGCCGCCATGGCGGATAGAAACTCTGGGCAATGATGTCGTAACGGACACCCTCCTTGTTGAGGTGGTCGAAAAACCACTTGGTCGTGTCCCAATCCCCTCCCTTATCGATATGAATAGCGATGCGGGCGTTTCGATCGGCATCCTTTACACCCTTGATGCCTGCCTTTAGCAGAGTCGTAAGCGACTTGAATTGTTTGTCCTCATCGTATGGCTCCGGTGGATTGTACTGCGTGGACCCCGGTTCTTTAAGCTGCGCCGCCGGCCATGCCGCGCCTCGGGTGATTTCATTTCCAACCTGAACGATATCCGGCGCCGCGCCGGCGTCCTTGAGAGCTTTCACAACTTCAAATGCATGCTCTTCCCACTTCTTCGCCAAAGGAATCGTGTTCTCCAGCGAGTTATTAGGCGCCCGCCTAACTGGCGATACAAACACCCGAAGCCGAAACGCCGTCCACCCATGCCGGTTCAAGATCGTCACCTCGTCGCTCGGTTTCCCATCCTCCTGATAGTTCAAAAACCCCCGAATTCCAGGCCCCCTCGAATCCAACGCACTAACGTCCGCGCCAAGGAAAAACTTCGGTCCACGAACCGTGCCTGGACCGGCAAGAAGGAGTGCCCAGACAACACAAACAGAATTCATTGGGATAGCCTACCATCCGGATTCGGAAGCCCCCGTAGCCGCCGCCTCCGTGACGGCGCAGCGGCATCCCGCATGTTTGTGCCGATGCCATGGCGGGTAATCCCGGTGGGTTTCCGGACGGCGTCACGGAGGCGCCGGCTACGGGGGCCTCTGTTGACCTCACGCCTCTCTCGCCTCAAAGACGCGTAGAATCCCAATATGGCTCTGCACGTTGAAATGATGATCGACGGGTTCTTTATTGGGGGGCCTTGCGACCAGGCGGTGGGCAAGCAGGTGATTCGCGCTCCATACGACGGAAAGATCGTCGGAACGGCGGCCGAGGGAGGCTGGAGCGAGCTTAACACTTGTTTGGACGCCGCACACGCCGCGTTCCAAACATGGAAACACAGCCCTCGACACCAGCGGCAAAAGCTATTGAGGAATATCGCGCAGATCGTGCGAGACCGCTCGGAGGAACTATCTCAACTCCTTACGCTTGAAATAGGCAAGCCGATCACCGCGAGCCGGGGCGAAGTCGCGCGGCTAGCCTTGACATTCGACTACGCCGCAGATCTGGTGTCATCGTACGGCCAGGAAGCGATCCCGATCGACACAGATCCGCGCGGCGCCGGTTACAAGTGCACCGTCGAGCGCTTTCCCATAGGCGTGATCTTTTGCATCGTGCCATACAACTGGCCGTTCAACCTCACGGCGCACAAAATAGCTCCCGCCTTGGCGACTGGCAACACCGTCATCGTCAAACCATCTCCGCTCGCGCCGATATCGACGTTGACGCTTGCCCGAATCATCCACGAGGCAGGGTGTCCACCGGGAGTGGTCAATGCATGGAACGGCCATCATTCACATGTCCAAAAATCGCTGAACGACCCTCGCGTTCGAATGCTGAGTTTTACGGGTTCAGCCGCAGTGGGTTGGAAGCTCAAGGAGTCGATGCCAGATCGAAGGGTCACCCTCGAGCTCGGCGGCGATGCGTCGGTAATCGTAGCCGCCGACGCCGATCTGGATTGGGCGACCAAGCGAATCATCGCCGGCGGATACGGATACGCCGGACAGATCTGCATCTCCATTCAGCACGTGCTCGTTCATCGGTCGATTTATGACGAAGTCCGCGCTCGGCTAAAGGAGTTGACAAACAACTGTCCAACCGGCGATCCGAGCCTGGACTCCACCGTCTGCGGCCCACTCATCTCCGAAGAAGCCGCAGCGAAAGTGATGGCGATGGTCGAAGAGGCTGTGGCAAAGGGAGCAAAGGTTCTCGCCGGGGGCACACGAATTGGTTCCATGATGCAGCCGACCTTAATCGAGGGAGTTCCGTCTGACACCCGACTCTCATGCGAAGAGGCGTTCGGCCCAGTGCTAACCCTCTCGCCATTCGACACTCTCGACCAAGCCATCGCACAAGTCAATGCATCCCAATTCGGTATCCACGCCGGCGTATTCACAACCAACATAGAGGTCGCCGAACAGGTCTACCGCGATCTCGAAGTAGGCGGTGTGATCATCAACGACTACCCAACCCTCCGCTTCGACAACATGCCCTACGGCGGCGTTAAACGCAGCGGCTTCGGCCGAGAAGGCGTCCGCTACGCGATGGATGAGATGACAGAGCCGAAGGCGCTCGTACAACGAGTGATTTAGAGTGCTTTTGAAGTACTTACAGAGCTTTGAGAATAAGAGAAACAATCCGAAGCACTCCCAGCACTTCTAGTACTAGCGCGAAGCGCAAAAGCACTCGGCGCAGCCGAAAAGCACTTAGCGAAGCGAAAAGCACTTGCGCTCCGGCGCTAGTACAACCCGTAAATCTCTTTCGGCGGCTCTAGCGTGTAGACGCGGCCGGTCGGCATATCGTAGACGGCGCCGATGATTGCGGTGGTGCCATCTAGAATGGAGCGTCTGAGGGCGTAGGAGTCTCGGGCGAGATGCTCGATCGTTTGCTGGACGTTCTGCTCGATCGCTTCCTGGTAGAGATTCTCCGGATGCTTGGCTTTTGCCTTGTAGACGGCGCTAAGAACGCTGTAGCGGTGTAGGCCGCCCGCGCCCCCTTTGTCGCCATCCAAGAGTTGACCTATGGCGAGGCAGCCGGTGTGGCCCATCACAATTACGAGCGGGACATGAAATTCGTTTACCGCAATATCGAGCATCCATTTCGCGCTGTTGCTCGCCACATTTCCAGGGACGCGGCTGGCAAAAATCGAGCCCAACGGCTGGTCGAAAATGAGTTCCGGCGAGACCCTGCTGTCCGCACAGGCGATGATGGCGCTATGCGGAGTCTGGACGGTGGAAATCCTTACAAGGTCTTCGGGAGAATATCGATAGGTATTCGGCCTACCTTCGCGGAAACGAAGGTTCCCTTCCATCAAATCATCCAATGACTGTCGCGATTTCTCTGAAAACTGCATCCTTTCCTATTGTCCGATTCCGGCGCTCCCGGCGGCAATCACCACCGGTATGTCTACAATTTTGGCCTTGTCCTGCATGGCCCGGCTATGCCGAACGTTCATCAAGGCTTGTGCGCTTGCATGGGGCGGGCGTTTTCGCTGGGCGAATGAAGGGTACTCATCACCAAGTGTCCGGTAAGGCCTGCCTGGATGCCGATGGCAAGCGACTCGGGGTCGCGCATTTCACCCACGAGCATAACGTCGGGGTCCTGGCGAAGGAATGTGCGCATCACCTTGGGGAAGGTCATTCTCTCTGTTACCTGGACCTGCGCGATGTTCTTCTCGTATTCGTATTCGATGGGGTCTTCGACCGTGAGGATGTTTCGATTTCGCGAGTCGAGGGTATGCAGCGAAGCGTAAAGTGTAGATGTCTGTCCGGAACCGGTCGGCCCCGTAACCAGAATCAAACCATACGGCATCTGCACCGCTTTCTGCCATTTCTTCAAAACGTCTTCCGGCATTCCCAGCTTCGTCAAGTCGACCTTCATCGCATTGGGGTCGAGAAGTCGCATGACGAATTTTTCGCCGTTGAGGCAGGGGATACACGATGCACGAGCGCTAAGACGCCGGCCAAGATACTCCATGTCGATACGGCCGTCTTGAGGCTCCCGGTTTTCGTCGATCCTCATTCCTGCCGCCAATTTCAGACGGGCAAGAACGTTTTGAGCTTGCTCGCTTGGCAGCTGGCCCGTGTCATGGAGGACGCCGTCTTGGCGATACCGAATTTTAAGCTGATCGCGCTCGGGTTGGAGGTGAATGTCCGATGTGTTGGTATCCAGCGCGTTCATGAAGATGCTGTCGGTGATGCCCACCGCAATCGACATATCCTCGCCGCCCATCTCTCGTATGGAACCCTGTTCGCGGAGGACGAGACGAAATCGCTTGGCGGCGCCGTAGTTGGTTTGCGACTGATCGAGTAGTGCCATGGTTATTTAGTGAGTCACCCAGTATAAGCCTTTTCCATGACGCGGTTCGAGGGTCAGATAATTCGAGGCTTTGAACCTCAAAAGGTAACATCTTATGTTCAAGCGAGGAGACACGGAATTTGTCCAGCCACAAAAAAGAAGCCAAACATCAGGAACCAAAAATCGAGGAGCAACCGAGCCAGGAAGCGACCCAGGAGGAGCTAGGCGATGTCGTCGCCGAGGATCTGGAGGCTCTCTATCAAGAGATTCAGCAATTAACGAGCGAGCGCGACGAAGCCAAGGACCAGGTGCTTCGCACCCTCGCCGACCTACAGAACTATCAGCGAGATTTTCAGAACTATCGAAAGCGAAATCAGCAAGAGATGGCGCTTTTCCGCCAAATGGCAACCGAGCAGTTTGTTACCGAACTGTTGCCGGTGCTCGACAACTTTGAGCGCACAATCGCGCATATCGATTCCGGTGCGACGGTGGAGTCTTTGGTAGGCGGCATCAAAGCGGTGGAACGTCAGCTTCGCAGTGCGCTTGAGACCCAAAGCGTTCGTCGAACCGAGTCGGTCGGAGCTCCTTTTGATCCAGAATTGCATGAAGCGCTGGGGACCCAGGCCGGTACCGAATTCCCGGATGACACCGTTGCCATCGAGATCGAACCCGGCTATAAGATGGGTGACAAGGTCGTCCGTCCGGCGAGAGTAAAGGTCGCCAAGGGCGCATGAGTCGAAAGCACTTCGGCACCGACGGCGTCCGGGGAGTTGCCAACAAGAAGCTAACCGTCGAGTTAGCTATGTCGCTTGGCCAAGCCGCCGGCAGATGGCTGGTTGAAACCGGGCAAGTCAAGCGCGTCGTTATCGGGCGGGACACTCGCCGTTCGGGTCCCATGCTCAGTTCCGCGCTTGCCGCAGGGTTATGCTCGGTGGGAATCGACGTCGTGTCGATCGAGGTCGCTCCGACTCCGACGATTGCATTTGTGGCGCGCACCGGTGACTTTGGGATTGGTGCAATCGTGTCCGCCAGTCACAACCCGGCGCAGGATAACGGCATCAAATTCGTCGGGCACGACGGCTGCAAACTTGCCGATGAAGTCGAGCTACGGATAGAAGAGTTGATGATAACGGATGAACCGGGACCGACCGGTGCGGAGATTGGAACGTTCTCGATCGATCTGAGTGGAATCGAGGCATATCTCAAGCTCCTGGAGTCAGTTGTGCCGGAGCGGCTGGATGGCTTAAGAGTTGCGGTTGACGCGGCTCACGGCGCAGCCTTTGAATTGGGCCCGGAGATTCTCGGGAGGCTGGGTGCGCAGCTCTCTGTCATCGGGGTCGAGCCAGATGGAATGAATATCAATGCGGTTGGTGGGGCGACCAAGCCGGATTTTATCCAAGGCTACACGAAGCAAATGGGGGCCGACATCGGCGTCGCATTCGACGGCGATGCCGACCGCGCCGTATTCAGTGACGAAAAGGGCCGGCTCATCAACGGCGATCGGACGATTGGGATTTGGGCGGCACATTACCAGCAGGCAGGCGAATTGGACCCTCCTACCGTGGTCGGAACTGTTATGAGCAACGGCGGATTTGCCGCATATATGGATTCCCGAGGAATCAAACTTGAGCGGACTCCGGTTGGCGATAAGTATGTGGCACAGAAGATTCAGGAGTCGGGTGCTTTGGTAGGCGGCGAACAGAGCGGTCACATCATCTTTCCTCGTCGCGGGCCGACGGGAGATGGGCTCGTAACCATGCTCGAACTGCTGCGTGTGCTCAATAAAGAGGGAAGGCCTGCATCGTCGTTCTATGACGATTACGAACCGTGGCCGCAGGTGATGATCAACGTAGGGGTCGAATCGACGGCGGGTTGGAAGGAGAGGGTGTCGGCGGAAATCGAGGAAGGGGAATCCGAATTAAAGGGCAGGGGCCGAATCGTCGTTCGTCCCAGTGGTACCCAGCCGGTGATCCGGGTGATGGTTGAGGCCGACGAGTATGCGTTGCGCGATCGAGTCGCAGACAGGATCGTCAAGGCGATGGAGCGCGAACTGGCCGGGGAAGTGCACGGCAGGGTGGACCTAACTTATGCTCTTGGCGATTGATATCGGCAATACGCACACCGTTTGCGGCGTTTGGTCGCATGACATGTGGCGCGCAATCTGGCGGCGGGCAACCGCCCAAAGCGATACTGAAGACGAACTTGCCGCCTGGCTTCGTGCGATGTTCGACCTAAGCGAGATTCCGTGGGAGGTCGATCGCGTCATCTGTGGGTCGGTAGTTCCTCGAAGAGATGCGACCTGGGCCATGCTTGGCGAGAAGTGGCTGAGGGCGCCAGTGGATTTCCTTCGAACGGGCTCCGAAGTCGGTCTCGCGGTTGATTACGATCCTCCCCATGCGGTTGGTGCGGATAGAATTGCGAATGCCCTCGGTGCGCTCGACCGGTTTAAGCCCCCGATCATCGTAGTCGACTTCGGGACGGCAACAACCTTCGACTCGATCGATGCGAACGGAACTTACGTGGGCGGTGCGATCTTGCCGGGTGTAACCCTGTCCAGCGAAGCGCTATTTGATAAGGCAGCCAAGTTGCCGACGGTACCGTACGTGGCTCCCGCTACTGCACTCGGCCGCAATACGGTTCATTCGCTCCAATCCGGAATCATGCTCGGCTACGCCGGCGCAATCGACGCTTTGGCTGAAGGAATTTCTGAGGAACTCGGAGGGAACGTCAAAGTCATCGCCACCGGTGGCCTTGGTCCTTTGTTTGTGGGACTCTGCAAGACGATCGAGTCCTACGAGCCGACTCTAACCTTGGATGGGTTGGTCATCGCGAGCGATAGGTTGAATAAACAGGGGTAGGGAGCGCGGACGCATTCATCCGCGAATGGTCCGCGGACACATTTGTCCGGCATTTTGAAATGATCGCATGTCGCCAAATTAAAGTTGTTGCCACCGTCGTTTTTGGCTAGGGGCGGCCCCGGAGCGGACGGGTGCGTCCGCGGACCGCTCGCGGACAATTGTGTCCGCGCTCCTTTAGGGGGAAGTGTTCCTCGCAATCAGGTAATCGATAAACTGGGCTACGCCGGCTTCGTCGTTGGTACCGACTTGAATGGTTGCGACGGCTTTCACCTCATTCACGGCGTTCCCGACGGCGGCGCCGATGCCGGCCCATTCGACCATTTCGACGTCGTTTAGGTAATCGCCGATGGCGGCGGTCTCTTCACGTGGAATGCCTAGCGCCTCGCTCAGTACCTTAAGGCCGAGGCCCTTGTTGGCGTCGGGCGAGAGTACTTCAAGGTACTCGGGTTCCGATTCGGTCAGGGAAGCTATGTCAGCCGGGAGGAGGGCTTCGAGGGCCAGGCGATGGACAGGGATGTTTGCCGGATCGTCGATGAGGATGATCTTCAGCAGGCTCATGTGACGCACCTGCTCGAATGTGGCTTGTTTGGGAACGACAGAGCGTACGCGTGCGCGATAAACCTCGCCATACTTCGTGTCGCTGAGAAAGTAAAGTTCGTGGCGTGTGTATCCGCTGGTGTGTACGCCTACCCACTCTGCGTAGTCGAGAGTGATACCGATGGCATCTGGCGAAAGCCCCACATAGAGAAGCTCCGCGCCGGCCTTGCCAAGCACATGAGAGCCGTTACTGCAGATCATCATGCCGTTCAGGCCCAGCTCGGCCGAAAACTGCTTGATGCTCGAGGCGATTCTTCCACTTGCGGGGACGACGGCGATCCCGGCGGCGAGGGCTCTCTGAATGGCAAGGATGTTCTGAGGATGGGGCACGCGCTCTTTGGTGAGCAGCGTGCCGTCAAGGTCGCAGGCGAGCAGACGGATCGGCATTCACATAGAGTTTAGACCCGCACGAGGACCTGCTCACGATTAAAGAGCCAAACCGCGATGCGAATCGCAATCGCCGCGATGACGGCGCTGAAGACAACGGTTATGCCGACTGCGGTCCAATCCGTCTTTCCAAGCAACGCGGCTCGGATGTTGTTGGCGGTGTTCAAAACGGGAACAAGGTTGATCCAGAGCTTGCTGCCCAAATCGGTCAATCCGATCACCTGACTGAATATGGCAGGCATGATCACGATGAAGTTAACGATGGCGAGATAAGTCTGTGCCTCGCGGGGGTTCTTTGCGTAGCTGCTTACTGCAATCAGGATGCTTGCGAAGAACGCCACGAGCGGAATCAGCATCAGGATGATCGTTGCTGCCGCAATCGGAGTCACGCCGAAGCCGTCTTTGAACATCTCCTGACTTCCCGGTGTTTTTAGCATGGCGGCAAGCACCATTCCTGCCAAACAGGAGGCACTACTAAGAAAACACACCCCCGATAAAGCCAGGAACTTGCCCATGACGATCTGGTTGCGTCCAACCGGGGTGATGAGGAGCGTCTCGAGCGTATTCTTGTCTTTCTCGCCGGCCACGAGATCCGCTGCCATGCTCATTCCACCGCTGAATGCGAAGAGGACGATCATGTAGGGAAGGATCGCGACGATCATTTCGCCTGCCCCGACGCCTCCGACTTTGACCTCTTTAGGCACGAGCTTTAGATGCTCGGCGGCAGAAGCCGGAATCGATTTCTCTGCGAGGGTTTGGATCAGGTTCTGCTTGTTTGCCTCGGCAATAGCCTGCTTCATTCCCGCCAGCGCAAGGTTGCCCATCTGCTGCTTGGGATCGTAATAGGCTTCCACTCGAATCTGCCCGTCGGTGGTGGGCGGCATCAGGGCGAGAACGAGCTTGGCTTTTTCGCTCTGAATCATCTTGATGCCGGCTTCGATGGAGGGTACGGTTTGGATGCCTAGCCCGCCTTTACCGGCAGCATTCTTCAATTCCGACTTGTTGAGTGCGTTGGCGGCGAGGCCGGTAGTGTCCACGATGTAGACCGTTGCCTTGGTGGCGCCCATAGCAGCGTGCATGACAAATCCGAACAATTGAACGATCAGCACGATCAGGAACATCGGCATGATGAACGCGTTGAACCGAACTCGCTTGTCGCGGAACATCTCCCGAAGTTCCTTGCTGGCGATAATTACGACGTCGTTCATACTGTGCCTTCCCTTGCGCTGACGTATCCGGCCTGGAACTTGACAAGCTGCAGGAAAGCGCGCTCCAAGCTGTGTTCTCCTGTCATTTCTAGCATGGACTTTGGCGTACCTCTTGCAACGATGACCCCTTCGTGAATTACGGCCAGGTCATCGCAAAGCCGCTCGACTTCGCTCATGATGTGGGTACTGAAGATGACCGTCTTTCCCAAGTCTCGGGCCTCTTCGATGAACTCCATGACGGTTTGGCTGGCAACGACGTCGAGTCCCGCCGTCGGCTCGTCGAAAAAGAGCACGTTGGGATCGTGGAGAATCGTCCTTGCGATGCTGACGCGCTGTTTTTGGCCGGTGCTCAGCTTGTCGCAGAGGCGATCTGCGAATTCGTCGATTTGCAGCTTTTCAATGACGTAGCTCAACCGCTCCTTTAGCCGTGAGGTGTTGAGGCCGTACAACTTTCCGAAGTACTCCAGCACCTCTCGAGAAGTGAGGCGACCATAAAGCGCGGTCGAGTTCGACATGAATCCGATACTCGCCCGGACCTCTTGCGATTGGCTGTGGATGTCGAATCCGGCAACTTCTGCCGTGCCTTCGGTTGGAAGGATGACGGTGGAAAGCATCCGCAGAACCGTCGTCTTTCCCGCACCGTTGGCGCCGAGTAGGCCGAAAATCCTGCCCGGTTGTGCTTCGATATCGATGCCATCAACGGCCCTCTTAATGCCTGTCTTTGGGTCGCGAAAGTGTTTTTTAAGTCCGTGAGTCCGAACCATCACCGGATATACGCGCCATGATGGCAAAACGGTTCAATTCAGAAAGGTGTAGGGAGTAACCCCATAGGCGTTAAGTTAAGCCATGGTTTGCCGTTAATCGTATAGTCGGCAGCAGCCCCAAACCCCTTCCCGCCGCGGGAGGGGTCAGTGAGGCTGAGGAACGAAGCCGAACTCGGAGTGCAGCGGAGATCCCGGCGAGTTCCACGAGTCGGGACGGGGGAGAGGGAAATCTGGTAAGTTTTGTCCCTTCCGAAACATCAGCAGAATTCCAGAATATGGGAAACCCGGAGTGCAAAACCGGTCAAGCAATGTCGCTCAGGCGAAGGATGACTTCAGCCGAACGCCGCCTTTGGTCCAGACTCAGGGCCGGCAGATTCCATGGCCTGAAGTTTCAAGCACAAGAGCCGATGGGTCCTTACATTGTCGACTTCTATTGCTCCGTTGCACGCTTGATCATAGAATTGGACGGGGATGCTCACTCGTACTCGATTCGCGCAGATAGGGCTCGCCAAGACTATTTAGAGGAGTGCGGGATGATCGTTATTCGATTTTTGAATTACGACGTCCTCCATTCAATGGACTTTGTCCTTGAAAGGATCTATCGGGCTTGTGAGGGACATTTACCGCCTAGTGGTGGTTTAGATGATGGTCTTGGAAGTTAAAGGAAGGGACTTTTTGAACCGGAGTCCCTCTCTCCCGGTTCGCCCTCGTACCCCGGGACTCACCGACCTCTCCCGCGGAGGGAAGAGGTGGGGGTATCGCGGCACCCGAAATACATAAGTGAAGCGCTATGCCCACCTACACCCTCCGACTTAATAATTGTAGTTTCCGTTGTGCGCGTCTTCGATGTACCGGGCTAAGAGGTCGATGCAGGCTTGAACATCGTCTCCGTGAACAGTCTCGTTTACGGTGTGGACGTATCGCGATGGAATCGATAAAGTGAATGATGGGATGCCGCCGTGAAGCCGTTGGATGCCTCCCGCGTCGGTACCACCTCGGGAGAGAATCTCCATCTGGTGCTTGATTCCTTTATCTTCCGCCACCTGTCTGAAGTGCTCGACGATTTTCGGATGGCAGATCAGGGAGCTATCCATGATTTTGATCGCGGCGCCGTCTCCCAGTTTTGTGATCTGATCCTGGTCGGGAACGCCGGGGATGTCGTTGGCCAGCGTGATGTCCAAAGCGATCGCGATATCGGGGTGGATCGCCCAGCCGGCGGCGGTGGCGCCACGGAGTCCGATCTCCTCTTGCACCGTGGCAACGGCGTATACGTCTACCTCGTGCTTTCCAAGTGCTTTGAGAGCTTCAATCATGACGAAAACGGCGACGCGATCGTCCATCGATTTGCAGGTGTAGTGCTTACCGATCTGCGAGAATCGGCCGTCCATCGTCACCTGATCGCCAAGGCGAACGGTAGCTTTCACGTCGTCGACAGCCAAGCCGATGTCGACAAAGAAGTCCTCCAGCTTTTGCCCTTGGGCCTTTTCCGCGTCGCTGAGCAAGTGCGCCGGCTTTGTTCCGTACATCAGAACGCCCGATACGGGGCCGCCCTTGGTGTGAACGACAACTCGTTGGCTGTTCATCTGGCGTGGGTCCCAGCCGCCGAGCGGATTGAGGCGAAGGAAGCCGTTCGAATCGATAAACTTGACGATGAAACCGATTTCATCCATGTGGGCGGCAAGCATCAACTTCGTTTTGCCTTTGCCCTTCTTGAAGCAAGTCAGATTCCCCATCGAGTCGGTCGACAGATCACCCAAACCGCTCAACTCCCGGCGCACGATATCTCGCACCGCGTCCTCATACCCGGAGGTCCCATGAGCCTCGGTCAGCTCCTTAAGCAAGTCGATATTCACGGAGTTGTTTGTACCTGAGTGCAGAGGGTTTTGCGGTGTTGGGGCTTTAAGGTGCTAAGAGATTCGGTATTGCGGTATTGCGGTATTGCGGTATTACGGATTCGGAATACCAGCGAAGCGGAATACCTCAACGCCGTTGCCCCCTTTGGTATCTTTAAGTGCATGCCCCACATGTTTCCCACGTTGATTGCGAAGGGAATATCGTTCACGGCAAGGGGTGGGCGCAACCTTCTCGAAGCAGTCGACATAACGGTTGATCCTGGGCAGATTCATGTGGTTGTGGGGCATAGCGGGGCGGGGAAGACGGTGCTGGCGGATATCTTTGCCGGGGTGTCGAAGCCGTCGACGGGAACGATGCACTTTCAGGGGCAACTTACTTCGCTTCGGGACGAGGACGATGCGGCGACGAAGTCCATCCGATATGCGAAGCAGAACTGGGATGGGCTTAGCAAGGCCACAGTGGCCGACAGTTTGCAGCTAGAGGGAATACCGCGGAAATTTGGGTTAGTCGACACCCATGTTCTGCTGGATCGAGCCCACGGGCAGTTGTCGATGTTCGGGTTAGCGGATATCGATCCGAAGTCGCGAGTTTGCGAGCTTTCACCGGGAAAGCAGAAGTTGCTACAAATTGCGGCGGCGCTGGCGAAACCAGCGGGGTTGCTAATCCTCGACGATCCTACGGCGGCGCTCTCGGATGCCGAGGCACATGTTCTTTACGAACGGCTTTCGCAGCTTCAATATGCGGAAACCGGCGTCTTGTACTTCACGGCAAGCGCAGAGGAAGCATTGGCGGTTGGGGACCAAATCTCTGTTTTAAGGGACGGACGTCTCATTTCGACCCACGATCCGGATTCGGTCTTCGTGCCTCAGATCGCTGGTGAGATGATCGGTCGTGACACATCGCTCGATCCTATTCGCCCTCCAACGGCACCGTTTCCTGAAGTCGCGCTGCGAGCAGAGGCAATATGCGTGGAGCATTTCGTGTACGCCCTCGGCCTCAAGATCCGTCGGGGGGAGATGGTCGGCCTGTTGGGGCTACAAGGAGCCGGTCAATCGGAGGCGGTGAGGGCGATCGGCGGCGCCGTAGCAAGAACCGAAGGCGAGATCTACCTGCGGGCGGCAGCGTTGCCGACAAAGATCAAAACGCGAGATGAGGCGCTTTCCGCTGGGGTTGGTTTCGTTCCGGAGCCCTACGGCCTTGCCGCCGATAATATTGACCTCGGCATGTCGCAACTCGTCAGTCGACCCCTCAGGAGTATGAATGCGCAGAACCCGCAACGCGGTCCGATTGCGAAGTGCCTAAGGGCGAACTGCTCGGTTCTGCTGTTCGACAACCCAACCCGAGGCCTCAATGCCGCGTGCCGTCTGGAAGTGTGTCAGGCGATCCAAGATATCGCCGACATGGGAATCGCTGTCATCGCCGCCTCGACGAACGTCGAGGAGTTGATATCCTTCTGCGACCGGATCGCGATCATCGTGGATGGCAGGATTCTCCGGACCGTGGATCGGTCTGGTTTCTCTGCGGACAAGCTCCGGCAGGCGCTGAAGACTAGGAAATAGGCGTGAGAGGAGGACTAGGCGTGAGAGGAACGAAGCCCCTCGCCACTTTGATACTATTGTCCAAAAGGGAGAGGGGTTGGGGTGAGGGTTCCGGGGTCTTTAGGCTTATCCCAATATGGTGGTGATTGACGGTTTCCGGAACCCTCACCCCTTTCCCGACCAGGCCTGACGGTCTTCGCAGTGATCTGCCGGCCCTTCCGGCCTATTGTGCTTCCCTCACCTTTCGCGCCTTTCACGCCTCCTACGCCTTGCCCGCCTGACTCTTCGCCTTCCGGACGGTTGTAGTCTCCTTTACTGTTACCGTGCTGACGAGACGCCATTTGTTTTCGAACTCGTAGAAGCGCCAGCGGTCTTGGTATTCGTGGCGGTGGGTGGATTCCAGGACTTGGCCGGATTTATCCGGGCGGACCGTCAGCATCGTTTCGATCGAATCGACGTCTGCGTTCGAGCCTTTCACCGTCAGTTTGCGGATCTCAGTGCTGTACCTGGTCGTGTCCTTGGGGCCGTTCTTGCGCAGGCGGAGATAGGCTTTGTAGGTTGGGTAGGTCATCACGTCCTTGTTCACGTTCGTCAGCGTGTATTCGGGCGCGAGGATGTCGAGGAGGGTGTCGATATCGTTGGTCATATAGGCTTTCGACCAGCGGTAGTATTGAGCTTGAATCGCTTTCCAGGCGTTGGATTGCGTCCCCGACAAGGCAGTGGCGGCCAACGCCCATCCAAGCGTCGCCACGATCTTCATGCCGTTCGCTGGCCGACTTTTTGCGTGACACGCTGCACAAGGAGCAAAGCGCAATAGGTGGCGCACCACGCAACAATCGCCCGAATTATATAGGCAATAGCAAGCCCGGGAAGGCTCGAAACGAATGCGGAGAGCCCGTGGGCGGCAGCCATCGCGATGACGCATGAGACAACGAGTCCACCGATGATGGTGAACACAAGACCCCGTATGAACCCCTTGGTCGAGCCGTCCGCCGGACCCAACGCGACCCAACCCACTGCCGCAAATCCAAGGAAGAAGAGTAGGGCGACCAAAGCGGTGGTCGCAAATGCGGTCGATGAAACGAAGGTCAGCGGCACCCTCGTAAACACCGGGATTAAAGCAAACGCGAAACTCCAGCCGAGCCGGGATCCCGATTCGAGAGGCAGGGTGATTTCGGCTCCGTTGGCGCGCAACCGGTCGACGGCAACCGCGATCACGATGATCGCGCCGGTAATCATCTGCTCGACCCAGTTATCGAGGCCCATTTGAGCGCAGCCGGTGCTGATCGTAGTCATGATCCAGGCGCCGAGAAGGGAGCCTAAAATAGATCCCTGACCACCGTTTAGACTTGCGCCACCGATGACGACGGCAGCGATAACCTTGAGCTCGAGTCCGTCGGCGGCAGTTGGATCGCCGAGAGTAAGGCGTGAGTACTGCATAAGGCCGGCAAGACCGGCAAAGACGCCGGCGAGGACATATACTGCCAGCTTGACCCGCTCAACGGGGACGCCGCAAAGCCTGGCCGCCTGTTCGTTTGAGCCTACGGCTACGACATGGCGGCCGAAACGAGTGCGCTTCAGCATCAATGAGACCAGGATGGCGCCGACTACGGTAACCCACACCGCGGTCGGAAAAAGCTTCCAAAACTCGTACCAGGCGTGGTTGCCTTCCGGTTGGCTTGTCAAGTCATTCAGCCACGATGTTGGGCTATCGATCGTTCGATTATTGGCGAACCCCTTTGCCGCGCCCCGGACAAGCAAATAGGTGCCAAGGGTAACGATGAAGGGGACAACTTTGAGGCTTGTTATCAAGAATCCATTGACGAACCCCCAGGTTGCGCCCGCTATCACGCCAACGAGCAGCGCGATCCAGGGGTTAAGGTGCAACTGAAGAAGCAAGGCGATGATTACGGTGACAAACGCGACCACCGAACCTACGGAAAGATCTATGCCGCCGCTGATGATGATGCACGTCATCCCGAGCGTCGCGATGGCGACGATGGTGGCCTGGCGGGCCATGGTTTGGAAGTTATCCAGTGAGTGGAAGTTGGGCGGCGCCTTCCACCAGAAGAACGCAAAGATCGCGAGCCAAGCGAGCGCCAAGCCGGCGAGGTTAAAAATCGTCGAAGTCTTGAGGTAGTTCTTCAAGCCCCTGCCGCCTCGCGAATGATCGCTTCAGCATCGGTATCGGCCACGGGACGTGTCATTCCCAGGGTTCCCTTGTGCATCACAGCAATTCTGTCGCATGTTCCGAGGAGTTCGGGTAGGTAACTGCTGATCATGAGTACGGCTTTGCCCTGGAGGGCGAGTTGATCGATCAAGGCGTAAATAGTCTCCTTACTGCCTACGTCGATCCCTCGGGTCGGCTCGTCCAAAAGCATTACATCGACGTCGTGGTACAGCAGCCGCGCAATCGCGACCTTCTGCTGATTTCCGCCGGAAAGCTCTCCGACACCCTGGCTGGCGCTTCGGCATTTGACACCGGTTTTGGTGATCCACTGGGCTGCTGCTTGGGCTTGCTTGACGTTCGAAACGATCGGGCTCAGCTTCGTTAGGGTCATGTTGTCTGCGATCGACATATTTAGGGCGAGGCCTTCGAGTTTGCGATCCTCACTGAGCATCCCGACACCCTCATTCCAGCGTTCCGCCGGTTTTGCCCTTCCTTCATATTTGCCGATGCGAATCTTGCCGCTCTTAACCGAATCGAGCCCGAAAATACACCTCATGAGTTCGGTGCGTCCCGAGCCGTTCAGTCCGGCGATGCCGAGCACTTCGCCTCGGCGAAGATCAAAGCTCGCATCCTCAGGTTTTCTTGTGCCATGCAGTCCAGTGACCTCGAGTAGAACTTCTCCGGGATGCCGGTCGGACCTCGGGTAGATCGTATCGATCTTCCGGCCGACCATCATCGAGACGATGGTATCGACATCCACGTCCTCGACTTTAGCCTTGCCGACGACGACGCCGTCCCGAAGGACGGTCATCCGGTCGCAGATCCGCTTGATCTCGTCGAGAAAGTGCGAGATGTACACCACGGCGGCGCCCTTGTTTCGAAGAATCTGCACGACCTCGAAAAGCTTCTCTACGTCGGCCTGTGTCAAGCTGCTGGTGGGTTCATCGAGCACGACGACTTTGGAATCGAGGGCGACAGCGCGTGCGATTTCGACAAGTTGACGCGTGGCAATCGGCAAAGTGCTGACCGGCGTGTCCACATTGAGGTCGTGAATTCCAAGGAGTTGCAGAGCTTCCACCGTGCGCCGCCGGCTTGCCTTCCGGTCGATCACACCGAAGTTCTGGAGTTCCATTCCGAGCAGCACATTTTCCGCGGTGGAAAGGTGCGGGCAAAGCGCGAGTTCCTGATAGATCATCGCGATTCCCAGCCGCCGTGCATCCATCGGCTTGTGCGGCGAGTATGGCGCGCCATCGTATGCCATCGTGCCCGCATCGGCCTTGATCGCCCCCGAAAGGACGCGCATCAAGGTGCTCTTGCCCGAGCCGTTTTCGCCTACGAGGGCATGTACTTCACCGCGTTCGAAACCAAGATCGACATTGTCCAACGCGATCGTCGCGCCGAATCGCTTGCAAATGCCGGTCATTTCGAAAAAAGCCATCGTGTCGTTATTGGATTCTATGTGAAAACCCTCCGATGAACACTGTTCATCGGAGGGCGAGATAAGATCAGTCCTGGGGAGGACTGATCAGTTTGGCGATCTCGGGCTGGTTCATATTGGCTTTCGTCACCAAGGTCGCCCCCGTATCTTCATCCTTGTCAAAGGGCTGCTTTTTGAGGATCTTGACCATCGTCGCGACGCTGTCGTGGCCCATCTTGAATGGGTCTTGAACGACGAGGGCATCGATCTTTCCGGCGGTCATTCCGTCGAGGAGCTTCGGTGAAGAGTCGAAGCCAACGAATTTGACTTTGCCTGCCCAATGGAGCTCGTCGAGAACTAACAGCATGCCGGCAGTTGTGGATTCGTTCGGACAGTAGATGCCTTGGGCCTGGGACGATCCGTCGGGATTCTTGAAGCCGCCGAGTAGACCCTCCGCCTTCTGTTGAGCCGAGTCTACGGTTGCCCCGCCTTCTTGGTTGGAGCTGAGGACCTTGATGCCAGTGCTTTTGGCGATCGCATCCAAGAATCCCTTTTCCCGATCCATCGTACTTGCCGATCCGGCTTCGTATCGGAGCATGATGACGCTTCCTTTGCCCCCCAACAGCTTGGCCATGGCATCGCCCGCCATCTGACCGCCCTTGTAGTTATTCGTCATCGCGGTGGCAGAGTACGTCTTGCTCTCGAGAGACGAGTCGATAACGACAACAGGGATTTTGGCTGCAACGGCGGCGTCGACGGGCTTCGCCAATGCGACATTGTCAAGCGGAGCAAGAACGATTCCATCCACCTTTTGGGTCGTGAAATCCTCGACCGTTTTAATCTGATCCTCTTTGTCGTCTTCTTTCAGAGGGCCCTTGAAAATAATATGTACGTTGAATTCCTTCTCCGCCGCATTCGCTCCGGCGTGAAGGGCTTTCCAGTAATCGTGGGTCGATCCCTTGGGGATTACCGCGATTGTGAAATCGGGCTTCTTATCGGTGCCGCCGACTGCCGGTTTGTTGTCCGTCGTCGTGTTCGTGTCGCCGCCAGAATTACAGCCAACGACCATTAGCATGGCCAACCCCGCCGCCAACGCTGCTCCATTGAAACGCATCATCTTTTCCTCCTGTGTCCTACTTATTAAGCTTTAGCTTAACCGTCTTGATCTCAAATCCACGCAATGGTGTAGTTACACCGCCATTTGCGATCTCGGCCTTGCCGAGATCGTCCTCCAAAAAGTTAACCCAACTTGCACCCACGATTGGCACATTAAGCGAAATCGATGTATTTGTCGGCTTACCCGTCGACTCGTACATCCGCACAATCAGATCGCCGGCGTCCTCACCCCGCTTGAGGCAGGTCGGAACGACGTTGCTCACGCCAATCGCTAACGGACTGTACTGCAAGGGAGCGGTTCCGCGCGCGTCGAACGGAACGGTGGCGGCAAGAAGCGGCTGATTGAAGTCGGCGGCTGCCTGCACGATCTTCGCCTGACGCCAGTCGCCGGCGTGGGGTGCGATGGAATATCGCCAGTGGTGGTGTCCAGGGTTCGGAACCGGATCCGGACTGAAACTGGACCGAATCAGGCTCAGCCTCAGGGTGGATCCCTCGGCAGAGTACCCGTGCTTGCTGTCGTTGATGACCGATAGGCCAAAGCCGGGTACGCCTAAATCGCCCCATTCGAGTGCAGGATATTCGACTCCGTCGACAGGACGGGTTATTGCGCCAAAGGGGACTTCGTAGGTCGCGGTTGGATTTTCGATTCCGGTGTCGAATGCTACTCGCAGCATCGGATTTGAGCCATCGCCAAGGCCGACGACATTCCAATCGCACTCTACGTCGACGGGAATGTCGTCCGCGGTCTCGTCGATATGGAAGGTCTGAACGATCCGGCTCGGCTTGCTGTGTAAGTTCGGACTTTCCAACTCATACGTGCAACGGACCGTTGCCGAGTCCCTATCGTAGGATACGAAGTAGCCGGTGGAGCGCACCCGTTCGACCTTGTCGATGTGCCCCAGCACCCAGGCGCTCATGCCTCCTGCGCGCTCAAAGTGGGCTTCGAGCGATCCGAGGCCGCCTGGTCCGGCCAAATCTTTTCCGGTGCGCTTATCGAGCAGGCGCCTGATCCCGCCTTTGTAGGCATCGAATTCCACCAGGAATCGGCTGGTTTCGAAACTGGTCGTGGTGTCCCGTTCGGGATCCCTGGGGCCACTGATGATTGGACCTGCTTTAATGGCGGGCCGCGTCGCGGAACCACTCGTTAAGTGGAAGACCTTGTATCCGAAGGCGGGTACATCGCCTGCCCAGAAGCGAATTAGCTTGCTGTCTTCGTTTAGAATCTCTATTGGGTATTGCTTGCCGTCGGGACCGACTGCGACGGTGTTATGCACATCCGGATCTGCGCCCTGGACCCAACCACTCTTGACGAGATAGGCTTCGACCCAGCCGCTTCGCTGCCAGCCGGTGGGGTTGAAGACGAGGGTGGTGACACCGCCTTGGACGGGAGTGACGCGAATCGCAAGCGTTTCGAGCGCCCTCGTGATCACGTCCTTGTCGTCGGCGATCACTCGGCCGAGTTCGACCTTTGTCCGCTCGTAGGGCGGATGGATACCGCTGCCGGGGAGGGTGTCGTGGTGATGGTTGAAGCAAATGTCTTCCCAGTTACGGCGGAAGCCTGCCGTCGGATACTTGAATCCTTCGAGCGAAGCCACAGTGGCGACGGCCTCGGCCGATGTCGTCATCGCCTCCGCGTCGCGGTTCAACTGCTTGATCTCGGAGTGCGAGGTATAGCAGCCATCGAAAACGGGGTTGAGGTCGGTTGTTATTGTCGGGATTTTGGAGAGGTCATTTTTCTCCAGCCTCTGGAAAAACTGGTTCGCGGTCGAGAATCTGACTTTTGGCTTGGATGGGTCTTTCATCCAGCCGAGGGCGATTTCGATTTCCTCGCGCGTTGGGCCTCCGCCGTGGTTGCCGACGCCGTATACCCACAGGTCGTCTTTGCTTCCGCTCGCGTCTTGGAAGTTCAGCATCTCCTGGAATCGGCTGTCGGAGAGATCGGCGTTGTACCAAGAGCCGTTCGCAGGTTCGTCGAATGCGAGAACCTTCGAGCCGTCTAGTGCAGACCACCAAAAGACCGGCTTGCCTTTGCCGCCTCGGCAGAAGTAGTAGTACTTGCAACCACCAAGCTTGAGGATCTGCGGCATTTGGACGGTATGGCCGAATGTATCCGGCTCCCATCCGACGATGGCGGTCTTGCCGAACTTCTCCCGGAAATAACGCTGGCCATACAGGAAGTGGCGGGCATGCGATTCAGGCGAGATCATGTTGGTGTCGCCTTCGCAAACGCGTCCTCCAACGATCTCCCACTGCCCTTTCTTGACTTTCTCTTGGATTTTCTTGAAGAGTTCGGGATAGTGCTCTTCGGTCGACTGATAAAGGCAGGAACTGCTTTGGCTGAAAGTGAAGCCAGGATATTCATCCATGAACTTCACAGCTTGGTTGAAAGTGTCCCGGCTGAAAACGATCCCTTCTTGCCATTCCCAAAGCCATTGGAGATCGATATGGGCGTGGCCGACGACGTGGCCGGTGTACTTCTCCATCACGGGATGGGTGTGAGAAAGGGCATGGCGGGCTGAGTTGAGGACGGCTTCGATCTCGTCTGCAGACGGGTTCTTCTGCTCGATCTGGTCCAGCATAGCGCTCGCTTCCCGGATGTGCGATTCCAATCCCGGGTCGGGGTTCTTCGCGAGGAATTTCTTGGCGAATTCGATATCCTGGCGGGCTTCCTCGATCTTCTGCAACCGCTTGCTCTGCTCAACAGCGGAAGCGATTAGTGGCTCGAGGTCTTGGCCCTCGACAACCTTCGCGCGGTCCACGGCGACGCAGGCCGGATATTTGCTGTAGCCGTTGGCCATATCGAGGGCACGATCGGCGGGAAGTCCGCCGTCGTAGATCTGGGTCTTGGCGCCATTTGCGTGTTCGATGTAAACGTCATCGACGAATTGGACATACCGGCCATAGGCGTCGCCCTCGGAGTTGACTTCGAATGCCGACGTCGTCCGCCCCTTTGCATCGCTGAGGGGGATACGGCGGGTGTACCAGTGTCCGATCGCGGGTGTCAGAACGCCGTCGCCGTGCGCTTTGATGCCGTTTTGATCGCTGAGCCCCATATCCCGAAGTGGGTCGCCGTTGTCTTGAAATTCGATATCGACGCCACCCTTGGCGACCGGGCACTTCGGGTCGAGGCAGACGCTGTAGACGAACACATCGCCATTTTTGATCGCGACCGTTTTCGAGCTGATCCGATAGTACTCATAGAAGTTGTCGTTGCCCTTCGCAAGGTTCGTCGCGATGAAAGCAAGGCACGTGTGGGCCGGAGGAGTCGCCTGCTGATTTCGGATTGTCGCCGGAAGAAACGGAAGCAAAGCGGCCAAGCCTAGGCAGGCTATGGATCGGCGAAACGGCATGATTGCTATTGTGAGCGACATCAAGCAGTTGATGCTTGGAAGGTTCAAGGTGTTGGGTGTTGGGTGGTCACATGTGTACTCTCGGTGGTGACGAATCCGGCTATATTTGAACCATGACAGCTCCGGTTCGCTGCCGAATCATCGCCGTTTCAACACTCTCATTGATTGCCTGTTGCTTATTCGCCCAGCGACCACCTTCCCAGCGCTACATTTGGGAAAGCGTGCAGATGGTCGGCGGGGGATTCGTGGATGGGATTGTGTTTCATCCGGCCGATCCTAGCGTGCGGTATGCGCGGACCGATATTGGCGGCGCTTACCGGTGGGACCGACAGACGAAGACTTGGATTCCGATCGAGGATTGGTTGAGTTACGAGGACACCAATCTGATGGGAGCAGAGAGTATTGCCCTCGATCCTCACGATTCGAACAGGGTCTACCTTGCATGCGGGATGTATACCAACCCACGGTCGCCGAATGCGGCGATTCTGCGATCCAAAGACCGCGGCAAAACATTTGAGCGAACGAACCTGTCGTTCAAGATGGGCGGCAACGAGAATGGGCGCGGAAACGGCGAGCGGCTAGCAGTCGATCCGAACGACGGCCGGATTTTGTACTTCGGGTCTCGGCAGGCCGGGCTTTGGAAGAGTGAAGACTTTGCGGCAACTTGGAATCCGGTAACTAGCTTCCCGGTCGAACAGACGGCTGCAACGTCGGGGGTCGGCATCATATCCGTGGATTTCGACCCAAAGAGCGGGAGCCGAGGAAAGGCGTCGTCGACCCTCTACGCGGCGGTTTCGGTACTGGGGCAGAGCAATGTCTTCAAGAGCCTGGATGCAGGAGTGACATGGAAACCGATCGATGGCGAGCCGACCAAATACCGACCGACTCATATGGTGTTGGCTTCCGACGGCACACTGTTTCTGTCTTACGGTTCGTCGGCGGGCCCGTCTGCCATGCGCGATGGTGGCGTTTGGAAGCTGAACACGGCCAACGGAGCGTGGACCGATATCACACCAGAGAAGCCGGATCCGGCGACCAAGCGGTTTGGGTATGGCGCCGTCTCCGTTCAGTCGAACGATCCCGACGTCCTCATCGCAAGTACGTTCGGGCATCCAGGTGGAGAGGAGATCTTTCGAACCATCGATGGTGGAAAGACGTGGAAGCCGGTGTTTCATACCGGTGGTTCGACCTATGATTTCACGTTGGCGCCCTACGTGAAGAAGACGCCGATCCATTGGCTCCTTGATATCAAGATTGATCCGACCAACCCCAACCACGCCATGTTCACGACAGGCTATGGCGGGTACGAGACCTTCGATCTCCGCGACATGGACCAAGGGAAGCCGACGAATTGGTCGGTCATGAGCAAAGGGATCGAAGAGACGGTGGCACTTGAGCTGAACAGCCCCACCGACGGCGTTCATCTGTTTTCGGCGATCGGCGACTACGGCGGATTCGTGCATTGGGACTTGGACAAGCCCTCGCCGGAAGGGAACTACGGCAGTCCGACATTTGGAAACACGAACGCCGTAACCAGTGCATATAACAAGCCGAACGTCGTTCTCCGGGCGGGCACGGCATCCGGCAATCGTGGCGGAGGCACCTTCGGATATTCGCTCGACGGCGGCAAGGCGTGGCAGCTGCCGGTTACTACTCCGCAGGCCAGTAGCCGGTCGGGACGAGTTGCTTTGGCCTGCGATGCTTCGGTTTGGATCTGGACACCGGCCGGCAGCCAACCTAGCTACACCGTTGACCTGAGCAAGACCTGGATCGAGTGCAAGGGGTTGCCTCGGAATATTCGTGTCGTCGCCGACACTGTGAGCCCCAAGAAGTTTTATGCGCTCGACTTGTTCGGCGGAATGCTTTACTGCAGCATGGATGGCGGGGCGAATTTCACCTCCTCGCCGTTGCAGCTTCCTGTTTCTTTACCTACGCGAGGCGGAAACCGGGGCGACAATCGGGGGCAGATGGACTGGATTCATGCCACTCCCGGCAAGGAGGGTGATCTGTGGATTTCGGCCTATGAAGGGCTTTACCACACGACGGATCCGGCAAAACCGTTCGTGAAGATCTCAAACGTTGAACAAATCCACGCATTTGGGTTCGGCAAAGGCGCCCCCGGCTCGTCGGTTCCCGCCCTGTATTTAGTCGGCATTATCGGCGGTCTGAGGGGCGTGTTCCGAAGCGACGATCTCGGCACGCACTGGGTGAGAATTAACGACGACCAGCACCAATGGGGCCTCATCCTCCAAGTCACCGGCGACCCCCGGATTTATGGGAGGGTCTACGTTGGGACGCACGGTCGGGGAGTGGTTTACGGGGACATCAAGCGGTGAGAGGATGGAGTATTGAAGTATTGAGAGACGGTTTTCACGCGGAACAGAGCGCGGGGGAACGCGGTCCGGAGTTCAACACACCAATACTCCATCATTCCATCAGGACGGTATTGGTCCTGGTGAACTGTCCGCATTTCTTCGGTTTGCCACGAACGCCTTGAATTTCTTGTTAGTGAATGAGAGGAAACCGGTTGGCATACCGTACTTCTTGATTTCGTTCAATGCGATCGTTTGCATCACGACAAAGCCGATGATTCCGCAGCAGAGAACTGCGTTGAATCCGACGAGAAGTGAAGCCGCCAATGCTGCGCCGGTTGGCCAGTTTTTGCCATAGGCGATTTTGCTGTTGAGCGAATACGACCCAAAGATGACAACCAGAAGGACGCAAGGTAGCTGGATGAAATAGGGGAAGATTCTAAACGTGTATCCGACGAAAAATCCGGTGACAGACACCGCGATTGCACCTAGAAACAGGATGTTGTATCCGAAATACGCTTCGCCAAGAGCCTCTAATTGCTCCACCGTCCCGTAGGAACCAGGCGTATTGCCTCGAGGATAGGCGACGAAATTTTGAGGAGGCGGGACTTCTGCCATCTTATAATGTTAGCAGTTGGGCTCAAACCACTGGAGCGCGGGAAAGCGCGCGAAGTCTTGGTCGAATGTCGCGAGGCGGCACCCATTTTCGATGGCAAGGGCGGCGATACCTGCAACTGTAACCAGGTTTGCGGTAGCCCGAGACTTTTCAATGAGGTTCCTTACGATTTCCCAGTGCCTTTCACCGGTGTTCACGACAATTGACGAATCGCGCAGTTGCTGCAGAAACGCCATGGCCCTCGGTTGCGCATCAACCTCTCTCACGTACTTAGGGTTGGTAAGCACTCTATAGCTTGAGATAAGGATTGCGTCCGATACTGCGACGGGCTCGTCACCAGCCAGTGCCTCAACCAGCCATTCGCGAGCGTTGAGCCCGTCAGTAAAGTCCGGCCGGTGTGCACGAACTACTACATTTACGTCCAACAGAATCATCGGAACCGAATGAGGTCTTCTTCCTCGTCCAGCGGGTCTAGCAGTTCTCGATTGCTTGTCGGATTCATCGGTCCAATCCATCCGCCCCCCGTCGCTACGATGAGATCTATTCTTGGCTTTGGCCCCTTGGGCTTGGGAGCAATATAAGCGGCTATCGCCTCACTCACTACTGAAGAAACAGATTGCCCTCGGTCAGCCGCTCTTTGGCGAATGGAACCATAAAGTCCCTCATCAATCATTAAAGTCGTTTTCTTGGTGGCCACGCCATAATTATGGCCTACTTTTACGGTATTATGGCGACGAGGTAGTTTTACGCCAATCGTGGTAAAAATACGTCCTTGTGACTGCACCTCGCATTGGTGGCTTTTTCGTTTCGGGCGGGACTATGCCGCTCGATTCGGCTAGCTACATCGAGCGGGCGTCGGACCGGTCGTTGTACGAAGGATTGCTGGCCGGGAAGTACTGCTACGTTTTGAACTCACGGCAGATGGGGAAGTCCTCGCTGTCGGTTCGGGTGATCTCCAAACTCGAGCAAGCCGGCGTTAGAACTGCGCTCGTCGATCTCACCCGAATAGGCGGCAGAAACGTCACACCCGGGCAATGGTATGCGGGACTATGCGACGCAGTCGGAGCCTCGCTCGGGCTGCAAGAGGAGATGCTGGATTATTACCGGCAGAACCAACTGCTTAGCCCGATGCAGAGGTTTTTCGCCGGGATCGAGCATGTGGCGATGACGAGCATTCCGGGTTCGATCGCCATATTCATCGACGAAATCGACTCGACGAAGAACCTCTCTTTCCAAGCCGACGAGTTCTTTGCCGGTATCCGAGAATGCTTCAACCGGCGGGTTCAG
>Ga0206860_10079_pt1 | contig 25306 bp, 22 predicted proteins | sample Alteio_BWOrgCont_44_FD_152624 | JGI IMG/M metagenome (GOLD analysis project Ga0206860, IMG submission 152624) | Enriched cells from forest soil in Barre Woods Harvard Forest LTER site, Petersham, Massachusetts, United States -... | ecosystem: Environmental > Terrestrial > Soil > Temperate forest >...
TAGGCCCAAAAAGAGAAGAAAAAACAAACCCACCGGCAAGCCCATGGCAATGGCGATTACGCCGCCGGCAATACCAATAGCCACCGGAAGCTTTTCATGAAGTGGGCTGAGGCCGAAATAAAATAAGGGGAGGGTGGGTAGGAATAAAAAAACAAAACCAAGCCCAACCCCCGTTACCAGGGCAAACAAACTACCAGCCAATAGGCCAGTGGCGATGGAAGAGGTGAGGGCTTTGGACATACCATTAGGTGTGGGGCAAAAGATTAGAAAAAGGAATATACCTTTTCCTAATCCAAATGCCTAGTCCCCTAAGTGATATTATTTCGTAACGAACGGTAAGATCGCGAGGTTGCGAGCGCGTTTCACAGCGGTAGCAAGCGAACGCTGCTTTTTATGGCAAACGGACGTGATACGGCTTGGCAGAATTTTACCGCGTTCAGACACAAAGCGAAGCAGCAGCTTGGTATCTTTGTAATCGATCTTCGGTGCGTTAGCGCCGGTGAGTGGGCAGGATTTTTTGCGGCGGAAAAACACTTTGCGTCCTTGGCCAGCATCTTGTTGTGGGCGTTCCATATGGATTCTCTCTATTCAGCTAATGGGGTTTCAGAAACGTCAGGCACGATGACGTCAGCGACAACAACTTCGCCGTCAGCGACATATTCATCGCGACCACGGGATTGCTGCATCATAGCTGACGGGCCTTCTTCAATTTCTTCAACGCGCACGGTCAGCGTGCGGATGATGTCTTCGTTGATGCGCATGTTGCGCTCCATTTCGGTGATCGCCGCCGACGGCGCATCGATCGCAAGCATCGTATAGTGACCTTTACGGTTTTTACGGATGCGATAAGCGAGGCCACGGATACCCCAATATTCATTTTTAACGACTTTGCCACCGCCTTGTTCGATGATGGAAGTCAGGCCATCGCTCAGCTTCGTGATGTCCTGGCGGCTTAAGTCCTGACGGGTGATGAAGGTACTTTCGTATAACGGCATAGTTTACTCCTAATCAAACCACTGAAAAAACTACACATTCCGGTGTGGTTCGCGTTGACCGGCCTGCGTATCCTTGGAAAAGGGCTGTCATTAATAGCGATTTCTGGGGTGATTGCAAGGGGAAATAAGGGGATCAGGGATCAGGATTCAGGATTCAGGGGAAGAAGACTTGCTACCTGAATCCTGAATCCTGACCCCTGATCCCTAAATAATTTGCCAACTAACAGCGATTCCATTAGTAATCGGGCCCTTCAATACGGGAACATAGGAATAATGACAAAAGGATTGAAAACAATGACAAAAGCACTGCTTTTTCCCGGTCAGGGATCGCAGGTCGTCGGTATGGGCCTGGAAATGCATAATAATTTTCCTTGCGCGCGCGAAGTATTCGAAGAAGTCGACTCGGCGCTCAGCACCAAATTGTCTTCGGTGATTTTCGAAGGCCCGCAGAATATCCTCACCATGACGGAAAATGCCCAGCCTGCCATTATGGCGACCTCCATCGCCGTGCTGCGCGTCATGCAAAAAGAATTAGGGTTCGATGTCGCTCGCAACGCCAAGTACGTTGCCGGTCATTCCCTTGGCGAATATTCCGCGCTTTGTGCTGCCGGAGCGCTCAGTCTCACCGATACGGCCCGTTTACTGCGCGTGCGCGGCCAGGCGATGCAGCGTGCCGTTCCTGCCGGTCGCGGCGCGATGGCGGCGTTGCTCGGTGCCGATTGTGAACAAGCCGAAGCCATTGCTAAAGAAGCGGCGCAAGACGAAATATGCTGCGTGGCTAACGACAACGCCCCAGGCCAGGTGGTGATCAGCGGCACTAAAACCGCGGTAGAACGCGCCATTGCTATTGCCAAAGTCCAGGGCATCAAGCGCGCGATATTATTGGAAGTGAGCGCACCGTTCCATTGCCCGCTCATGGCCCCTGCATCGGGCATTATGGCCGATGCCCTGTCGGCGGCGAACATCATGGCGCCCGTCGTGCCGGTGGTGGCCAACGTTACAGCAAAAGCGGAAACCGACCCGAAACGCATTCGCCAGCTGCTGGTCGAGCAGGTAACCGGCGTCGTGCGCTGGCGCGAAACCATTCAGTATATCAAAGCGCAAGGCGTGGAATGCACAGTGGAAATTGGCGCAGGCAAAGTGCTCTCCGGCCTCAATAAACGCATTGAGCCGGAACTCGAAAGTGTTAATATCGGTACACCAATAGAACTCGAAACCTATATGAAGGATGCATAAGGAGGGACGATGGGGGTGTTAGCGGAGAAATATAATGAATTTGTAAAGTTTACGCTTTCGAAAGCTGATGGACATAATCGTTATCAGATCATCGCAAAAGTGTCTAAAATATCCCCCCGGCGAGAAGTAAAACTTGCCCCTAAGATAGAAGCATATGAGGAAGCGTTTATGAAAGCGTTTGAAGCTAATTTAGGCGAGGATCATCCTATTATAACTTTTAGGCGTAGTATTGGAGAAAAAGAGTGTGAATACGATCTTACTGCCGGAAATGATGATTCTACCTTTGGTGATGCGGCAAAAGAAGCGTTCCAAGAAGCATTCAGGACTACCATTTTTGATAAAAATCAAATTCATGTTAAATAGGTAATTATGTTCACCCTCACCGGTAAAAAAACCCTCATCACCGGCGCTACCGGCGGCATCGGCGGCGCGATCGCCAAAACCTTCCACGGGGCAGGGGCGACACTTGCCGTGTCGGGCACTAAACAAGAAAAGACAGAACAATTTGCAAACACGCTTGGCGGTAATGTGACTTCGCTTGCCTGTGACCTCTCCAAACTCGATACCGTCGAAGACCTCATCAAACAAGCCGAAGAAAAACTCGGCGGTCTCGACGTGCTCGTCTGCAACGCCGCCGTTACCAAAGACAATCTAGCGCTGCGCATGAAAGACGAAGAATGGCAGCAGGTGATCGATATTAACTTAACCGCCAGTTTCAAAATGGCGCGTACCGCTATCAAGGGCATGCTCAAACGCCGCGCCGGCCGGATTATTTTTATCACCTCGGTCGTCGGCTGGACGGGCAATCCCGGTCAGGCAAATTACTGCGCGTCCAAAGCGGGCCTTACCGGCATGGCCAAATCACTGGCGCAGGAAGTGGCATCACGCGGTATCACGATCAACTGCATCGCCCCGGGCTTCATCGCCACCAACATGACCGATGTGCTGACCGACGACCAAAAAGCCCGCATCAACCAGAATATCCCCCTTGGCCGCATGGGTACGCCTGATGATATCGCTGCGGGTGCTTTGTATTTGGCAAGCGATGCCGCTGCCTACGTCACTGGACAGACGCTGCACATCAATGGCGGCATGTTCATGAATTAGGTTTTAATTCTCAACCGTCACCCGGTTGCGGCCATTCTTTTTCGATTCGTAGAGTGCTTCGTCGGCGCGTTTGATCAGCGTCAGTAAATTGTCGCCGGTATTAAAGATGGCAATGCCCATGGATACGGTAATCGCGCCGAAGCTTTCGCCGGTGTCTTTGCGTTTCAGTTCCTTGGTGGCAATGGCGGTGCGAATCATTTCCGCGATTTTCTGTGCGCCTTCGATCGGCGTTTGCGGCAATATCACCACGAATTCTTCACCACCAAAACGCGCAACCATATCCTGGCCTTTGAGCGAATTGATCAGGGTTTTAGCCACGGTTTTGAGCACTTCATCGCCGATCAAATGGCCATAACGGTCATTAAAGCGCTTGAAATGATCGATATCGATCATGAGCAAACAGAGCGAATCGTGCGCTTGTTTTGAAGCGGTGAGTTGTTCATCCGCATATTTCTCAAATGTTTTGCGATTGAAAACGCCGGTCAAGAAATCGCGTTGCGATTCAACGGTGACTTGCTCCAGATCTTTTTTCAGCGCATTAATTTCATTCGTCGATTCTTCAAGTTTCTGGCTTAATTTTTTGCCGCTATCTTTCATGGCGACCGTTGCCTGAATCAGGTTTTTCACGACCGATTTAATATTCTGATCATCAAATCTTTCAGAAACATTATTTAAATACCCATCGACACTTTTGTTGTAGCTATGCGTTTCATCGCTGAATTCATTGATCACGCGCAGTACTTCAATCAGCACTTTCTCGCTATTGGCGGCGGCTTCATCCACGGCACGGTGATTGGCTTCCGAGGCGATGAATTTATTGTATATGTATGACGACACTTCATGTGTGAAGCTAAGATTATTCTGGATAGTCTTATTGACTTCACTTACTAGCGCAGCGTTTTTGCCTACCACGTAATGAAACCAGATCGCATAATTTTCCGGGAGAGGTGCAATCGAGTGCTGTTGCATGAGCGCCAGCGCTTTTTGAGCGTGCTCTGCATTGTCAGCTATGGATGGGGTCACTTCTTTCATGGGTATGGGCAATCAATATATTTCATCTTCTGTTATAGTACAAAATCTCTTAAAGCTCTATGGTTTAACCCCCCGCTAGGAATTCCCCCCTTTAAAAATCCCCCCTTTAACAATCCCAAGTTGATCCCACAGCTTGTCGATTTTATCAACAACAAATTGCTCCATAATGATTTTCTTTCCCCATTCACGTGTGGTCTCCGGCGGCCATTTATTGGTGGCGTCCATGCCAACCTTGCCGCCAAGCCCCGATTCCGGCGAGGCAAAATCGAGATAATCGATCGGGGTATTCTCAATAAGGGTTAAATCCCGCACCGGATCCATGCGTGTAGACATCGCCCAAATGACCTCTTTCCAGTCCCGGCAATTAATATCGTCATCCACGACAATCACCCATTTCGTATAAACAAACTGACGTAAAAACGACCAGATTCCCATCATGATACGTTTAGCATGCCCCGGATAAGCTTTTTTAATGGAAACAACTGCCACGCGGTACGAACACCCTTCCGGCGGCAGCCAGAAATCGACAATTTCAGGAAATTGCTGTTGCAGCAGCGGGATAAACACCTCATTCAGCGCCTCTCCCAAAACCGACGGCTCATCCGGCGCGCGGCCCGTATAGGTAGTCAGGTAAATCGGTTTCTCCCGCATGGTGATTGCCGTAATGGTAAACACCGGAAACTTCTCCACCGAATTATAATACCCGGTATGATCGCCATACGGCCCTTCATCGCCATATTCATCCAGGCTGACATAGCCCTCAAGCACGATCTCCGCCTGCGCCGGCACTTTAAGCGGCACGGTTTTGCAATCCACCAGCTCCACTTTCGCCCCGCGCAACAATCCGGCAAACTGATATTCCGACACCGTATCCGGCACCGGCGTTACCGCGGCCAGAATAGTTCCCGGATCGCAACCAATAACAACCGCCGCCGGGAAGGGCTCCCGCTTCTCTTTACCCCAACGCGCATGTTGCTGCGCCCCGCCGCGATGCTTAAGCCAGCGCATCAGCGTTTTATTTTTACCGAGCACCTGCATGCGGTAAATGCCTAAATTGTAATTGTCGCGGGGGTCAGGATTCGGGATTCGGGATTCAGGAGTAGCAGCGCTTTTTCCTGAATCCTGAATCCTGGCCCCCGGTCCCTTCGTAACGACCAGCGGCCAGGTAATGAGCGGTGCCGGTTCGCCCGGCCAACAGGTCTGAATGGGGAGTTTTCCTAGATCGATATCATCGCCCGTCAGCACCACTTCCTGACACGGCGCTTTCCCCACCGTTTTAGGCTTCATGTTCATCACTGATTTCAGCAACGGCAACATCTCCCACGCCTCACGCCATCCGCCCGGTGGCTCCGGCTGTTTGAGAAACGCCAGTGTCTCACCCACTTCACGCAGCTGGTGCGGCTCACGCCCCATGCCCCACGCCACGCGCTCTACGGTGCCAAATAAATTGATCAGCACCGGCATGTCATAGCCTTTAACATTTTCGAATAATACCGCCGGCCCGCCCGACGCAATCAGCCGCGTACCAATTTCCGTCATCTCCAGCACCGGCGAAATTTCTTCGCGCACACGCACAAGCCGCCCGGTTTTTTCCAGATGCTCAATAAAGTCGCGAAGGGAATGATAGGTCATGTTACACTAGCTCTTTTATCATGCATATATCGTCAACATAGCTACCATCATCTAACTTAAGTATGTGTTTTTCCATGCCGCAGGGCGTGAACCCCAGGCTTTTGTAAATATTCACGATAATATCGTTGGCAACATTGGTGGACAACATCACAATTTCAATATCGGCATTTGTTGCCTCGTCTAATAATAAGTCTATCATACGTTTGCTGCCACCTAATCCACGTGCTTCCGGTGCAACATACACGCCCCAAATCATCCCCCTATGCTTGGTTTTAGCACCCTTATAGCGTCTTAGGCCTGTGATGCCTACCAGCGTGGTATCAAGAAAAAATCCGGCAATCCAACTGCTTTCAAAATATGATCCTATTTGGTGTAGTGAGAGATCACTAGCTTCTTGATATGTATCAAAAAATGAAGAAGGCTCTTCTTTGCAAGCACGGATACGGATTGCATGAAAGACCGCAGCATCGGCAGGCATAAGCAAACGTACAGAGGGATTGTAATTCATGTTGCAATACCCATAATCTTTTCATCGATTTCTTTTTGCTGCGCTTCTTTGGAAAAATATTCCCAGACGATACCGACACAGTCCGTTTCTTCTTTGAAAATTTTCGCCTCATCATCTTCAAATCCAATATGACGGATGATGCCCGCTGGCTGATCGGGTTTGCGGCTGATGGAGAGGTTCAAAATATCTGTGCGCCACAGCGCATAACGCCCGTCTTTGACTACGCACGGGGCGGCGCCCAACCGTTTAGTATAATCGGTAATGGCGGCAGCAAAATCCTGAACGGAGATCGAAATATGGAAGCGTTTCATGGGGCAATCACAGGTAGGATTAGAATACAAAGTCGATACGCCCGCAAATATGAGGTGAATAGATAAACCGAGCAACTGTTGATTTATTCAGAGCGTCATATTTATCCCTTCCGGGTCGTATTTCTCTATGACATCATTGCCTTATCTAGCAATAGGTGGGGTGAAAAATGTCACAGAATGTCACAGCAAAGACAAAAAATGAGGAAGAAAAAACGCTAAGTACTTGATAAATAATAATATCAATCGAACATAAGCAGTACAAAATAGGTTTATAAAGGTCGCAAACACGCGCAAAGAGAGTGCAAACAGGTTGGAAACGGTCGCAAACCGTGTCGATAATGGGCTAAACGGGATTGCGGCGATACAGATCGTATAGCGCAATAGCGGCGGCGTTGGACACGTTGAGGCTTTCCATTCGTGGGGACATAGGAAGCTTTACCAGAAAGTCGCAATGCTCGGATGTCAGGCGCCGCAGCCCCGAACCTTCGGCGCCGAGCACGATAGCGGTTTTGGCATCGAGCTTGGCTTCGGCAATGGTTTGTTTGGCTTCGCCGTCAAGGCCCGCGATCCAATAACCGGCTTTTTTGATGGTTTCGATGGCCTGCACCAGATTAGTGACCGTCAGCAGCGGAATCATTTCCAATGCCCCGCTCGCTGCCTTGGCCATCACGCCGCTTTCCTGCGGAGCATTGCGGTCGGTAGCGACAATGGCACCCACATTAAATGCGGCAGCTGAACGCAGGATCGCCCCGACATTATGAGGGTCGGTGACCTGGTCGAGCAGTACGATGGGTTTGTCGATTTTCAAATCCAACCAATTCTGAAGCGACGGCTGGTTAAGCGGTTCGCACTCCATGACGATGCCCTGATGGACTGAACCAGGAGGAAGCAACCCTTCCATTTTCGAGCCTTCCATGAGGGCCACGTTCTTCGCAGTTGCCAGTGCTTTGCCCAGTTCGCTTTGCGTGTTTTTAGTTACCAGCACGCGCTTGATTTTACGCATAGGATTTGCCAGCGCAGCGAGGCACGCATGTTTGCCGAATAAATAAAGAGGACCGTTTTTCATAAGAATGATGATAGATGATCAGATGAAAGATGAACAGAAGCTTATCCGCTCATCTTTCATCCAGATATCATTCATCTCTCTTAGCTGCCCGTCGCACCGAGCAGGCTTGGATCATCGCTGTTAGCGGCAGCTTCCGCTTCGGCAATCGCTTTCTTTTCACGATCAGCAGCGACTTTGCGCAGGCGCATAACCGCAGCACCGGTACCGGCTGGAATCAAACGTCCAACGATCACGTTTTCTTTCAGGCCCGACAGCTGATCCACTTTACCTGACACCGCAGCTTCCGTAAGCACGCGGGTGGTTTCCTGGAACGATGCCGCCGAGATGAACGAATGCGTTTGCAAGCTTGCTTTGGTGATACCCTGCAATACCGGCGAAGCGGTAGCAGGCTTGTAACCTTCAGCAATGGTTTTCTCATTCACCGCATCGAACTCTTCGCGATCCACCTGTTCACCCGTGAGGAACGTGGTTTCACCTGGCTGTTCGATTTCAACTTTTTGCAACATCTGGCGAACAATCACTTCGATGTGCTTATCGTTGATGCCTACACCTTGCAGACGATAAACCTGCTGCACTTCTTTCACCATGTACTTGGCCAGCGCCTCAACACCCATAACTTTCAGAATGTCGTGTGGTACAGGGTTACCATCCATCAGCAGATCGCCCTTCTGGACATAATCGCCTTCCTGAACGGTGATGTGCTTGCCTTTGGGGATCATGTACTCGATGCCTTCATTCACGGTCGCATCTTTCGGACGAACGATGACGCGGCGCTTGTTCTTGTAGTCCTTACCAAATTCCACAACACCTTCGGATTCCGAGATAATGGCATGATCTTTTGGCTTACGGGCTTCGAACAGCTCAGCAACACGTGGCAGACCACCCGTGATATCATGCGTTTTGGTCGATTCACGCGGAATACGCGCAAGCACGTCACCCGCATGCACTTCAGCACCATCCTGAACGTTCAGGATTGCGCCCACAGGCAGGAAGTAACGTGCTTCGAGACCGTTTGCGAGCGTAATGATTTCGCCTTTTTTATCGCGCAGTGCAATACGTGGTTTCAGATCAGCACCGCGAGTCTGCTGGCGCCAGTCAGTCACGTTCTTGCTTGCGATACCGGTCGATTCATCCATCACTTCGCGAAGCGATACACCTTCGACGAGGTCACGATAATGCGTGTAACCCGAACGTTCGGTGATGATTGGCAGTGTGAATGGATCCCATTCAGCCAGTTTCTGGCCTTTCTTCACCTTGTCATCTTCCTTAGCGAGCAGGCGAGCACCATAAGGTACTTTAAAGCGCGCGCGTTCGCGTTTGGATTCATCGCGCAACACGATTTCGCAGGTGCGGCTCATAACAACCGAGCGGCCTTTGGAATCGGTAACGATGTTTTTGTTGGAAAGCGTGAAGCTCGAATCATGCGTCGATTCAACGCTTGAGGTTTCAGCGCCACGCTGTGCCGCGCCACCAATGTGGAACGTACGCATAGTAAGCTGTGTACCTGGTTCACCGATCGATTGTGCTGCGATAACGCCGACGGCTTCACCGATATTGACTTCGGTGCCGCGAGCCAGGTCACGACCGTAGCAATGTGCGCACACGCCGCCTTTGGTTTCACACGTCAGAACCGAACGAACCATCACTGCTTCGATACCGGCTTCATCCACCTTATCAACGATTTGTTCGTCGATGAGCTGACCAGCTGCAACGATAATCGCATCATTTACGGGGTGATGCACATCGCGCGAAGACGTGCGGCCCATGATCTGGTCCGCCAGAGGCACAATAATGTCACCACCATCGATCACGGCTTTTGCAACGATACCGCGGAAGGTGCCGCAATCGCGTTCGATCACGATGCAATCCTGTGCCACGTCAACGAGACGACGGGTCAAGTAACCAGAGTTCGCCGTTTTCAAAGCCGTATCGGCCAGACCCTTACGGGCGCCGTGTGAAGAGTTGAAGTATTCAAGTACCGACAGACCTTCTTTGAAGTTCGAAATGATTGGTGTTTCGATAATTTCACCGGAAGGTTTGGCCATCAGACCGCGCATACCGGCAAGCTGTTTAATCTGAGCCGCCGAACCACGTGCACCGGAGTTTGCCATCATCCAGATCGAGTTGATGTCGCGTGCTTTCATCTTACCGTCTTTGTCTTTGCCGACGTTCGAAATACGTTTCATCATGTCGTCAGCCACAACTTCCGAGCATTTCGACCAAGCATCGATCACCTTGTTGTATTTTTCACCCATGGTGATGAGACCGTCCGCATATTGCTGCTCGAACTGCTTCACTTCACCGAATGTGTGTGCGAGATGTTTCCCTTTGGTTTCAGGCACGATCATGTCGTCTTTACCGAAGGAAATACCGGCTTTACCTGCGTTAGTGAACCCAAGGCTCATCAGGCGATCGGCGAAAATAACCGTCTCCTTCTGACCACAATGGCGATACACTTCGTAAATCAGGTTTGATACTTCTTTTTTGGTCATGAGCTTGTTTACAACCGAGAAGGGAAGCTTCACCGATTTAGGCAGGATTTCGGAAAGTAACATACGTCCTGGCGTGGTCGACACGATCTGCGTAACCAACTCACCATTGTCCTGCATTGCTTTGAAACGGCATTTAATCTTCGAGTGCAGGGTTACTTGTTTCGAATCCAGCGCATGCTGCATTTCCGACGTATCGGTGAAAATCATGCCTTCGCCGATTTCGCCGTCAGATTCGAGCGAGATGTAATACAGACCGAGCACGATATCCTGTGATGGCACGATGATCGGCTTGCCGTTAGCAGGCGAGAGAATGTTGTTGGTCGACATCATGAGTACGCGTGCTTCCAGCTGCGCTTCAATCGAAAGCGGAACGTGCACGGCCATCTGGTCACCATCGAAATCCGCGTTGAAAGCGGTACATACGAGTGGGTGCAGATGAATCGCTTTACCTTCTACCAGTACCGGTTCAAACGCCTGAATGCCAAGGCGGTGAAGGGTAGGGGCGCGGTTGAGCATCACTGGATGTTCGCGAATGACTTCTTCCAAGATATCCCAAACTTCCGGACGCTCGGATTCTACCATGCGCTTTGCAGCCTTAATGGTCGTCGCAATGCCGTAAATTTCGAGCTTAGCGTAGATGAATGGCTTGAACAGTTCGAGCGCCATTTTCTTTGGCAGACCGCACTGATGGAGTTTCAATTCCGGACCTACTACGATTACCGAACGGCCAGAGTAATCCACGCGCTTGCCGAGCAAGTTCTGGCGGAAACGACCCTGTTTACCTTTAAGCATGTCGGAAAGCGATTTCAGCGGACGCTTGTTAGCACCCGTGATCACGCGACCACGACGGCCGTTATCAAACAGCGCATCAACCGCTTCCTGCAACATACGTTTTTCGTTACGCACGATAATGTCAGGCGCGCGCAGTTCCAACAGACGCTTCAAACGGTTGTTACGGTTAATCACGCGGCGGTACAGATCGTTGAGATCCGACGTCGCGAAACGACCACCATCGAGCGGCACAAGCGGACGCAGTTCTGGTGGGATGACCGGAACGACATCAAGCACCATCCATTGTGGCTTGTTTTCGGATTCCAGGAACGCTTCCACCAGCTTTAAACGCTTCACCAGTTTTTTGCGGCGAGCTTCGGAAGTGGTTTCGGTCAGTTCGCCACGCAACGTTTCTTTTTCTTTTTTCAGGTCAACAGCCGACAGAATCGTTTTGATCGCTTCCGCACCGATTTGGGCCACGAACGTGCCGTCACCGTATTTTTCCTGCGCATCGTAGAATTGTTCTTCCGAGAGCAATTCACCTACCGCAAACGGGGTGAGGCCGGATTCAACAACAACATACGATTCGAAGTACAGGATCTTTTCCAGATCTTTCAGTGTCATGTCTAGCAGGATGCCGATGCGGCTTGGCAATGATTTCAGGAACCAGATATGAGCAACGGGAGAGGCGAGCTCAATATGGCCCATGCGTTCGCGACGCACTTTGCTCGTGGTTACTTCCACGCCGCACTTTTCGCAGACGATGCCGCGATATTTCATGCGCTTGTATTTGCCGCACAGACATTCATAATCCTTGATTGGGCCAAAGATGCGCGCGCAGAACAGACCGTCACGTTCTGGCTTGAACGTACGATAGTTGATGGTTTCCGGTTTTTTGACTTCGCCAAACGACCAGGAATGAATTTTCTCCGGGCTCGCGATCGAGATCTTGATTTCGTCAAATTGTTTGGTAGCGGTTAATTGCTGACCAAAGAAACTCATTACTTCGTTTGCCATATTCTCTCCTAATCCCCGCCGCATGGCGGGGTCTGGTTCCTAAATTTTACCGGACCCTATCCCCGCCGCATGGCGGGGGCTGGTCTTGACTTCTACCGGACCCCGCCATGCGGCGGGGCTAATCATGCCTCTTTCTCAATCAACTCAACGTTGAGACCCAGTGAACGCAATTCCTTCACCATAACGTGGAAGGACTCAGGGATCCCGGACTCGAAGCTGTTGTCACCACGCACGATCGATTCATAGATCTTGCTGCGGCCCGCCACGTCGTCGGATTTTACCGTGAGCATTTCTTGCAATGTATAGGCTGCGCCATAAGCTTGAAGTGCCCAGCACTCCATTTCCCCGAAGCGCTGTCCACCGAACTGCGACTTACCACCGAGCGGCTGCTGGGTAACCAGCGAGTAAGGCCCAATGGAACGTGCATGGATCTTGTCGTCGACCAAGTGATGCAGTTTCAACATGTAAATGTAACCCACGGTTACTTTACGGTCGAACTGCTCGCCGGTGCGGCCGTCAAACAAATGCACCTGACCGGACGTATCCAGGCCCGCTTTGGTGAGCCAGTGGTTGATGTCTTCTTCTTTCGCGCCGTCGAATACAGGAGTTGCAAAAGGAACGCCTTTTTTCAGGTTGCCGGCGAGCTCAAGAATTTCGCTATCATCCATACCAAGGATTTCTTTTTTGTTATTCTTGTCTTCATACATGTCGCCCAGGAACTCGCGGACTTTTTTGATCGAAGCGGTTTTCGTGTTCTGCTCTTGCACTTCTTCGAGCATGCCGCGAATCTGCTTACCGATACCCGCCGATGCCCAACCGAGATGGGTTTCCAGAATCTGACCCACGTTCATACGCGAAGGTACACCGAGTGGATTCAGTACGATATCCACCTGCGTGCCGTCTTCAAGATACGGCATATCTTCGATCGGAACGATGCGCGAGATAACCCCTTTGTTACCATGACGACCGGCCATTTTGTCACCTGGCTGAAGCTTGCGCTTCACGGCCACGAATACTTTCACCATTTTCAATACGCCCGGCATCAAATCGTCACCGGCCTGTACTTTAGCGACTTTTTCTTCGAACTTCTGATTGATACGCGACACAGCCGTATCGAGCTGCTTTTTCAAGCTTTCGATTTCAGCCATGGTTGCATTGTCTTTTACAGCGAACTGCCACAACTGGCCTTTGCTGAATTCTTCGAAGGTTTTTTCGGTGATTTCGCTACCGGCTTTATACGTCTTCGGACCCGAAGTCGCTTTTTTGCCCATGAGCAATTCTTTCATGCGGCCGTAAACGAAACGTTCGATAATAGCGCGTTCATCGTCACGATCTTTGGCAAGACGGTCGATTTCCGCTTTCTCAATCGAAAGTGCACGTTCGTCTTTTTCAATGCCGCGGCGCGAGAAAATGCGAACACCGACGATGGTTCCTGCAACGCCTGGAGGCAGGCGTAAGCTGGAATCGCGAACGTCGGAGGCTTTTTCGCCGAAGATAGCGCGCAGCAGTTTTTCTTCCGGCGTCATTGGCGATTCGGATTTTGGCGTAACTTTACCAACGAGAATATCACCAGGTTTTACTTCCGCACCGATATGAACCACGCCGATTTCGTCGAGGTTGCGAAGGGCTTCTTCGCCGACGTTTGGAATGTCACGGGTGATTTCTTCCGCGCCGAGTTTGGTATCACGCGCCATTACTTCGAATTCTTCGATGTGGATGGAGGTAAACACGTCTTCAGACACGATACGTTCAGAAATCAGGATCGAATCTTCGAAGTTGCAGCCGTTCCATGGCATGAACGCCACGAGCACGTTGCGACCCAGAGCCAATTCGCCCAGATCGGTCGATGGACCGTCAGCCAGAATATCACCCGCTTTCACCACATCGCCAACTTTAATCAGCGGGCGTTGGTTGAGGCAGGTGTTCTGGTTCGAGCGGGTGAACTTGATCAGGTTATAGATATCAACGCCTGGCGAACCGTCTTCCGAGGTTTCGGACGTACGAATTACGATACGCGTAGCATCAACCTGGTCAACGATACCGGAGCGGCGAGCCACAGTGGTTACACCGGAATCCTTCGCTACGATTTCTTCCATGCCGGTACCCACAAGCGGAGCTTCCGAACGCAAGAGAGGCACAGCCTGACGTTGCATGTTCGAGCCCATGAGCGCGCGGTTCGCATCATCGTTTTCAAGGAACGGGATGAGCGCAGCAGCCACCGATACGAGCTGTTTTGGAGCTACGTCGATATAATCAATCTGATCAGGAGCAGCGAGTACGAAATCACCATTGCGACGGCAGGAAATGAGGTCGCCGGTAAATTTACCCTTGTCATCCATTGCCGAATTCGCCTGAGCGATCGAATATTTTCCTTCTTCGATAGCGGACAGATAAATCACTTCATCGGTCACTTTGCTGTTGATGACTTTGCGGTATGGGCTTTCGATAAAGCCGTACTTGTTCACACGTGCGTAGGTCGCCATCGAGTTGATCAGACCAATGTTCGGACCTTCCGGCGTTTCAATTGGGCAGATACGGCCGTAATGCGTTGGATGTACGTCGCGTACTTCGAAGCCAGCACGTTCACGGGTAAGGCCACCGGGTCCAAGGGCCGAAAGGCGGCGCTTGTGGGTGATTTCCGAAAGCGGGTTGGTTTGATCCATAAACTGCGACAGCTGGGACGAACCGAAGAATTCACGAATCGCAGCCGCTACCGGCTTTGCGTTCACGAGGTCATGTGGCATCACGGTGTCGATATCAACCGAGCTCATACGTTCAACGATTGAGCGCTCCATACGCAGCAAACCAATGCGGAATTGGTTTTCCATGAGTTCACCCACCGAGCGAACACGGCGGTTGCCGAGATGATCGATGTCATCGATTTCACCAACACCGTCTTTCAGGCCGATGAGAAGCTTAATCACGTTGATGATGTCGTCATGCGTCAAGATACCGGTATCTTCAGGCAAATTCAGATTCAGACGTGCATTCATTTTTACGCGGCCAACCGCCGAGAGATCATAACGCTCTGATTCAAAGAACAGCGACTTGAAGAGCGCTTCCGCGGCTTCTGCCGTAGTAGGTTCACCTGGACGCATTACGCGGTAAATATCAATCAGCGCATCTTCTTTAGTGAGATTCTTATCGGCGAGCAGCGTGTTACGCAGGTACGCGCCGACGTTGATATGATCGATATCAAGTGCGGTCACTTCTTTGTGGCCGAGTTCATCGAGCAGCGCGATGGTAGCTGCGGTGATTTCCTCGCCCGCTTCGATATGGATTTCGCCGGTCTGTTCGTTGACGATATCGCCAGCGATATATTTGCCAGCAAACTGTTCGTCGTTGAGGAGGTATTCTTTCATACCATCTTCAGCGAATTTTTTCGCAAGGCGCAGATTGATTTTTTTGCCGGTTTCAGCAACCACCTGGCCGGATTTTGCATCGATCAAATCATGGGCGAGCTTCACGCCTTTCCACTGTTCAGGGTTGAACTTCGCAGCCCAGCCTTTTTTCTGTTTTTTGTAGACGGTTTTGCCGTAGAAGGTGGAAAGCATTTCTTCATTTTCCATGCCAAGCGCGCGAAGCAACGTCGTCACTGGAATTTTGCGGCGGCGATCGATACGGGCGTTCACAAGATCCTTAGCATCGAATTCGAAATCGAGCCATGAACCGCGATAAGGAATGATACGGGCGGAGTAGAGGAATTTACCGGAGCTGTGCGATTTGCCGTGGTCGTGATCGAAGAACACGCCTGGGCTGCGATGCATCTGGGAAACAATAACGCGCTCGGTGCCGTTGATGATGAACGTGCCGTTATCGGTCATGAGCGGAACATCGCCCATGTACACGTCTTGTTCTTTAATGTCTTTGATTTCGCGTGCGCCGGTGTCTTCATCGACGATCCAGACGATCAGGCGAAGCGTAACGCGCAAAGGCGCCGAGAAGTTGATGCCACGTGAACGGCATTCATCCACATCATATTTAGGCGCGTCAAAATTGAATTTAACGAATTCCAGAGTCGAGGTTTCCGCGAAATCTTTAATCGGGAATACCGATTTGAATACGCTATGCAGACCAGTGTTAGTACGTTTTTCCGCTGCAATATTGATTTGCAGAAAATGATCGTAGGAGTTCTTCTGAACTTCGATCAGGTTTGGCATCGAGGTGATGGTCTCGATACGGCCAAAACTTTTACGGATGCGCTTGCGAGCGGTGAATGACAGACGGGATGCGGATGCCTGAGCCATGGGATTCCTCTGATTAGAAATTAAGAAGGAAAATTCGCTTCTTAATATCCATTATTTACAAACGACAAAAGTGGAGCGCCGCTCAGCCCTTCATTCGAAGAGTGAGCAGCGCCCCACACATTAGGGTATTAGCAAAAACTACTTAACTTCAACGGTAGCGCCTGCTTCAAGGAGAGCCTTTTTGTGCTTTTCAGCTTCATCTTTGCTGACGCCTTCTTTAACTGGCTTTGGAGCTGCTTCAACCAGGTCTTTAGCTTCTTTCAAGCCAAGGCCGGTGATTTCGCGAACGACTTTAATGATGCCGATTTTCTTGTCAGCTGGTGCAGCGCCCAAGATAACATTGAATTCGGTCTGAGCTTCAGCAGCTGGAGCAGCAGCGCCGGCAGCGGCAGCAACAGCTACAGGAGCAGCAGCGGAAACGCCCCACTTTTCTTCGAGCATTTTGGACAGTTCAGCAGCTTCCAGCACGCTAAGTGCGGAGAGGGTATCAACGATTTGTGCGAGATTAGACATTATAATTACTCCTAAAAATTAAACCTTAACATTACCATTTTTGAGTGACGGTGCATCTTTCGCCACCCAAATATTCCTTTATTCACCTTTGGCAGCTTTCGCCGAAATAACCCGGGCCACCTGACTTCCCGGCGCCTGCAGCACGGCAGCGATCCGCGTAGCAGGAGTTTGCAGCATGCCAACGATTTTAGCACGCAGTTCGTTGAGCGAAGGCAGCTTAGCGAGCGCTTCGACCGACTTCAGATCGAGCTTCTGTGCACCATAAGCGCCACCGACAATAACCAGCTTTTCATTCGTCTTTGCGAAGTCGACTAAGCCTTTAGCCACCGACACCGGATCAGCCGATGTTGCGATAGCGGTGGGGCCTTTCAACATGTCGATCAGGCTTTCGTACTGTGTATCCTTGGTCGCCAGTTTCGTCAGGCGATTTTTGGAGATCTTAAATTCAGCACCCACTTCACGCATTTTGGCGCGTAAGCTGGTCATCTGAGCGACGGTCAAACCGTTATTATGTACAACTAAGGCAATATTGGCCTTTTTCAAGGTTGCATTGACACTTTCAATCGAAGCTTGTTTTTCTGCGCGATTCATAAATGCTCCTTAGGCCGCCACATCCGTGAGATCAAGCTTAACGCCCAGTCCCATCGAAGAGGAAATGCCGATTTTCTTAATATAATTGCCTTTAACGCCGCTTGGCTTAGCTTTCGTTACCGCGCTGATAAACGCTTTGATGTTCTGCACGAGCGCTTCTTCGCTGAAGCTTGCTTTGCCAACACCCGCATGCACAATCGCAGCCTTATCGAGGCGGAATTCTACCTGACCGGATTTAGCCGCTTTTACTGCGTCTGCCACGTTTGGCGTAACGGTACCAAGCTTTGGATTTGGCATTAGGCCTTTAGGACCCAGCACTTTACCAAGCTTACCAACAACGGCCATCATGTCTGGCGTTGCGATACAGCGGTCGAAATTGATCGTTCCAGCGGTAATTTTTTCAGCCAGATCATCGCCACCAACGAAATCAGCGCCAGCTTTCAAAGCCGCTTCTGCTTTATCGCCTTTAGCAAATACCGCTACCGTTACCGTTTTACCGGTTCCGTTTGGCATGGAAACCATGCCGCGGATAGCCTGTTCGGTCTGTTTTGGATCGATGCCGAGATTCATGCAGATATCAACGGTTTCATCGAACTTGGTGTTAGCGGACGACTTTACCAGCTTTACCGCTTCAGCCAGCGTATAACGCTTGGCGGTATCTACCTTAGCAAGCAATGCTTTTCTTCTTTTTGCAACGCGTGGCATAGTCTTAAGCCTCCACAATTTCTAGGCCCATCGATTGAGCGGAACCGCGAATCATGCGTGCGGCTGCTTCAACATCGTTGGCGTTTAAGTCTTTCATTTTTTCTTTCGCGATGTCGCGGATCTGCGTCATCGTGATCTTACCAGCAGTAGCGCCTTTGCCTGGGGTCTGTGAACCTTTTGCAATTTTGGTCGCCTTCTTAATATAGTAAGAAACAGGCGACAGACGCGTGATGAACGTAAAGGTACGATCCTGATACGCAGTAATTACAACCGGAATCGGAGCGCCTGGCTCCATTTTCTGGGTCGCAGCGTTGAACGCTTTACAGAATTCCATGATGTTCAGGCCGCGCTGACCAAGAGCGGGACCTACTGGCGGTGAAGGATTTGCCTTACCGGCAGGAATTTGTAGTTTAATGTAACCAACAATTTTTTTAGCCATTTTTAATTCACTTCCGTTGTGGTGTTATCGTTCGCATCAGATTTTTCTTTTGTCATCCTGAGGGAGCGCAGCGATTCGAAGGATCTTAAAGATTCTTCGACTACGCTCAGAATGACAACGGATAAACCGCACGAACTCCCATAATTCAAAAGCCCCATATTCACGGGGAGGCAGACTTATAAGAGGGATTTTTTACCATTGCAAGCGATTTTTCTCGAAAACCGTACTCGATGTGGAGTGCATGCTATTGGGCGCAATAGAACCTATTATTAATAATAGATATTTAAGTTTCTTTTTTACTCCTTCCGGACCCTCCCATGACGTTCTATATTGTCTTCAGTTGAAACCCGGCTCCTGAAGTCTGGAGTCTTGAAAAATGTCACACCATGTCACATTTTTGTGGAAAAACGGGATGATTTTGAGGTTAAGATATTGATAAATAATAAATGAGGTACCAAAGAAACGTAACAAAACGAGTGTAAAACACGCTAAAACAGGCTTAAAACGTGCTGAAACCTGTACAAAACGTGAGCGAAACGTGACCAAACAGGTGCAAAACGTAACCAGGGCTTACACAGGGCAAACCGCTCTTACGCGACTTTTTCCACCTGCGAGTATTCCAGATCCACCGGCGTTGCACGACCGAAAATGGAAACGGATACTTTAACACGCGATTTTTCATCATCGACGCCTTCCACGAGGCCGACGAAGGATTCAAACGGTCCATCGGTGATTTTGACGTTCTCGCCAATTTCGAAGCTGATGGTTGATTTTGGATGATCGATACCCTCGCGAACCTGTGCGAAGATCGCTTCCGCTTCTTTTTCCGTGATCGGCACCGGACGGCCTTTGCCGCCATGGCCTAAGAAGCCGGTCACTTTAGCGGTGTTTTTCACCATGTGCCAGGTGGCATCGGTGAGTTCCATTTTCACCATCACGTAGCCTGGGAAAAATTTGCGCTCGGTGGCAATTTTCTTGCCGCGGCGCACTTCAGCTACTTCTTCGACTGGCACAACCACGTCTTCAATCAGGTCGGCAATACCTTTTTGGATCGCCTGTTCCTTGATCGATTGCGCAACTTTTTTTTCAAAGCCTGAATAGGCATGAACGATGTACCAACGAAACGCCATTGTCTGTAACTCCTAAAACCTTAATTATTTATATTCCGATGACCGATCGTACCGCGGTGCTAATCGCCCAATCAACAACTACGAAAAACGTCGCGGCCACCGTTGCCAGCGTTAGTACCATGATAGTAGAAACCATGGTTTCCTTACGTTTCGGCCACGTCACCTTATCCATTTCCTGACGGACTTCGCGGATGAATTGAGCGGGGTTAAATGTAGCCATCAGGTTCTGATCTTTCTTCTGTGTAAAATAGGGGGGAAGCGGCTCTTATAATGAAAAATACGATCATTGCAAGCGATATATTATAATGGCAGGGGCGACAGGATTCGAACCTGCGGCCTACGGTTTTGGAGACCGCCGCTCTACCAGCTGAGCTACACCCCTATATCCAGTCTTAAAGAGCCGCGGTTTATAGCAGACGCGGTACGGTTGTCCAGTATTTTTGGGGTAGGGCAGATCATCCTCAGTACAAAGGCGTATAGGTTGTAGTGGCATCTCACTTATGCATGTGCTAGGAAGCTTGCGGTTTCACTATGATCCATTTTTTACATAAGGGAGAATCATCATGAAGAAGAATATCCTGCTTTTAACGACTGCCATAACGGCATTGCTTTTAGCTGGCCCTGCCGTTTATGCACAGGAGGCCGCGCCAACGGCTGTGGTTGCCACACCAGGAAAACTGCCGGATGCTAAAGAAAAAATTTACAAGGATGCACTTGATCAGCTGCATGCAAAAAACAAAGTGATTTACTCGCAGATCGACAAATTGCAACAGGAGGCATCGGCCATCATGACGGCGGATAAGTTTGATAAAGCCGCTTTCCTTGCCAAAAACGCCGACATTGAAAAGGCCTATGCCCAGGTGCATACCAATACGGCAGAAACGGTCGCTTCGGTGGCGGCGCAATTTACCGCAGATGAGCGCCGTATTATGGAAGCACGGCATCAGAATCACCGTACTTCTGTGCAGATTCACCCACCTGTTGCCGCTGCTCCGGCTGCAAAATAAAGTATCACCTGCAAACAAAAAAGGCGCCTGGGAAACCAGGCGCCTTTTTTTATAACATGGTGTGTTAATTAATTAGCTGGCTGCCTGTGCGTTCACTACGGAAACGTACATCTTGCCATTGGCTTTCTGGCGGAATTCTACGCGACCGTCGGTCACAGCGAAAATGGTGTGATCGAGGCCGATATCAACACCGGTGCCTGGGTGAAATTTGGTGCCGCGCTGACGGATGATGATGTTACCGGAAGCAGCAACTTGACCGCCGAAAATTTTCACGCCGAGTCTGCGACCAGCGGAATTACGACCGTTGCGAGAACTACCACCTGCTTTTTTATGTGCCATGGTCTAACCCCTTATGCTTTGATGTCTGTGATTTTGATTTCGGTCAAATACTGGCGATGACCCTTCTTGCGGCGATAGTTATGACGGCGACGCTTTTTAAAGATCGTCACCTTATCATCGCGGAACTGTTTTACGATCTCAGCGAGCACTTTTACGCCCGATAACAGTGGAGAGCCGACTTTCTGGTCGACCATCAGCACATCATTGATTTCTACTTTATCGCCTGCGTTACCGACGAGCTTTTCCACGGAGATAACATCGCCATTGGCGACCTTATACTGCTTACCACCGGTACGAATTACTGCAAACATGACTAAAATCCTATACGCATTTATATATTAACTTGCTGAATTTAATTGGGAATTTTTATAAAACTCCACCGCTTTCCAGCAAAAGGATGGGCAAATTAGAGGATGTACACACTTCTGTCAATCATAACTATGAGCGCGAACCAAGAAAAATACTTTGGGTCATTATTGCGCTCATTTGATACCTTTTCATAGTAATTTGAATCCTAATCTATCCATTTATCGATCGGTTTTGTTCCTTTTATAACCCTATTTTGCCTATTTTTTGTTTGCCAATTAATAAAATATAATTATATAACAATATATTATATAGAAAAATGACGATTTCTCCCATTTTTAATGTGACATGGTGTGACATTTTTCATTTTTATAACCTAAATTTCTCCTCATATTTCTTATCATTACATGAAGATGCTCGGCTAGGAAGCCCATAAGATGACTATTGAAAATGGGCGCCTTCACAATGAAAGCTGGTTCAAGGCGCAGTCGCTGCTGCAAAGTGGCTATTAAACCCAAAAATAATGTACAAAATACCGAAATTAACCAATTTTTGTTAATGTTATCACCCTATATTAACCATCATACGTAAAGATGGTAAACGGTTATAAGACTTTTAGATGCGACGATAATTTATGATAGCAGCGGTAAGAAGGCGTTCCAATTCGCCACAGATACGCAACATGATCGGCTTCAGTGCCTTGATCATGCTGATTTTCTGCGTGACGGTGGTGTATATGGGTTCGCGTGCCTATAACCAGGCCATCGAAGAAGGCCAGCAGAAGGCCGTGCGCCTTGCCCATATTTTGTCCGATCATGTGGAACTTACTTTCCTGGGCGTGGATCTAAGCCTGCGCCGCGCTATCGAACGGCAATATTTCAATTCGCTGTTTGGCAATAACCTTCCTGAGTACACCGAACAGAATTTTAAAATCTGGCTGAATGAAACACCGCAGATTGTAGCGCTTGCGCTGATCGATGAAAACGGAGCCGTATCGGTTGCCGCTCATAAAAAAAATTACGAGCACTGGCTCGATTATCACAAAACCCTGGTCGGCCAGCAATTATTCGAACACATGCGCGATGCTGACGATACGTATGTATTCGTAGGCAAACATTACACCGAAAATAATTCATCGCTCATTATTATGAGCCGCCGTTATAATAAACTGAACGGCGAATTCGGCGGCATCGTTGTTGCTGCTATCAACCCTGATTACTTCACCGATTTTTATAATTCGATCGCCTCAGGCAAAGAGCGTTTCATGTCGCTGATGCTGATGGACGGCACGATGCTCGCCTCCGGTCCTTTCGATAGTAATAGTGATGAAACCCTATCGCAAAAATGGCTTGCCGCACAAACGACGCATAACGAAACCGTCAATAGCGAAACTGTCACCGATAACGGAACGATGAAAGTGGTGTCGCTTAAAAACCTCAAGAACATGCCCATCGCCGTATCCGTTGTACTCGGCGAAGAAGATTTCTTATTCGCCTGGCGCCAGTCACGCATCAAGGATATTGGTTTTCTCGCGCTATTCACCATTTTTGGGTCGGTGCTGTCCTTCTTCGCCGTGGCCATGGCCAAACAGATTATCCGTGTCGAAGAATCCGAGGGTGCTGCGATTCTGGCGAGCCAGGCCAAGTCCGAATTTCTCGCCAATATGAGTCATGAGCTGCGCACGCCGCTTAACGCCATTATCGGCTTTTCGGAAATGATCAATTCCGGTTATTTCGGTCCGCTCAATGCTAAGCAAAAAGAGCGTATCCACGACATTAATCTCTGCGGCAGCCATTTATTGCAGCTCATCAGCGATATTCTCGAATTCTCCAAAGGCGACGCCGGCAAACTCGAGCTCACCGAGGAAAAAGTTGATGTCGCTGAGATCGTGAACGAAAGTGTGCGCATCATGAACGGTAAAATCAAAGCCAAGAATATCCATACCGTCGTTGCCATCGAGCCGGGTATTCCACTCATCTGGGGCGATAAACGCAAAATCCGCCAGATCCTCATCAACCTGCTATCCAACGCCGTAAAATTCACCCCTGAAGACGGCACGATCACCGTTTCGGTGCGCCTTGACCAGCACGATAATATGAACCTGATCGTCGCCGACACCGGTATCGGCATCGCCGAGCACGACATTGCCAAGGCGCTCTCCGTATTCGGCCAGGTCCATCGCAGCAAAAGCCACGAAGGCACTGGCCTTGGCCTGCCGTTATGTAAAATGTATGCTGAGTTACATGATGGTAAACTACTCCTCACCAGCCGTATCGGCGAGGGTACGACGGTGCGGATTTTGTTCCCGCATCAGCGCGTGTTGCCTGCCGAGGCTCAATAATAAGTGAACACGACATTTCCTTCTGGAATCACTACTATTTTCCAGCCTCCAAGATTGTGAGGGAATATTTATTGTAATGTTAATGGAGGCAGGGGAGGGGCAAGTTGATCTTGCTGCGAAAGTCTGGTGGTCCAGCTGCTTTGATGTGCGAATTGTGCCTGTGGAATAGCAGCACCTACACCGGTGAAACTCGGAATTACCCCCAAGGCGGACGTGGCACCTACGCCTTGTGCCGCAGCTTGAGTAGCGGCTATTGCCGAGCTGCTGGTTCCCGCATCAGCTATTGCCAATCCTGCCGCTCCGGCGGCAAGTAACCCAACTACTGGTATTCCTGGGCCGCGTTCTGCCATTTTCACCAGTACTTCAGGATTGTACTGCGCCACGTTGCCGCCGCCACGTAGCCGATAGCCAAAGTTTTCAAAACCTTCTCGAATGCGGCCGAAAAACCTGCCACGACCATTACTTATATGGACTCCTCCCGCTGGTTGCTGGGGAATCATCGAAACAGCTGTCGACCCACCCAATGGGGGTGTTACAGGGGTAAGTGGCCCAAGGGGATGTGTCGCTACAGGGGGAGTGTTCTTGAAAGAAGCTATACTGCTATTCAATCTATCCCTAAACCATTCAAAAGAGGCGTCCGCTAACCCAGCTGCTCCGCTTGTTGAACCGCTAGTCATGGTTTGGTGTTCGTTGAGTAGACCTGAGATAATGGTGTTTATACCGTTTGGGTTTGATCTGAGAAGATTTAAAGCTTCCGGGTCGATTGATACAATACGGGAAATATCCGCTACTAGCGTTGATCTGGCCGCCGTGATGCTACTGTATGTACCCCTCGGTCCGGTAATAGCGCCATCAGGAAGGGTATCCACTGCGTGTATAATTGCTTGGTCAATATCTGCTGTAATGCCTATTGTTGAAGAGGACGGTAATGGTGGGTGGTCTATTCTCGCAGCTGGCGGTTCGCCACCATCCGCACTGCCTGTTGTTACTGGGGGTGAGTGTGGCGTTAGATTGAGTATTGGTCTGGGTTGTGGCAATTCATCAGTCAAAGCGCTTCTGTCATTGGGTGACGGGTGGTCAGTACCTGATGGGGTCTGCATTGCTCTAAGCAGTGCCTCTATTTCTTCATCACTTAATGTATCTGTCATAATCTACTGCACATGAATCCTGACCTATATTTCCACTGTCACAGTAGTATAGCACCGCATCCTATACAAAATATGAACTTTTTATTAAGATTCCAAGACAACCCCTGCTGTGCAGAAATATACGATAACTATTTGTTTTTTATAATTTTTCTAAATCGCAAGCACGTCTTTCATGCTGTAAAGCCCGGGTTTTTGCCTGGTTGCCCATAAGGCGGCATGCAGCGCGCCATGGGCATAGATTTCACGATTAAAACCCTGGTGTTTGAGTTCAATCACTTCGCCTGGACCGGCAAATACGCCACCACGGGCGACCGAAAAGCCGATATCCCCTGTTTTGCGCTCGCCGGTAATGCCATCGCGGGCCGCCACTTTT
>Ga0206860_10080_pt1 | contig 25066 bp, 13 predicted proteins | sample Alteio_BWOrgCont_44_FD_152624 | JGI IMG/M metagenome (GOLD analysis project Ga0206860, IMG submission 152624) | Enriched cells from forest soil in Barre Woods Harvard Forest LTER site, Petersham, Massachusetts, United States -... | ecosystem: Environmental > Terrestrial > Soil > Temperate forest >...
CAAGTTGAAGCTGGTGGGGCTTGGTGGCGCGGGAGGCAAAATGCCGTCCGAATTGAGTGGCGGCATGCAAAAGCGGGCTGCCATTGCCCGGGCGATGGTGATGGATCCAGGCATTCTCTTCCTCGATGAACCTTCGGCCGGGCTTGACCCGATTACTTCCGCCGGCATTGATCTCCTGGTCTCAGGATTGTCCCGCCATTTTGGCATTACTTTTGTCGTTGTCTCACATGAGCTGGCGAGCATTTATGCCATCGCGGATCGTGTCATCATGATTGACTGTTTGACGAAGGGCATTGTTGCGGAGGGAAAACCCAATGAGCTTCGGGATGGCGCCGCCGACCCGTGGGTTCATCGTTTTTTCAACCGGGAAGCAGATGCCAGTCATACAGTGCAACCCACCTAGAATCCATGAGCGCAAAAACGAACAATTTTAAACTCGGTCTGTTTACCCTTTTTGGGCTTGGCTTGGTCGCCACAGGTGTTCTTGCCTTCGGCACATGGAGCACATTGGAAAAAAAGAGTTTATTTGAAACCTATGTGCCGGGCGACGTGAGCGGTTTGTCAGTTGGTTCGGCCGTGGAGCTCCGGGGGGTTCGAGTGGGCAAGGTCACCCACATTGGCTTTTCCTGGAACGAATACCAGGATTGCCAACCGGGATGTGTGGTTGTGGTCTTCGAGATAAAGGATGCCATTTTCGTGGAACCAATGGGAGCCAAGTGGCAAGCGCAGCTTCAGGCTGCGATTGATCGTGGCTTGCGCGCCCGCCTCAAAGCACAAGGGGTCACCGGCACCTGTATCATATCCCTTGAATACATGGATCCAGACGAAAACCCTGTCATGAAGTGCTCATGGACACCCAAGCATACTTTTATTCCGTCGGCGCCGGGTTTGTTTGGCGAGTTGCTTGTTTCGCTCGAGAGAGCCATGCGTCGATTGGATCGTCTCGATGTCATGACCCTCAACAACGTCTTGGGGCGGGTTGAGCGGGTGGATTTTGAAAACCTCACCACCAATGCCAACGCGCTTCTGGCGGATTTACGCCGCAGCACCGCAAAACTTAACAATTTCATCGATGATACGGATGACATGGTGAAAAAATTGCAATTGGAAAAATTGTCCAGGGATGCGGATGCGTTGGTGGGACAATTGAGTGATACGATCATCAAGCTGAAGCCCGGTTTGACCAGCGTTGATTTCGATTCCTTGAACCAAACATTGGCCCGAGCCCGCCAAGCCCTCCAGAACATCAACGATGTGTTGTCCGAGTTGAAAGAATATCCTTCGGGCTTCATCTTCGGGCAGCCGCCGCCCCGGTTAAAGGAGGTTCAGCCCACAAACAATTAAACAATCATTCTCATCCTACATATCATGAGAGCCATTATTTACGTCGCGATTTGTCTGTTGACTGGATGCCTGTCGCGTCCGCCTCTGAACAAGCAAACATTTATCTTTTCTCCAACGCCTACAGCGTCACGCGGGGTTGGTGGAGGCAATCGTGTCATTAAAATCCGAACCTTGCAAGTAGCTGAACCGTTTCAAGGCCGTTCGTTTGTTTACCGCACGGGCGAGTATTCCTACCAGCGTGATCCTTACGCGGAATTTATGGTGCCTCCTGCGGATGGATTAATCACGCCCATTTGCAGTTGGCTGCGCGAAACCGGTGATTTCAGCGCCGTGGTGGAGGCTGGCAGCGCGCTTAAGCCTGATACACTCATCGAGATTCAAGTCGTCCAACTTTATGGTGACTTCCGCCAGTCGGCCCGGCCCACCGCAGTCCTGACCATGCGCTTTGTATTTTTTGACGCGCCCGGCGGTCTCCCGGGAAGGGTTATTCTACAGCATGAATATTCGCGCAGCATTCCCTTAAAAGCGCGGACTGCACCTGATCTTATTACGGGTTGGAACCATGCGCTCGCACAAATTCTCGATTCGGCTGCATTGGATTTTAGCAACGTTGATCCGAACGCCCTGAAACCGTGAGGTTCAGGAAGGAATCCGCTTGTGGGATGACCAACATCTCATCCGGCATCAAGGATGAAGAGAAAGAGCAGTAACGGCAGATAGTCGCGCTTTTCGCGGCTACCAATCCTTGATTTTTCCGGTCTGGGTATTGGCCTGTTTATTGTCGGGTTGAAAGATTAAAGTCTTCTCATCGTCTTTTTGCGAGGCCAGGATTTGGCGCGCTTCGTCCGGCGTCATCTGCCCGGCAGCGGCAGCAGCGGCGGCTTGTTGGGCTTCTTCCTGCGACTTGTCCTTGTCTTTCTGCTCGCCGGCTTTGGCTTGCTGTTCCTGTTGCTCCTTGTCCTTTTGTGCCTGCTCCTGCTTCTTCTGCTCTTCATCGTTCTTTTTATCCTGCCCGGACTTTTGGTCCTGTTTGGACGATTGCTGCTGCTGGTCTTTCTGGTCCTTCTGATCCTGATTTTGTTGTTGCTGCTGTTGCTGCTGGTTTTGGTCTTTGTTGTCCTGGTCCTTTTGATCTTTATTCTGTTTTTTCTGTTGCTGCTGTTGTTGCTTGAGTTCCTCGAGTTTTCGTTTGACGAAGGCAAGATTGTTCCGGGCGTCCAGGTCGTTTGTGTTCAAGCGCAGGGCGTGGGTGTAGCTATCAACGGCCTGCTGCCAGCGTTCCTTTTTTTTGTCCGGTTCCGAGAGAGGTTCGCCCAGGCGATATTCGGTGTTGCCCAGATTATAATAGGTATGTTCCTGCGTCGGAAGATCTGGGGCGACGGCAGGGGAACTGAGCGTCTCGTTGAACTGCTTTTCAGCCTTTTCAAGTTGCTTGGCGCGGTAGGCCGCCGCGCCGGCGTCGTAGTGCAGGCGGTAATCATTGGTGTTTTGTTGCGACAACCGGTTGTACTCGTCGAACGCCGCCTTGTAGTCACCGGATTGATAATCGCTGAAGGCGCCAGACGGCGACGCTTGTCCCGTTAGAGCCGCCATGAGCACAAAACAAAATGTGGCCGCTGCTGTTTGCAAGGCGCTTCGGGCCGGGGAATTTGCGCTCTCCTTGCGGTGCGAACGGCGGGGGCTTTCCGGCAGCATAAATTCCAGGAGCAAACAAATCGCGGCAAAGGCCAAAAACCAATGATACCGCTCCCGATACACCCTGGTCAGGCGCGTGGTGGACTCGCTTTTGGGCAACGGGGCCAGGCCGCGTGCGTAGAGCGCTTCCATCGGATTGGCTCCTTGCAGCGGAAGATAGAAACCGTTGGCTTCGGTGGCGATTTGTTGGAGAAGTGGTTGGTTCAGGTGCGATTTTACCACGTTGCCGTCCTCATCTTTGATGTAGGAAAAATTCCCTTGATCGTCTTTCACACGCAGCAACTCACCTGCTGGCGTGCCGACGCCGACCGTGAAAATGTGTATGCCCGTCTCGGCCGCCTCTTTGGCCGCCGCCAGCGTTTCGGTGTCCGCATCGTGATCTTCGCCATCGGTGAAGAGCACGATGACTTTATGATTGTCATTGTTCTTTTCGAACGCCGCGATGGAGGTGTGAATGGCGGCGGACAGGGCCGTGCCGCCTTGGGGAATAATGCCGACATTAACGGCATCAAGGTTCTGGCGAAAAGCCTGGTCGTCGAGGGTCAGGGGCGATTGCAGGAAAGCGTTGCCGGCAAATGCCACCAGGCCAAGGCGGTCGCTTTTGGCCTGCCTCATCAGGTCAAAGGCGGCCAGCTTGGCCTTTTCCAAACGATTCGGCGCAACGTCTGTGGCCAGCATGCTGCGCGACGTGTCCATGGCGACGATGATGTCCAGCCCTTTTTGTTTCGCTTCCTCCCAGGCAAAACCCCACTGGGGCCGGGCCAGCGCCAGCAGCGCCCCGGCCAGGGCGGCGGCGAGCAGGGCGAGGCGAATCGCCTGGCGGCGCGGTGAAACGCCCACGGTCAAATTGCCCAGCAGACGCGAGCGGATGAATTGCTGCATTAATTTTTGTTTGACATGCCACGACCAGTAGAAAAGCCCCGCCGCCGCCGGCAGGGCGGCCAGCAGGACCCAAAGAAACAGGGGTTGGGCAAATTTCACGGCAGTTTCCTCCAGACAGTATGGTTCAGAATCATCTCCAGCAAAAAAACACCCAGCCCGGCCAGGGTGACGGGGCCGAACAATTCGTCAAAATGCTCGTATTTTTTGACCACCGCCTCGGATTTTTCCAGGCGGTCAATTTCGCCGTAAATGCGGCGAAAAATATCGGCGCTGTCCGCGCGGTAATATTTTCCGCCAGTCTTCTCCGCGATCTTGCTTAGCGTGTCTTCGTCCACGTCCACATCCATCCATTGATATTGCTTCCGGCCAAACTGATCGACGACCGGATACGGGGCCTTGCCGCGCAGGCCAATGCCGATGGTGTAAACCTTGATGCCCAGGGATTGGGCGACGTCGGCAGCGGTCAACGGTGAGACTTTCCCGGAATTATTTTCGCCGTCGGTCATAAGAATGACGATTTTGCTTTTGTCTTTAAGTCCCTGCAGACGGTTTATGGCGGTGATTAAAGCGGAGCCGATGGCCGTCCGTGTTTCGTCGATCACCCCGATTTTGAGCCGATCTAGGTTGTGCTGGAGATAGTCGTGGTCCAGGGTCAGCGGAGAGGCAATGTAAGCGTCCTTGGCAAAGGCGACCAGGCCGATGCGGTCATTGGGGCGATTATCAATGAATTTGCTCAAAACTTCTTTGGCCAGTTTGATACGGCTTTGGCCCTCGCCAAAATCTTCCGATCTCATGCTGCCCGACATATCAATGGCCACCACAATATCAATGCCGCTGGCCTTGACCTGTGATTCGCCCTTGACCCGGCGGGGTTGGGCCAGGGCAATAATGAACAGCGCCAGCGCCAGCCAGCGCAGGCTTGCGAGGAAACTTCCCGCGCGTGAGCGGTTCAGCCCGGAAATCGGCCGCACCAAATCAACGGAGGAATAGAGAAAAGCCGGGCTTTGTCCGAACCGGCCTTTCAGCCACGCCAAAAGCGGCAACAACAGCAAAAACAACAGGACGTATGGATGGGCAAAGGTCATTTGGTCGCGGGAATCGGCGGCGGCGCGGCCACGGAGGATTGGGTGTTCGCCGGCAAGGTGCGCGGCTCGGTCTCGTTGACCAGGCGCAGGGCGGAAGCGTGCAAAGCCCGCAGTTCCGTTTCCATGGGTTCGTATTTGGCAAACTTGATCAGGTCGCAACTGGCCAGAAAATCGGCCAGGCTTTGTTTTTGTTCGACTGTCAGCAAATTGCTTTCTTGCAGTTCATAAAGGAACTCTTCGGTGGTCCGGTCCGGGGCGTGGAATTGAAAGCGTTCCTCCAAATAAACGCGAATGGCGTCTGACACCGCAGTGGAAAACGGCTTGGGCTCGCTGATCAGTGACAACGCGTGGTCGAGCATGCGGCGGGCGCGCACATGCGGTGGGACAGGCGGCGACATTCGAAGCGTAGCCGCTCTTTTGCGCCAATAACGCCAGAGAAACCAGCCGGCCACTGCCAACACTAAAACCCCGACGATCCAGAAAAACCAGAGCCAGAAGTTGGGAATGGAGATCAGCGGTTTGATGGCGTCACGAAAAGCGGGCGGGGCCGCGTTGGTGGCGGCGGGCGATTGGGCCGGAACGATGAGCGTTGAATTGGTCATGGTTATCCGTGACGTCGGCGCTTTTCGCGGGTTTCAAAAAATTGGCCCAGGGCTCCGGCGTAGGGCAGGTCGGTTCGCACTTCGATGGCGTCGATATTGGCCGAGCGAAGCTGGCGCAGCAATTCTGATTGATGTTTGGCGCGGCGTTCGGCGAAAGCGTGGCGTTTGCGCGCGTCGTGCGTATTGATTTTGATGACCTCGCCAGTTTCGGCGTCCTTCAACACCAGCCGGCCCAATGCGGGCAATTCCAATTCGAAACGGTCCACGATCTGGATGGCGATTACATCATGGCGGCGGTTGGCCTGGCGCAACGCCGGCATGGTGCGCGGGCCCAAAGTGGGTGAAAGTAAAAAACTGGACCGGTTGGCCGGATCGCTTTTCGACGCGGAACGGTGCTCGAAAAGAAAATCCGAAATGACGACGACAATAGCGTGGCGCCGCGCCATGCGATTAAGGCTGTCCAGCGCTTCATTGAAATTGGTCCCGCGTCGGCGGGGCTGGAAACAGAGAATTTCGCGGATGACCCGCAAGACATGGCGCCGTCCTTTTTTTGGTGGAATGTATTTTTCGACCTCTTCGGTGAAGAGAATCAAGCCGACCTTGTCGTTATTGCGGATGGCTGAGAACGCGAGCACGGAGGCGATTTCGGCGGCGAGCTCGCGTTTGGATTGATCGCCCGACCCGAACAAGCCGGAGCCGCTGAGATCGACCACCAGCATCAGCGTCAACTCGCGTTCCTCGACGAATTTTTTGACGAACGGATGGTTCATGCGCGCCGTCACGTTCCAATCAATGGCCCGGACTTCGTCCCCCGGCTGATATTCGCGCACCTCCTCGAAATTCATCCCCTGGCCCTTGAAAACGCTGTGATACTGTCCGCCGAGCGTCTCGGTGACAAGCCGTGTGGTGCGCAGCTCAATCTGGCGAATTTTTTTGAGAATCTCGCGGGGGATCATACCGAATGGATGCGAACCTTGCAGCGTTCAATGAAAATGATCGGCATACCTCACGGCACCGGCAATTCGTTGAAGATTTTTGTGACGATGGTCTCGCTCGTCTTTTCTTCCGCCTCGGCTTCGTAGGTGACTGTGACCCGATGGCGCAACACATCCATGCCGATGCTTTTAACGTCCTGCGGCGTCACGTAGCCGCGCCCGCGCAAAAAGGCAAAGGCCTTGGACGCCAGCGTCAGCGCAATGGTGGCGCGGGGGGAGGCGCCCATTTGAATCAAGCCCTGCAGTCCTTCGATTTTATAATTGCCCGGATCGCGCGTGCAACAGACCACGTCCACAATGTAGTCCTTCACTTTGTCGTCGATGTAAATATCGTTCAACACCTGGCGCGCCTCCATTATCTGTTTAGCTGAGACAACTTGGGCGGCCGGGGCTATGGCGGTCGTCCGGGCCATCAAATCCAGAATCTGCCGCTCTTCCTCGCGCGACGGATAAACGATCTTGAGTTTCAACATGAACCGGTCCACCTGCGCTTCGGGCAGCGGATAGGTCCCTTCCTGTTCAATTGGATTCTGCGTGGCGAGGACCAGGAACGGCTCTTCGAGTTTGAAAGTTTGGTCGCCGATGGTGACTTGCTTTTCCTGCATCGCCTCCAGCAGGGCGCTTTGCACCTTGGCCGGGGCGCGGTTGATTTCGTCGGCCAGGACAAGGTTGGCAAAGATGGGGCCGCGCCGGGTGGTGAAGGCGCCAGTTTGCGGGTTATAGATTTGGGTCCCGATCAGGTCGGCGGGGAGGAGATCGGGGGTGAATTGCAGACGGGAGAATTTGACGTGGAGGCAGGAGGCCAGCGTCTTGACGGACAAAGTTTTGGCCAGTCCGGGCACGCCTTCGAGCAGAACGTGGCCGTTGGCCAGCAAGCCGATGACCAGACGCTCGACCAGATAGTTTTGCCCGATGACGACTTTCCCAATCTCGCTGAAAAGGGGGCGGACAAATGCGCTGGCCCTCTGCACTTCCTCATTTATGGCACTGATTCCTGTATTCATAGATGTTAAGATTACGTATGTCCCAAATGACAGTCCAATGCCAAAATTTGTTCAGAAAAACTATATTTCCATTATAGTTTGGACTTTTCCGGGGAATGCATTCCTGGCGGCTTGGAAATGGACTTGCCTTTGGCCGTGGCGCATGCGAAGAATGAGTGCTGCGCTTCAAGCGCGGTTGCCTCGGTAGCTCAGTTGGTCAGAGCAGTTGACTCTTAATCAATTGGTCGTGGGTTCGAATCCCCCCCGGGGCACCATTTTAATCTAGAGCGTTTGCTCGATGCCGGAGGGCTGGCCCGGGGGAAGGGGAACGTAAGGGCGATTGTTTTTTCGGTTCCGATCGGGCCCCAGTGCAATCACGCGCGACTTGAAGTTTACAGGCGCCTGATTGACAGCCCGCCAGCGCGCCGCCGCTTTCTGCCAGGCTTCGCAGGTGATGTCGCACAAATTCGAAAAGACCCGACCATTGCCGGACCCTGATTCCATGTCCAGCTCCAGCGCCATGCAGTTGTCCTGGCCAAATTCCTGCCGAAAATGATGGAATTCAGCCAGCGGGAAGTGCGTCTCCTCCTTTTGCCATTCCTTGTGGCCGTCCGGCAGGCTTAATTTGACCCGCGAAAAATTAAGTTTCATGACGAGAAATTTGAAATCCGACCACAGGTTCTCGACCGAGTCAGAGCGGCTGCCTTCCATTTCCAGCCAGCGGCTCAAGGTCAGGGCGTAATGCATGGTTTCGCGCATTTCCATCGAATTGCCGAGAACACGGCCGACGGAAAACCATTCGCGGCTGAAACTGAAGGAGCGGGCCGACACAATAAGAGCCAGGCAGCCGACGCCGAATAATACCGGCGCCCAGCGCCCCTCCGACCAAAACACGAACACTCCAAAAACGAGAAAAATGGTTGACATAAAATAAAGCGTCAAGACCACCCGTCGCGGCGTGTAGCCCATGCCCAAAAGCTTGTGATGAATATGGCGCCGGTCGGGATGAAATATGGGCATGCCTTTCACGCCCCGCCGCAAGATGGCCAGGCTGACATCAACGATGGGCAGCGCCAGAACGAAGAGAGGGGCCAGCAGCCCCGCCACAATTGTTCCTTTGTGGGAATTGACCACGGAAAGTTCCGCCACCAAAAAACCCAGAAAATAAGCTCCGCCATCCCCCATAAATATCCGGGCCGGTGGAAAATTATACCGCAAAAACCCGATAATCGCCCCTACCATTCCTGCGGCGCACAGCGCCGGGAAGACGGCGGATCCCGCCAGCCCGGCATAGGAAAGCAGCCCCATCAGCATCAGGGCAATGCCACCGGCCAAACCATCCATGCCATCAATCAGGTTGATCAGATTCGGCAGCGCAATCAGCCAAAAAACAGTCAAGGTACATCCGATGGAAGGACTCAAGTGGTAGATGCTCCCGCCGAACGGATTCTTGAAATTCCCGATCTCAATACCCCCGCACCAAGCCATCAGCGCAATCAAGATTTGCCCGGTCAATTTTTTTCTCGCCCCCAATGGTTTTATATCGTCCAAAAACCCCAGTAGAAACATTGCCGTCGCGGTGCAAACAATAACCCAGCGGGCCTGGGCCTGAGTCGCATCGCCCGGATCGTAGAACCTCGCTGCGACTGAAACCACCAGAAACGAAACCGCCATGGCAAGGCCGCCCAATCGTGACCTCCCGCGTTTATGGATATGATGAAACTGGGTGTCATCATCCCGATTGAGGAAGCAAAGATGCCGCTGGATTAGTGGAATCATCAACCAAGTGATCAACCCTCCACCGCAGGCAAATGCAAACATTACACAAATCATTATCATACTTCCGGATACGGGAATTTGGATTTACGACTCGCGAAGTCTGCAATTTTAAGCATCCGCGATGCCACAAATTTTGAATCTGTAATAACAAGGTGTAACAACTTACATTGCAACATGTTAAAAACTTAATATTGTTCCGTATAGGCGCTTCATTAAGCTTAGAGTGTAAATTAAACCGACAGATAATTGGGTTTTTTGCGCCAAAAATATTATGTATCTTACTGCGTTTAAATTACTTAAGAACGATGTGAATAAATCTGTAAAGAAACCGGTGCACTCCCCCTACATGTTGGTTAATTGTTTAACTATAGCAGATGGCCCAGGTGCCTCTTGGTTGACTTTGGATGCTATAAAGCGTCGGATTTGATTACATTGCAGCTATTTGTACAGGAGCGTTCCGCAATATACCTGAATTCAGAGGCTTATAAAATAAGTCAATCATAATATCCTAACAGGAATGTCGAATACATTTACACTTCGCGCGCCAAATCAAGTTGCGATTGACAATCTAAAATATTCAAAACATGCTTGTCATAAGCATATTATGGCACGTCGCGCATCTAATTAAGGAATCGGCACACCGCTTGCTGGCACGTACGGCGATCAGTAGTATTTTGAGCACAGTCAGGAAATTTTTTACTTACTGGAATAAAAATGAATAAACGGGTCACGCATCGTTCTCTTTGTGTCTTGGTTGTTGGCGCAGTGATTTTATTGGTCCAAAACGCCCAAAGCCAGGTGATCGTCTACGACAACGGCACACAGTCCGCCTACAACGGCAATTTCAACTTCAACAATGCCACGGCTGGCAATCAAATTAATCTGGCTGGCAGTGCCACTTCGGATTATATTTCGTCCTTCACATTTCAGTTCGACCTTATCAACAGCGGGGCCAATCCTTTTGCGGGCACTCCCGACGGTCAGGAAGCCGTGGATTTGAGTTTCTATGCAAATACCGGCGCACCCGTGAGTGGTTATGCCTCGCCTGGCACACTGCTTTATGACAGTGGCTTCTACAATCTGACACAGGTCGGGCTTACTTATTTTTCGGAAGGCCAGAATTTGACTTACACTCCTGACATTGTCGTGCCGCAGGATTTTACCTGGGTGGTGACCTTTACAAATATTCCGACGGATGAGACGGCCGGCCTGGCCCTTCGTTCTCCGCCGACGGTTGGAGGAAATTACCAGGATGCATGGTACAGCACTAACGACGGAGCAACCTGGCAGTTGGATGTTAATGGATCGGCCCTCCCGGGTAGCCCGACTCTTCAATTTGGAGCTGAGGCCGAGACTTCCGTCCCTGATTCTTCCTGCTTGTGGTTTTCAGTTTTGGCGGTTGGCGCTGGACTTTGGTCGGTGAGTCGGGTCATTCGCCGACAGGCTTCGTCATAAAATTTTATCATTTTCTTCCAACACACACAAAAAAGGCCCGAGTAATCGGGCCTTTTTTTGCGCCTGTCGTTAGTTAGTGTGTGGCAGTGCGGTAGTAGCGGTCGTTGTAATTAGTGGCGCCCAAGTCGGTGAAGCTGAACATGCCGTTGCTGTTCGCAGGATTCGTATTCAAGGTTGTCCAGGTAATTGGCGGGGCTAAATTCGTGGCGGCCTCGATCAGATACACGTATCCGGGAGTGCCTGCAAAGGTCATTTGCACACCGTTGGTCTGTAACGCGATACTGGTAATGGTCACCGGGATCGTGTTGGGCGGAAGCGTTACCGTCAATGTGTTCGTGTTGTAGGCGATGTTGTAGTTGCCCATCGTGAAGGTGCCGCCTGTCGCCGCGCTGGGCGTGATGGTGTAAGTCCCCACCGGCGCGTTGGTCGCGCCGCCGTTGCCGCTGACGGCCAGCGTCACCGTTCCAACCGTTTCACCATTCTGCAAGCCGCTGCTGGCAAAATTCGTGCTGCCGCTGCCGAAGGTCAACAGTGTCCCATAAGTCTTGCTCTGCGCATTGGCCGTGATGTTTAAACTTTCCGCTGTGATCGTGGCTGAGGCTGCGCTTTGAATCGTCAAACTGTAGTTGCCGGCCTGGGCGCCGGTCAGGCTCAAACCACCAAAGGTTACCGAACTGGCCGTTCCCACATTCTTGCTGTTGTAAGTGCCGGTGGCGGTGCCGGTGAGGCTCACCGTGTCGCCTGAGTACCATTTACCGTCACTGCTGTTGCCGCTGCCTGGTGACTCCGATCCTGTCAGCGACCCTGGAGAACCACTCGCCGTTGCTGCGGTCGTTCCGTCATAAACTTTGCTTGAGGGCACTGAGAGCCCGCTCATGGTCAGCGCCTTGGCTATGATGTTCGCGGTCAAGTTCGGTTGACTCAGCGTGTAATTAGCAGCCGCACTTCCGATCAACGTTAGTCCGCTCACCGTGACCGCGATATTATTCGTCACATTTTTGGTGACGAATGTCGCGGTATAACCATTGGTGGACAGATTCACATTGCCTGTATCGGCGCCGATGACGCCGCTAAGGCTGACGTTGTTGGAACTAATTGTGCCGGTCGTGGTGCCATCGTAAATCTTGTTGTTGGCCGTAATGCCGGAGGAAATCGTCACCGTCGCCGTGTTCACCGTTAACGTGCCCGTGTTGTAGGAGATGTTGTAGTTGGCCTCCGTGCCAGATCCGCCTGTCGCCGCACTGGGCGTGATGGTGTAAGTTCCAACCGCCGTCGTGGCTGCGCCGCCGTTGCCGCTGACGGCCAGGGTCACCGACCCGATGGTTTCATTATTTGACAGGCCGGAAGAAGTAAAGAGCGTGCTGCCGCTGCCGAAAGTCAGCGTTTGCCCGTACGTCTTGCTCTGCGGGCTGGCCGTGATTTTCAGCGCCGCCGTGTTCACGGTCAGCGTGCCGGTGTTGTAGGTGATGTTGTAGTTGGCGGCGTTAAATGTTCCACCCGTCGCCGCGCTGGGTGTGATGGTGTAAGCCCCAACCGGCGCGTTGGTCGCCGTGCCTGCGGGCGAGCCGCTGGCGGTCAGCGTCACCGCTCCCACCGTCTCACCGTTTTGCAACCCGCCGGGTGTGAAAGCGCTCGTGCCGAGGTTGAAGGCTGCGCCGTATGTCTTGCTCTGCGCGCCGGCTGTGATGCTCAATGCCGCCTTGTTCACCGTCAGCGCTGTGCTGGTATTGGTTGCGCCGGTTAACGAGGCATCGCCGGCATATGAATAGGTAATGGGGTAGGCGCTGGCGGAGTAAGGTATGGTGGAGGGATTGTAAGTGATGGAAAAATCCCCGGTGGAATCGCTGGTTATTGTTGACTGCGCATTGCCGTTGATGGAGACGATGATGGTCTCCCCTGCGGCCGGATAAATCGGGCCGGGGGCGCTGACCTTGCCGGCAAGAGTTATCGCAGTTGTGCCGTAGGTGGCGGGCTGGCTGGCAGTCAAACCGGAGAAGCTGGATGTGTTCGGCACAATCTTGTAGTCCGCGGAAAATTGCCAGGTTGTGTTGGTGCTGTCCGTCGCTGTGGCGGTGACATAATTTCCCGACGGAATTCCAACAGGGAGAGAGAGGGCAAAAGAAGCCTGGTCGTTGCCGCCGGTGGTGATGTTGGTTGAACCGATGTAGGTCAAGCCTTCTCCGTAACCCAATGCGTTCGGCGCAACGTTTTCGTAGAACTGGACCAGGAATTGCCCGTTCGCATAAGCAGAACTCAATGAACCTTGAATGATTGTTGTGCCGTTGCCGCTGACAACCTCTGTCAAAGTAACCATGTTGGGACTGGTTATCTGGGCAGGCGAACCGATAACGATCCCCAGGTATGCATTGGAAAAGATGCTGTTGCGGCTGACGAAGTTGCCCAGGCATCCGGCGCGTATCCGCACCCCGTCATATTGAGGGCTTTGGGCAAAGGCAATGTGATTATCCCCGGCCGGGGTCGTTCCGCCGACCACGTTGTTGCTGGCGGTGTTGGAAAAATCTATATTGTGCAATGAATTGCCCAAAGGGCTGATGCCATCCGCTTTTGTGCCGATGAAATTGCCCTGGATGATATTGGAGTTGGCCCCGGGGTCGCCCACGGAAAGGCCTTCCTGGTAATTTCCCGAAATGAGATTACCCGCCCCGGCGGACGTGCCTCCAATCGTGTTCGTGCCCGAGCCATAGAAATAGATGCCGCCGTCAATGTTGCCGAGGGCATTGCTGCCTGTGGCATCCGTTCCGATATAATTTCCCTGCACGATTGTGGCCGTCGTGCTTGCATCCAGTTCGATTCCGCTGTCGCCCAAAGTAGCAACGCCATTGGCCGAAATCACGTTGCGGGCCCCGGCAGTTGTGCCGCCGATGGTGTTGGCCGGGGCGTTGGAAATGGCGATGCCGGCGTAGTAATTGCCGAGAGGAGTCTCCCCGGTAATGCTGGTGCCGATGTAATTGCCTTCGACCAAATTGTTGCTGGCGCTGGCGCCGTAAATGAAAATACCGTTTTGGCCATTGCCTGAAATCACGTTGCGAACGGCTGCGGTCAGACCTCCAATCGTATTGCCGGGCACGGTGATGTAAATGCCCGCCTGGGCGTTGGACACGGCGATGGTTCCGGTGTAATCCGTGCCGATCAAGTTGCCTTGCACGATATTGGTACCTCCACCGGAAGTTACCAGCACTCCATTTCCAGTGTTGCCGGAAATCACATTCCCGCCGTTGGATCCTCCGATCAGGTTGCTGACCGCCCCGTAAATTTGAATGCCGTCGTAAGTATTGGGCAGGGGATTGGCCCCGGTGGAGTCAACACCAATATAATTGCTTTGCACCAGATTGCCGGACGCGCCGGCAGAGGTGATCAAGACCCCGTTTTGCTGGTTGCCGGAAATAATGTTGCCCGCTCCGGTGTTGGTCCCGCCCACTGTGTTGCCGGGAACTCCATTGATAATCACGCCGTTGGCCGAATTTGGAACCGCCAATTTACCAGTGACATCGGTGCCGATGTAATTGCCCAAAACGGAGTTGCTTGTGGCGCCAGTGATCAGGATATCGACACCGGCGTTTCCATTGCCCGAGATGATGTTTCTCGCCCCTGTGCTGGTGCCGCCAACCGTGTTCCCGGCCACGCCATAAATCGTCACCCCGTCCTGACTGTTGCCGATGGCCCCGGTCCCGTTCGTGTTCAGCCCAATGTAATTGCCCTCGATTAAATTGTTTGTTGCTCCCGATGTTATAAGGTAAATGCCGCTCTCGCCATTGCCGGAAATAACATTGCGTGTGCCGGCAACAGTCCCGCCAATAATATTTCCGGGAGCGGCGGTGATTTCGAAGCCGTTGTTTGTATTGCCCAGCTTCAGGCCGGTTACGGAAATTCCTATATAATTGCCCTCGACCACATTGTTCGATGAAGCGGCATTTGCCAGATAAATCCCGTTGGCGTTGCCAGAAATGATATTGCGGGTCGCCGCGGTCGTGCCCCCAATCAGGTTTCCAGGCGAGCCGTTGACCATAACTCCGCCTTCGCCATTTCCTTCAGCCACTGTTCCGGTGGCATCTGTTCCCAGATAATTTCCCTGAATGACGTTGGTGCCGTTCGGCCCTGAAAGTCGAATCCCATCACGAGGACATCGGTTGATGGCCAAGCCGCGAATCGTGCATCCTCCCGCTGTCACCATCAGCCCATCGTTACCGGACGCGATATTCAAGCCATTGATGACGATCAAGGGGGTTCCCGCATAACCGGGTTGAGTGGTCCCATCAATGACCATGGGGCTTGAAATCGTCGGCAGTACGGAAGCCAGTGCAATGGTAAACGGTCCGGTCCCTGATATGTTGAAGGCAACGGTGTTGCCGGAACTCCCGTTGGCGCTTGTTATGGCTGTCCGCAAGGACCCGGTTCCGCTATCGTTAACTGTTGTTACCGTGTAAGTTGCCGCCGCAAGATCTAGAACTTGAAGGGCAAATAAGGCGCAAAAAATAAAACGCCAATCGCGCTTAAATAGGCGATTTGGAATCACCATTTGATCATGGTTTTTTCGTTTCAATGAGAGTAATATGTCAGCGATAATTTTAGCAGAATTCCCTGTAAAGTCCATTAAAAACCCGGCGAAATCTCTTGACCGAATGAGGTCTTTTGTTACAATGAAGGTCAAGATTCAGAACAAACTGTGAAAACCAAAACATTACATTTTTTAAGTGTCTTGGCTGTCAGTGGAGGATTGGTCGCAAGCCAGCCTCTTTTTGCAGGCGAGGCTGTTGACTTCACAAAAATTCTGGCTGGGACTTCCGTCGTGGAGATGCCAGCCAAGGCTGCCAGCCTCGTGGTCAAGGCGGACGTTCAACAAGGGCGGAAAAATGTTACCATTGCCGTCGTCAAAGCGGCGGTGCGGCTCAATCCGACTGCCGCGGTTGCCGTGGTGGGCGCAATTTCCCACGCCGATCCCGAGATGGCGTCCGTTGCTGCGGTGACCGCCGCCATGTTGCAGCACAAACAACTCGCTTTAATCGCCAAAGCCGCGGCGGAGGCTGCTTCTTCGCAAGCCGGCGCAATAGTGTCCGCATTGATAAAGGAATTTCCCTCGAGCTATGCGCTCATAGCGATCGCCGCCTCCGAAGGCGCGCCCCAGCAGGGCAGGGAAATTCTCGGAGTTGTGGCCGACTATGTGCCGGCGTTGCAAGCAAGCATCAACAGCGCTGTTTCCTCTTCTCCATCGGGCTCGGCGCAGGCACAGGGTAATGTTTCGGGACAGGTAAACGCAGTTGCTGCCGCCCCTTCGACTTCGGGCCTGGCGCTGCCGGTGCAAACCATTTTAGTCCAGGCCGTCAACCAGTCTTCGGGCATTGGAGGATCCAGACCAGCCTCCGTTGTGTCTCGGAGTTCCCAACTGTCGGAACCACCGGCCACACCCGCCGGAGGACCTGTCTTGGGGCCGCCTTTCACCCCGATTCCGCCGGTGGTGATAACAGTTACTCCCAGCCAGACGACTCCACAAACGCCAGGGGGCCGCAATTACGCGTCGCCCTGATCGGATTTCAGACTTTAAATATCCGCGGTGGTTTTGCCGGACATTTTCCGCCACAAGCTGCCAAGTATAAAAAGCCCCGCAAATATTCCCAGGGCCAGGTTCACCGGCTCGGGCACGGTCGTGATATCAATGCCATAGCTGATGACTTGCGGCGCGCCTCCTCCCGAAACCACGTCGGCCAGAAACAGTGTCCAGGTCCCGTCAGGGTTTAACCCGTTCAGGTAATTCAAACCTGTCCCGCCCGGGTTGGAATTAAAGCTGGACGGCGAGGAGATCGGGCTGACCGTGTTCCCATCCGGCGCCCAGGTGCCGGTGAGCTGGCCGCTGCCATTCAAGGAGTAACTGCCGCTTTGGTAGGAATGAATATTATTGACGGCAGAGGAGCTGAGGGTGATGTCGAAACCCGAGTCCCCGTAGCCGAACGAATTGCCCGAGCTTACGCCCACACGGTTGAGCAGGGTCACGATGACGCCGTCGTATTCCAAATACCCGTATAAAGACCCGTTAAAGCCACCACTGATGTCCAGGTTCACCGAGACGCTGCCGATCACACCGGTTTCGCCGCTGATTGTTTCCGTGTCGCTCCAGCCGGAGAGATTGCCGGCGGGAATGTTGCCGCTGTTGGCAAAACCGCTGCTGAACGTATTATCGTAAACCCCGGCTTGGGCCGTAATCGAACAGCCTAGAGCCAGGACAGAAATTAGTTTTAGTGTATTCATGGTTGCTGGCGTTTATGGTTGTACTTCGGTTTGGTAGTAACGATCGGTGTAATTAGTACTGTTCAAGTCGTTGAAATTAAACATGCCATTAATGTCCGCCGTATTGGTACTTATATTTGACCAAGTGATCGGCGGAAGCAGGTTGGTGGTGGTTTGGATCAGATAAGTATATCCCGCTACACCGGCGAAATTCATTTCCAAAGTGCCATTGCTCAAGATCGACACGTTGGTGATGTTCACTGGAGTGCTGTTGGGGGGAAGATTAACCTGCTGGTTCGAAGAACTGGTTGTGGAACTAGCCGCGTAACCCGTGATCCCGCTGTAGGAAGCGGTGATCGGGTGGCTGCCGACCGAAAGTGTGTTGGTGGTATAGGAGGCCATTCCACTGCTGACTGTTATCGGGCTGCCCAGCGCCACGCTGTTGTCATAGAATTGCACCGTTCCGCCGGAAGGCGAAGGCGCAACAGTCGCCGACAAAGTGGCGGGCTGCCCGTATGTGGAAGGCGTCAAGGTATTGATAGTGGTCGTGGTGGTGTCGGTAATAGTAAGAATCACGTTCCCACCGCTGACGGAAATGGCCGCAGTGGTGCCCGCCGCGCCGATGGCTGTTCCGGTTACACTGTAAGACCCGGAGCTTGTAATATTCCCGCTGGTTTGCTGGACGATTGTGTAAGTGTGGCCGCCGGCCAATTGTGTGCCATTGATGGTGAATGCGTTGCCATTGAGCGACAAGGTGCCTTGCGAAATGGTCAGGGCGGGATGCGAGCCGTCGTAGGTCAAAGTAATCGGCCGTGACCCGAGGCTGACGGTGGTGCCGCCTTTAATTGTGGCTGCGGAGGAAGTGCCGCTGGCGGTTATGGAGGTGCTGCTGCCCAATGTGTAAGAAGCAATGGCCGACACATCGAAGGTTGCGCCGGCTGCCACGCTGATCTTGGCCGTGTTGTTAATGGAACCGGCGCTGCCCAAGGCGAGGGTGCCAGCGCTGATGGTCGTATTGCCGCTGTACGTATTGGCGCCGCTCAAGGTCAATGTCCCAGTGCCGACCTTGGTCAGGGTCAGGGTGCCGCTGGTGTTTTCGATCACGCCGCTGAAAGCGCTGGTAGAGTTGTTATTGCCAACGGACAACGAACCGCTGCCCGTGGAATTATTGACAGTGCCGTCACCGCTCAGGCCGTTGATGGTTTGGGTGAAACCGGCGAGATCGAGCAGGCCATTGTAAGCTCCGTGAATAACCACATACCCGTAACCGGAGCCGTTCGGAAGGACGCCGGAAGCGCCCAGTTTGAGCCACGCTTGAGTGCCGGACGCATAGTATCCAGGTCCGTTGGTGCCGATGTCCGTTTCACCAGTGTAATTGTTCGCCGTATTGACCAGCACAACCGGGGAGCCATCCATGTCGATGAGCAACGGGCCAGACCCCGTGATCTTGCTGTCAATGGTGACGGGCTCGCTTGGCGCCCAGCCCGCATCGATGTAGCCACCGCTGGTTCCGAGGCTGATGGTCCGGCTCGAACTCAGGGTGGGCGCGGAATTGTTGTTTTTCAAGCAGCCGCCATTGAGGGTGAGAGTTTCAGATGTGGCTCCAAGTCCAGAATCGGCGGTGATGCCCAAAGTTGCTCCGCCTTCAACAGTCGTGTTGCCGCTATAGGTATTGACGCCCGTCAAGGTCAATTCGCTGGTGCCAGTGACGGTGAGGCTGCCGCCGGAACCGGAGATAACTCCGCCGAAAGTAGAGGCGCTGGTCTCATCGACAGTCAGCGCGCCGGTAAGATTGACGGTGGGAGTCTTGGTGCCGGTGCCGCCAACACCCGTGCTGCTGGCCAGAGGGCCAATGGTCTGGCTATAGCCGTTTAGGTCAAAGAGGCTGCCCACACTGTCATCCGCAGCGATGGTCACGGCTGTTCCAGAAGGCAGAGTCCCGTTGGCGCCCAATTGCAACGTGCCGGCCGCAACAGTCGTCGTTCCGGTGTAGGTATTGGCGCCGCTCACTTTTATGGTTCCGTAACCGACAGTGACACTGCTGCCGCTGACGAAGTTCCCGCTGCCAGTGATGACGCACGGCAAGGTTAAGGTATCGCCGCTTGCAGCGTGAATGCATCCAGTGTTGCCCGACGCCAGAGTAATGCCGCGCTTGGCGTTCATGGTGAAGCTGGAAGTGACCCGGAGGCCGTTGCTGGGGGTGCTGCAGTTGAGAGTCAATTGGTTGGCGACTGCCGAACTCGGAGCAGTGCCCAGATTATTGTCCGCGCTGATGGCTAATAAGCCGCTCTGAATGGTGGTTATGCCCGTATAGGTGTTGGCATAGGACAAGGTCAAGGTGAAGGTCGTGCCGAGTGTAGTCAGGCTGCCTGGTCCGGTAATGTAATCCGACATGGTCAAATTGGCATTCGGGTTGTCGAAATACCCTCCGCCTGTTTCCAGCGCAATGGCAGAAGCATAAGAGGCGTCGACAGTGGACAACAAAAATTGGTCGCCGCTGGTGGAATCGTTATTCTGGTAAATGCCGCCATTTTCAAGATTCAGCGTCACGCCACTGTTCCCGACGTCATGATCGCTGGCCACCACCAAGGTAGTGCCGGGGCCGCTAATGAACTCAGCGCTGGTGCCGCTGCCGCTGCCATTGTTAGCGTTGTTCAGCACTAACACCCCCCCGCCCGACAAGTTGTAACCCACGCCGGCAAGCACACATTCAATGTAGGTTGGGGTGCCGGCGGGGACATTGATATTTGCCGGGCTGTTCAGGGTAAGGGTTTCGCTGGTGCCGGTTATGACATAACCCGCCGTATTGAACGCGAGGCCGTCGGCCTCCGTTGCCGTTCCCAATGTTACAGTTCCCGCCGTCTGTCCAAAGTTTGCATAATCACCGCCTGAGTTCCAGGCCACATCCCCCGTTCCGCTGAGCAACCAGTTGGCTGTGCTGTTATTCCAAGTTCCCGTGCCGCCGTTGTTTTTATTCCAATCCAGCGAGACACCCGGACCTGCCGTTGTGCCTGAAGTGGAAATGACAAAAGCCGCCAGGGTGGTTGAAGTGCCATCGATTATATCCTCGTCAACCTGGCCGGATATGCCTGAAACAGACCCCGTCCAACTGTACTGCCAAAAAGTCCAGGTGGACCACGGGCCGAGGCCGACGGAGGGATTGTCGCCTTGCGGATCGGTGTAACCGGGATCGGCTATATCCAGCGGCCAGGCGGTTGCCGTGCTTGTCAAACTGCTCGCAATCGAGCCATCGGTGTACACCACCGGGTTACAATTTGCGCCATTGGCGGAGGCATAATTTTTAACGTCAGTACACCAATAGTTGATCCAGTCGGACATGTAAGTTCCCGTGCTGTAGCTCGTCTCAAAATCGAGCATGGGTACCAAATACCCATTCCCGCCGGAGAGGTAATTCTTGGCTTCGTTCCAAAAGTAGGATGCTTCCGAGTCTGCGCCCGACTCGTTCACGTCCTCGTCCGGACGGGCAAAATGATACGCGCCAATGTCCACCCCGGCGGCGTGGGCGTTAGCTTCGTTGACGGTGAAATCCGCATCAATGTAATAGGTCCCCTCTGTGGCCTTGGCCCAGGCGAAGGTGTATCCGGCGCTCTTCACACTACTCCAGTTAATCGAGCCACCTTGGTAGCTGGAGACGTCAACGCCAATCGGTTGCGTGGCAAGTGCCTGTCCCGGTCCGGCAACAACTCCAAAGCCAATGGCGATAGCTGTCATCCAATTAGGGGAGAACCGGGACAAGTGCGTGTGTTTCATAGATCAATTTGATGGTATGGAAGTGCGATAATAGCGAGTACTATAATTGGTCGCACACTCGTCGGTGAAGCTGAACTGCCCGTTCGTTCCCGCCATGTTGGTGTTTATAGTCGTCCAAGTGATCGGCGGAGTCAGGTTGGTGGCGGCCTGGATCAGGTAATTGAGATTGGGGATCCCGGCAAAATTGATTGTCACCGTGCCGTTGCCATTGGTGCTGATGCCGGTGATATTCACTGCAGGACCGTTGTAGGGGGACTGAAGTGTTATGACCACCAAGTTCGTGCTGGTGAGTCCAAAAATGTCCGCCACCGCATAACAGAAAGCGTCCGTCACATTGCCATTTGTCCCGGGTGGAGTGTAATAGATCCAACTGGAATTAGTGGAGATGGTCGCCCCATTGGTGCTGGTGGCGCATACGATCGTTAATGCAAGGGTGTCCCCAAACACATCGGAGGTGTTGGTCATCAGATCAGAAATCGCAATGAGAAGGCTGGTGTTCTGCTGACGGCTAAAGGTAGCCAGACCGGCTACTGGCGGTGTGTCAACCAACTCGATTAAAGTGTTGGTGCTGCCGAGGATGTTGGTGTCGCCCACATAATCGACCTCATTGGTGTGGAAGCCGCGTGAGAGCGATGAAGTATTCGTGCTGGCAATGCCATTGGTCAGAGTGATCGGGCTGCCAAAGGGGGAGCCGTCTATCTGAAACTGCACCGAGCCGTACGGCACTGCCAGGCTCGGAGCCAGTGTGCTCAACGTGGCCGTGAGCGTGAGGTTGGTCCCCGGCCCAACCGGGTTGGCGGAGGAGGAAACGATGTTGGTGGAAATGGCATTGGTGATGATCAGAGAGCCGTTGACCAGATTGAAGGAATAGTTGGTGGAAGTCAAAGTGCCGATGGTGATGGTGATGACATTGGTGCCTACGGGAGTATTGGTGGTCGCAGTCGTGCTCAAGGACGGACTTCCGGCGACGTCGCTTGTGCCCAGAACTTCCCCGTTAACAAAGTTGGTGTAAGAAGCGGTGAAGACCGGATTCGTCGCCCCATAAGGCTGGCTGAAATTATCGGCCGTGACAGTCAAGGTGGCAGGGTTCACCGTCAGCGTGCCGGTGTAGTAGGTGATGTTGTAATTACCTGGTGTGAATGTCCCGCCCGTTGCCGCGCTGGGCGTGATGGTGAAAGGCGAGCCGGACACCTGTGCAGACGCCGCGCCGCCGCTGCAGGCCAGTGTGACCGACCCAATGGTTTCACTATTTGACAAGGTCGAGCTGGTGAAGAGGGTGCTGCCACTGCCGAAGGCCACTGTTTGCCCATACGTCTTGCTCTGGGCGCTGGCTGTGACGCTTAATGGCGCCGGGTTCACTGTCAGCGTCGTGCTCGTATCGTTTGTGGAGGCATTCAAATATTGCGCGCCATTGCCGCCATAGGCGTAGGTGATAGTGTAGGGCGAACCGCTGACACCATCGGTTGCCAGGGAAGCATCGTTGTAGGTTATCAAAAAGCCGCCGGTTCCGTTGGTCACTGTCCCATTAACTGTTTGACCATTGATCGTGGCGCTGACCGCATCTCCATTAGCCGGATAAACCGGGCCGGTGGCGCTCACCTTGCCGGTTAGAGCGATGCTGCTTGCGCCATAGGTAATGGACGGACTGGTGAGATTGGAAAAGACGGGCGTCGCATTTACCACAAGGTTGACGTTTCCGCCACTAACGGAAATGGACCCCGTTTCGTTGGCCCCGATGGCCGTTCCAGTAACTGAAAAAGTTCCTGAACTGCTGACGTTTCCGCTGGTTTGTTTAATTATGGTATAAGTGCCGGCGGACAATACGGAGCCATTGACGGTAAAGGCGTTGCTATTCAGCGATAATGTTCCCTGGGAAATAGTGAGGGCCGGATGTGAGCCGTCATAGGCGAGGGTGATGGGCTGCGATCCCAAGTTGACGCTGCCGCCGGAAGCTCCTTTAATTACGGCTGGCGAGGCAGTGCCGCTGGCACTTAAAGAGGTGCTGCTGCTCAGATTGAAGGGATTGATGGCAGACACATCATTCGTCGCGCCTGCGGCAATGATCAATGATGCGGAATTACTAATTGAACCGTTGCCGACCAGGGCCAGCGTCGAGCCCGCGCTGATGGTTGTGTTGCCGGTGTAAGTATTGGTGCCGGCCAATGTCAGTGTGTTCCCCCCGTTTACCGTCAAACCGCCGTTCAAAATCGAGCCGGACAATTCAGTCAGGTTGGTGTTGCTCACAGCCAGAGTGCGAACTGTGCTTCCAAAATCAAAATTGCCGGACATCGTCAGGCTGTTCGTGCCGGTGAAAGTGAACGGAGTGCTGCTAAGAATGACGTGGTTGCCGACCGTTCGCGTGCCGCCATAAGCTGATATCTTTGCGTTGCTATTATTTACAGTCATCGTGCCAGTGCCAATGGGCCCGCTGGTTGGCGCGTCCGCCGGTCCGGCCGAACTGATCCCACAAGCGATTTCGCCGTCATTATTTGTTGTGCCGCCGGAGTAGGTATTGGCGGCGGTTAAGATCACCCTGGCGCCCGTGCCTCCCGTCGTAGCCGAACGCCAAATGCCGCCGTTGCCGGAAATGATTCCGTTATAAGTTTGATCGCCCACAGCGCCGGAGTTCCAGATGGCGAGTTGGGTCAAATTGCCGCTATCGTCGCTGGTCAAAACGATCGGTTGGGCAAAGGTGAAAGTATTGGTTAAACGAACTGAAAAGGTTGCCGGGCCGGCGCTCGCTTCAGTGTTATGAATGGTCAACGTTCCCGCTGTGCCGGTAAACGACCCGCCAAACGTAAGATTACGCGTACCGGTGGTGGTGGCGGATTTTAATTGCGAGCTTGCAGTCATAACCACTGGATTGGTAATGTTATTGGCCGAAGTTCCACGATCAGCCGTGTTGCTAATACTGCCGCCGGCAAGATAAATTGTTCCCGTCCCGCTGCCAAAAGGCGTAACTGTTGTGCCATTGATGCTGATGGTTCCGGCGTTAATGGTCGTATTCCCGGTGTAGGTATTGGCGCCGCTCAAGGCCAGGACGCCACCGCCTGCGGTGTCAGTAAGGGTCAGTGAGCCACCGCTGCTGGTCAGTGCGGTTCCAAGCACCGCTGTGGTTTGACCGTTGACGTCAATATTGTATTGCTGGTTGGCCCCGGTGCTAAACCGGCCGGAATAGTCGTGATCATTCGCGGAGGTGTATTGGATCGTCCCTCCAGTCAAGACAATGGAGCCAGGATTGGACGCCGCCGAATTACCCAAGGGCCCCTTCGTGCCGGCAGTTTCCGTCGAGTCCACCTCCAGCACGCCTCCGCTGAGAGTGGTGATTCCCGTATAAGTATTGAGTCCACTCAAGATGAGTTTGCCAGCGCTTTGATTCAAAGGGCCCGCTCCGGAAATAACTCCTGACAATGTCTGGGTGGCTGAGCTGGCGTAGTTGAATGTGCCGCCATTGGTAATATTGCCTGAATAAGTGCCGCTGCCCAAAGAACCAGAGCCACCGATTGTGAAAACCACAGGGGATATGAGGCCTGTGTTGCCGGTATAGGTGTTAACGCCGGTTAATTTCAGAGTCCCCGCATCGGCTACCACCAAACCCAACGAGCCACTAATTACGCCGGAGATGATGTCGAGGCCCCCCGCAGTGCTGCCAGTTTCGAACCATAGTCGGTTCGCGCCTAGCGACCAGTTGCCGCTATAGGTAACCCCACCGGAATTACCCACAAAATTATTTGTGAGGCCCCCCGTCGGACTGGAACCTATGGAAAAGTTATTGGCGATGGTAAGAGCCGTCGTGACCGATGGAACAAGCGCACTGCCATTGCCGTAAGCCGTCAACGTAAAGGTGCCGGTGCCAAAAGCTGAGCCATTGTTAAAATTGACAAGGTTGTTGCTGAAGTAGTTGGGGTAGGCGGTGCTGAGGCCCAAGGAAGTTCCTCCCGAATAGGTATTGACGCCATTAAGTGTAATTTGATCGGTGCCTTCAATTATAACCTGACCGGTGCCAGCAAGCACGCTATTGATAATCAGTGGATCGCCATCGCTGCCAGCGGCGCAGACTCCCGGCGTGCCACTGCCAAGGTTAATTGTGCCCCCACTGAGGGTCACATTGAAGCCGGGCGGAGTGAATGGCCCATTAAAAAGCCCGGCGCAGTTTACTGTGCCGCTTACAGTGACGGTAAATCCACCGGAGGGCGCAGTGCTGCCGGAGCAAAAGCAAGCGGCAGTGGTTGACG
>Ga0206860_10082_pt1 | contig 25043 bp, 22 predicted proteins | sample Alteio_BWOrgCont_44_FD_152624 | JGI IMG/M metagenome (GOLD analysis project Ga0206860, IMG submission 152624) | Enriched cells from forest soil in Barre Woods Harvard Forest LTER site, Petersham, Massachusetts, United States -... | ecosystem: Environmental > Terrestrial > Soil > Temperate forest >...
TATTGACTGGAACAAAGAAAACAGGGCGTTTAAAAAGAATTTTTAACCGCGAAATACACGAAACACGCGAACAAAATCAGGCACATGCCATAAACTCCGTCAGGAGTGAAATCTTTGTAGGGACGATTCCATCAGATTCCAAGCCCCGTCGGGGCGACATATTCCGGATGATGCCGCTCCTGCGGAGCTTTGAATTGTTTTTGAACGCACAACTACAAAGATGTTGCGCCTACGGCGCTGGAGCGACGGCACCCCTATGGATACTCGTGCTTTTCAAAAAGGACATTCATCTTATTGGCAGGTAGTGACCGAAGTCGTGCAGGTGTTGGTTCTCATAATTTAAACTGTTTGACAGAAAGGATCGGCGCTTTCCTGGAGTGTAAGGTCGAGCCTCCGGCTCGAAATCGGTGCGTATTCTCATTAACACCGCGGCTTTAGCCCGGTCCCTGTCTTGCGAACCGTTTTGAACGGTTTTCCCACGACGGATGGAAAGCCGTTAAAACGGCTGGGGTTTATTGCTTCTCATGTCCACCGGGCTGAAGCCACGGTGTTAATGAAAACCGGACGCAGTTTTAAGCGTGGCCCATTGTAATTCTCGCGCAGAGACGCAGAGGCCGCAGAGGAGGACCAGACAAGAAAACGGGAAATTTATGTTTTTCTCTGCGCCCTCCGCGTCTCTGCGCGAAAAAGGCCACTATCAGAATATTGCTTTGACCGCTCTGTTATGGTATTTTTGCCGGGATGAGTACCGCCCACGAAATCGAAGCTGCGATTCGCACGCTTTCTCCGCTTGAGCGTGAGAAATTAATCAAGGATTTGCCTGCCCTTCTGCCCGAGTTGGACGGCGACTTGGCCTGGAATCAAATTATGGGTGACACCCGACCGCGGCCTGCGCTTGACGCTTTGCTGGATCAGGCTGAAGCGGATTATAAAAAGAATCCGGCGGCGCTTCCCGAAGTCAGTGATAAAAATTTCGACCTGCATTCATGATCTCGCGAGGCACGTCCGGTTTCTGGCAGTGCTATCGCGATCTGCCGGCGGACATAAAGGCGGCGGCCCGCAATGCCTATAAAAAGTTTGAACAAAATCAATCTCACCCCCAGTTTGCGAGTGGAACGCCTCCGGGGTAATTCACGGGCCTGGTCGGTTCGGGTGACCAAAGATTATCGAGCAGTTGCCTATCGGGAGGGAGATACCTGGCTTTGGGTGTGGATTGGCAGTCATAAGGAGTTTGATCGTCGATTCCCCGCTTGAGCGATCTCTGCATTCTTTTGCGGCTATTGATTTTCGGTGGCGCACCTGATTCGCCCATTTGGTGCAAAACCTCAAAGCACCCACCCATTCAGACACGGCCAGCGCAATTGCCAACAATCAAGCGCAGTGAGCCGTCAAAATAAGGTTTCGTGCGCCATGCACCAAACTTCCGATCCCAAATTCCGGCCTTCAGGTCATCACCCAGGGCTTTGACGAAACGCAATTGGTCTTCCTCTTTCACGAAACTCCATGCCGACTGGGAGCGCCTGACAGCAGGATCAAGGAATGCCTCGGGACGCGCATAATACGCTTCGGTAAAACCATCCACACAATCAATGGGGATTGAGACAATTTGCACCTCCGTCGAACCGCCAAGCCCCTGGGTGATTCTATCAATCGCGGGGTAACGGCGACGCTCAACCGCAATCAGTTCGGGGGCATAATTCGCCAGCCAATAGCGGTCCAAGGCATCACCATCAAAAGTAAGCACGATAATCGGTCCACGAGTGACCCGGCGAAGTTCGAGCAACCCCTTCTCAAGCTCGCGCCATTGATGCACGGTGACGAGCGCCATGGATGCATCGACTGATTGATCATCCAGGGGCAGTTGCTCAGCGGTACCGTGAATGGCAGGTGCGAGATGCCCGGGTCGTTGGGCGCGCATCGTTTCCGAGGGTTCCACGGCTATGACATAACGGTCTTCCGGTTCGTAAGAGCCTGCGCCGGCGCCGACATTGAGAACTGTGCGGGCGGGACCGAGTGCCTTATGCACCAAAGCGGCGATTCTTGGATCGGCGCGTCGTTTATTGGCATAGCCTTGCCCGTGTGTGCCGTAATCAACGTCACCTGCGCTGGCATTTTTCATGGATCCTTTTGTTGGGTCAGGTTCCGGCTGTTTCGCAGACATCTGCATTTTCAAGTCGGCGCTGACACCATGCGGCCAGTATGGCCGATTCGCGGCGAAAATCGAGCAGAACCGGTAGCGAGCCATTCAGATCCCATTCTTTTTCCGGGTCCTCCTCTGCGGCCTCGCGGTTTTGGTTCTTAATCGTAATCTTAATCTTCCGACAAAACCTTATGAAAACGATTAGGATTAGGATTACGATTAAGATTAGGATGCCCTCCGACTCAAGCCGCCCCAAAAATTCCTTGTTGAACCGCGTCTCGCTTTCGTGGTAACGGATAGCGGAACACTACACATGAACACCCCGAAAAATATCGCGGCGGCGTATAAACTCGCCCGCGAACGGTACGCCGCGCTCGGCGTTGACACTGATAAAGTCCGCCAGGCCCTGGCCAAAGTGCCGGTTTCGCTCCATTGCTGGCAGGGGGATGACGTGGGCGGTTTCGAAAATTTCGGCGGTGAACTGGGCGGTGGCCTCGCCGTGACGGGCCATTACCCCGGCAAGGCCCGCACCCCAAACGAACTTCGCGCCGATGCCGAGATGGCGTTTTCCCTGATTCCCGGCAAACACCGCTTCAATCTCCACGCTTTCTATGCCGAGTTTGCCAAGGGCAAACGCGTCGGACGCGACGAAATCGAGCCGCGCCATTTCAAGACCTGGATTGATTGGGCCAGGTCCATCGGCATCGGGTTGGATTTCAATCCGACCTGCTTTTCGCATCCCAAGGCGGAGAGCGGCTTCACGCTTTCCAGCGCGAACAAGGCCATCCGCCAATTCTGGATCGAGCATTGCCGGGCCAGCCGCGAAATTGGCGCGGCCATGGGCCGGGCGCTGGGCAGCGCGACTGTCACCAATATTTGGATCCCCGATGGCATGAAGGACACGCCCGCCGACCGGCGCGGGCCGCGCGAACGCCTGGCGCAATCGCTCAACGAGGTTTTCAAGAAACGGCTCAACCCCAAACACAATCTCGACGCCATCGAAGGCAAGCTCTTCGGCATCGGCGCGGAGAGTTACACCGTGGGCATGCACGAATTCTACCTCGGCTACGCCGTCAAAAACCACAAGCTCGTCTGCCTCGACGCCGGCCATTATCACCCGACGGAAAATATGGCGGACAAAATTTCCTCCGTGCTCTGCTTTGTGCCGGAGATTCTGCTGCACGTCAGCCGCGGGGTGCGTTGGGACAGCGACCACGTCGTCATCCTCAACGACGACTTGCAGGCCATCGCGCAGGAACTGGTGCGGGGCGATTATCTCAAACGCACGCATATCGGTTTGGATTATTTCGACGCCAGCATCAACCGCGTGGCGGCATGGGTCATAGGCGCGCGCAACATGCTGCGCGCCCTCTGCCTAGCCATGCTCGAACCGCACGCCCAATATAAAAAGCTGGAGCGCGAAGGCGATTACACCGCCCGCCTGGCCTTGATGGAGGAAGCCAAAACGCTGCCGTTCAGCGCGGTTTGGGATTACTACTGCCTGAAACAGCACGCGCCCGTCGGCGCAGCGTGGCTGGATAAAGTTAAAAACTACGAGAGAAACGTTCTCAGCAAACGGAAATAACCCCCAACCCAAAGTTCCACACATCCCAGCATGAATCCATTCCTCGGCGTAATTTTTCACTGGCTCGGCGGCCTGGCCTCCGGGAGTTTTTATGTCCCCTACCGAGCCGTCAAGAAATGGTCGTGGGAAACCTACTGGCTGGTCGGAGGTTTTTTCTCATGGATTATTTGCCCAATCATTCTGGCCTCCTTTTTGACCAAGGATCTTTTCGGCGTTCTCCATCAGCAATCCGCCGCCACGCTTTGGTGGACGTATTTCTTTGGCGTGCTGTGGGGTTTTGGCGGGCTGACTTTCGGTTTGACCATGCGATATCTGGGCATGTCGCTGGGCATGGGCATGGCGCTGGGTTATTGCGCCGCGCTCGGCACGCTGCTGCCGCCCATTTTCAAAACATTTTTCCCGGATATTCCGGTGGCCGAAAATATCCAGCAGATCGCCGCCACCACACCCGGTCAAATCACGCTGCTCGGCGTTTTTGTCTGCATGATTGGCATCGTCGTGGCGGCCTATGCCGGCCTGACCAAGGAGCGCGAAATGACCGAGGCTGACAAAACAAAAGTCATCAAGGAATTCAATTTCACCAAGGGCTTTTTTGTCGCCACCTTCTCCGGCATCATGAGCGCCTGTTTTTCCTTCGCGTTGACGGCCGGCGTGCCGATAGCCACCGCCTCGTTGGCCGCGGGAACGGACAAGATTTGGACCGGGTTGCCGAAATTGATCGTGGTGCTGCTGGGCGGATTCACCACCAACTTCGTCTGGTGCGTCCTGCTCAACATCAAGAATCGCACCGCCTACCAATATCTGGCGTCAGAGGTCCGCCCGGAACACGCCGGCTTGACGGTGGAGGGCGCCAAAACCGATGCGACGGATCTTAAAGTCCCCATGCTCGGCAACTATCTCTTTTCCGCGCTGGCCGGCACGACGTGGTATTTTCAATTTTTCTTCTATACAATGGGCGAAACGAAGATGGGCAAGTACAGCTTCGCCTCCTGGACGTTGCACATGGCCAGCATCATGATTTTCAGCACGATGTGGGGCTGGCTTCTCCACGAATGGAAGGGTTCGAGCAGGAAAGCGCACAGCCTGATGGCGGCGGGCCTCGCCACGCTGGTCCTGTCCACGGTCATCATCGGAGCCGGGGCGGGTTGGACGGATATCGTGGCCTTTTTCAAGCCGCACTGATCCCATGGCCGAGAAGGTTTATCTCGCGGTTGATTTGGGCGCGGAAAGCGGCCGGGTCATGGCGGGCCTCTGGAATGGCCGCGCAATCCGGCTCGAAGAAATTCACCGCTTCCCCAACATCCCGGTAACGCTGGCCGGCACGTTGCGCTGGGATGTCTTGCGTCTCTGGGCCGAAATCCAGAACGGCCTCGCCCTCGCCCGAAAGAAGTTCGGCAAAAACATCGTCTCCGTCGGCGCGGACACCTGGGGTGTGGATTTTGTGCTGCTGAACAAGAACAACGAAATCCTCGGCCAGCCGTATCATTATCGCGATGCCCGCACCAACGGCCTGATGGAAAAGGCGTTCAAAAAAGTGCCGCGCGCGGAAATCTTTGCGCAGTCCGGCCTGCAGTTCCTGCAATTCAATTCGCTTTATCAGTTACTGGCCTGGCAGGCCCATTCGCCCGCAATTCTTGACGCGGCGGATTGCCTGCTTTTTATGCCGGATTTTCTGCACTGGGCGATGTGCGGGGTCAAACGCGCCGAATTCACCATCGCGTCAACTTCCCAGTTCGTACATCCGCTGCGGCGCAACTGGTCTTTGCCGTTGCTCAAAAAACTTGGTTTGCCCACCCATTTCCTGCCTAGGATCGTTCCGCCCGGCACGACCTTGGGCAGGCTGCACAAATCCCTCGGCGGCATAAAAGTCGTCGCGCCGCCGTCGCACGACACCGCTTCCGCCGTGGCGGGCGTGCCCACCGCCAATACCGGCAAGGCCAACTGGGCTTACATCAGTTCCGGCACCTGGTCGCTCATGGGCGTGGAAGTGCAAAAGGCCGTGCTGTCGCGGCGCGCGCTGGACTTGAACATGACCAACGAAGGCGGCCTCGACGGCACTTATCGCCTGCTCAAAAACATCATGGGCCTGTGGCTGGTCCAGCAATGCCGGCGTTCGTTTGAAGCGCGCGGCAGTCAATACGATTACGTCCAACTCGCGCAACTGGCCGCCCGCGCCAAACCGTTGCGCTCCCTTGTCAATCTCAACGACCCGCGCTTTCTCAATCCGCCCGACATGCCGAAGGCCATCCAGGATTTTTGCCGCGAGACCAAACAACCCGTGCCCCGCTGCGAAGGCGAACTGGTGCGTTGCTGCTACGAAAGCCTGGCGCTCAAGTACGGCGAAGTCCTGGCCTCGCTCGAGGAACTGACCGGCGAGACCGCCGAAGTGATCCACATCGTCGGCGGCGGTTCGCAGAACAAGGTTTTGAGCCAGTTTGCGGCGGATGTCTGCCAGCGCCCAGTGGTGACCGGCCCGGTGGAAGCGACGGCGCTGGGCAATCTGCTCACCCAGGTTCGCGCCAGCGGGGAATTATCGTCGTTGGCCGAGATGCGCGAAGTCATCCGCACCTCCGGCGGCGTGCAAGGCTACGAACCAAAACCCTCTGCGGCGTGGCGTGAAGCGGCCGGACGGCTAGCCGACTTATGATTTGAGCAGCCGCTCATATTCGTCGTGTGGCCCAATCCAGAACCAATACAAGGTGCCTTGATGCTCGCGAGCCAATGCGCGCCAGCCGCGCGTGATGCGAATACTCCAATAGTTGCCTTTCGGTCCAAATCGCAAAGAGGGATGACGCGGGTTGTTAAGCCAAAGACGATAAACCTTCCTGGCGTGCGCCTTGACTTCCGGCGGGAGCGATTGGTAGGCCTTCCAAAAACTAGGAGCCGTTAATGACTTCATCCAGCGATTTGGTGCGCCCGGCTTCGATGTCTTTGACCGCTTGCTGCCAAAGTGGATCCAGCCGACCAGCCTTGGCGTCCGCATCAATGCGCCGGTCCCAGGCATCCTCGAAATCAACTTCTCGCAGACGGTCGAGAAACTCCCCCTTCTGCTCTTCCGGGAGTCGCTTCACCGCTTCAAGGATTTCCGTCACTGTGCTCATTGCAAGTAAACTACACGCTCAAGCGGCATTTGTCACGCCGTTTATCCTTGCAATGAATCGAGGGCGCTTTGCAATTGCGCGCGTTTGGATTGCCAGTCAACGAGGCGTTGCTTGTGTTCTTCCAAAACGGCGGGCGGCACTTTCTCGGCGAAGGCCGGGTTGTTCAACTTTTGCTCCACCTTTTCAATTTCCGCCTGGTTCTTGGCCAACTCCTTGGTCAATCGCGCTTTCTCCGCCTCGACGTCGATAAGTCCGGCCAGTGGCAGGTAGAGCGTTCCCAAATCGGAATGAACGGACGGAGTGCCTTTGGGCGGCTGATAGTCGCGGCCCAATTCCACGGTTTCGGCGTTGAGCAATTGCCGGATGGCCGCCAGATCGTGCGCCGGCAAGGGCAAATCTCCGGCAGGCGCAAAAACGAATTTCACCTTTTTACTGGCGGGAATATTCCCGAATTGGCGTAGATTCCGGCCCTGGCTGATCAACTGGTTGCGACTGTCAACAACTTTCAAGCAGGAGTCGTCCAATCCGTAGTGATTGTAAAACTCCTGACCGAGCGGCTTGGGCCAGTGCGCGAACATGATCGTCCCGCCCCCCTGTTCCGCCGGCAATTCCTCGTGATAACCCATGCCGTGCCACAGTTCCTCCGTGATAAAAGGCATGAACGGATGGAACAATCGCAGCATGTTGGACAACACGAAATCGATTACAGCCAGCGTGTTGGCTTTGACAGCGGGTTCGTTGCCCGATATGGCGGACTTGCTGGCTTCCAAATACCAATCGCAATATTCGCCCCAGAAAAAGCGGTAAAGAATCTGGGCAGCTTCGTTGAATTTGTACTTGGCCAGTGCGTCGGTCAGTTCCGTGATGGCCTGGTCAAGTTTGAGCAGAATCCATTTGTCATCGGACGACAAAAGTTTTGGATCGATCTCGCCCTCAATTGGGAACTCCGCGCTGCCGACCATTTGGCGGAAACGGCAGGCGTTCCAGAGTTTATTGCAAAAATTGCGGCCCAGTTCCACCTGCTGCTCGTCATACAGCACGTCCTGCCCCAACGGCGCCGAGCGCATGACGCCAAAGCGCAACGCATCCGCGCCAAACTTGGCGATGAGATCGAGCGGGTCGGGCGAATTGCCCAGGCTCTTGGACATCTTGCGTCCCTGCTTGTCGCGGATGATGCCGGTGAAATAAACATTCTTGAACGGCATATCCCCCATGAATTCGTAGCCCGCCATGATCATGCGCGCCACCCAGAAGAAAATAATATCGGGCCCGGTAACCAGGTCGGTCGTCGGATAAAACTTTTTCAACGTCTCGGTTTGCTCCGGCCAGCCCATCGTCGCAAACGGCCATAGCCACGAGCTAAACCACGTGTCGAGCACGTCAGGGTCCTGCTCCCACCCTTCCCCGGGAGATTCGATTTGACAACGGACAAAGCGCGGATCGGACGATCCGGACGGCATTTCCCCCGCAGCCGTATTATACCAGACGGGCACGCGATGGCCCCACCAAAGCTGGCGGCTGATGCACCAATCTTGAATGCCGCCCATCCAATGGTCGTAAACTTTTGCCCAGCGCTCCGGATGAAATTTCATCCCGCCCTTGGCCACGACCGCGCGGGATTTTTCAAAAACCATTGTTCGCTCAGGCGCGGTTCAATCGGCACGTCGGCGCGTTCGCTGTAACCGACATTGTTCGTGTAAGGTTCTTCTTTTTCCAACGCGCCAAGTTCCGTGAGTTTTTCCACGGCAGTTTTGCGCGCCTTGAAACGGTCGAGGCCGCGCAAGTCCGCGCCCGCCGCATCGTTCATGTGCCCGTTCGCCGTGATGACCTCGATTTGTGGCAATTTGTGGCGCAGGCCGATTTCAAAGTCCGCCTTGTCGTGCGCCGGCGTGACTTTCAAAACGCCCGTGCCGAATTCAAAATCCACATGCTCGTCGCCAATGATGGGAATGAGCTTTTGTTCGCGCGACAATTCCGCCGGCAACGGTCGCACGACATGTTTGCCGATATATTTTGCATAACGCGGGTCTTTCGGATTCACGGCCACGGCAGTGTCGCCGGGGATTGTTTCAGGACGCGTCGTCGCAATCGTCAAAAAAGTTCCCGGCTCTTCGGCGACTTCGACTTTGAAATAGTAGAGGAAACTTTTTTGTTCCTTCATCACCACTTCCTCGTCGGACAGCGCAGTAAGCGACGCTGGACACCAGTTCACCATGCGCTTGCCGCGATAGATGAGGCCCTTTTTGTAAAGGTCTATGAAAACTTTCTGCACGCAACGCGAATAGGCTTCGTCCATCGTGAAGCGTTCGCGCGTCCAATCGCACGACGCACCGAGTTTTTTCAATTGCTGGATGATGATGCCGCCCTGCGTTTCCTTCCATTGCCAGACGCGTTCGAGAAATTTTTCGCGGCCCAAGTCGTCGCGATGCTTGATTTCGCCGGATTTTTTCAACGTGCGCTCCACCACCGTCTGCGTCGCGATGCCGGCGTGGTCCGTGCCGGGCAGCCAGAGAACTTCCTTCCCGTTCATGCGCGCCTTGCGGGCAAGGATGTCCTGGATGGTGTTGTTGAGAACGTGTCCAAGGGTCAGCACGCCGGTGACGTTGGGCGGGGGAATGACGATGGAGTATGCAGGTTTCGACGATTGCGGGTTCGCAACGAAAAATTTTCCGTCGAGCCAGAATTTGTACCATTTCTCCTCGACTGCCTGCGGCTCGTAAGCTTTTGGGATCTCGCTCATTTTTTCAACAAGGCGAACTCCATGCTGTCCACCAGCGCCTGCAAACTGGCCTCGATGATGTTCTCGCTCACGCCGACCGTGCCCCATTCGCGTTTGCCGTCGGTGGATTGGATAAGCACGCGCGTCTTTGCCGCCGTGCCTGCCACGCCGTCGAGAATGCGCACCTTGTAATCGGTGAGGCTGATGTTTTTCAGGTAAGGGTAAAAATTAGTCAAAGCATGGCGCAGCGCGGAATCCAGCGCGTTGACCGGGCCGTCCCCGGTTCCCTCAGATTCATAAGAATTCGGGCCGTCATTTTTATCAAAAATGGAAAGCTGGCTGTGCTTTCCTTCCACGCGCTTTTTAAACATCTCCTGATCCACGCTCACCTTGACTCGCGCCTCGCACAGGGCCGACTTGCCATGATTTCGACTCACGGAAACCTGATAAGAATCCACTTTAAACGGCAATTCTTTGTGCCATAGGATTCTTTCGATCAATAACGTCAGGGAACCTTCGGCGGCCTCGTATTCGAAACCTTCGTGTTCGCGTTGTTTAATGGCGTTGAGAATTTCCTTCAACTCCGGCATGTCGTTTGTGAGTTTGAAGCCGAGTTCCTGCGCCTTCATCACGATGTTGCTGCGGCCGGCAAGGTCGCTGATGAGCACCGTGCGCGAATTGCCAATGAGCGATGGGTCGATGTGCTCGTAACTCGACGCATGTTTTTGCACGGCATTAACGTGCGTGCCGCCCTTGTGGGCGAAGGCCGCCGAACCGACCCACGGCAAACGCGGATTGTGCCGCATGTTCGCGATCTCGTCCACGAACTGCGAAAGCTCCTTGAGCTTCGCCAGTGATTTTTCCGGCACGCATGTTTTTTTCAACTTCAACGCCACGCACGGAATCATGCTGGTTAAATTGCAATTGCCCGTACGCTCGCCATAACCGTTGATCGTGCCCTGGACGTGGACCGCGCCGGCTTCCAGCGAGGCCAGCGCATTGGCAACGCCAAGGCCGATGTCGTCGTGGGTGTGAATGCCGATTTTGCAATTCAATTTGTCCAACGCGACCTTTGTGATGGCGGCGATTTCGTGTGGCAGACAACCGCCGTTCGTGTCGCACAAAACGACAAAATCCGCGCCTGCTTTTTCCGCCGCCTGCCAGGTGGCCAGCGCGTATTCCTGGTCGAGCTTGTAGCCGTCAAAGCAATGCTCGGCATCGTAAACAACAAATTTGCCGTGATCTTTCAGGAAACGCACGGTATCGCCGATCATCGCGAGATTTTCATCGGGCGTGCAGCGCAAAACTTCTTTGACATGCAGCATGGAAGTCTTGCCGTAGATCGTCACCACCGGCGTCCCCGCTTCGATAAGCAGACGCACCTGGTCGTCCTGTTCGACAGGCGTCCCTTTTTTGCGGGTCGAGCCGAAGGCCGCCAGTTTGGCGCGGCGGAATTTTTTCTTTTTGGCCTCGGCAAAGAATTCGATGTCCTTGGGATTCGACCCGGGCCAACCACCCTCGATATAATGGACGCCGAAGGCATCGAGTTTTTCGGCAATGCGCAACTTGTCCAAGACGGAGAAATTAACGCCCTCACCCTGGCTGCCATCGCGCAGGGTCGTATCATATATTTCGACTTCGGGTTTCATAAACCGCCCCTGCCCGGCCCAAGCCGGCCACAGGACGGACGGAAATTGTAACGACAGCGGCCCCCGATTTGCAAAGCATTAACGGGAGAAAATTGAGGTATATAACATGTTAACTCAGGACTTTCCAACCGCCAATAGATGAGGTAGATTCTGCTCTGTGAGCACTATAAGCATTAACGACCTGAAAATGCAATTGGCCGACCAATGGCTCAAGTCGGTGGACAAAGACGACCTGATTGTCACCTCGCAGGGCCAGCCTGTGGCGGTTTTGTTACCCATTAATGCGAAGAGTTTGGAACCCACCCTTGCAGCGCTACGCAGCATTCGCGCGGTGCAAGCCCAAGTTGCGTTACAACAGGCCGCCGATGCCAACGGTACCTCCGGGTTGACCATGAACGAAATTGACGCCGAAATCGGCGCCTCCCGCCAAACTCATCATCGGAAGTGAAAGTTGTGCTCGACACCAATGTTCTTGTGTCGGGTTTGTTGAACAGCAAAGGAAATCCTGCCGTGGTTCTAACACTCGCTTTGACCGGGGCCATCCAAGTCTGCCATGACAAACGCATCCTTGCCGAGTACTCGGAAGTGCTGGCCCGGCCTCGTTTTAAATTTGACCCCATTCGAGTCCGGGAAGTGTTGATCAAACTTGAGGTGGATGGTTTGTCGTTTGCCTCATCCAACACAATGCTGAATTTACCCGATCCGGATGACGAGCCATTTCTTGACACTGCGCTGGCTGCCTCTGCCGACTATCTTATAACGGGCAATACGGCCGATTACCCACCGGCCAAATGTCACGGTATGCACGTAATAAGTCCCGCCGACTTTGTTGCACTATGGCGCACACTTCATCCTGAAACCGGCAATCCTATGGCTCCCGATTAACAACCAGCCGGGATGGGATGCGCAAACATTAACGGATCATATCGCGGCAGGTTGGCGCCTTCGCCAACGGGCTTTCTTCATGTGGGTCATGCCCGCACTTTTTGGCGGGCACAAGAAAAGGCAGTGTCCGCCGGTGGCACTTTGGTTTTGCGCAACGAAGACCTCGATCCGGCACGGTCCCGCCAAGAGTTTGTCACTGCCATGATCGAGGATTTGCGCTGGTTCGGTTTACGCTGGCAGGAGGGGCCGGATTGCGGCGGGCCGTTTGCGCCTTATTCGCAAAGTGAACGGCGCAATTTCCATGCGCAAAGTTTGGAAAGGTTGAAGGCCCGGGGCCTGATTTATCCCTGTCATTGCTCGCGGCAGGATGTTTTGCGAGCCTTGCAAGCGCCGCACGCGGGCGAGGAGGAACCCATTTATCCGGGAACCTGCCGCCCGACAACTTTGTCCGTCGATTCAAAAAATATAGCCGCCGGTTCCAAACCGCCCAATTGGCGGTTTCGCGTTCCTGACAACGAAGTCATTGAGTTCGAAGACGGTTATTTCGGGAAACAGCGGTTTGTGGCGGGAAAGGATTTTGGCGATTTTGTGGTGTGGCGGCACGACGGCGTTCCGTCTTATCAACTGGCGGTAGTGGCCGATGACGCGGCCATGCAAATCACCGAGGTGGTGCGCGGGGCGGATTTGCTCGTTTCCACCGCGCGACAGTTATTGTTGTACCGCGCGCTGGATTTGCAACCGCCGGCGTTTTATCATTGCCCGCTGGTAACGAACGAGGCCGGCCTGCGCCTGGCCAAGCGCGACGCGGCTTTGAATCTGCGCGCGTTGCGCGGACAGGGATTCACGCCGGAAGCGATCCGCCAGACATGGTAACATTCTTTTAAGATGAGTTCACACCGCGACGCGGAATATAAATGGCTGCACACGGGGGAGGAAGCAATGAAGGAAATGCTCGCCTCCATTGGAAAAGCCACGCAATCGGTCCGGCTGGAAATGTATATTTTCCATGCCGGTCCGACGGCGGATGAGTTTAGGGAGGCTCTGGTCAAAGCCTGCAAACGGGGATTGCGTGTGCGGGTGCTGGTCGATGCTGTGGGTTCAGCTTATTTGCCGGATTCATTTTGGCACACGTTGCGTGCGAGCGGCGGAGATTTTCGCTGGTTCAATCCTCTCAGCCTGCATCAGATCTTGATTCGGGATCACCGGAAGATGCTGGTGTGCGATGACGAGCTGGCATTTGTCGGCGGCTTCAACATCGCCACGGAATACCGGGGCGACGGCGTCAAGGCCGGCTGGCGCGACCTGGGATTGAGGGTGCGGGGCCCGCTGGCACAGGAACTGGCCATGGCGTTTGACGACATGTTTGCCTGCGCGGATTTCAAGCACCGGCCGTTCACCCGTTTGCGCAAATCGTTCCGGATGAAAACCATTGCGGCGCCCGAAGCGAAACTTTTGCTGGGCGGCCCCGGCCGGAACAATCCCTACAAGAGCGCACTGCGAAGCGATCTCAAGGAAGCGCGCGAGGTGCTGATTGTATCGCCGTACTTTGTGCCGCCGTGGAAAACCCGGCGCCTGCTGATGCGTCTGGCCCGGAACGGCGCCAAAGTGCAATTGATCCTGCCCGCCAAGTGCGATCTTCCCGTGATGCGGATGGCCGCGCAAAGCTTTTACCGCCGGTTTCTGACCGCAGGCGTCGAAATTCACGAATATCAGCCGCAGATTCTCCACGCCAAGCTGTTTGTCATCGACCAGATTGTGTATGCCGGTTCGGCCAATCTGGATGCGCGCAGCATGAGCATCAATTACGAGCTGATGATAAGGCTGTCCAACCCCGCGTTGGTCCGGGAAGGGCGCGAGATTTTTACCGGGATGCTGGCGCATTGCCGGCAAATTAACCTGGAAAGCTGGCGGCATTCACGATCATTCCTGGACCGGATGAAAGCGCGGCTGGCCCACCTGCTTTTGGCGCGACTGGATCCGTTCCTGGCCCGGCAGCAATTAAGCTGGTGGAGAACAAGCCTGCGAAAAGTAAGGCTGGCGAAAAAGCACGAAGTCGCAAACCCCAAACCTTGAACGCCGTCTTATTTGGCCAGCGCAACTAAATAACGCTGGAGGCGTTCAACCTGGTCGGCGGATTTTCGTTGAGTGTAAATCTGGTGAAGATGGGCGCAAATGCGCAACAGGATGCGCCGGGAACTGACTGGCGCCAGGGAACTTTCGTCAAAACGCTGGCGCAATTGCAAGACACGATTGATGCAATCGGCCTTGGTCATGAGTCGCCCTCCGCGAAAGGCGTCAATAAAAAGTTCGGCCCGGCTGGATTGGTAGCGGCAAAGAAAATGGACGGGCAGCCCGATGATCGTCATGGGCAGACGAAGACGCCGGGCCAGCAACAAATAAACCAGGCTGAGGCTGATCGGATTGCCGGTGCGCCGGTCCAGGACCTGGCTGAAGTAACTGTTGGCCGGGTCATAAAAATTGTGTTCGTCACCGGTAAATTTCAATTCGAGAAAAAGATATTCGTTGATGGCCCGAAGGATCTGGCCGGGATCGCCGTTCAGATCGAGACGATCACGCAGCTCGCCCGCGTACTCATCCAGCAACGCGCTGTAAGCCTCGGGATTAATCTCCGGATATTGCGTGCGCGAAAGGAGCAAAACACTTTGTTCCAGGTCAAAGTCTTCGCCTTGATTCAAACAAAAGGCCAGCAGTTCGGTATCGGCGGCCTGGCGGGCGAAATGGCCGTCAATTTCCCGGGCGCGACGGCGCAGAACGGGATCATTACTCAGGGTGTGTTCGCGTAACCAAGGCACGCTGGCCGGGCCGTAGGAAATGATTTTTTGGCGGACGGTTTGATAGACGTTTTGGTCGTCATCGGCCAGCAAGCTGATTAAGGCTCTCCTTTGCTTTTCGTCCAGTTTCCCATGTGCTGTGGCTGGCTGCAAATTCATAGGCTGCGAAGATAATGCCAGAAATTGTTTAGACTTCAAGAAAGAACCGCAAAAACTTGCAGAAAAATCAATGGACAAGCCGCTTTTTGTTAAATGTGTTCTAAACATTCCTGTTAAATTCTTCAAATAGACGGTAGTATATTGGCGTATCAATGAAGCTTTCTCTTCCCATTTTGGGGATTGTCGGAATTGCCGTCGGGTTGTGCGCACAGGCATCGCCCGCCGCCCAAATTGATTTTGCCCGCGATGTTCAGCCCATTTTCGCCGGTCATTGTTACGAATGCCATGGCGACAAGAAGCAGAAGTCCGATTTCCGCCTCGATGATCGCTCGGTCGCCCTGCATGGCGGCGAGTCCGGCAAACCGGCGGTCGTTCCCGGCAAAAGCGGGGAAAGCTCCCTGTTCCAACGCATCACTTCCGTCAAATCAGACGAGGTCATGCCGCCCAAAGGACCAAGGCTTGCCGCTGAACAAATAGCCGTGCTCAAAAGTTGGATTGACCAGGGGGCCAATTGGCCCGATGCGCTCGCCCGCCCCGACAGCAAAGCCTCCCTCCGCCACTGGGCCTTCCAAGCCCTGGTCAAAACCGCCCCGCCCCGCGTGCGCCATCCAAAATGGATTCACGATCCCATTGATAATTTCGTCCTGGCCCGATTGGAAAAGGAAAAATTGAAGCCTTCGCCTGAAGCGGACAAAGTTACCCTGCTCCGCCGCCTCAGCCTCGACTTGATTGGCCTGCCGCCGACCATTGCCGAACTGGATGCCTTCGTGGCCGACAAGCGCAAGGACGCTTACGAAAAAGAAGTCGAACGCCTGCTCGCCTCGCCTCATTACGGCGAACGTTGGGGACGCATCTGGCTCGACGCCGCCCGTTACGCGGACTCGGACGGATTTGAAAAGGACAAGCCGCGTTTCATCTGGAATTATCGCGATTGGGTCATCCGCGCCTTCAATCGCGATCTGCCTTACGACCAATTCATCATCGAGCAACTGGCGGGCGATCTCCTGCCCGATCCCACCCAGGACCAGCTTGTGGCCACGGGCTTTCTGCGCAATTCAATGCTGAACGAGGAAGGCGGCGTCGATCCCGAGCAATTCCGCATGGATGCGATCGTGGACCGCATGGATGCCATCGGCAAAAGCGTCCTCGGACTGACCATCCAATGCGCCCAATGCCACAACCATAAATTCGACCCGCTCACACAGGAGGAATATTATAAAATGTTCGCCTTCCTCAACAGCGATCACGAGGCATCGATGATTGCCTACACGCCGGAACAAGAGGAACAGCGCGCCAATCTGCTCCGCCAGATGCGCGACCTGGAGGAGGGCCTTCGCCATAAAACAACCGATTGGCAACAGCGCATGGCCGCGTGGGAGGACTCGGTGCGAAACAATCAGCCGGAGTGGGTCACGCTTGCCTGCCAAAATTCAACCGGCGACAACGGCGAACGCTTCTATTATTTCTCGGACAATTCTATCCGCGCCGCCAGTTATGCCCCGACCAAATGGACGGCGGTTTTCAAGACCACCAACAGCCTGCCTCTAATCGGCGCCTTCCGTCTCGAACAATTGACCGACGCGGACCTTCCCTGCAACGGCCCGGGCCGCTCGATCAAGGGCATGTCCGCCTTGAGCGAATTCAAGGTCGAAGCGGCCGACGCGAAAAAACCGGCCAATAAATTTCAAGTCAAGTTCGTCAAAGCCACAGCGGACTTCTCCAATCCGGAAAAGCCGCTAGAAGCCGAGTTCGACGACCGTTCCGGCGCAAAACGTATTTACGGCCCGGTCGAATACGCAATCGACGGGAAAGACGACACCGCTTGGGGAATCGACGCCGGCCCGGGCCGGCGCAACCAGCCGCGCAAAGCCGTGTTCGTCCCGGACAAGCCGATTGTCTTTACCAACGGGGTGATTTTGACGTTCAGCCTGGTGCAGAACCACGGTGGTTGGAACTCGGATGATAATCAGAACCACAACCTGGGCCGCTTTCGCCTGAGTATCACCAGCGCAACCAACGCCGTGGCCGATCCGCTGCCGGCGGGCGTGCGCGAGATTTTCAAAATTCCGCGCGACCAACGCAACCCCGCGCAGGTGGCAACCGTTTTCAGTTATTGGCGCACGACGGTCCCGGAATTCAAGGAGGTCAACGCCCAAATCGAAGCGCTTTGGCAACAATGGCCGGAAGGCGCGCCCACCCTCTCCATGGTCGCGCGCCGGAACAAAGGCGCGGAGGATGAACGGCGCGTTACACACGTCCTCAATCGCGGCGACTGGCTCAAGCCCGGCCGCGAAGTGACGGCGGGCGTGCCAGCGTTCCTGCATCCGTTGCCGCCCGGCGCGGATGACAGCCGCCTGACTTTTGCGAAATGGCTGGTGGACCGCAAATCGCCCACCACGGCCCGCGCGTTCGTGAATCGTGTTTGGCAATCCTACTTCGGCACCGGGTTGATGGAAACGCCGGAAGACTTCGGGCTGCGCGCGCCGGATCCTTCGCATCCCCAATTGCTGGACTGGCTCGCCGTGGAATTCATGGAACCGGCCATCCTCGCGCCGGGGGAAAAATCCCTTGCCCCGGCTTGGGACATCAAACACCTCCAGCGCCTGATCGTGAACAGTTCCACCTACCGGCAGTCTTCGCGCGTTACGCCTGAGTTATATCAAAAGGACCAATACAACCGTCTGCTGGCCCGCGGCCCGCGTTTCCGGGTGGATGCGGAAATTGTCCGCGACATCGCGCTTTCCGCTTCGGACCTGATCGATTTGAAAATGGGCGGCCCAAGCGTCACGCCGCCCGCGCCCGGTTTTCTTTTCCAACCACCCGCCAGTTACGGGCCGAAAGTTTGGAACGAAGAAAACGGGCCGGAACGCTATCGCCGCGCCGTTTACACGTTCCGTTTTCGTTCCGTGCCCTACCCCGTGCTGCAAACCTTTGACGCGCCCAACGGCGATTTTTCCTGCGTGCGCCGGCTGCGTTCCAACACACCCTTGCAAGCCCTGGCCACCTTGAACGAAATCGTTTTTGTGGAATGCGCGCGGTCCCTGGCCCTGCAATCGCTCGACCATGGCGTCAACGACAAAGAAAGAATCACCTACGCGTTTCGCCGGTGCGTCGGGCGCAAGCCGGCGGCGGATGAATTGGAGGAATTGACCGCTTTGCTGCGCCGCGAAGAAAAGCACATCGGCGACGGCTGGACGGATGCCGCCGTACTCGCCACCGGCCAAAGCGGCCCGATAGCCCATTTGCCCAAAGGCGCGACCCCCGCCGAACTTGCCGCCTACACGGTGGTGTCGCGGGTGTTGCTGAACCTTGATGAAACAATCACGAAGGAATAAAATTCCATGAACTGTCAAACACATCTTTACCGCCACCAGCATCCACTCGCCGTCTCGCGCCGCTGGTTCTTGAAGGAATGCGGCGTCGGCCTGGGGGCGATTGCGCTGCACACCCTGCTGGGCGATTGTGCCCTGGCCGCCGCCAAAACCGGGGACGCCAACCCGCTTGCGCCCCGGCAACCGCACTTCCCCGCCAAGGCCAAGCGGGTCATTTACCTGTTCATGGCGGGCGCGCCCAGCCATTTGGAATTGTTCGACAACAAGCCACAACTGGCAAAATTTAATGGCACTTTGCCGCCGCCGGAATTGCTCAAAGGCTACCGGGCCGCCTTCATTAATCCCAATTCCACGTTGCTCGGGCCGAAATTCAAATTCGCCCGCCACGGAAAATCCGGCGCGGAACTTTCCGAACTGCTGCCCCATTTGGCGGAGGTGGCGGATGACATTGCCATCGTCAAGTCGATGCACACCGACGCCTTCAATCATGCGCCCGGCCAAATTCTCATGCACACCGGCTCGCAACAATTTGGCCGCCCCAGTTTGGGCGCATGGACGCTTTATGGGCTGGGTTCCGAATCCAGAAACCTGCCCGGCTTCGTCGTGTTCAGTTCCGGGAGCAAGGGCCCAAGCGGCGGCGCGTCCAATTGGGGCTCCGGGTTTTTGCCGACGGTGTATAACGGCGTGATGTTCCGCAGCCAGGGCGACCCGATTCTCTACCTCTCCAATCCCAAAGGCGTGGATGACCAAATCCAACAGGACACGCTGGACGCCGTCCGCAAGCTCGACCAAAAACATCTCGACGTCGTCGGCGATCCTGAAATTTCCACCCGCATCAATTCCTTCGAAATGGCCTGCCGCATGCAGACGAGCGCGCCTGAATTGATGGACATCGCCAGCGAACCCAAACATATCCTCGACATGTATGGCGTCGAACCGGGCAAGCCGTCCTTCGCTTTGAACTGTTTGCTGGCGCGGCGTCTGATTGAGCGCGGGGTCCGGTTTGTTGAACTTTTCCACGAAGCCTGGGACCAGCACGGCAACCTGAAGGCGGATTTGCAAAAAAATTGCAAAAACACCGATCAAGCCTGCGCCGCTCTGGTCAAGGATTTGAAACAACGCGGCCTTCTGGATGACACGCTCGTTATTTGGGGCGGAGAATTTGGCCGCACTCCGATGGTGCAAGGCGGGGATGACGGGCGCGACCATCATCCAAACTGTTTCAGCATTTGGATGGCAGGCGGCGGAGTGAAGCCCGGCCTGACACTCGGCGGCTCGGACGACTTCGGGTTCAATGTCACGACGGACGCGGTTCACGTCCATGATCTGAACGCGACTATCCTGCATTTGCTCGGCTTCGACCACACCAAGCTGACTTACCGTTTCCAAGGCCGCGATTTCCGCCTGACCGACGTCCACGGGCAGGTGGTGGAAAAGCTGCTGGCCTGAGATTTATTTCAAGCCATCGCTGATTTTCAACTTGACGGGGTTCGCCGTGTAAAAGAAGCGTTCCACCATCTCGTCGATCACCACGACCGGTTTTTCTTTTTCGATGAACGCGGGTTCCCAATTCTGTTCCGAAAGGTATATGACTTTGCCGAAGTAATAACCAAGAAACGGAATCCACGCTCCGGAAAATGAGTCCCGAAAAATAATCGCGGTGTTGGTCCGGCTGGGGTTTTCGGTGAAGACGGGGCCGGCTGTCTCCCATTTCTTGCCGGGCAGCAATTGCGGCGCTTGGATCGTCCGCAAGGGCTGTAGCGGTGGGACGGGTGTGAACGAAGGATATTCCGGCTCCAACATGGTTCGTTCCTGACCCAACATCCCCGCCAGATCGCCACCGGGTTTCTGGCTGATTGTTTTTTTGAAAGAGGCGAGGGACAGCGGTTCGAGACCGGGCAATTGCCGCGCCAAGGTTCGCACGAGTTCCTGGTGGGCGACAAATGCCCCGTCATAGTTCCAGTGCGTGTCGGTCATCAAGTAAACCAAGCCGGTCTTCTTGGCCTCCAGCAGCAACGGACGCAAATCCAAAACTTCCACCGTTGAATTCGTTTTCATGTAGGCAAAAAACTGGTCGAGCTTCGTGGTCGGATGCGCCTCGGCCAGCCATTTCGGCAGGAACTCCGGATAAATGGATTCTTTGTTGGGCGGAATGACAAACAGATAGCGGATGCCCCGCCGGGCCAGCCAATCCCGCCGGGTTTCCAGGAGCGTTTGCCAGTCGCGAAGTTGCTTGGGTTGAAACCGGGCCAGGCCAAGGCTGTTTTCGATCATGCCGTCGTCGGAATAATACAGCCACCCGTCACGCCCAGTGATGACGTTGGGAAGCGTCGATTGCTTGAACAATTCGCGTTTCCAGTGGTTGCTCCAACGAATCAACCGCTTGCGAAAACCGAAATGATCGTTGTAGTAACTTTCCAGGCCCGCGATAAAATCCCGGATGCCAGTGACCCTCTGGTTAAAGACGGGGAATTTTGCCGGGTTCCGGTTTTCATTGGGAATCGGGGCCTTGTCCAGATGGAAAAACGAATCGAGCGTCGGCAGCCACAGCAAACCAAAAAAAATGGCAATGACCGCCCATTGCAAAACTTGGCGGATTTTTTCCAATGGGCGGGGGTTGGGCATGCCGGGTTAAAATCGGAAATAGATGAACGGATTGTAGGTCCCGCTGGCGAGCCAGGCCGCGGACATCAGCAAAAGGGCCGTCAACAATAACGGTTCCAGCACCGGCCCGATGATTTGGGCCGGCGCTTGCAGAAAGCGCGGCAACGCCTCCGTGCGTTTCGTCCAAAACATTTTAAACCAGGGCCAGAACGGCATCGAAAAAACCGCGCCCGCCAGCACAGACCAGGCGACCTGGTTGGTGCAGTATCTGACTAATGGCAGATGAGTCGCGGCCACCCCGCCCAAGGCGAACATGGACTTGAGAAAGAACAGCGCCTCGGGAAATCCGTTGGCGCGAAAGAGCACCCAGCCCACCATGACCACGCCCATGGTGTAGGCATGCCGGAGAAACCGCGGCAGCGCCTCCAACAGGGCGCCAAAACGAGTCCGCTCCAGCACCAGAAACACCCCGTGGTACAACCCCCAAACAACGAAGGTCCAACTCGCCCCATGCCACAACCCGCAAAGAAAAAAGACAACGATCAAATTGAAACAAGTCCGCCCGGCGGAACCGCGATTGCCCCCGAGCGGAAAATAAAGATAATCGCGAAACCATGTGGAAAGGGAAATGTGCCAGCGCCGCCAAAAATCCTTGATGGACTGCGCAATGTAAGGATAGTTGAAATTCTCCATGAACTCGAACCCGAACATTTTTCCAAGCCCCACCGCCATGTCCGAGTAACCGGAAAAATCGAAATAAATTTGCAGGGTGTAACAAAGCGCCCCGAACCAGGCGATGCCCGGGGAAAGTTCCGCGGCGGAGAGGGCGAAGATTTGATCCGCCGGGACGGCCACGGTGTTGGCGATGAGCATTTTTTTGGCCAGCCCGCCGACAAAACGCCGGATGCCCTCGACAAAACCCGCGCGGGTCACAAAGCGCCGGGCGATTTGCGGCGCCATGGCGCTCCAACGCAGAATCGGGCCGGCGATCAATTGCGGGAAGAAAAAAATGTAAAGGGCGACATCCGCCGGACGGCGCGCCGCCCGGCTTTTGCGGCGGTAAATATCAATGACATAAGAAAGGGCGTGAAAAGTGAAAAAGGAAATGCCAATGGGCAAACGCACCGGCGGCAGATGAATGGCCCCGAGCCGCAACGCGGCCAGCAGCGGGTTCAGATTGTCCGCAATAAAATTGGCGTATTTAAAAAATGCCAGGAGACCGATGTTGAGGGCCACCGCGACGCCCACCGCCCATTTGCCGCGGGCGGTTTCGGATTCCCTGTCCACCCAGAGGCCGAGCGCGTAATTCATCAGCGTGGAGCCCAGCATCAGAAAGACAAACAGCGCCTCGCCCCATGCGTAGAAAACAATGCTCACCGTCAAAAGCCACAGGTTCCTCAGGCGCAAGCCGGGAAAAACGGGGTAGAGCGTCAAAACAACCGGCAGGAAAAGAAATAAAAAAATGGGCGAGCTGAAGACCATGTCACTGCGGAAAATAATTTACCACCGCAAGTTTTCCGTCGTGAAACGCCAATTCAACCTGCATCGGCCTCTTCAACTCCGGCACCTTGAATTCCGCCCGCACCAGCTCAGGCGTATTCGTCAACAGCGTCGCGTGCATCTGCGCCAACTGATGCAAAATCCCCTCTTGCGTGGCCCCGCTGGCAAATCCCATGCTCGCAGCGCCCTGCGAACGACGCGCCCCACAACCGGCAAGCATCAGCGCACATGCGAGTATCAGAATAGCCTCTTTCACAAACCGGAGACTAATACCTTCACAGGCCAACAATCAAGGGTGCTGGCGCAGAAAGCGCAGCCGCCGGGCGTGTTCGCTCTGCTCGTGCAAAAACTGCCCCGCCTGCGATATCAGCGCCGTAGCAGAGATAATGCACGAAAGCAAATCGAGCCGGAAAGTAAACGCCGCTGACACTCGAATCGAAGTTTCCAATTCAGCCGCGCTTTGGTTCTGGGCGTCCGCGATGCCATTGACGACATCTTGAAATTTAACGGCGTCAATCTGGAGATTGTCCTTGGCCAAGGCCGGCGCCTGATAGCGCGGCAAGGTGGTGTGTTCCGCCCGTTGCGCGTCCAGCGCAAGAAAGCCAAAACTCAACGCGGCGGACAGCCAAACCAAACAGAGAAACAAGTGCATCCAGCGGTGTATCGCATGCAGCGGTGATACTGGTTGTGCGAGCATATGCTTAACTTTTGCGCTGAATAGTTACGCAGCCTTTTCGCAATTTAATTCCGGGGAAGATTCCACCGGCGGGCGATGTTGTCCAGCCAGAAAAACTTCGCCATTCACGGCTGGCAAAACCCCTTAAGGCATGTTATTGTTCTGTCTCAGCAGAAGTTTCCGCAACGAACAGCTTGTTGAATTTATGCAAATCACGAAACAATTGGCCCTCTTTTTGGAAAATCGGCCGGGCACGCTGGCCCGGGTCTGCGATGCGTTGAGCGCGGCAAAAATCAACATTTACGCCATTTCCACCAGCGACACGGTGGACCACAGCGTGGTGCGAATGGTGGTGAACGATCCGGTCAAGGCGCTCTTTGTCTTTGAGGAGCACGGCACGCTGGTGGTGGAAGACGACGTGCTCATGATCACAGGCGACAATAAACCCGGGTCTTTGGCCAATCTGGCTCACAAACTGGCCCGGGCCAAAATCAACATTGAATATGCCTATTGCGCCACGCCGCCCGATGCCAAAAAAGGCCTGCTCATCCTGCGCGTGTCCGATGCAAAGAAGGCATTGAAGGTGCTCAATATTTGATGTCCGCCCCCTGTTTTAGATCAAATAAAACCGCCCCTTTTACGTCTAAGCTCCTAGTGCATCCGCGTTTGCAACATAGTTTGATGATTCTGCTCGCATTATGGGCTGGCACCAGTGCTGGTCTGGCCGCGCCAGCGCCCATCCAATTCAACCGCGATATCCGCCCCATTTTTTCCGATAATTGTTATTCCTGCCACGGTCCGGACAAGGGCAAGCGCAAGGCCAACTTGCGCCTTGATACGCGGGACGGCTTGTTTTCGGCCATTGAAACGCGCTACCCGATCGTCCCGGGCAAGCCGGAGCAGAGCGAGATTTACCGCCGCATCATAACGCATGACCCGGACGATTTGATGCCAAAATCCAAAACGGGCCAACCGCTGTCCACCCTGCAAATCGATCTGATCAAACGCTGGATCGAGCAAGGCGCAAAATGGGAAGGACATTGGGCCTACATTCCGCCTGTCCGTCCGCAGGTGCCTGAGGTGAAAAGATCTTCCTGGCCTTTGAACCCCATCGACCGCTTTATCCTGGCCCGTTTGCAAAAAGAGAAACTGCGGCCCTCCGCCGATGCCGACAAACGGACGCTGCTGCGCCGCTTGAGTTTCGATTTGACCGGATTGCCACCCGCCCCGGAAGAAGTGCTGGCATTCGAGACGGACAAAAGCCCGCAGGCTTACGAACACGCGGTGGATCGCCTGCTGGCCTCGCCGCATTACGGCGAACGCATGGCGGAGTCCTGGCTGGACGAGGTGCGCTACGCTGACACGGACGGTTTCCACGCGGACAATTACCGAAGCGTTTATCCGTATCGCGATTATGTAATTCGCGCATTCAACACCAACATGCCGTTTGACCGGTTTACCTGGGAACAGATCGCCGGCGACTTGCTGCCCAATGCCACAAAGGACCAAAAAATCGCGTCCACTTACAACCGCCTCTCGCGCTCGACAGAGGAAGGGGGCGCACAGCCCAAGGAATATTTGGCCAAATACGCCGCCGACCGCGTGCGCGCCACTGCGGAGACGTGGCTGGGATCGACCATGGGCTGCTGCGAATGCCACGACCATAAGTTCGATCCGTTCCTCACCAAAGATTTTTACGCCTTTGAAGCGTTTTTCGCGGACATCAAGGAACAAGGCGTCGGCGTGCGTGAAGCCGTCATGGTTCCCGACGACGAGCAAGCTGCAAAAATAAAAAAGCTGGAGGATAAGGTGGCGAAATTGGAGAAGGCGCTCGACACAACAACGCCCGCTTTGGAAGCGGCCCAGGCAGAGTGGGAGAAGTCCCTGACCGCGCCGCAATT